>Ga0306926_10005184_pt1 | contig 13835 bp, 11 predicted proteins | sample flu12Cox44000178_FD_203759 | JGI IMG/M metagenome (GOLD analysis project Ga0306926, IMG submission 203759) | Lab enrichment of tropical soil microbial communities from Luquillo Experimental Forest, Puerto Rico - flux8day.12C.oxic.44.000.178 (v2)... | ecosystem: Environmental > Terrestrial >...
CGAGCCGGGTGCTCAGCAATTCCGAGCTGTCTCGGATGGTCGATACCTCCGACGAATGGATTAGACAACGCACCGGCATCCGCCAGCGCCACATTGCGGGTGAGGGCGAAACAACCGCCGGCATGGCCATCGAGGCTGCGCGTGCGGCGCTCGCTTCGGCCGGCACCGCAGCGTCATCCATCGACTTGATCGTCCTTGCCACCTCCACCCCCGACAACACCTTTCCGGCAAGCGCAGTCTCGGTACAGGCGGGCCTCGGCATCACCCATGGCGCGGCCTTCGACCTGCAGGCGGTGTGCTCGGGATTCGTCTTCGGGCTTGCGACCGTCGATGGGCTGCTTAGAACAGGAGCATTCCGGCGGGCACTTGTGATCGGGTCGGAAACCTTCTCACGCATCATCGATTGGAAGGACCGCGCCACTTGTGTCCTGTTCGGCGATGGAGCCGGTGCGGTCGTGATCGAGGCCAGAAGTGAACCCGGCACGCGAGAGGATCGCGGCATTCTGGGCGCTCGCTTGCGTTCGGATGGCAGACACAAGTTCAAGCTGTATGTTGACGGTGGACCTTCATCGACACAGACCGTCGGCCATCTGCGCATGGAGGGGCGGGCCGTATTCAAGCATGCGGTCGCCATGATCAGCGATGTCATTGAGGACACTTTCAAGTCCACCGGCTATACGGCGGCCGATATCGATTGGTTTGTGCCGCACCAGGCCAATCAGCGTATCATCGACGATTCCGCAAAGAAGCTTGGGATTGCGCCCGAAAAGGTGATCACCACCGTTGCCAAGCACGGCAACACATCGGCCGCCTCCATACCGCTCGCCCTCGCCACGGCAGTCGCCGAGGGCCGCATCAAGCGCGGTGATCTGATCATGATGGAAGCCATGGGCGGGGGCTTCACATGGGGGGCGGTGCTGGCGCGGTGGTGACGGGAATTTCAGGCCGAGTGTGGCGTGGGCCCGGTTGACCGTACCCCGCCAACCTAATATCGTTTGATAATTCAGAGGGATATGTTGATCGCCAAAGGCGGGCTGGGCGATGACGGGAAAAACGGTGACGCGCGCGGATTTGTGCGAGGCGGTCTACCAGAAGGTAGGATTGTCACGCACCGAGTCGGCAACGCTGGTCGAATTGGTGTTGAAGGAGATCACCGACTGCCTCGAGCGCGGCGAAACAGTGAAATTATCCTCGTTCGGCTCGTTCGTCGTGCGCAACAAAGGTCAGCGGATTGGACGCAACCCAAAGACCGGCAAGGAAGTGCCAATATCGCCGCGCCGAGTGATGGTGTTCAAGCCATCCGCAATCCTCAAGCAGCGAATCAATGCGCAGCCCGAGGAGATCAAATAGCGCGCAAGGTGTTGCGACGTGGATAAGGCACCAGACGCATTCCGCACTATAAGCGAGGTCGCCGCCGAGCTCGAAGTTCCTCAGCATGTGCTGCGGTTCTGGGAGAGCCGCTTCCACGAGATCAGACCGATGAAGCGCGGTGGCGGCCGCCGCTTCTATCGCCCGCAGGATGTGGATCTGCTTCGCGGCATTCGTCACCTGCTCTATGGCGAGGGTTATACCATCCGCGGGGTTCAGCGCATCCTGCGCGAGCAAGGCCAGCGCTTCGTCCAGAACGTCTGGCAGCCCGGAGCGCCCCAACCGACACGAATGCCGGCGGACGGCGTGGCTGACGATGATGGACCTGCGCGTCGCCCGCCGATTTCGGATGGCCACAGTGAGGAGCGACAGGAGGCAGGTGAGGAGGCAAGAGGAGAGAAAGCCCGCCCCGCAGCGACGCGGCCTCCGGGCGTCGATCCACGCGAGCTAAAGTCCGTGCTCAACGAGCTCGCCGAGTGTCGGGCCCTGCTTGACGCAGCGCTGAGCGAGCGGTCGTGAGCTCATGCTCAACGCACTTACGCCATCGCAGGTCGCGCACGTTATCTCTTTGCTCGATCGACTGGCGCAGGCACGAACGGCAAGAGCGGCGGAAGGCAAGCAGCAAAGTCCAGACGAGATCATCAACGATCCTGAGCGTCGGCTGCTGACCCATTACTTGTACGGGTTGAGCGGCGAAGCACGCAAGGAATTGATCGCGCTGATGCTGCTCGGTCGCGGCGATTTCGATCATTCCTACGAAAGTGCGCTCAAGACCTGTTCGAGATACACCGACGTTGATGATCAGGTGGTCTATCTCATGACCAAGACCGTGCGTCTTGCTGAATATCTCGGCAGCGGTTTGAGCGCGCTCGGCCGCGACCAATAAAAGGCGAGAACGAGTGAAATGCCGATGCGCAGGGCAGGCATTGCGGTTCCGGCAGCACCGCAATGCCGAGGACCGGCCGGCATTTAAGAGGGTCGGAGTCGGCTGCCAGGGTCAGCGGTCGGCCGATGCAACGACCAAAACAAAAAAAGGCCCCGGGGAGGTTGAATCGCCGGGGCCGCGTGGTCTTTCTAGGTACCTTGGGGGGTTCCAATGACGACCACTTGGGAATTATCGGCGAGGATTCCGGCGGAATCGAGGTAGTCGATGCCGCGAGGAATGACGCAGAATGACGACAGGGTAACCACCGAGTAAACTTGGAATACCCCCGGCAGGCGGCACCACGGATAGTGCGCATTACCGCCAAAAAATATTCAAAGTCACGAGCGAGATTTACCCAAGGGGCCGCCAGGGTGGTCGGCTCAGTCGCCTTTGCAGGAGACGACCGCGATGAACAAGTCCTTGCTCGCATTTGCCGCTGCAACATCGATTGCAGTCTCACTTTTGGCCGCGCCGCCGCCGGCGCAAGCGCGCTGCTTCGGCTGTGCCGTCGGAGCAGGGATCGTCGGAGGTGTCATTGCCGGCGCCATTGTGGGCAGCGCGGTCGCAAACTCTTACGGTCCCGCCTATGTCGTGCAGCCGGGTTATGCGGCCTATCCGGCTTACGCAGTCGCTGCACCGGTTGGCTGTCCGGGCGGCTACTGGGCGCGCCGGCCTGTGGCGTTCGATGCTTACGGAAATCCGATCGGCTGGAGCCGGCCCAGATTCTTTTGCCCGTAAGGCACGGCGAACCTAAGAATACATGCCCGGCGGCGCCGTGGAGCCCGCCGGGCATGCTCTTTTAGGGTTGCTGGTCCGGCCGCGTCTCTCAAGATGATCCCGCGCAGCAAGCCGGCGCTACGCCTGCTTTGGTGACAGGGTTCTGGGTGATTCGCGCCCTCCATGCAGTGGTGACGACGGTATCGAGATCGGACAGCCGTGGTGCAAACCCGATCAGCTCACGCGCCAGCGAGGCGTCGGCCACGAGCACAGGCGGGTCGCCGGGACGGCGCGCGGCGTGCGTAACAGGAACCATGCGACCGGTGATACGCTCGACCGCAGCGACGACGCTCCGCACCGAAGCTGCTCTACCAGTGCCCAGATTGATCGTAAGTGCAGCGTTGCCGGCGTTGAGGTAGTGCAGCGCTTGAACGTGCGCCGCAGCGAGATCGCATACATGAATGAAATCACGTTCGCAGGTGCCGTCGGCCGTCGGATAGTCGCTGCCGAAGATTTGCAGCGCAGGCGCTCCCCTCGTTGCGGCATCGATGGCCAGCGGAATGAGATGCGTCTCCGGGTCATGGCGCTCGGGCAGATCGCCATCAGGGTCGGCGCCGGCGGCGTTGAAATAGCGCAGCATGGCGACGTGCAACCCTTCTGCTGCGCGCGCGTCGGCGAGGATCCGCTCGCCGGCAAGCTTCGAGCGTCCATAGGGGTTGATTGGATGTTGCGGCGCGCTTTCCACAATCGGCAGCCGATCTGGAATGCCATAGGTTGCGCATGAGCTGGAGAACACTATTGTCCGCGTGCCGTGACGAAGCATGGCGTCAACCACGTTGATCAGGCCCGCAACGTTGACATTGTAATAAGCGAGCGGCCGCGTTGCCGACTCGCCGACGTATGCGAGCGCGGCGAAATGAATGACAGCGACAGGCCGATACTGCACGAAGGCGATATCGAGCGCGGCAGCGTCGAGGATGTCGCCTTCAACGAGCGGGCCCCAGCGCACGAACTCGGCGTGCCCTCTCGACAGGTTGTCAAACGCAATCGGTCGCCAACCCGCCGCGGCAAGCGCCTTGCAGGTGTGGCTGCCGATGAAGCCGGCGCCGCCGGTGACCAGGACGGTTTTCATTCGAAACCCACGTGAGCTACGGTGGCGATCCGCGCGTGCCTGGAAGAGAGGGGACTTGGTGGTCGCAAGTTGCACTCCACACGCGGATTTCCTGTTTTCTCTCTGTTCGACTCTGTTATTTTAAGCAGAATTTCCGATTTTACTGGTCTTTTCGCAGGTTTCCAATTCCTCCGGCACCATCAGCAGGCTTACTGCCGCAGCTCAAGTGAAGATCAGGCTACGGCCGCAGGGCGCGTGACGCGCGCTCCCCAAAGGCGTCGGTGCAGCCTGTCAAGCAGGAGATAGATAACCGGCGTCGTATATAGTGTGAGCATCTGCGAGACGATGAGCCCTCCCGCGATGGTGATGCCGAGCGGCCGGCGCAGCTCGGAGCCCGGGCCGCTCGCAATCACCAGCGGCAGCGCGCCCAGCAGTGCCGCCATGGTCGTCATTGTGATCGGGCGAAACCGCGCCAGGCAGGCTTCGAAGATTGCCCGCTCCGGCGGCAGCCCGTGGGCGCGCTCGCCCTCGAGCGCGAAGTCCACCATCATGATTCCGTTCTTCTTGACGATGCCGATCAAGAGGATGATGCCGATGAAGGCGATCAGCGTGAGCTCGGTGTTGAAGACCTGCAACGCCACCAGCGCGCCCAAGCCAGCGGACGGCAGCCGATTACGATGAGCAGTGTCGACTGGCTCGCCAGCTGGCTGAGGAATTTTTCGACGCCAAGAAAGTGCTCGCGAGCGTACTGGAACGAGCCCTTTGAGCAATGACGGCAAATCCGGTCCGCCTGAGACCTTGTCCAGACTGGCGGTGCTGGGCTTCCACAAGATTGGCGCACCGCCGCCGGGATGCTCGTGCACCTGGTTTTATATTTCGGAGGCGATCTTTGAGCGCTTTCTGCATTTGCTTCAGAAGAACAGGTGGCATGTAATTGATGGCGAGACGTTTCTGAGCGGCTTGGAGAATCCTGTCAGCTTGCCAAAGCGCACGGTGTTGCTGACGTTCGATGATGGATATCTTTCCATGCGTCACATTGCGCTTCCGATATTGCGCTCCTTCGGGTTCCCGTCTGTGCTTTTTGTGCCTACCGACTTTATCGGATCTACAAATGACTTCGATGCCGGCTTGGAGCCGCAGGAGCCGATGTGTGGTTGGAATGATCTGGAAGAGCTGCAGTGCGGGAAAGTGTCCATTCAGTCTCACGGCGTTGCTTATCGCCGGTTCTCCACGCTCGATGACATGCAGTTGAGACGCGAGATGGAACATTCCAAGAAACTGATCGAAGCTCGACTCGGAAATACTGTAAACATGTTCTCATTTCCATACGGTGATGACGGCCGTGAGCCGCGCGTTACTGCGAGCATGCTGCGTGAAACCGGATACTCTGCAGCTTTTTTGTACGGGGGAGGGCTTAACGCGACACCCGTCCACGATCGATTTGCATTTAAGCGCTTGGCAATGGGGCCAGATACGGATTTGGCAGCGTTGGTTGAAGCCGTATAGGCCGTTTGTGCTTTTTGGCGTGGATCACCGGTTAGCCACCGCGCGGTCAGCAGGCGATGTCGCAGCAAAGCGGCTTGCCTCATGAGAACCGTTCTGAACGAATCTGCAAACGCGCGGCACACTGCTAGCAAGCAATGAGCACTTTCCTGTGGTATTACAGCAGGTTGCTGGTCGGAGCGCCGAGATTTGAACTCGGGACCCCCAGTCCCCCAGACTGTGGTATATGCGCTGCATTATCTTTGTTTTCCCGCGCCTTAACCCACCTTACGCAGACTGGTCCGAGAGCGATTCCGGGATTCCGCGAGCCGCTCCAGCGCCTTCCGCGACGTCCGAGTCCAGAACGTGCGCGTAACGCTGTGTTGTTTTCAGATCGGCATGGTTGAGCGCGCGTTGCACGAGTTTGAGGTTCCCGGTCTCGCGCAAAAGCTTGGTACCAAGATCGTGGCGAAAGTCGTGAAACCGAAAGCCTTCGATCTTAGCGCGCTTGCGAACACGTCGCCAAGTGGTCTTTACGCCGTAGTAGGTGAGGGGATAGCGCTCGCTCTTCACTCGCTCGTCGCGGGTCCGCTTAGCTACGTAGGTGAATACGTGCTCGGGATGGTGCCCGCGCAAGGGCCAGAGGATTTCGCGAATGGTTGGTGTGATCGGAATGGTAATTAGCTTGCCGCCTTTGCCCCTCTTCCTGATCTGGCGCGATTGCCAATCAACCTCTGACCACTGGAGCAAGCATTCGCGCAGGCGTGCGCCAGATGCCTTCGCAAAGGCGAAGAAGGGTGCATAGTCCGCTCGGATAGCGCCATCGAGCCGTTCGCTTTCGTCCCCAACCAGCTCACGGACTCGCTCCTGCGGTTCGTCCAGCTGGTGCTTTTTCCATTGCGGCTCGCGATTGAAGCGGATCCCCCAAAGCTTTGCGCGGGTGAAAAGCTTTTTCAGTTGCTCCGTCGTGTCGTTGACAGTGAACGCGGAGATAAGGGGGCAGTCCTCAAGCCTTGCTCTCTTGCTTCTGATTACTCGATGTCCGCGCCTCCAAGCTACGAGCTTGATAACATCGTCGTCTGTGATGTCAGTGATAAGCTTGTCTTTGCCCAAATGGTCAATTAAGTAGCCGAGCTGACGCTCGGTGTTGTCGGCACCAGCATGATGCTGTCCGACCTCTTCCCAGTAGCGCCCAGCGATGTCGTCAAGCCGCAGTGACGTGGCCGCCGCACGGGCTTGCGCCACATAGTGCTTCGCCTTCTCCCGCTCAGCCGCCTCTACCTTTTCCGCGTTGCGCCGCGTCGTGCATTTGGTCGAGCCGAAAAAGCGATGACCTCCGACCCGAAAGTCAAACCAGTAGTACGGCGAGCGTTTGTGGAGATAGACGGGCACAGTTGTGAATCCTTTCTCGTTCGGGTTGCGATACAGGCCTCGAGGTCGGGGATGGTGAACATTTTCCGAGATCGCTTCGTCCCGTTGCCCATTTCGACATATCGAAGCGAGCCATCGGCGGGCAAACTGCACAGCTTCCCCCCGCTGAAGGGCGAAAGCACTGACGGCTTTTAATAAGTGCCCGCAACGTTCCGAGCCGCTGCATGAGTCGGAAATTTTACCGCGAGAAGGGCATGGCCAAGGCCAGCGTGCTCTTTTCGAAAGCGGGCCTGGCGATTGCGCGGCCTCAACCGGAGATCCTCTTCCTAGAAGATTTCGTCTACACGGCGGGGTTGCAGGAGGAATATTCAATTGCGACGTACTATGCGCACGACCCCGCACACCGCGGCTTTGCAGCGTGCAATCGGCTGGCGCTGAGCCGAGAGGTTCCACCGCAATCGCGGGACCTGGCGCGCTGGAATCTATTCTTCTATTTGAAGCCTGCAAACGCATTCATGCCCTCCTTCAGGGCTCACCCTGTCGGATTCACCCCCCCGGACGAGTACCACCCGTCGAACCCCGCGGTAGCGCGATTGGGCAACGAGATCGTACTTTTGCAGCGCGCGGTTAATTTCACCCTGTGTGATGACGGCACCTATCAGACGCCGAACGATTTGCCGATCCACACGCGGAACTTCCTACTCTGCCTGGACGCAGGACTCGCTACCAGGTCACCGACCGAAATTCTTCAGCATGCCGACATGCCAACGTCAGTCTTTCGGGCGGTTCTTGAGGACGCTCGGCTGTTTGCCTGGCGAAATGAACTTTGGTGCATTGCCTGCGTACGCGAGCTTTCGCCGAAGGGTTGGTGCGATCAAGTGCTCGCGCGCATTGCCAAGGTTGGCCCCACATCGTGCCGACTGACCGATTGGCGTGTTCTAACTTCCGAAGGACTGCGCCGCCACGACAAGAACTGGATGCTGCGAATTGCCGGCGATACGCTGCGATTCATCTGCGCCTATACCCTTTAACACGGCGGGGAAGCAGCAGACCGGAGGAAGGGAATTTGACCTGCTCACAAAGGACCGCGCAGATCGCAATGCCTCGATCCAGTTCGCTCGGCCCGATCAGCCAGTTGGATGAGCCATGAAGACCATTGGCCTGTGTATGATTGTCAAGAACGAATCCAAAGTGATCCTGCGATGTCTGGAGAGCGTTCGCCCGATCGTGGATTACGTGCTGGTGGAGGATACCGGATCGACCGACGGCACGCCGGATTTGATCCGAGGGTGGCTGGATCGCGGGGGGTTACCGGGTGAAGTCTACAGTGAACCGTGGCGTGATTTTGCCTATAATCGCTCCCATGCGCTCGCGAAGCTGCGTGAGAAGAAAGACCTCGATTACGCCCTGGTCATGGATGCCGACGACGTGATGGTCTTTAAGGAGGGGTTTGACCCGTTGCTGTTCAAGAAAAGCCTGCACAAAGATGGGTACGATGTCACGATAACCCGGTTTGATGTTAAATATTTCCGGAAGCAGATTTGCAGTAACAGACTGAAGTTTAAATATCGTGGTGTGCTGCACGAGTTTCTCGAAGAGCCGTCACGTCGCTGCTCATCCGGGATCGCTAAAGGTTTCTATATCGACCCCTCGGGACAGGGCGGTGCACGCAGCGAGGATCCAGAAAAGTATCGCAAGGACGCCCAGATTCTTGAAGAGGCCCTGCGCACAGAGCAAGACTTCCCCTTGCGCGCACGCTACACATTCTATCTCGCCCAAACTTACGGAGGTTGCGGCGAGGACGAGAAGGCGCTCAAAGCATATCTTGCGCGCAGCAAAATGGGATTTTGGGATCAGGAGATATACTGGAGCCTATACCGGGCGGCGCAATATCAGGCAGCGTTTGGCCGTCCACTTGATGAAGTGTTATCGAGCTACGCCAAAGCGTCAAAGGCCTGCCCGGCCCGCGCCGAGGCAATGCACGACGCCAGTCGACTATGCCGATTGAATAACAGGTTTGAGGAAGGATACCAGCTCGCCAAGCGCGGATTGGCGATCCCTCAACCTGCGAATGCCCTCTTTACAGTGCCTTGGATCTACGAATACGGGCTGCTCGATGAGTTAGCTGTCAATGCGTACTGGACCGAGCGTTATCAGGATTGTCTTGAAGCGTGCCGGCGTCTGTTTCGGGAGGGCAAAATGCCCCCCGAGATGCACGAGCGCGTGAAGAAAAACGCCGATTTTGCCGCTGAGAAATTAACAAAGCCCACGGTCGGCACGAAAACTATTGGCTTGTCCATGATCGTGAAAAACGAATCTTCGGTCATTCTGCGATGTCTGCAGAGCGTGCGACCGCTCGTGGATTACGTACTTATCGAGGATACCGGATCAACCGACGGAACGCAGGAGATCATCCGGAAGTATTTGAAGCATGAGAATCTGCCCGGCGAGCTGTTCGACGAGCCATGGCAGGATTTCGCCCGTAATCGTTCGCTTGCGCTGGCTCGGTTGCGCGAGAAGCGTGATGTTGATTATGTCTTGATCATGGATGCCGACGATGTCCTCGTGTTTGATGCAGGATTTGATCCGAAATCGTTCAAGGAGGACCTGTTTCACGACTTTTACCACGTCCGGATCCAATACGGTCCAGCTTGGTATTCTCGCGCTCAAATTTGTAGCAACAGACGCGAGTTGCGATACCGCGGCGTGTTGCATGAGTTCATCGAAGCAGTGGACGTCGGCTGTTCATCTGGCACCGCCACTGGCTTGCACATCCGAATCGGTTCGGAGGGCGCGCGCAGTCAAGACCCCAACAAGTACCGCAAGGATGTACAGGTTCTCGAGCAGGCATTGCAAACGGAACAGGACCCATTCCTACGCTCACGTTATACTTTCTATCTGGCACAAAGTTATCGCGATGCGGGCGAGAGAGAGAAGGCGCTTGAAAACTATCTTAGGCGCTCCGAACTCGGCTACTGGATCGACGAAGTTTTCATGAGCCTCTATTACGCGGCGCAGCTAAAGGAGGCGATCGGGCACCCATTCGAGGACGTACTGGCAACTTACCTGCGTGCCGCCGACATGGCCCCTGGCCGAGCGGAAACCTTGCACGCCGCGAGTCGGCTTTGCCGGGAGAAAGGCAAGTTCGCCTGTGGCTATGAGTACGCTCGGCGCGGTTTGGCGATTCCGGCCCCCGTCGACGGACTTTTTGTCGAAAAATGGATCTACGAATACGGGTTGCTCGATGAGTTAGCTGTCAATGCGTACTGGACCGAGCAATATCAGGACTGTCTAGAAGCGTGTCAGCGCCTTCTACGCGAGGGCAAAATGCTTCCGGATATGCATAACCGCGTGCAAAAGAACGCTGAGTTTGCGACGGAAAAAATTATGACTCAGGGTGTCTCCCGAATGGTGGGCGAGCGCCCGAATAAGGGAGCGCCGTCGCCCTCAATTGAGGAGCTTATAGGTCTGTCCAAGAAAACGATAAATGTCGCTGACATCGGTGCCGCCTTTTTCGGACAACGGGCGCCTTATCAAGCTCTGCTCGATAGCGGGCTGGCCAAATTGTTTGCTTTTGAGCTCGACGAGCGAGAAATTGAAACCTTGCAACAACATCTCGGACAACGGGGACAGGTGATACCCTACGCAGTCGGTGATGGTAGGTCGCATGTATTTCATATCTGCTCAAAACGTACTGGCATGAGTTCGTTGCTTGAACCTGACCCCGGAAATTTGGCTTTTTTCAATCTGTTCACTGATTTTGGCAAAGTCATTTCTACGGCTGTCGTATCAACGCGACGACTCGATGATATTGTAGAGCTACCTCAACTCGATTTCTGTAAGATGGATTGTCAAGGTTCGGAGTTGATGGTACTTGCAAATGGAAGGAAGAAGCTTAGCGAGTGTGTGGCCATACAGACGGAAATCTCATTCATTACTCTCTACAGAAACCAACCAACATTCGCTGACATTGATCACGAGCTCAGGTACCAAGGTTTCATCCCTCATTGTTTCACCCATGTGAAGCGGTGGTCGATTTCACCGATTGTTTGCAATAACGAGCCACGCCAGCCGTTTAATCAACTTCTCGAGGCGGATATCGTGTATGTTAGGAACATCATTCACTCGGATGAAATGGGCGATCTTCAGCTCAAGAAGCTTGCAGCCATCGCCCATATCTCTTATGGTTCACCGGACCTGGCCGCGCGGTGTATTTTAGAAATGGAGAACCGCCGAATTTGCGACGTCGGAACGGTCACGCAATACCTGAAACTATTCGGCGGCGCGTTAGGTTCGTTGTCTAAGACTCGGGTGCAAAATACGATTAGCTGACAACGCCCCCTGGTTTACCGCCGCTGTGTGCCGATATTGTTGCAAAAGTCTCAAATCGCAAAAGCTAATTTTTCTGCTATTAAAAAAATCCACTGACGACCCGCTGATTAGTGTGCCCTCAATCGCGGTACCGAGGTCGTCAGTCAGTTTATCGTCAGGCGATGAGGTCCCCTACATCTTTACACGAAAATCGCGTATACAGCCAAAAGAAATTTTGATGGCGAGTGCAAAAGGACTTTTTGCAGATGAAGCAAAAACTCCTAGTGAGCTTTCAAGGCCGCTTCTCCCGTGTGAGTCGGATTGGCAGCCATCACTTCCTTCGGAGCATCCACAGTCCTCGGTAGACGGACCGTGAAGGTCGATCCGTGGCCGGGTTCGCTCTCGACCGTGATGTCTCCGCCCATCATCTGGCAGAAGCGTTTGCTGATCGCGAGACCAAGACCCGTGCCACCGTATTTGCGGGTGGTGGAAGCGTCGGCCTGGGAGAATTCCTGGAACAGCTTGCCCATCTGCTCCAGCGTCATCCCGATGCCAGTGTCGGCGACCGAGATAGTGATCCAGTCGCGGCCGTCTTCCTGCCCTTGACAAGCGGCGACGGTGATGGTGCCACGCTCCGTAAATTTATTGGCGTTGCTCATAAGGTTGAGCATCGCCTGCCGTAGCCGCATCTGGTCGGCGTGCAGCGTCCCGATCGCGCCATCGCATTTCACGGTGACCTGATTGGTGTTCTTCACCGCCAGCGGCTCGATGGTCTTGACCACGTCGGCAATCAATGGAGCGAGCGGGAAGGATTCGAGCTGCAGCTCCATTCGCCCGGCTTCGATCTTCGACAAATCGAGGATGTCGTTGATTAGCGCAAGGAGATGCCGGCCCGCGCCGAGCACGCGGTCGAGCGGCTCGGTGTCCTGTTTTGCCGCCTCGGCATCCTCACGCAGCATCTCGCTGACACCGATAATGGCATTGAGCGGCGTGCGCAGCTCGTGGCTCATATTAGCGAGGAACTGAGACTTGTGCTGGCTTGCGATCTCGATCTGGCGGCTCTTCTCGCCGATCTCACTGAACAGTCGGGCATTCTGAATCGCCATTGCCGACTGAGCGGCGAAACTCTCCAGCAGCTCGACCACATTCGCGGGGAACGCTCCCGGCGCCTTGCGCCGAACGACGAGCGCGCCAATGACCTCGCCGAACCGCATGAGCGGCAGCACCAGCCGGGCCCGGTAACCGGCGCGCAGGATGGCGTCGTTGACCGGTGTGAGTGGCAGATCGCGCAGATCAGCCTGCTGACTGGGCTGGTGCGTCTCGGTTAACAGGCCGACCGCGTCGGAAATCTCCGCATGCATGTTGCGCACGGCGGCGATCAATTCCTCGGTCATGCCGAAAGTGGCGCGTAGCTGAAATTCTTTTTCCCGCTCGTCGAGCACATAGATCGCACCCGCTTCGGTGCCGGAAATCTGCGTCGCCTTGGCAACGATGGTGTCCAACACGACCGGCAGATCGAGCGTCGAGCCGACCGCCTGGGAGACCACTCCGAGCGCGCGCAGCTCTTCAATTGAGCGCGCGAGATCGGCCGTGCGCGCCTGCACCTCGTCGAACAGCCGCACGTTCTCAATGGCCATGACCGCCTGGTCGGCAAATGTGGTGACCAGCTCGATGTGCTTTTCGTCGAACGGCCGCACCGTACGACGGCTCACGAGGATGACACCGATCGGACTGCCCTCGCGCAGTAACGGCACGCCGAGATGGGTGCGATAGCCACCCAACCTTTGTGGCTCAGGATTGCTGTATTCCGGGTCGGACAGAACATCAGGGATTTGAACGGCCCTGCCCTCAAGCAGGACCCGCCCGGTAAGACTCCCTCGCCCCGGCGCAAATTTAAGGGTTTTATGATGTTCAATGTATTCGGGCGAGAAGCCGTATCTCGCTGCGACGTAGTACCCCGCCTCCGTCGGGCGAAGGATTTGAGCCATATCCGCCTCGCAAAGACGCGCCGCCGACTCAACGAGCGTGTCAAGCACCGACTCCAGATCAAATGTTGATCGGCTGATGACCTTGAGCACGTCGGCGGTGGCAGTCTGCTGCTGCAGCGATTCAGAGAGGTCATCCGTGCGCTGGCGCAATTCGTTCAGCAGCCGCGCATTCTCGATCGCGATCACGGCTTGGTCGGCGAAGGTCTGAAGCAGGGCGACTTGCCGCTCCGTGAAGAGCTGCGCTTCGGTGCGTCGGAGGGCGACAGTGCCAATCGCAACGCCTTCTCGCATCAAGGGGACGCAAAGGATCGCGCGGAAGCTCCAGCGTCGAGCATTCTCGCTACTCTCCGGAAATTCCTCCACTTGCGTCTGCATGTCAGCAATATGCACGGCCTGTTGATCCAGTACCGATCGGCCCGCAGCTGTCTCGCGGATCAGCGGGAGAGATTCAACACGGATTGGACCGTAATGGGCGACCATTACGAGCCGGTCGCCCTCGGTGCGCCAAATAGTAGAGTCATAGGCCTCGCAAAGCCGCGACGCTGATTCGACCAGCGTATCG
>Ga0306926_10005185_pt1 | contig 13835 bp, 10 predicted proteins | sample flu12Cox44000178_FD_203759 | JGI IMG/M metagenome (GOLD analysis project Ga0306926, IMG submission 203759) | Lab enrichment of tropical soil microbial communities from Luquillo Experimental Forest, Puerto Rico - flux8day.12C.oxic.44.000.178 (v2)... | ecosystem: Environmental > Terrestrial >...
CCCGGTGGAGACGGTGCTGTCGGGGCCGGCGGCAAGCGTCGTGGGCGCCGGCTTCCTGAGTGACTTCGCAGATCTTGCGGTGGCGGACATGGGTGGCACGACGACCGATGTCGCCATCGTTGCCGGCGGCCGGCCGATCGTGCGCCCCGAGGGCGCGGTGGTGGGAGGCTGGCGCACCATGGTGAAGGCGATCGACGTGCACACCTGCGGCCTCGGCGGCGACAGCGAGGTGTTCGTCGACCGCGACGCACACCTGCGCGTCGGGCCACGCCGCGCCATGCCGCTGAGCCTGCTCGGAACGCGATTTCCCGAGGTTCTCACCGAGCTGCGCAAGCTCGCCGCTAGCGAGCGTCTGCCGGCATTCGCGCCGCGGTTCGCCTGGCGGAATCCGGGGCGCGATCCCGGTGCCCAGCTCGACCGGCTCGAGCAGCGCGTGTGGGAGGCGCTCAGCGCATCGCCGCGGCCGCTCGCAGAGGTTGCGCGTACCGGCGTGGGCGTCGAGGCGGTTCGCAGACTGGTCGATCGCGGACTCGTGACGCTCGCCGCATTCACCCCGAGCGATGCACTGCACGTGCTCGGGCGTCAGCACGACTGGAGCGTGGAGGCAGCGCGCCTCGGCGCGGCGGTACTCGCTGCCGAGGAGCGCAACGTGCGCGCCCGCGGGCGGGCGGACAGCCCTGAAGGATTCTCCGAGCGTACCTATCAGCACGTGGTGCGCGAGGCCACACGCGTCGTGCTCGAGTGCGCACTCGCTCACGATCCGGGGATCGAAGCGAATCATGGTCGCTGGGGACCGCTTGGTCGGCTCATCGAGGACGTGGTGGCCGGCCGCGCGTTTTCAGGGCTGCTGGAGGCGAGCATGCGTCTCGCGACGCCGCTGGTCGCCATCGGGGCGCCGGCGGCTGCGTACTACCCCGAAGTCGCGCGGCGCCTTGCCGCGCCACTCACGGTTCCCGAGCACGCGGCCGTGTGCAACGCCGTCGGCGCCGTCGCCGGTGTGGTGTCGGAGACCTGCGAGGTGCTGGTGAATCAGCCCGCCCTCAATCTGTTCCGCGTGCACGACCCGGCCGGCAACCGCGACTATGCCAACGCGCACGCTGCGATCGAGGAGGCGCGGCGGGTGTCGCGTGAGCTCGCGCTGTCCGCGGCGCGGCGCGCCGGAGCTACCGATCCGCACGTGGAGACTTCCGTCACCGAGCGGCGGGCGCTCGCCGGTGCCGACGCGGACGTCGACTATCTCGCCGAGGCGATCGTGCGGTCACGGGCGACCGGACGACCCGCCTCGGGTCGCCCGCCATAGCTCGTGCTCGCGTGGATGGGCCGCGAGGTAAGAGCTGACGGCCTCGTCGATCGTCGCGAACAAACGCCGCTCGAAACGCGCGAACAGACCGAAGCGCCGCAGTTTGTCCTTGACCGGATCCTTCATCTCGGCAAAGCACAGCGCGAGGTCACGCGCGCGCAGCGTGTCGTCCAGCTCACCGAGCATGTCGGCAGAGGTCACATCGATGCTGGTGACCGGCTCGGCCGTTACCACCAACCAGCGCACCGGTGTCGGAGTACTCGCCACCGCGGTGAGGACCCGATCGTGGAAGAGCTCGGCATTGGCGAAGAAAAGCGGCGCGTCCCACCGTAGCAGCACGAGGCCCGGTATCTGGCGTCCCTGAGGATGACGGCTGACGTCGTGATAGCCCCTGATGCCGGGGACCTCCCCCAATACCGCCGAATGTGGCCGCCAGCCATCCCAGAGGAACTCGATGACCGCAATGGTGATTGCGAGGGCGATGCCGGGGATCGCACCGAGCACCGCGACGCCTGCGAAACAGAGCATCGACAGCCAGAACTCCCACGGTTGGATGCGGTAGATGCGCCGCAGATCGGCGACCTCGATCAAACCGATGGCGGCCGCGATAACGACCGCGGCCAGTGCCGCGGTGGGCAGGGAGCGCAGGAGCGATGGGGCGAGTACCAGGAGCAGCGCGATGGCGATCGCTCCTACGATCCCGGTGAGTTGCGAGCGCGCCCCGGCGGCTTCCGCCACGGGCGTACGCGAGGAGCTGCTGCTGATCGGAAATCCCTGGAAGAAGCCGCTCGCGAGGTTGGCGACTCCGAGGCCGACCAATTCCTGGTTCGGGTCGACTGGGTCGTGCAGACGCGCTGCATAGGTACGCGACAGCACGCTGGTGTCGGCGAACGACACCAGCGCCACGGCGAGCGCGCCGGTAAGGACCGGCAGCAGCTCATCGGGACCGATGAGCGGCAGGTTGGGGCTCGGCAGGCCCTGCGGCAGCGCGCCGAGTATCGCCACTCCGGCGCGCGTCGCAAGATCGAGGGCGCCGACCAGCACGGTGGCCGCCACCACTGCAATCAGCGTGCCCGGAATGCGTGGATAGCGCTTGAGCAGCAGTATCAGTACGAGCGCGCCGCTGCCGATCGCCAGCGTCACTGCATTGGTGCGGCCGGCGAGCACCTGTTGAACAATGGCGACCGATTGCCTTGACGGTCCCTGCGCGTCGATGGAGAAGCCAAACAGCTTCGGTATCTGACTGAGCAGGACCGTAAGCGCGATACCATTCATGTAGCCATAGCGGATCGGCTTCGAGAGAAGCTCGGTGATGAATCCGAGCCGGGCGACGCCGGCTGCGATGCACACCACCCCCGAGATGATCGCCATCACGCCGGCCACCGCTACCGCGTGCTGCGCGTCTCCTGCGGATAAGGGCAGCACCACCGCCAGAATCAGTGGCGCGAGCGAAGAGTCCGGACCTAACACGAGGATGCGGCTCGGACCGAAGATGGCGTAGGCGAGCAGCGGTACGATCGTGGCGTACAGACCGCAGATACCGGGGAGACCGGAGGCCTGCGCATAGGCAAGTCCGACCGGCAAGAGCATCGACGTCAGCACCAGACCCGCCGCCACATCCTGCCGTAACCAGGAGCGCTGGTAGCGACGCAGAGTCTGCCACCCTGGTAACCATCGCAACCAGCTTGCGCCCTCGGCAGGTGTCTCGCTCAGCATGACTGCAATGGTATCCCGTACCGGCCCGGGAGGCGCCAGGTTCGCTTGCGCCATTGACTTGCCCCGATGGCGCGATCAGCTCAAGATCGCACGTGTTGGTGCGGGAGTTGGCATGGCCAGGGAAAACACAGCGCGCCGTAGCGGACCATAGACTCATGAAGCGCAACCCCCAGGTCGTCGCCTTCATGACGCCCTTCCCATACTCGATCGATGTCGATGCTCCGTTGACCGAGGCGCACGCGTTGATGCGTGAGCACCAGTTTCGTCACTTACCCGTGACCTCTGGACAGGCCATTGTCGGCATACTCACCGATCGCGACATCAAGCTGGTTCTTGGACCGGATTTCGCGAGTCCCGACGAGCGTGAGCTCCGGGTGCGCGACGCCTACCTCGAGCGCGCGTGCATGGTACCCGCCTCGACGCCGGTGGCGATTGTCGCCCGGACCATGGCGGACAATCACATCGGCTCGGCGATTGTGACCAAGAACGACAAGCTGGTAGGCATATTCACCGTGACTGATGCCTGTCGGGCGCTGGCAGAAGTGCTCGAAGGGCACCCCGCGGACAGCGACAGCGCGGCCTGAGCGCAGCAACGCGCGTCGAGCAGACGCTGTGCGGGAGCCGCTCGCAGGCGCCGCGCACGCACGCCTGATCGGCGACCCGCGCCAGAGTGTCAGAACCGGATACCCACGCGGATCGGGATGAAGTCCCAGTAACCGCCCCCCGGCTGCTTGATGCGCAGAAAACGACCGTCGATGAAGAAGGTCGCCGGATCTCCGAGAGGGAACTCGAACCCAATGCCGGCATTCCAGGAATTGAGCCACCCGCTCGTGCTCGTCTGCGCGTTCGAGAAGACGGGGAAGTAGCCCGGCCAGCAGCCAAAGAACCCGCAGATGGTTCCGTTCTGGTACGTGACGCTCTTCAGAGTAGTCCTCTCCCGGTACCAGCCGATGCCTCCGAAGAAATATTCGCGCGAGCGCAGTCCCAGATGCAGGTCGATCTCTGCGTCGACGTCGCCGCCGTAGATGTCGGTGTAACCATCGGCGATGTTCTGACCGGTGGATTGGGAGGCGAGATCGAGTGCGTGAAGCGTCTGCGGGTGACTCGTGTAGCTGCCATCGACCCGGAAGCCCAACGGAATCTCCGCCGTCGGAAACCACGTGATTCCAAGTCCGCCGCTGCCGCCATCGTTCAGGAGTGTCTTCACCTCAGAGCCCTGCGTGAGGGTGTAACCGCCAAAGATCTGCAGGCGCCACGGGTGGTACCTGATTCCCTGCTGCGACTGGGTCGAGGTATGCGCACTCTGCGACGAGGTTGATGGTGGCGCCTGATAGGGCTGATAGGGTGGTGGCGGCGGCGCCTGGTAGGGTGGTGCCTGCTGATAAGGCGGCGCCTGCTGGTACGGCGGTGCCTGCTGATAGGGCGGCGCCTGCTGGTACGGCGGTGCCTGCTGATAGGGCGGCGCCTGCTGGTACGGCGGTGCCTGCTGATAAGGTGGTGCCTGCTGGTACGGCGGCGCTTGTTGCGGCGGCGCCTGATAGGCAGGTGCCTGAGCCGGCGGCTGATATTGGACCGGCGGCTGGTATTGAGGCGGCGGCGTATAGGCCGGCGGGGGAGGTGCCTGGTAGGGCGGCGCCTGATACGGCGGCGGATACGGTTGTTGTGCGAGCGCTGGCACCGCCAGCACTAACGCAATCCCGAGTGCGCAGAGTGTTTTCGTATTCATACTCTCATCCCTGCCCATGAGGCGCAGTCCCCTCACTCTCCCGGTGGCGGAGTGCCTCTTCCTCCGAAACCGGTGCCGCGGTAGCAAATGCGCATCGTCCAGATTACTCCGTCGACGGTCACAGGCGCCGACTCATCGAGCGAAAAATCCGGACAGAGACCAGTTTAGAACGTGGAGCCTGGCAAATCCGTTGACGTCCATGGTGGCACGGAGTTCCGCTGTTCCCGCGGGCGATTTGACAGATAACGGGTCCGGCCGCGGAAACGCTGCGCCGACGCCTCAAGGCAGCGCAGGTGAAGCGTCCGAATCGCCGAGTCCACGGCCACGGCACGGCTCGGGCACCCGACGGGTATTTGAGGGCTGCCGAAAGGGTGAGGGAAGCGGCTTTAGAAGGCAATGCGCGCGCATCAGGCGCAGGGGTATCTCCTGCATGCCCGAGCGGCCGAGGCCAAAGGGCGCGAGCTCGTCGACCGCGTCGAAGTACGGCCGCAGGCGACCTGCCACGCCCTTCATGCTGTCCGCTGGCCCCAGCACGAGTGCGTCGCGTCCGAGGAACTCCGCCGGGTCGTAGCGCAGACCGAACTCCTTGGGGTTGCCACCGAAGACCACTACCGGCACGGTGTGGTGGAGAGCCTGGTCGATCCTGCCGGCATACATCCAGTTCGTCGTGATGAGAAAGTCTCCGGACTGCAGCAACGCGCGGGCCCGCAGCTCTCCAGGGAGTTGGCTCCACTCGAACGCATCGAGCGTGGGATCGCCGTAGGCGAACAGGCGCGGAGCGAGGATGCGGCCGAAGCCAGTGGCCGCGTGGCTGGCGAGAACCGTGCCGAGCAACACGAGGAGGGCGACACACGCGAAGCCCCAGCGGCGCAGCCGCGCGGGCTCGAGCCAGCGCACGAGATACTCGCCCAGCACCGGATAGAGCATCAGCCAGCCGGGCATCGGCCAGTGTGGCAGCCCGAGGCCCCCCCAGAGCGGCGCGACGGTGAAAACCGCAATGGTGGGCAGCCCGAGACAGAGGCAGTACCAGGAGCGCTCCGCTGTGCGCCCAGCGCGCGAGACGCGCCACGCCGCGATCACCAGCGGAACGAATATCCACGGCAGGATCCAGATGGCCTGACCGATGAGGTTGGCGAGCACGTACTCCGGATGCAGCTGCCCGCCAAAGCGCGCCCGGCCGGCCTGATATCCGACTGAGATCCAGTCGTGCTCGATGTTCCACGCGAGCACCGGTGTCGCGATGAGGAGCGCCAGCAGGGACGCCAGCCACGGCCCTGCATGACGCAGCTCGTGGCGACGGGAAGGCACACCGGCAAGAAAGAGCAGCAGCCCGATGGCAAACAGCAGCGCATGGTACTTCGCCAGTGCGGCGATGCCGAGCCAGAAACCGGCGCGGAGCCAGGCGGTGAGCGCACCGCGACGCGAGGCTTGCGGTGCAAAGAAGTGCCGCGCCAGCACCAGCGCGGCGGCGAGCAGCGCCAGCATCAGCGGGCCATCGGGCAGCACCCAGCCGCCCGCGAACGTGAAGAAGGCGGAGCAGTTGAGCGCCAGTACCGCGGTGACACCGGCTTGGGCGCTGAAAAGCACCTGGGTGAGGCGGTACAAGAGCCAGGAGCTGACCGCGAACAGCCCAATGAATGGCAGCCGCGCCGTGCGCCCGTCGCCGAGCAGCGGCATGAAGAGGTGCGCGATCCAGTACTGCAGCGGGGGATGGTCGTAGTAGGAAAGCTGCAGGTCATGCGCGACGCTGAGCGTGTAGGCCTCGTCGACCCCCAGCGGGAGCATCGCCGCGAGCGCGAGGCGCAACGCGGTGAACGCCGCGATGAGCGCGAGCACGGTCGTGTTCGCGGGCGAGGAGGACCGCATCGGGCGTTTTATACTGAAAGCATGGACCACGGACCAGCCGTGTGCGACACGCCTGCGGCGCCGCTACGCGCCGTGGCACCCGGCCTCCGCGCGCCCGTCGCCGCGAGGGAGCCCGGCGTGGAGCTCGCGATCGTCGTGCCGACGCTCGAGGAGCGCGACAACATTGCACCGCTCATCGCGCGTCTTACGGCGGCGCTCGAAGGCGTTGCCTGGGAGGTCGTGTTCGTCGACGACGACTCCTCCGATGGCACCGCGGATCTCGTGCGCGCGAGCGCGCGCGCCGACCGGCACGTGCGCATCGTGCAACGCCTCGGACGGCATGGCCTGTCGAGTGCGTGTGTCGAGGGCATCCTGTCGTGCTCAGCACCCTACGTCGCCGTGATGGACGCCGACCTGCAGCACGATGAGACATTGCTGCCACGGATGCTGGCGCGCCTCAAGGCGGAGGAGCTCGATGTCGTCATCGGCAGCCGCTACGCCGTCGGCGGCAGCACCGGGGCGTGGACCCGATGGCGCCTCCTCCTGAGCCGACTCGGCAGTCGCGGCGCGCAGTGGCTCCTGCAGGAGCAGGGTGAGCTACGCGATCCGTTGAGCGGCTTCTTCATGATCCGCCGGGAGGTGTTCGAGGGTTGCGTGCGGCGGCTGTCGCAGCAGGGCTTCAAGGTGCTGCTCGATATCCTTGCCTCTAGCTCGCAGCCGTTGCGGCTCGCCGAGATGCCGTACCGTTTCGCGTCGCGCGAGCGCGGCAGCAGCAAGCTCGACGCCAGGGTGACCTGGCAGTTCGGGCTGCTCATCCTCGAGAAGCTCGCCGGCCCGCTCGTGCCCGCCCGCTTCGTGCTGTTTGCCGCGGTCGGGGCGAGCGGCGTGCTGGTGCAGCTTGCGGCGCTCGCCGCGCTGCGCCACGTGCTGACCTTCGCCGCTGCGCAGGGGTGCGCAGTATGGCTCGCGATGACCTCCAACTACCTCCTGAACAATGCCGTCACCTATCGTGATCGGCGCCTGCGCGGCTTGCGGTTCTGGCGCGGCCTCGCGACCTTTTATCTGATCTGCGGCATCGGCGCACTGGCGAACGTCGGTGTTGGCACGCTCCTCTACGTGCGCGGCGAGATTTGGTGGCTGGCGGGCCTTGCCAGCGCCATTGTCGGGGCCGCGTGGAATTACGGCGCGACGCGCTTCTTCACCTGGAGCGTCGCGCGCCGTTGAGTCTGCCGTTCGGTCGAGAAAAAGACACGGTCTCAGCGCGAGCGGGACGCATCCCCAGGGTGTGCGAGCGGGAGAGTGCCATCCATGGCAGTCGGCTCGTCCATGCTCAACAGCGTCACAACCTGGTGATGCACCACCCGCTCCGAGACCGTCAGGCGAGCGCCAGGCCGGATCGGGGGGCTGATCCGACCGACGCGACTTCGGTCAGTGAGGGTTGCGTCTCGGAGAGCTGATCCGCCGCGCTGCGCAGCAGCTCGTCGATGGCTGCGGGCGCGGCCGGGTCGAAGCACGCCACCGCAACCTGCAGGGGCAGTTCCGGAGCGTCGCAGCCGCGCTCCGGGGTGCGGGCCCGCAGCATGAGGGCGCTGCGCGTCGCATGCTCGGCGCGCGGAGTCAGGGCTGCGAACTCCCCGCCGCTCAGCCTGCCGAGCACCTCGTACACGCCGTAACTGGGGAACGAGTCGCGCAGGAAATTGCCCGTCCGGCGCAGCAGCACAGTGCGCGCGCACGCCGCGTCGCCGTCAGCGGCTGCCGCAGCGCCGATCGCGAGCCGAAGATAGACGAGGTGGGCGGCCTGTCGGTCACGCAACGCCAGATCGAGCAGCCGCGTCGCGCTCTGCATGAAGCCGCGGCGGTTGAGGAGGCCCGTGAGCTCGTCATTCAACGCCACCGAGCGCAGCGAATGCATGAGATTCAGCAGCGCCCGCGACTGCAGCCGCACGCGCTGACCTTTGGTCAGTCCTCTGACCCGCAACAGATCAGCAAGCAGTCGCGCGATGCGCGTGTCATCGCCCTCCACGATGGCGGCGCGCAGCTGGCCGGCGACCTCGAGGCTACGGGCCGCCGCTACGGCAGCAGGTGTGGGACGGACGACCGAGGAGCGGACGACCGATACCAGTTCCATCGCAGGACTCCTCCACAACCCAAAGAGCGCGGAGGCACGATATAAAGAGGGCGGCCCACAACGTCGCCGGTGAAGTGCGCGGCGGATCGTCGGCTGCCCGCCATCGGTCGCGTAGGGACTCTCCTACGGTGCGCACCGGATGCCCCGCGGCCGATTCTCACCGCACGATCACGGTATCATCCGCGCACACATGAGCTCGATCGCTCGCCAGGCCGTGTTGGTGGCGCTGCTGCTCGCGGCGGTGCTTGGCTTGTTCGTCGCGGCCGAATCCGGTCAGCGGCGGCTCGAGGACGCCAGCCGGCAGGTCCAGCGCGCGGCGCAGCGGCAGCGCGCGCTCGCGGACGTGTGGCAGCTCGTGCGCCAGGCGGAGAGCAGCCAGCGCGGCTATATCCTGACCGACAGTCAGACCTACCTCATGCCGTTCCAGGAGGCGTCCGGAAACCTTCCCCAGGCGCTCGGCCGTCTCGAGCAGGCGTTCGTCGCTGCGACGCCCGCGGTGCATACGGACGTCGCGGAGGTGGAAAGGCTGGTCCACGGGAAGTTCTCAGAGATGCGCGACACGCTCGAGGCCTATCGCACGCGCGGACGTGCGGCAGCGCTCGAGCTCATGCGTAACGACTACGGCGTGCTCACCATGCAACGTATCGACGATCGGGTGCGCAGCATCGAGAAGTCCGAGACGGCCAACATCCTGCAGGCGAGCGAGGCCTGGCAGACGCGCCGCTGGGTGAGTCTCGCGACCACCACCGCCGCGCTCGCCGCCAGCATCGGTCTCGTGTTACTGCTCAGCCGCCTGGTGATGCGACAGCTGCGCTTCAGGGAACGCGAGGCCACCGAGCTCGCCCAGCGCCACGCCGAGCTCGAGCGGCTGGTGGAGCAGCGCACCGAGGAGTTGTCCGAGCTGTCGACGCACCTGCAGTCGCTCGCCGAGCAGGAAAAGTCCGCACTGTCGCGCGAGCTGCACGATGAGCTCGGCGGCCTCCTGGTGGCGGCTCGCATGGATGTCTCGTGGATCGAGGAGCGCCTCGGGTCGCGTGATCCGGAAGTGGTGGCGCATTTCCGGCGTGTGCACGAAGCGCTGCAGTCGGGCGTCGACGTCAAGCGCCGGGTAGTCGAGAACCTGCGGCCATCGCTGCTCGACAATCTCGGATTGTTTCCGGCACTGCGCTCGCAGGTCGCCGATTCGTGCGGACGCGCGGGCCTCCGCTGCATCGAGCGCTACCCGAACGAGGAGCTGCACCTCACACCGGAGTCGTCCATCACCGTGTTCCGCATCGTGCAGGAAGCGCTCACCAACATCGTCAAGCACGCGCGTGCGCAGCGAGTCGAGGTCACGGTCGAGCCGCGGGCGCCGTGGCTGATACTACGCATCTTCGATGACGGGGTCGGGCTGCCGCTCGGGCGGTTGCGGGCACTGCGCTCACACGGGCTGGCCGCGATGCGTCAGCGAGCCGCGGGTCTCGGCGGACAATGGCAGGTGCGGCGGCCAGCCGCAGGGGGTACCGAGATCGAGGTGCGTCTGCCGCTCGAGCGGGTGCTCGAAGACACTCCAGCAGCGTACGGAACCGGCGCCTAGTGGTGCGCCTCGGTGCGGTCGCGGGCAAAGTCGGTCAGCAACGAGGGCAGGCGGAAATAGTCCCGGGACTTATCGAGGAACGCCTCCACACCGAAGGCTTCCGCCTCGCGGCGGTATTCCGGCAAACCGAAATTCGTCAGGACGACGATCTTCGGGCGCCGAGCGGCAGCGGCACGCGGGCGCGACAGCGCGCGCAACACGCCAAAGCCCGAGCCACTGCGCAGGTGCAGGTCGAGTATCAGCACGTCAGGCGTGTCCGAGGCGACGTGGCTCACCGCATCCGCTTCGGAGTCCACGGTGCCCACCAGCTCCACATCGGGCAGGCGGCGGATGAGCTCGGTGAGGCGCGCGGCCAGCAGGGTGGAGTCCTCCGCCAGCAACACTCGCAGTGAAGGGCCGTTGTGCATCTGACTAAGCGCTCAGCATATGTCATGTCGCCGCGGGCAGGGCGGTTGTAGCCCCGCGCTGCTGCCAGTCGCTTTGAGTGTACTGGCGCCGAATACGGCAGATGCCGGTAGCCGCCGCCTCGGCTTGTCAGAGTTTGCCGACTGGTCCCGCCTCAGCTACTGCACCAGCCCGTTGCGCAGCGCATACGTGGTGAGGTCGGCGTTGGTTTCGAGGTGCATCTTCTCCAGCACGCGCGCGCGATAGGTGCTGACGGTCTTCACGCTGATGCACAGCTCTTGGGCAATCTCGGACACGCTGCGTCCGACGGCCAGCTTGCACAGGATCTGAAACTCGCGTTGGGAGAGCGATGCGTGCAGGGGGCGATCGGCCGGCTCATCGAGCGCATTCACCAGCATTTCGGTCAGGGCGGCGCTGGCAAAGCGGCGGCCCGCGAGCACCGTGTGGACCGCGCGCATGAATTCCTCCGGGGCCTGGTCCTTGGCAAGGTAGCCGGAAGCTCCCGCCCGCAGGGCGTAGATGGCGTACTGTTTCTCGGAGAAACCGCTGATCACCAGCACCCGGGTCTGTGGGTGGCCGGAGCGGATATGCCGCAGGATGTCGATGCCACTGCGGTCGGGCATATTGATATCTAGGACCACGAGATCCCACGAGCCATCGCGCAGCTGCTGCAGGGTCTCGGCCCCGCTGCCGGCTTCCGCGACGGCTTCCACCGAACGGTCCTGCTCAAGCCAGCGGCGCAGTCCCGCGCGAATCATTGCGTGATCGTCGGCAATCAGTACCCGTGCCATCGAACCACCTCTATCGGGTCTGCCGGAGAGCGAACACACTACCGGGTCCGCCGGTTATGTAGCGTACGCCATCCCCCTCACCGTCTGTAGGCGAAATCTTACGCCGACGCCAGCCTGATCGCAGCGCTGAGGCTCAGGTAGCGCGAAAGTCCGCCGCGTTGAGTTCCAGAAGCGTGGGTCCCGGGCGCGCCAGAGCCTCACGCAGTGCCGTGGCGAGTGCTGCCGTGTCCCGCGGGCGCGCTCCCGCGGCCCCGCACGCGTGCGCGAGCGCGACGAAGTCCGGGTTGCACGCCACGACGCCGATCGGCGCGATACCGGCGGCACGCATGTCGTCGCGGATCTGGCCGAGTGCGCCGTTGTTCCACACGATGAGCGGCAGCGTCAGATCGAGCTCCACGGCGGTCATGATCTCCTGCAGCGTGAATTGCGTGCCGAAATCCCCCGCGAGGGCCACGATCGGGCGCTGCGGCTGAGCGATGCGCGCGCCGATCGCCGCCGGCAGCGCGAAGCCGAGCGCACCGTAGCCGGAGGGATGGAACCACACCCCCGGACGCTCGGCGGGGAAAGCGTAGTTGCCGAGGTAGGCGATCTGTGTCATGTCGCTGAACACGACACCATCGGCCGGCAGGCTCTCGCGTATCGCGCGCAACGCCGCGAGCGCCGGCGCCGCAGTGGCCTGCAGCTGAGACTCGATGCGGGCGCGGTGCGCTGCTCCATCTCCTGCGGCGGTGCGCCAGCCGCGGCGCACGGCCTCGCTCTCACGGCCAGGGATCGCTTTGTCGGCGGCAATGCCCTGCGCGAGCAGCTGCAGGGCGACCGCCGCATCACCCTGCAGTGTGAGGGGCGCCGCGTAGTGATCGCGGAGCTTCTGTTCGTCGACGTCGATGCGCACCAACCGGCCGTGCAACGCAAGACGCGTGGTGGTGTAGATGTCGGTCTCGGACAGCTCGGTGCCCGCGGCGACTACCACATCAGCAGCCTTGATCAGCTCCTGGGTCGAGGCGTAGGGCAGGCTCACTCCGAGACTGGCGGGATGGCTCTCGGCCACGACTCCCTTGCCGGCGACCGTCGTCACGAGGTACGCATCGAGGGATTCCACCAGGTGACGGAGCGCCGCGCCGCCCCCGCGCGCGCCGCCGCCGCTGATGAACAGCGGCCGCTCTGCCGCCGCGAGGAGGGTCAGCGCTTGCTCGAGAGCGGGTCGTGGTGGCGCGCTGAGGGGTGCCGCACGCCCGAATACTTCCGGGCGCAGGGATGTCCGCTCGGCGAGCAAATCGAGCGGGATGTCGATGTAAGCCGGCCGCGGCCGCGCGCTGCGCAGGGCAGCGAATGCGCTGCGCAGCTGCTCGCGCAGCTCGGCCTCGGTGCGCGCGCTGCCCGCGAAAGTGGTGACACCGGTGACCAGGGCACGCTGATCGGGCAGCTCGTGCAGTACGCCCCAGCCGCGCCCGAGCGAGGCACGCAGCGGCGCGCTCGCCACCAGCAGCAGCGGCACCGAGTCCGACCAGGCCTGGGCGAGGGCGGTGAGAGCGTTGCTCACTCCGGGTCCGGAGATGACGAACGCGGCGGCCAGCTGGCCGCTCGCACGCGCATAGCCGTCGGCCGCGAAAACGGCGTTCTGCTCGTGCCGCACCAGCACGTGCCGCACGCGTGCCAGCTCGAGGCCGCGATACAGCTCGATGTTGTGCACTCCCGGGATGCCGAAAACAACGTCGATGCCGTTCGCAGCGAGGGTCTCGACGACGTAACGCCCGACGGTCCAGGGAGCCGCGTTCATGCGCTTGAAATGTTAGCACCGGCCACGGCACAGTAAGTACGTGAAGTTCTCAGCACTCACCGAGCGCGTGCGCGGCGAAGGCGCCGACGCCTGGCTCACTCACTACGATGCGGTTGCCGCACGTGAGCGCGGCGAAGACGTGATCATCCTGAGTATCGGCGACCCGGACCTCGAAACGCCCGCGCCGGTCATCGAGCGCGCCATCGCCGGGCTGCGTGGCGGCGACACGCACTACGTGGCCGCGGCCGGGCGCCTGGCGGTACGCGCAGCGATCGCCCGCGCACACGCGGCACGCTGCGGCCAGGTCGTTGATGCAGAGAACGTCGTTTATCTCTCCGGCGCGCAGAACGCGCTGTTCGTGAGTTCGTTGTGCCTGGCGGGCCCCGGCGATGAGGTGGTGACATTCGAGCCGCTCTATCCGACTTACCCCGCGACCATCGAGGTGTCAGGTGCGCGCCTGGTGTGCGCCCCCGCGACCGCGACGTGCCGCCCCGATGTGGCGGCGCTCGCCGGGCTCATCGGGCCGCGCACGCGCGCGCTCCTGTGGGCGAGCCCGAACAACCCGAGCGGA
>Ga0306926_10005189_pt1 | contig 13831 bp, 9 predicted proteins | sample flu12Cox44000178_FD_203759 | JGI IMG/M metagenome (GOLD analysis project Ga0306926, IMG submission 203759) | Lab enrichment of tropical soil microbial communities from Luquillo Experimental Forest, Puerto Rico - flux8day.12C.oxic.44.000.178 (v2)... | ecosystem: Environmental > Terrestrial > Soil...
CATCGAGTGCGCGCCGCCCGAGCAGATCCTGGAAGTCGAACCGCGTGAACTCGCGCTCCCCCGAGGCAATGGGGATCGTCGTCGATCGGCGCACCTCCGCCTGACCCGCGTGATCGTCCGGCGAGACCGGCTCCTCAAACCAGGTGATGTCGTAGGGCTCGAGCTCCCTGGCGAGCTTGATGGCGGTCGCAACCTCGAGCGAGCCGTGCGCGTCGATCATCAGTTCGACATTGCGGCCAAGCCCGCGGCGGGCGGCTTTTACTCGGCGCACACAGTTGGCGATCGAGAAGCCGTCTCGGCCCACGACGCGCATCTTGGCGGCGGTGAAGCCTTTCGCGGCGTAGCCCGCGAGCTCCGCCTCGGCCTCGTCGCCCGGCGCCCAGCCGCCGCTCGCATAGCCCCGCACCGCGCTGCGCGCCGCACCCAGAACCTGGTAGAGCGGAATGCCGAGCGCTTGCGCCTTGACGTCCCATACCGCGATGTCGACACCGGCTATCGCTTCCATGACGACGCCGCGGCGTCGGCTTTCATCAGCCTGGGTGATGCCGCGCTCGAGCGCCGGCCTGCTGCGCGATCCGTTGTACATCTTTTCAAAGATGCGCTCGGAGAACATCGGATCTTCATCGACGCATTCCGCCGCGAGCTCGTGCTCGACGATGGCGGCGACGATCGGCGGTGTGCCGAGAGCAGCACCAATGCCGGTTAGCCCGTCGTCTGTTTCGACGCGGATCAAGGTCGCATCACTCTTGACCTTGGTGCCAAGATCGGTGCGGTGACGCTTGTCCTCCGGAACGGGTGCGGACATCGGAATAGCGGACACTTTGACGATCTTCATGAGGATCCTTCCTGGTCAGTCGATCCGGTCTCGATTTAGCCTATCTCGATTTGAATTGCGTTCGCGGTCAATCGAAGAAGCCTCGCTCGCGCGCCGCATTTCGCGATGGCGCCTCGGCACCGCGATCGGCGATGATGGTCCCCGACGGGAAGGAGCTTCGATGCGCGCCGAGGAACTCACCGCCAAATTCGGCATTGCGGGCGTCCTCGATTTTGTCGAGACGCAACATGGGCTGGTCAAGGCCAGGATCTCGCTCGACGGGGCGACCGGGGAGCTCTACCTGCAGGGAGCGCAGGTGACCGCGTGGCAGCCGCCGGACGAGCGGCCGGTCCTGTTCACTAGCCCCAACAACGCCTTCGCACCGGGGAGGGCGATCCGCGGCGGCATCCCGGTTATCTTTCCGTGGTTCGGCCCCAACCGGCACACGCCGGCGGCGCCACAGCATGGCTTTGCGCGCACCGCGACGTGGCATCCCGACGGGGTGGAGACTGCGGGTAGCGGGTCGCTCGCCCTGACCCTCAGCCTCGGCGACGGCGATGTCGGCTCGCCGTTCTGGCCGGAGCGCTTCCGTGCGATCTACACCGTAACCTTTGCGCAGACCCTGTCATTGCGCTTCGCCGTGCAGAACCGTGCCAAGCATCCGATCGTGTTTGAGGAGGCGCTGCACAGCTACTTCGCGATCTCCGACATCGCCGAGATCGCGATCTCGGGGCTCGCCGGCGCCAGTTACATCGACAAGACCGACGCGGCTCGCCGCAAGCTGCAGACCGCGGATCTCGTCACAATCACGGCTGAGACCGACCGCGTCTACCTCGATACACCAAGGCAATGTGTCATCGAAGATCGGGGTTGGCGCCGCCGCATTGTTATCGAGAAGGACGGTGCGGCGTCGAGCGTGGTGTGGAACCCCTGGGTCGAGAAGGCAGCCGAGATGGCCGATCTCGGCGACCCTGCCTGGCGCGGTATGGTCTGCGTCGAGAGCGGGAACATCGCCGACAACGAGGTGCAGCTCGCGGCCGTCGCCGAACACCAGATGTCGGCGGTGATCTCCGTAGCTGCCGCGCGGTGATATTGCCGCGACGTACAAGTCCAGCGCCGAGCCAATTTTGGAGTTCGGGCCCGTAATCGGCCAGTGCGGCTGAATATCTTTGCATCAAAAGGATACGCTAGATGCTGATCGTCGACGCGCAGATCCATCTCTGGGAAAAGGGCACGCCATCGCCCCACCATTGCCAGGAGCCTTATTCGGCGCAGCAGGCGATCGCTGCGATGGATGAGGCCGGCGTCGACCGCGCGCTGATCCACCCGGTGCTGTGGGACCCGGATTCGAACGAGCTGGCCCAGGAAGCGGTGCGGAAATATCCCGACCGCTTCCGCATCATGGGCTGGTTCTATCTCGACGATCCGCAGGGGAGCGACCTCGTCGCCCATTGGAAAGAGCGGCCGGGCATGGTCGGGCTGCGTTTTTATACCAACGAGCGGCACCCGCAGTCCTGGTTCACCGACGGAACGCTCGACTGGCTGTGGCCCGCCGCCGAGCGCTCGGGGGTGCCGGTGGCGCTGGGTGCTGCGATGTTTCTGCCGACCGTCGGCCAGATTGCCGAGCGTCACCCGGTCCTCAAATTGATTGTCGACCACATGGCGGTGCGCCGGGCAGCAAAGGCCAGTCCGCCTATCGCCTCCAGCCCGAGCTGCTGGCGCTCGCCAAATATCCGAACGTCGCGGTAAAGGCGACCGGTCAGCCCGGCTACGCGGAAGACGCGTATCCGTTCCGCAGCTTTCACGAGCACCTTCAGCGCTGCTTTGACGCGTTCGGTGCGGAGCGGATGTTCTGGGGCACCGACATCACCCGGATGCCGTGTTCCTGGCGGCAATGCGTGACGGTGTTCACCGAGGAATTGCCGTGGCTCAAGGGCCGCAATCTCGAGCTGGTCATGGGCGAAGCCCTGTGCAACTGGGTGGGCTGGCGCCGTCCTGCCTGAGTGCGGCTGGAGTAGGGAGACGCAAATAGCTTGGGGACGATCCGACATCGGCGGTGATCCGATCGTCGTGGTGCTGACGGAGCGGGTCTCCGACGCGCATTTGCCGGGCCTCCGCCAGGCGAGCTAGTTTTGCGCTCCGATAAAGCCGAGGCTAAGGAGAAACCAGGCCGTTCTCCCGGCTGACCAGGAAGAGATCGCGCCGCTCGAAGAATTCCAGCGCGATGAAGGCGAGCGCCTCTGGCCGCTCGGCGCCGATGGCGGGACCTGCGTCATAGACGAACATGAAGTGGCAATCAGGCAGCAGCGTGCGCCAGCGATCCCCGGCATCGGACTGGTCCTTCGTCCCGGAGAGCACGAGCACCGGCCGCTGCATCTCGCGGAACGATTCATCCGTCGGGCCGTCGGGTGCCGCGAGCACGACGGAACCGATGTCCGCCTCGGGTGCCAGCGCAAGCAACATTGCGGCTGCAGCCCCGGCGCCCTCGCCCACTAGGTCGAAGCGCTCGATGCCCAACGCCGCTGCGACGGCGCCGATCCGTCCCGCGGCCTCCCGCGGCGATCCGGCATCTGCCGTCATCGCGAAGACGATGACGCGCCGCCGTTCGGCCAGCAGTGCGAGGGCGCGCGTGGTGAGCCCTCCGTCGCCGACGATCGCGACGATCGTCTCCCCCGAGCCCGCCTCGGAATAGGGAAGGGGTCGGCCTTCGCCCGCCCAGCGTTGCGCGAAAATCCCCTCGGTCATTCTGCTAAAGCCCCCGCAGGCGCGGCAGAACCTTGGCGCCGAACAGCTCGATCGAATGCAGGGTCCGCTCGCCGAGCTGGGCGCCGACGACGAGATCGAGAACGCCGGCGCCGAGCTCGTCGCGGATATGCCGCACCTGAGCCAATACGGTCTCCGGGCCGCCGACGATCACCTGGCCGAGCGCGATACGGTCGGCGAGCTCGCGCCGCGAGGTGCGCTGCCGCTGCGCCACAGCATCGGCACCGTAATAGCCCGATTGCCGCACGCCTTCCGCGATGGCCTTGTTCTGGTCGACGAGGCTGATCCGCGGCGGCAGTGTGCTCATGTCGGCAAAGGCCTGCTCGTCGGTGTCGGCGACATGGAACATGGCGCGGTAGATGACGTCCTCCGCCGCGGGCGCCCAACCCGCATCGCGGGCGCAGGCGCGGTAGTGCTGTACCGCATTCTTCGCGAGCGGCACGGTCGTGAAGGCAAAGCCGATGCCGATATGGTTCTTCGCCGCAAACTCCCCGGCCTCGGGGCTCGAGCCGGACATGTAAAGCGGCGGGTGCGGCTGCTGCACCGGGCCGCGGCCAGATCGAGATCGTGCGGTACTGGCAATAGCGGCCGAGCCAGCCGAAAGGCCGCGTCTCGGTCCAGGCGCGGCGGATCAGATGAAGTGCCTCGGCAAAACGCTCGCGCGATTCCGCCGGATTGATGTTGTAGGCCACGTATTCGTTCGGCGTGCCGCGCATCATGCCGGCGACCAGACGGCCGCCGGACATCGTGTCGAGCATCGCGAACTCTTCGGCGACCCGTACCGGATTTATGGATCGGCAGGGTCGGTCCCAAGACCGCGATCTTGGCGCGGCGGACGATCTGGCTCAGCGCACCCGCCATGACCATCGGGTTCGGGGTGAGCGAGAAGCCCGAATAATGGTGCTCGGCAACGGTCTCCCAGTCGAAGCCGAACTCGTCGGCGCAACGAAACTGGTCGAAGGTGGTTTGCATCGACCGCCCGCCCGCATCACTCGAATAATACTCGCCCGAGAGCGGCCAGATGTCGTGCGGTGCGGCGCCGATGTAGCGCGCGGCGCAGAAGAGTGATGCCTTCATTTCGAACCACTCGTTTCGCGTTGGTATTCGCCTCGGCGCATCGGCCGGCGAGCAAGCCGCCCCTTTGCCCGACGCTGCGCGAGACCACTGGCACGCACAAAACGCGAGGCTGGTCTACCCATGGTCGGTATTTCAGCGCGAGGATGCCAAACGGCGCAAGCGGCTCGAAGCGTTCATCGCGCCCACCTCAGTCGTCTCCAAAACCAACCCCCTCCGGGCTCAGCCCCCGATCGCCGTCGACCGCCTGGGTATCATACCGAAGAAGGGCGCAGCGCCCCGTAAGCTGTCGTTGCCGTTACCTGGACGGTCCGTCACAGTCGTGCCAGCGTTGTGACAGCCCGTCGTTTCGCGCCGATCGGGTCCCCACTGGCTTAGTAGGATGCGGACCGTCCGACGACTTAAGCCACATGCAGTTGCCTAGCCTGCCCTGGGGCGAGCTTGGCACCACCGTTCGAGGCAGCGAAGAGGCTGCAGTGAGCACGATAAAGAGTAGCAACCGGCCGCATTCATGTTATGTTCCGCAGGTTATGTTCCTTGTTGTCGGTATTCAGCAATTCTCACTCAGTGAACGACAGCGACTCAAGACGGCGTAGATGGAATCCGATAGGACGCAAGGCCAAGGCGGTGGCGCAGCAGCGCAAAGCGGCTCTCGATACGAATCGCGGGTAGCAGCATGGTACTGCGTTCGAATGATAGCGGGTCCAGCAGCTCAGCCGCCTCTGGACCTACCGACAGTACGCGTTTTGTCGTCGTGCGCTGCCAGACAGAGGCACCTGTAGACGATGTATTGGTTGAGACGAACCACTCCGGTTTTGTTTTTGTCCAAGCTAAGTCCGGACTTCGCTTAGACAGAGGTACTCATTCACCACTTCGATCTGCCACCGATCAGTTTGTACGACAGTGGAGGGCTTGCGCCGAGGGAAGCGACGGAGCGAAGTGGGCCCGACCTGTTGACCGGGCCAAAGACCGGTTGGTTCTCGCGACAACTTCCAGTTCGGAGCGCGTTAACGCGGTTCTGCCGCGACTGCTTCAACGGTTGCGGGATGACGAAGCGGCTGATGGGCTCCGGTCAGTCAGCAGGAGCACCGATGAGATAGCGGTAGCGCAGGTCATCGAAGAGGTAACTCAAGAGTGCTGGCGGAGGATCTACGGTCGTGCCGCAGCGGCTGGTGAGATAGCGTCGTTACTGCGGAATGTCCGGGTGCAGGTGCTCGATCTTGAAGACAATGGCCGCGATACCGCGAGCAGTCTCGAATTGCTTCGGTCTGGTGTACTGCAAAACCCTGATGATGCTTCAAAGGCTTGGGTTGCAATACAGGCACTCACGTCTCAGCTCCACTCAACCCGATCGGGAGTAAATGCGTCACCGGTCTTGAGCTTTTTGGGCTCCATCGACATCGGCATTCGCACCGCTCCGGATTTTCGACAAGACGTTGAGAATCTTGGTCGGGTATCCCAACGCATGGTCGAACGCTCTGTCGATTTTTCTCTGCTGGTGCGTGGACGAACCGAGACAGCGATTACCCGACACTACGCTGAGCCGTTACGAGACGCTGTCCTGGGCGGAAGTGTGCTTCTCGTAGGCGAGCCGGGAGCGGGAAAGTCCGGTGTCCTGTACCAACTTGCACGAATATTAATCGACGAGGGCAAAGACGTTGTCTTTTTGTCGGTGGATACCCTTTCCCCTGTCCGCTCCTCATCGGACCTCCGCAACGAGCTTCAAATAACACACGACTTACAGGATGTGCTGGGAAATTGGCAAGGAAGCGAGTCGGGATACCTTATCCTCGATGCACTCGATGCCGCCCGCAACTTCGACACGCAAATAGTTCTCAAAGCCGCCATAGCGGATTTACAGAATCAACAGACGCGATGGCACATCATAGCATCGATCCGTGAGTACGATTTGCGGCATGGGACTGAGTGGCAGCGCCTCTTTGCAGGACCAGTGGGAACAGCAGGTGGCCGGAGGGAATTCAGGGGTGTGCGTCATATTTACGTGCAGCGCCTGGAGGACAGCGAGCTCGACGAGTTATCTCGCCGTTACCCGCCGCTCCGGAATGTCCTTAGTGCCGGCTCACTCCGGCTGAGGGCGTTACTAACTAATATTTTCAACCTTCACTTGATGGCTGAGTTGCTGGAGCGGGGTGTCGATCCGAACCGCCTCGGCACCGTGAGTACGCAGATCCAGCTCCTTGACGAATATTGGCTTCATCGGGTTGTACGCAACAACGATTTGCACGACCAGCGAGAACTCGCGGTCAGGAGGAGAGCCGAGCGTATGATTGCCGATCGTGCAACACGCGTTTTTCGAGCCGACATACAGGGACTGGTTCAAGGAAACGCACTGCCAGAGCTAGAACGGGAGAATATTATTCGAAGCTCCGATCCGAACGGAGACTTACTGATATTTGCTCATCACATTTTGTTTGATTATGCCATTTCGCGACTGATTTTCCTGCGAGGCAGATCCCCCGATCGGCTGGTCGGCCATTTACGAGCTGAACCAGACCTTGTTTTGATGTTGGGTCCCAGCTTGTCGCTCTGCTTTCAGGATTTGTGGTTCCTTGATGATCATGAGCAGTTTTGGCCACTTAGCTTCGGTGTTGCGGCAGCTGCGGATCTCCCCGAAATCGCCAAGCTATCCGCGCCTGTCGTAGCTGCCGAGGCTGCGCGAACAATCGATGATTTTCGCACCTTGTTCGATAGCCTCGTGCCCGGGCATCGCGACCAGGTATCGGCCGAAAACTTCGTAGGTCATTTGATCGGTGCGCTCTTGGTCATATCGGAAGGTAGCGCCGGAGCCTTGGGTGCGCCATGGCCTGCATTTGCAGAAAAGCTGACAGAGTTTGCGCGCAGGGGCGTGCTTTACAGTATGCGGACGTTGGTCTGGAAGCTGAGTGCCGCATTTGACACTCTTCAGCCGCAAGATCAGAGTTGTCTAGGTAAAGCGGCCAGAGCACTGCTCGAACGAGCGTGGAGTCAAACGCCTCGGGACGGCTACCTGGCGGTGGCAGCGATAGAAGCTGTTACCAAGACTTTTGGGTCCGACCCGGAAGCGGCAACGGTACTTCTTCGACGGGCACTCGAACCCGAGCAGATGCGTAAGTTTGCATATCAAGAATTACCGTGGCTCGCCCGCGGAGTCTCAACAATCATGGAGACAGCACCGGAATTCGCCACTGATATCTACACCGCGGCATTTGGGTATCATGAGGCTTCGGACGCCGGGACTTCGATAGGTGAAAGCCAGATTCTTGGTCTGAAGTCGAACCGGGCCCAGGACTACCGAATGGCCTGGTATTCGCTGGAGCAGGAATTTCCTCGTTTTTTGCGAGTGGCTCCGCTCTTAGCAACTCGCGCGCTTCTCAACTCCTTAGTGGCGCATGTCGAGCGGAGCCACTCATATTCGTCAAACAGGGCTGAAGTTAAATATTTCGAGTTCGGGGATAGGATTGCACGGGTGCGCGTCGACTACAGTTCCATTTGGAATTCGCGCGGTCGTATGTCGTATAACGATGTTGGAAAGCTGTTAGCGCACTTCGCTCAATATCTGAGCGAGGTAGCGAGTGACCCGGAAGGTGGCAGAAAGTTCGCCTCCATTCTGGAGGTTGTCATCGCCGAGAACGAACTCGCGGCGATATGGAGCAGGCTCCTCGCGGCCGGCGCAGCCGCACCAGAGGTGTTCGCCCGCTATCTCGAACCGCTCGCTTATTCTGGTGCGATTCTTTCAGGATTAGATACCACGTTCGATGCCGGCCAGTTTGTTAAAGCTGCATACAAGGTATTCGATCCGGCAACACGGGCGCGTATCGAGAGCGCGATACTAAACCTGGACTCCGATCATCGAAGATCAATTCTGATTGGATGCATCCCACGGGAGCTGGTCGAGACCCAGGAAGCGCGCGACGCGCGCCAACGAATTGCGGAAAAGAACGAAATCCCACGCAACCGGCCACCGTTCGAGGTAAGCGGAGGAGTGCCGTACACCTCAGAGATGATGCTGCGGGATCAAGGCGTCGAGTTGGATGCGCCGGAGAACCAGGCAATTCGTGAAGCTGAGAAGCCTGTTGATTCCTTTAAGGCCTATCCCAATGAGACACCTCCTCTGTCCACTATCGACGAAGCGCTAACCGGCTTCCGTCAGCTGCTTGATCTCCTTCGAAGTTCAGCTGGTGCGGCTGCGGATGATCGTGTCACTGAGCATGCTTGGAGCGTGCTGTCAGAGGCGGCAGCACAAGCGGCCCGCAACCGTGACGCCGTTCAGACTGAGGCCACGAGGCTTCTCCTAACGGACATTCTGATTTCAGCCAGCGCACGAAAAACTCCGGATCCCAGCCCCGAACACAATGCACAGTTTGATCATTCACCATCCTGGGGTGGTCCGTCAGCGCGCGTAGGATCGGCAGAAGGGCTGATGTCAGTTGGGTTTTATTTTCCTCAAGCTCTGGATGAAGTTCTTCCGGTAATTGAAAAATTGCTTACGGCGGACCCGGCACCGGAGGTGCGGTACCAGGTATCAAGCCGTTTGCATTTATTCCTCGATGTTCGACCCGGGTGGGTATGGGCACAGGCTAGGAGACTTGTCGATCAGGAGCAGAACCGGGGTGTGATCATTGGATTGTTATCTCAGCCGATGGTTTATCTCGCATCTCGCAATGTCGATGGCTGCATCGATTTGGTTCTGCGGTTGCGAGAGCGGTTTTCCAGCGATGCCAGCGATGGTGCGCAGCAATGCAACGAACTGACTCTGACGATACTGGCGGATCTGTATTTCCACCGAAACAACCCTCGAGCTCGCGCAGCGGTGTACGGCCTATTTGAGGACCCGGCTGTCAACGGTCGCGCCATTAAACTGGTAATAAGCAGGCATCGAGACAGTCTTACGGCAGGCGACGACGCCAACGCTAGTGACCAAGGCCATCAATTACGCGAGCGGGCGCTTGCTTTCTACGCCCATGCACTAAACGTCTCCTGGAAAGCTCAGGCAAGCATCAGATCTGCTCATGAGGGTCAGCCGCCAGACGCATGGCCGGAGCATGCCCGCGACGGGCTCGGTGAATATTTTCGCATTCTGAGCGACATCACGATGGAGCTGTACTTCGCCTCGGGTGCGAGCGGCCACAGACCTGGTAATGTCGAGCTTCAGCCTCCCAACGCAGTACAAATTCGGTTTTATCGAGAAGCGAGCCCGCTTCTGAGACGATTGAGTGAGGCGCCGATTTCGGCGATCGCTCGCTACCTCATCGATACGCTGGGGTTCTTTGCCGATATTGACCCGAAAGCGATATTCCACCTTATAGCGAATGCGGTGCGTGCTGCTGCTACAACTGGCTATGCAGTGGAGTCGCTAGGCGTCCAGCTGGTTGTGAAGGTGGTGGAGCGCTACCTGGCGGACTATCGGGACGTTTTTGCGGATGCAGACGCTCGTCAGGACCTCATGGATTGTTTGGACGCTTTTCTCCGAGTCGGGTGGCCAGAGGCGCGTGCGCTGACCTATCGCATCGCTGACATTTGGCGATGATCGCGAACTATGTAGATTTCGGCATCGCATTCCGGAAAGCACGCGCCGACTACGATCGCTATATCCGAAACCGGCCGCGTGCCGTGTTTGCGCAAACAGATCCGAATATTGCGGAGGTACCTGACAGGGACGAGAACCTAGAAGTGCATATTCGCACTTACGTCATCGATCCCCTTTTGGAGGCACTGAACTGGCAAAATGGCAAGAATATTGTTATAGAGGCGTTTCTTCGTGATCAATTCACCAATACCCGACGTCGACTGGATTATCTCGGTCATGAACGAGATGCTGTTTACCCGCTCCTAATCGTTGAGGCCAAGCGGCCAAACGCGCCTTTCATAGATGTAACCCAGAGTCTACAGCCAGGCCGAAATTATATATACAGTGAAACGCAGTTATTGGCAGATGCCTTACATTATTTGAAAGACTCACAACAGCCAAAAGTACCTCTATTGAAAGTGTGGTCCGATTGGCTCTCTGACGTCCGGACTTACTGCCTTAACACACACAATAACACTGGTCGGATGCCACAACGCGTCGTCATAACCAATGGTGCCTGGCTTATCATATTTAAGGACCCAGAGGACGCGTTTTGCGGAGATGCCAGACCTGCGGAATCGGAGATTTTCTTGTTCCGTAGTGTCAAACGTATAGAAGACAGCACGAGGCTAGTTTTCGAATTACTGGACTATAATAGAATTGCCACATTCAACAGACCGATTTCTCCCGCTGAAATATCGGTTCATTTTGCTGTTGAGGAATTTGAAGTTGGGATAAATGCGCTTCAAGTGTCTTATTCTGATGTGGCTGCAGGGTATTGTGCCATTCCTACGGTGAATGTAATTCCAGAAATATTTTTGCGTCACCGTAGGGGCGGCTGGATACGTGTCACGAGTGGTCGGCCCGACCCTTTGCCACACCGACCAAGGGATCTAGACCAGCATCTCGCCGACGTTGCAGCCGTGCACGCAACACTTATGGGACAAGTCGAAGCTGCTGTGCAGCATCGCGTGCCGATTTTGTCGATCGAGGAACACTATAAACGGCATCTTCATGTTGAATTGCCGGGTGTAAGAAGTAACGGCACCGACCGCTTTCTCGTGCTTACCGGAAATCAATCTCATTTTATAAAACACCGCAGTGATTTTGAGCAATGTAGATATCACTGGCTTCACTTGGCCGCAGCAGATGGACAGGCACCATCGAATATCCCCCCAAGCGTCTCAACAAGCCCGAGAACTCATTTTGGTTCGAACGCCGAGACAGCACACTGCTCTCATGCTACAGTGCAGACGCTGAAGAGCGTCCAGATTGGGGCGGATAACAGGCGGCGTTATCCCCCAAGGGACGGAGCGGAAGATGGTCCTTTTTGTAAATTATGGGGGTTCGAAACGTTTCTTTGCTGTCGGCGATGCGTTTTTCAGCCGGTCTGCGGGCAAGCCGTAGGTGCGATGATGCCGTGTCGACCGGATAAAGGAGCAGGCGCCTGAACGGACAGTTACAGCTGACCAGCTCGTGCGGCGAGACGTCCGCTTTTAAGGGCAAAACTGGCCGGGTTCTCCAAGAAGAGCGGCCGCGGCCTACAGCTCCAGTTCACGGTGCTCTGAGCCTGAGCGTGTAGCGCGTCCATCGCCCGCCTGTTTCTCATCATCATTCATACGGTCGGGCATCACGTCTTGGAGACAGAGGGCTCCTAGCTCGAGCGACATCGCGTCGAATAAGCAAGTTGGCGATGCACCACTATCGAGACTGGAGATCACGCGCGGCCGGAACCAGATTGCTCGGACCGGGTGATCCCTCGGGGATCGCCATCCAGTCTAGCGAGGTGATCGTTCCGGCAGGCGGCGTGCCGAGACGACACCGGCAAGCGGCTGTGTCTCGATCCGTTAACATAATGCGGCTAGAACTTATACTCTGGGCCGTCGACGTATCTAAATCGCTCGAGCGCATCCGCGCGCAAGGTGAAGCCGAGGCCCGGGCGATCGGGCGCATGCACCATGCCGTCCGGACGAATGTCGAATGGCTCGTTAAAGAGCTCCCACATCATCGGCATCCAGCCTTGGCTTACCTCAAGGATGTGGCAATTGGCGGCGGCCATCGCGACGTGAATGCTTGCGGCGAATAGAACCCCGCTGCCCCAGGCATGCGGGGCCAGACGCACACCGTGCGCCGAGGTCAGTGCGGCAATACGCCGGATCTCGGTGATGCCGCCCGCGCGGGCGACGTCCGGCTGCGCGATATCGAGTGCGCGCCGCCCGAGCAGATCCTGGAAGTCGAACCGCGTGAACTCGCGCTCCCCCGAGGCAATGGGGATCGTCGTCGATCGGCGCACCTCCGCCTGACCGGCGTGATCGTCCGGCGAGACCGGCTCCTCAAACCAGGCGATGTCGTAGGGCTCGAGCTCCCTGGCGAGCTTGATGGCGGTCGCAACCTCGAGCGAGCCGTGCGCGTCGATCATCAATTCGACATTGGGGCCGAGCCCGCGGCGCGCCGCTTTCACCCGGCGCACACAGTTGGCGATCGAGAAGCCGTCACGGCCTACCACGCGCATCTTGGCAGCGGTGAAGCCCTTGGCGGCGTAGCCCGCGAGCTCCGCCTCGGCCTCGTCGCCCGGCGCCCAGCCGCCGCTCGCATAGCCGCGCACCGAGCTGCGCACGGCACCCAGCGCCTGGTAGAGCGGAATGCCGAGCGCCTGCGCCTTGACGTCCCATACCGCGATGTCGACACCGGCAATTGCTTCCATGACGACACCGCGGCGACGGCTCTCATCAGCCTGGGTGATGCCGCGCTCGAGCGCCGGCCGGCTGCGCGAGCCGTTGTACATCTTTTCGAAGATGCGCTCGGAGAACAGGGGGTCCTCATCGACGCACTCCGCCGCGAGCTCGTGCTCGACGATGACGGCGACGATCGGCGGTGTGCCGAGAGCGGCACCAATGCCGGTGAGCCCGTTGTCGGTTTCGACGCGGATCAAGGTCGCATCACTCTTGACCTTGGTTCCAAGGTCGGTGCGGTGACGCTTGTCCTCCGGAACGGGTGCCGACATTGGAATCGCGGACACTTTGACGATTTTCATGGTGGTTCTTCCCTATGTCGCGCGCTCAACCGCGGCGCTGGCGCTCGACTTGCATATTGGCGAGAAACGGCATCAGCGGATGGGCGCCCATTGCGACGATTGCGCGGGTGTCTAGTGCCATCAGCGCCGCTCGTTGCGCCGCCGTCAAGCAGAAGCGATCGGCGTAGCCGGCCGCATCCCCTATAAAGACGGCGCGGCTCGCCTCGTCATGGGCGAGAGCGTGCAGGGCGATGGTCAATTCGACGAGTTCGGGTTTGATTGACGGGTAGTGCGGCTCGGGCTGCGCGCTTGGCGGGCCGAACCAGCCGAGCGAGGCGTAATTGTGGTGCCAGCTCGGCTCCAGCGACACGATGTCGGGCTTGCGCTCACCAATGGCACCCGCGGCGCAAGCCCAGCAGCGGAGTTCGACATTACCGGCGGCGTCGAGTTCGGCCGCGTCATATCCGACCAACGATTTGAGATTGCCGGCGGCGATCCTTGCCAGCGCCTCGCGGTCCCAGGCAAGGTCGGGCGCGGCGTAGCGCTCTGTCCCCGGGTAATGAGACATGCCGCCGCTCGCCAGCACCACTGTCTTCACCCC
>Ga0306926_10005191_pt1 | contig 13830 bp, 10 predicted proteins | sample flu12Cox44000178_FD_203759 | JGI IMG/M metagenome (GOLD analysis project Ga0306926, IMG submission 203759) | Lab enrichment of tropical soil microbial communities from Luquillo Experimental Forest, Puerto Rico - flux8day.12C.oxic.44.000.178 (v2)... | ecosystem: Environmental > Terrestrial >...
ACTTCCTGAGTGTAGGTACGGGATCCGCCTGTGCCCGGACCGCCAAATCCGCCGGCTCGCCCATAGGCCTCAGCGGTTGCAGGGTCGATATTGTCGGAGTAGAAGCCGAGCTGATCGTAAATCTTGCGCTTCTTGGGATCGCTCAGCACGTCGTTGGCTTCAGAGATTGCCTTGAACTTCTCCTCCGCCGACTTGTCCCCCGGGTTCACGTCAGGGTGATACTTGCGCGCCAGCTTGCGAAACGCCTTGCGGATCTCCTCCGCCGAAGCGGTGTTCTTCACTCCCAGCGTGCCGTAATAATCCTTCTTCTCCGCCATTCGTTTCTCTACGCAGCGAGTCCCTCCATTCGGGAGGGACTGCTCGGCTTGCACCTCTGGCACCGCGTCACGGGCGGTGAACTGCGGGAAGTCTGGCGGCAAATTCCGCCGCTTCCTTGCCTCTTGCTAGCCTTCAGGCGGCGTCACACCTGTCTTCCAGCCAGTGCTGATGGCACGCTCCCCGAAAATTCCTGGAAGCACCGGCTTCCCCGGCGGGGGAGCTGCCAAGCCGTGATCCCGGGCTCCAGCCCGATATCTGAAACGTCCTTAATTGACGCTCCCCGTTCCTTCCGCCGGCACCACGATGTTGGGCACGAATCCCTCTTCGTCGTTAAACACGGGGATCGCCTTCGCCATCCCGCCCAGCCCGGCCGTCAGCAGGTACCAGCGTTCATCCTGCGGATTGAAATTCAACACGTACGACTTTCCGTTCAATTCGAAATGCACTTCCGTCCTCACCTCTAACCCAAACTTCCCATCCCCGAAGAGCCGGGCTTCGAAATCACATCCTTCTGCTCGTGGCGCAGCCTGAAGGCTCCCCAGGTTGGTCGTTGTAGCGGCAAGGGGCGCATCCTGCGCCCCTCCCGCCAACTTCCCAGCAGTTACCCCGTTACTTTTTGTCGTCGACGTCGACGTACTCGGCGTCGATGACACCTTCATCCTTCTTCTGTTGTTCCGTGGCCTGTCCATCTCCTCCCGGAGCCGGACCGCCCGCCGCCGCACCAGCCGGTGCCGCCTGCGCCTTGTACATGGCTTCCGCCAGCTTGTGCGACGTCTGTGTCAGCCGCTCGCGCGCCGAGTCCATCGCCTTGGCGTCGGACCCTTCCAGCGCCTTCTTGCCGTCCGCCAGCGCGTTCTCCACGTCGGCCCGCTCCTGGCCCGAGATCTTGTCGCCGTGCTCGCGCAGCATCTTTTCGATCTGATACACCATGCCGTCAAGCTGGTTCCGCGATTCAATCTCCGCCCGGCGCGCCTTGTCTTCTGAGGAGTGCGCCTCGGCTTCCTTGGCCATGCGGTCGACTTCCTCCTTGCTCAGCCCGGAAGACGACGTAATCGTGATCTTCTGGTCCTTGCCCGTGGCCATGTCCTTGGCGCTCACATTGAGGATGCCGTTGGCGTCAATATCGAAGGTCACTTCGATCTTCGGTACGCCGCGCGGTGCCATCGGAATACCCGTCAGATGGAACTTGCCCAGTGTGCGGTTATCCCGCGCCATGGGCCGCTCACCCTGCAACACGTGTACCTCCACCGAATCCTGGTTGTCGGCTGCGGTCGAGAACGTCTCCGTCTTCTTCGTCGGAATGGTCGTATTGCGCGGAATCATCGGCGTCGCCACGCCACCCAGCGTCTCAATCGCCAGCGTCAGTGGCGTCACGTCCAGCAGCAGCAGGTCTTTTACCTCGCCGCCCAGCACCCCGCCCTGAATCGCCGCGCCCACGGCCACCACTTCGTCAGGATTCACGCCCTTATGCGGTTCTTTGTCAAACAGCTTCTTCACCAGGGTCTGGATCGCCGGCATGCGGGTCTGTCCGCCCACCAGCACGACCTCGTCGATCTTATCCGGCGTCACCCCCGCGTCTTTCATCGCCTGTTCGCACGGCTTGATGGAGCGATCAATGATGTCGCGTACCATCTCTTCCAGCTTGCCGCGGGTGAGCGTCTTTACCAGGTGCTTCGGCCCGCTCGCGTCGGCGGTGATGAACGGCAGATTGATCTCGGTCTGCATCGTGGTCGAGAGCTCGATCTTGGCTCGCTCGGCTGCGTCGCGCAGACGCTGCAGTGCCATCTCATTGCCCTTTGCCCGCAGGTCCAGCCCTTCATCTTTCTGGAACTCGGCAATCAACCAGTCCACGATGCGCTGATCGATGTTGTCGCCGCCCAGGTGGGTGTCGCCATTCGTCGACTTCACCTCGATGACGCCTTCGCCCACCTCCAGAATCGAGATGTCGAAGGTGCCGCCGCCGAAGTCGTATACCGCGATCGTCTCGTCTTTTTTCTTGTCCAGTCCGTAGGCCAGCGCCGCCGCCGTCGGCTCGTTGATGATGCGCTTTACCTCCAGCCCGGCAATCTGCCCGGCATCCTTGGTTGCCTGCCGCTGCGCGTCGTTAAAGTATGCAGGCACGGTGATCACGGCGTCGGTGACTTTCTCGCCCAGGTAGTCTTCCGCGGCCTTCTTCAGCTTTTGCAAAATCATCGCCGAAATCTGCGGCGGAGTGTATTCCTGTCCCTGTGCCACCACTGCCACGTGATCGCCCGCCCTCACCACCTTGTAGGGCACCATCTTCATCTCTTCCGTGACCTCGTCGTAACGACGTCCCATGAAACGCTTGATCGAATAAATGGTGTTCTCCGGATTGGTGATGGCCTGGCGCTTGGCGACCTGGCCTACCAGCCGCTCGCCGGTCTTGGTGAATGCGACGACCGACGGCGTTGTTCGCCCGCCTTCTTCGTTAGGGATGACCTTGGGCTCGCCGCCTTCCATCACGGCGACGACCGAGTTGGTCGTGCCCAGATCAATTCCGATGATCTTTCCCATGGTTGCCACCCTCCTAAACTTTTGATCATGGCATGGGCGCCCCTCCCCCTCGCCCCCTTAAGACGACAGCCGGGGTCTTCACTGTAACCCATTGCTACGTATCAACTTAAATTATCTGTCCCTCTTTATAACACGCTAACTATAGAACTTGAGTGTTTTACTGTCAAGGTTTTAGATGAGGCGGGCTGCCGCCTCGGTGCAGGAAATTGGGCAAGCCGTTTGCCTGCAGGCGGTTGGGTTAAGAGGCCTCCCGATTCGCTGGTGGCTCGGACTTAACAGCAATCCAAGGAGGAGCACCGGCCCCGGGTAGCGCTCTTGGCCACCACGCAGAGCCCTACTCGATTCGCAGCAGCAGGACAGGTTCCACCATGAACTCAAACCTGTTGATCTTTTCCAGAGCCCTGCGCACGACCGGCTCGGAAACCGCCTCGACGGTAATGAACAGTGAAAGGCGCTCTTTCGGCGAGTGTGGCTCCTGCTGAACCGAGTCAATGTTCATGCCGGCACGCGCCAGCACTTCGGCTACGCGTGCGATGATGCCGCGTTCGTCGTGCACCGTCAGCCGCAAGTACCATCCCGCAGGCTTCGGTTCCGGCGCGATCTCCAAGGCGTGGGAATCGAGGAAACCGACCACGTTTTTGGCGCTCAGCCTTCCGGCCGCCAGGTCACCCGCAATTTCCACCAGATCGGAGACCACGGCCGCGCCGGTTGCGTCACCGCCCGCACCGCGCCCGTAGAACATCTGTGTGCCCAAGCGGTCGCCGACCAGGAAGACCGCGTTGTTCACGTCCTCGACCTTGGCCAGCATCGACCGCCGGCCCACCAGCCAGGGGCGCACGGAAACGTCGAGTCCTCGATCGGTTTGCTCGGCCGACGCCACCAGGCGAATGGTGCGATCCAGGCGCTGGGCTGAGCGGATGTCGACGGCCCTTACCTCGCGGATGCCGTGGGTGGGAATGCAGTTCACGTCAAGGTGTCCGCCGAATGCCATGCGCGCCAGGATGCAGAGCTTGTCGCGTGCGTCCTGGCCGTCGATGTCGAAGCTGGGATCAGCTTCGGCGTACCCTGCCTTTTGCGCCTCGCCCAGTGCCTGGTCGAAGTCGATGCCCCGGCTCTCCATCTGCGTGAGGATGTAGTTCGACGTTCCGTTGAGGATGCCATGCAGCCCGCGCAGCCGATCACCGGCGGTCGATTCCTGGATCACCCGCAGGATGGGAATTCCTCCCGCCACGCTGGCCTCGAAGCCGATGGGCAGGTTCCTGGCCGCGGCCAGGGCGAACAGCTCGTCGCCGTGCTCGGCCAGCAGCTTTTTGTTGGCGGTGACGACAGGCTTGCCATGCTCCAGCGCCCCGCGAAGCAGCTGCAGGGAGTGATCGACACCCCCCATGGTCTCAACCACGACATCCACGTCGTCGGATGACAGCAGTTCTTTCCAACCGGTGGATACGCGGGCGCCCTTAGGCTCGTCGCCGGCTTTGATCGCCTGCCGGCGGCAAACCGCGGCCACCACGAGTTTCACGCCGCTGCGGCGCTCGATGAGCGAGGCGTGCTCGGCGATGATGTCGGCGGTCGCGCGGCCAACCGTACCGAAGCCGACAATTCCGACGCGAACTTGCTTCATAGGATGGACGAGCGTCGTTCAATCAAGGCCCATGCCCTGGTTCGTTAAGCCCTTGCCGTAACCTGGTTCTGGAGGCCGGGCCGAGCGGCGCCATGGTTCCGGGTCCCTACCTCAACTGTACCAGTTCGCTAGTGTGCTTGAGCTGGCCGCAGGCGGCGTAAATGTCGCGTCCCCGGGGACGGCGGATGAAGGTGGGAATACCCGCACTGGTGAGCACGGACTGGAAGGCGAGCACGTGCTCCGTATGCGGCGTGGAGTAAGGAATTTCGGGACCGGGATTCAGAGCGATGAGGTTGACTTTGGCGCGCAGTCCGCGGATGTGGTCGAGCAGCTCGCGGGCCTGCGCGCCAGAGTCGTTGACCCCAGCAAGCAGAACGTACTCGAAGGTCAGGCGTTCGCGGTTACGCAGAGGAAAGTCGCGCAAGACTGCGAGTAGTTTCTCAATGCTCCACTTCCGGGTGATGGGCATGAGCGAGGTGCGCAGAGCTTCGTTGGACGCGTTCAGCGAGACGGCAAGCTTGGGACGTATCTCTTCGGCGCCGAAGTCGGCGATACGCGGAACGATGCCGGAGGTGGAGACGGTCATGCGCGAGGCGGGAATGCCGGCCTCGACAACCAGCATTCGCACTGCCTGCATGAAATTGTCGTAGTTGAGGAAGGGCTCGCCTTGGCCCATGAAGACCAGATTGATTCGGTCGGCGCCAATCTCTACTCCCTGGTCGTTAAGCACCGCAAGTACTTGACCCCCGATTTCCCCAGCGGAGAGATTACGCTGAAGTCCGAGGAGAGCCGTCATGCAGAAGGCGCATTCGACGGCGCAGCCAATCTGGCTGGACACGCAGATGGTGGCGCGGCGGTTTCCGCCCCAGGCAGCAAATGCAGGTCCCTCGACTCCGCTCGCCATAACGGCGCCCTTCGCCCGCGATGGCGAAACCCTGCGGGGGGATGAATCAGCCATGAGTTCTGCCAGCTCCTCGTCCCCCGGCTCGGAACCGTCGCCGGCTTCGCCGCCATCGCCGTCGGGCATCCAGACAGTTTCAACCGATTGCCCGTCTGCGAAAGCAAACAGGTAGCGCACCGTGCCGTCGGCGGACGTGAACCTCTTTTCCACCTGCGGTTGTCCTACCGAGTAGTTGGCGTCGCTGAGCTGCTGGCGGAGCGATTGCGGCAGGGTGGTGAACTGTTGCAGGTGCGGCCATCTTTGCCGGTAGAGGCCGTCCAGGAGCTGACGGAGCCGGTAAGGAGGCTGGGAGCAACTTTCCATGAGTTCTGCAAGCTGTTGATTTGTAAGACTCAATAGTTCGCGATGTTGCGGTACGCTCATGCATCCAATATGCTGGAACGGTTAGAGGCCCGTCTGCCCCACCCGCCCCGGACATCACCCAGCGCGTTTATTCTACCCCGGGGCATGACGGTTCGAGCCGGAAGACGGCACGAAGTTGTATTCATAGAAAAAAGGAAAGCATGGCAGCAGAAGCATTAGCGCTTGCAGCCGACCGGACGATCCACCGGGAGGTTTTGCCCAACGGGCTTACCATCCTGACCGAGCAGATGGACCACATCCGCTCGGTTTCCATGGGAATTTGGCTGAACGCGGGCTCGCGTAACGAGGATCCGGAGGTCAACGGGATCTCGCATTTCGTCGAACACATGGTGTTCAAAGGCACTACCCACCGCTCGGCGGAGGACATCGCCCGCGAGGTGGACTCCATCGGTGGCAACATCGACGCCTTCACGGGCAAAGAGACCGTCTGCTTTAACGTGAAAGTTCTCGATGAGCACCTGCCCATAGCGGTCGACGTCTTGAGCGATATGGTCTTGCACCCGGTGTTCGACGCCCAGGAGATCGCGCGGGAGCGGGGCGTGATTGTCGAAGAGATAAAGATGGATGAAGACAATCCCGACAGCCTGGTGCACGAGATCTTTACCCAGAATTTTTACAAGGGCCATCCCCTGGGCAGACCGATTCTGGGAACCAAGGAGACGGTTCGCAAGTTCGACCAGGCGGCGATCCTGAAGTACTACCACAGTAAGTTTGTGCCTGAGAACCTGGTGATCTCGGCGGCGGGCCACGTCGAGCACCATGTATTCGTGGACCTGCTGCGCAAGGAGTTTGAGGCGCTGCCGCGGGGAAAGAATGGCATGCACGACACCCCGCCCAAAATCAATTCCCGCATTATCCTGCGCAACAAGAAGGCGCTGGAGCAGGTACAGATTTGCATTGGTGTGCCCTCGTACCGGGTGAATCATGAAAAGCGGTTCGTGGCCTACGTGCTGAACACGCTCCTGGGCGGAGGATTGAGCTCGCGCTTGTTCCAGAACGTGCGCGAGAAGCAGGGGCTGGTTTATTCCATCTTTTCCGAGTTGAATCCCTACAAGGACACGGGTTGCCTGGCCGTGTATGCGGGAACGTCGAGGGAGTCGGCGCCCAAAGTGGTGCGATCGGTGTTCCACGAATTCCGCGAGATCAAGGCCGGCGGGCTGCCTGAAGAGGAAGTGATGCGGGCAAAAGACCAGCTGAAGGGCAATTTGATGTTGAGCCTGGAGTCTTCCACGGCGCGCATGTCGAACCTGGCGCGACAGGAGATGTACCACGATCACTTCATGGGCATGAACGAGATCATCGCAAAGGTGCAGGAAGTCAGCCGCGACGATGTCGTGCAGGCGGCCAACGAGATGTTCCAGCGCGAAGCCATTGCTGTGACTGTGCTGGGCAATCTGAACGGCCTCAGGTTGACGCGCGACTCCCTGGTGTGTTGACTCCCCCCGATGCCCCCGGCCTCGCTGCTGGTTCGGCGGTTGAAATTTTCGGCGAAAAGCACCTGACCCCCTGCCCGGTTGGCCCGTCGCGCCAATCTGCGACCCGGTGCGAGCACCGGCTGGCGGTCGCGCCCGCTCTCGATGATCGAGAGGTCGGGTTGTTGGCGACCCGGCGGCGATTTTTGAGGGCTTGCAGGGTCCGGCACCATGCAGCCAAGCGCGGCGAATCGCATGCCGGCACCGCCGCCTCGAGGTGATTCTGTGCGCCCGCCGCGCCGGAGCAAGACCGGCGTTGGCCGTGTCCATGGCTCCAGCCATGAGCCCCGGTAGGGCCCCGGTTTTGACAAGCGGACGGCGGTGCTCAATAATTCTTTGTTCATCGCGGAAACGAACAAAGCTTGGCCCGCGTCTTTGCAACGGCAAAGCTCCGCGAAATTCTCATGAGGTACAGACATGTCAAGATGTAATCGTGATCGCGGCTTCACGCTGATCGAGTTGCTGATCGTGGTAACGATCATCCTGATCATCGCCGCGTTCACCATTCCGAAAATCACCAAGTCGCAGATCCCGGCCCACGAGGCTTCGGCCATTGCCAGCATCAAGGCCGTCAACGCGGCGCAGATGATCTACGCCAGCAGCCACCCGGACCTGGGATTCACCGCTGACCTGATAACGCTGGGCGGTACCTCGCAAAGCGGCGGCGAGCAGACCATCGACACCAACCTGGCTAGCGGCCGCAAGAGCGGCTATACCTTCACCTACACTCCGGGGGAGAAGGTAAACGGTGCCATACGCTCGTACACCGTCACCGCCGTGCCCGACCAGGTGGGCACAACCGGGCAGCGGCGGTTCTTCTCCGACGAGTCGGGCGAGATCCACTACAACGCCAGCGGGCCGGCGGATGTGAGCAGCGCGGTCATCCAGTAACACCGCCCTGGCAGTGTTAAAAACAGTGCTCCGCCCGTTGCCTGGGACTCCCCCAATGCGGAGCCGAAGTTCCCTTGGCGGGAAGATCAGTCGTATCTTTCCCGCGCCCGGCGGAGCGCCCGGTGCGTAGAGACGGCCGCACGCAGGCACAGTTTTTGGGCTGAGAAACACACAACAGACCCAGGACTGTGTAATCGGGCGGCCGCGGTTCCCGATCCTATAATTGCTCAATCATGCAACCGGTGCTTCGCGACCTGGGTTTTGCCCTGCGCGTGCTGCGCAAAAACCTTTCCTTCACCGTGGCGGCGATTTTGACGCTGGCTCTCGGCATCGGGGCCAACACGGCCATTTTCACCGTGACCAATGCGCTGTTGTTGCGCCCGTTTCCCTATCGCGATCCGGAACAGCTGGTGCTTGTTAGTGCAGGGGATCAAAGCAAGGAGTTTGGCGGAACGCTGCTGCGCTATGAATTGCTGCGCGACCGTAACCAGTCATTTCAGGGCGTGGCCGCATTTACCACCGACAATTTCAACCTTACGGGTGGGGGGGAACCGCTGCAGGTGCCGATTGCCCGGGTGTCGGCCAATTTCTTCACCTTGCTCGGGGTACAGCCGCAGTTGGGGCGAACCTTCACGGAAGACGAAGGCCGCCCGGAAGGCCGGCCGGTGGTGGTGCTGAGCAATTCGCTGTGGCGCACCCGGTTTCGCAGCGACCCCGAGATCGTGGGCCAGAGCGTGACGCTGGATACCACGCCGCACACCATCGTGGGCGTGCTGCCCGCCGATGTGCAGTTCCCGTTTGTCGGCGAGGCCGACATCTGGTCGCCACGCTACTTCGAATACTCGGTCATGAGTACCGAGCGGCTGCGCATGGGTGTCGGTTACCTGGGTTTGCTGGCGCGGCTGAAGCCGGGAACAACGCTGAAGAACGCAGAAGCCGAGCTGGCGGTTTTGAACCGGCAGTATCGGGAGCAGAATCCGAATGCGCCCGACGCCGATCCCGCCGTCACCATGACGGCCGATCCGCTGCGCCAGCAGGTGGTAGCCAACGTGCGCGGGAAGGTGCTGCTGCTCACCGGCGCCGTGGCGGTCGTGCTGCTGATTGCCTGCGCCAACGTAACCAGCTTGCTGCTCTCGCGCGCCCTGACGCGGCGGCGTGAGATCGCGGTGCGAACTGCTCTGGGAGCGAGCCGGGGCGGCGTGGTGCAGCAACTGCTTACCGAGAGCATGCTGCTGGCCGCCGTTGCCGGGGTGCTGGGCATCGGTCTCAGCTGGCTGGCGGCACGGGCCCTGGTTCGCTGGGGAGGCGGGCAACTGCCGCGGGGAATTCCGGTGGGGATCGATTTGCGGGTCCTGCTGTTTACCCTCGGCATCTCGCTGCTGACGGGAATCCTGTTTGGGATGTTGCCCGCGCTGCAGCTTTCGCGAACCGACCTGCAATCGACGCTGCGTGACGAAGGCCGAGGTACTTCGGCCGGGCACGGGCGAGTGCGCATGAAGAGCCTGCTGGTGGTGGGACAGGTAGCACTGTCGTTGTTGCTGCTCATCGCCGCCGGACTGCTGCTGCGCAGCTTCAAAAAGCTGCTGCAGGTTGATCCCGGGTTCGACTCGCGCAACCTGCTGGTGATGAACATTTCCCTGCCCACCGTGAAGTATGCCCGGCCGGAACAACAGATTGGGTTTTTCGACGAACTGCTGCGCCGGGTGCACGCACTACCCGGAGTGAAGGAGGCCGCCATATCGGCGGCGCTGCCCCTGACGTGGAAACGCATCACCCCCATGCTGCCGGAGGGGCAGCCGCAGGTGCCGCTATCGCAGCGCCCCTTCCTCGATATCGAGGCGGTCAGCCCGCAGTGGTTGGAGACGATGCGCGTGCCTTTGCGCATCGGGCGCGCCTTCACCGCCGCTGATGATGCCCAGGCTCCCAAGGTCGTAATTGTGAACCAGGCATTTGCGCGGCGCTTCTGGCCAAATGACAACCCTATCGGCAAGCATGTCGTCGTGGGCCGCTGGCCGGAAGCGGCGGAGGTAGTTGGCGTGGCCGCGGACGTGAGGAACAAGGGGCTGGCGCAGGACACGCAGGCGCAGGCCTATGTCGCTTTCCCGCAACTGCCATGGGGCAATATGAATCTGTTGGTACGCACCACGGTCCCGCCGCAGAGCCTGGCGTCCGCGGTGCGGGCGCAGATCTCGGCGGTGGACCCGGACCAGCCGGTGACGGGCATCCAGACGGTAGATGAGTTGATCGACAGCTCACGGGCACAGCCGCGATTCACCATGGTGCTCCTGAGCTTTTTTTCCGCGGCGGCACTGGCGTTGGCGGTGATTGGTATTTACGGCGTGCTGGCGTACTTCGTGGCCGAGCGCAGAGTCGAGTTGGGTGTCCGGCTCGCGCTGGGAGCGGAGCGCGCCGATATTGTCCGGCTGGTTCTGCGTCAGGGTATGACGCTGGCGCTCGCCGGAATGACCATTGGCCTGCTTGCCGCGCTGGTCATGAGCAAGTTGATTTCCAGCCTGCTGTATCGGGTGGGCGAGCGTGACGCCTGGACGTTCAGTCTGGCGCCGTTGCTCTTCCTGGCAGTCGCGCTGCTGGCCAGCTACCTGCCGGCACGACGGGCGACGGAAGTAAATCCGGTAGATGCGCTGAAGGGGAACTGAAGCCTCGGGCGGTGCTACCCGCTCACTTCCCGCTTTGTGTTGCCCTCATTCATCCCGGGATGACAAAAATCACTATCGTCTGAAAGAGCCGGCCGGTAGTGTGTTGCCACGGCTGGCAGAGGGGAGATCATGAATGCCTCAGATCACTACAACCGCACGATGGGTGGCTGCACAGCGTGCCCGCGAGTCAGAACGGGCTGATTGTCTCTTCTGCGACCCGTGGGCTTCGCGGCTGGCGGGGCGCGAGGGAAATCAGGCGTTGGAGCTGTCGGAGAAGGTGAATCCGCGGCACCAGGAAACGGCGGCCTACATCGCTATCCGGGTCAGGTTTCTCGACGATTTCGCATTGCGGCTTGCTTCGGAAGGCATCCGGCAAGTCGTGCTGCTGGCTGCCGGCATGGACGCTCGGGCATTCCGCCTACCCTGGCCGGCTGGTACGAGCGTGTACGAGGTGGACCATCCCGAACTGCTGCAACTAAAGGAAGACATCCTGCAAAAGGAGCAGGCGGTGCCGGGATGCCGCCGCACGGTGTTAGGGGTAGATCTGGGGGGAAACTGGACGGTGGGCCTCGAACAACTCGGTTTCACCCCAGTGGAGCCTTCGACCTGGATCCTGGAAGGATTGCTCTACTATCTCCCGGAGGCAGCGGTGCATCGCGTACTGCAACAGGTATCGGAACTTGCATCGCCGGGCAGTGGACTGGGCGCGGACCTGGTGAGCCAGTCGACGCTTACCAGCCCCTGGCTGCAGGCTGCCTTGAAGCAGATGGAGGAGAGCGGATTTGCATGGAAGTTCGGGAGCGATGATCCGGAACGCTTGCTGGCATCCTATGGCTGGGGCGCCCAGGTCCGCCAGGTGGGCGAAGCGGGGGCCAACTTCGGCAGGTGGGAATCACCGGTCGTGCCCCGCGAGCAGAACGCGGTGCCAAGGACCTTTCTCCTGGCGGCCCGCAAGAATTGAGGACCATCGCTCCTGTCCATGCCCGATGCCGTCGCCCCCTTGAACCAACAGGTTCATCCTCCCCTTTCGCCGTTCACTCCCCTTTCGAGTCCGGTGGTGACGATTGCCACCGCGCAGCTGTTTGGTACGTCGCTTTGGTTCAGCGCCCATAGCGCGGCACCGGATCTGATGTGAGCATGGGGTACAGGCATTTCCGGGATAGGATTTCTTACCAATGCGGTTCAACTGGGCTTCATTCTCGGAACATCGGCGATTGCTCTGGGCGGACTGGCCGAGCGCTTCCCCGCGAGCAGAATTTTCCTCGTAAGTGCGATTTCCGGTGCCGTGTTCAATGCCTGTTTCGCGATTTTCTCCCCCGGCTTAGGGAGCGCCGCGGTTTTCAGATTTCTGGTTGGGATCTGCCTGGCGGGCATTTACCCCATCGGCATGAAACTGATCGTCAGTTGGGCGCCGGAAAGAACCGGTTCCGCGCTGGCGTACCTGGTCGGCATGCTCACGCTGGGCACAGCCCTTCCCCAAGGTCTCCGGTTCCTCGGCGGGAGCTGGAGGTGGCAGGCAGTTATCCTGAGCTCTTCCGGCCTCGGCCTCCTGGCCGCGGCTCTGATCTTTTTCCTGGGGATGGACCTCACTTCACCGTGCGTTCAGCAAGCGGTGGCAGGCGCATGGGGGGTGTTCTGCCCGCGTTCGCGTCGCCACATCTTCGTGCCGCAGCTCTTGGCTACTTCGGACACATGCGGGAACTCTATAGCTTCTGGACGCTGGCTCCTCAGATTCTTAGTGCAGCTCTAAAAGCCCGGCAGCCCGCCGTTCCGGGACTCGCGTTCGCGATCACGGCTATTGGCGCAATCGGCTGCATAGCCGGGGGGGGGTTGAGCCGCAGAGTGGGCAGCGCGCGCCTTGCCGCTCTGTCACTGGGTGTTTCCGGGTTCTGTTGCCTGATTGTCGCCGTCGCCTGGAGGCAACTTTCACCCTATGGCTTTCTGGTACTGCTCCTGGTGTGGGGAGCCGCGGTGGTTGCCGACTCTCCCCAGTTTTTCGCCTTGTCGGCCCCGCCGCTGCTCCCGCGAACCTGGTAGGTGGCGTAATGGCAATCCAGAACTCGGTGGGATTTGCCATCACCATCGTGTCCATCGCCCTTGCCACATCGTTGTATCCTCAGTTTGGGATTGAGTGTCGCCTGGGTCTTGTTGCCGGGCCCGATACTCGGACTTATCGGCTTTTACCCCCTGTGGGGGACACCTATCGCAACCGCCGGTGACTCATGGTGTTAGCGCTCGAAAAGAGCCCTGGCCGGCCGCCAAGAGGGTGAACGGGAACGCATCCCTGCTAGCAATATGACCACCCTTAGGGTGAGGGTTGGTTTCTACTAGGATTGACCAAGCATGGTTTCTCGCATCAATGCCGCGTGCCTCCTTTGTTCTATCCTGATTCTTGCCTTGTCCGGAGTGCTGAGCGTCTGGGCTCAGAGTGACGTCCACGCCATCGCCGAAAGAGTCGACCAGCACTACAACCACCTGCAGACACTGCAAGCGCAGTTCGCCGAGAGTTACTCGGGCGCGGGGATCACCCGCACGGAGAGCGGCACACTGGAGCTTAAGAAGCCTGGACGGATGCGCTGGGATTATGATGAGCCGCGTCCCAAGATGTTTCTCACCGATGGCTCAACCGCCTGGTTTTATGTGCCCGGGGAGAGGCAGGTGAGGCGGACGCAAGTGAAGCAGATTGAGGACTTGCGCTCCCCGCTGCGCTACTTGCTGGGAAAGACGAAGCTGGAGAAGGAGTTCACCGGGCTGGCCATTGCAACCGATGCTAAACCTCTGGATGCGGGCAACATTGTATTGCGCGGCGTCCCCAGAGGAATGCAGGAACGGGTGTCGCAGACCCTCCTGGAGGTCACGCCGGACGGGCTCATTACGCGCATCCTGGTGGAAGAGATAGATGGGTCGGTGACGGAATTCCGCTTTCTTCAGCAGAAAGAGAACGTCCAAATTGCGGACCAGCGGTTCCGCTTTGCCCCCCCACCGGGCGTAGAGGTGGTGCAAGGTACGGAG
>Ga0306926_10005193_pt1 | contig 13828 bp, 11 predicted proteins | sample flu12Cox44000178_FD_203759 | JGI IMG/M metagenome (GOLD analysis project Ga0306926, IMG submission 203759) | Lab enrichment of tropical soil microbial communities from Luquillo Experimental Forest, Puerto Rico - flux8day.12C.oxic.44.000.178 (v2)... | ecosystem: Environmental > Terrestrial >...
GATCAAAATGAGTTCGCCAAGACAAACGATCCGCGAAAGAAAATATAAAACACGATCGCCCTTCGTCGTGAACAGCGGCCGCTGATATCGTCTACGAACAATCACCGCCACCGGCCAAAAGAACACAGTTAAAAGAACAAGAGCGAGATTGCCTCCGACAATCGGTTCGATCAGACGTTTGTTGTTATACCACGGGACGCGTTGGCCTTCGTAGATCGCAGGGAAGGGGAGCATTTCCTGCACGGTGCCGGACGCGTCGCGACGGAACGCGATTCGCTCCGAGCCATCGATCTCGGCGTAAACCAACGGCGCGATCTCTTTCCATTTCTTCAACTCGCCGCGTTGGTTTTTGTTATCTTCAACCGTGAGAATTCCGTCATGGTCGCTTTTGACGCTGAACTGGTCGAGCAATGCGACTAATCTCAGGAACGTCGTGTCGCTGCGGCGCGTTCCGCCGTAAACGCCGCTGACTGCGCGTCCGTCTGCTTTCGCGGTCGTTGGATCGATCTCGCTCTTGGGCTCAGCCGGATTCGGGAAATATCGATTCATGAACGCGCGCATCACTTCGCCCCGACCACCTCCAACATTTTTACCGAGGCTGTTGTAAGAGATGAAATATCCAACGTGTGCGTCTGGGACGAGGACCATATCACTGTGAAAATAAACAGTGTCGCCGCCATGACCAATGACGCGGATCGGGTCCATCCAATATTCCATGAAGTTAGTACCCAGTCCGTTGATCCTCGGATGCAGCTCGAACTCGCGCGCTTCCATTTGCCGCACGGTTTCCGGTTTCAAGATGGCGACGCCGTCGACGCTGCCACCTTGAAGAAACGCGAGCATGAAGCGCGTCATGTCCGCGGCGGTTGCTGAGAGAGCGCCCGCCGGCACGACTTCCCCAAGCTCAAAGGGGTGTGGCTTCTTCGTTGCGACGAGGTAGCCCTGCGACATCTGCGGCGCGAGCTGCGGCGGTAGCGGTTGGTCGAAGGTCGAATTGGTCATCCGCAGCGGCCTCAAGATGTGATTATCGATGTAGCGTTCGAATTTTTCGCCGCTAGCGCGCTCGACGATGTATCCGGCAAGGGTAAATCCGTAATTGGAATAGGAAACAATTTTTCCGGGTGGAAAAATCCGTGCTGGCATTTGATTGACCAAGTAAGTGCGCAACGGTTTCAAATCGCTTTCATGTGCCACGAATAAATTTTTTATCGTCTCCTCGAATCCGGCCGTGTGCGTGAGCAATCGTCGAAGCGTGACCGGCTCGGGATAAGTCTGCGGAATCGCGAAATCGAGGTACTCGCTCACGTCGCGGTCGAGATCGAGCTTGCCCTGCTCCACCAACTGCATCACCGCCGTTGCGGTGAACAATTTGGAAATAGAACCTGGACGAAACAGTGTTTGATCAGGAAGGATGGGCTTCTTCGCTTCGAAATCAGCAAAGCCGTAGCCTTTTTGAAACAAGATCTGGCCGTCTCTAACCACGGAAACGACTGCGCCGGCTATGTTTCGATTTTGCAATTGGGACGGAATCAGCGCGTCGAGAAAAGCTTCAAAGTCTTGTTTCGTTAACGCAGGAACGGGAGTTGTCTGGGGGGCCGCGGCCGGAACTTGTGCCGGCGGCGGCGATGGCAGTGAGATCATCGGCGACGCCGGGCCCTGTGCATTTGTCGACACAACCGCTGTAAAAATTGCACCTGCGGCGGCAGCAAATCGAGAATTGGGCGAAGTTAGTTTTTGCACTGGGGCGAGTTTGCCAGTTGCGCGGCCAGTGACAAGGCTCTGATTTATTCCGCATTCCCGCTGGCCAGGCGCGATTGAATCGTTTCAATGCGTCTTTGCAATTTCGTGAAATGTGAGCCTGACCAGTAAATTTGTCCGCAACCGCGACAGCGGCAGAATCGTTCATAGTAAATCTTCGTCAGAGGTTCGAGTTGGCCGATCACTTCCTTCTTTTCAGCCGGCTCCAGGGCTGCATTGCAACGCAGGCAACGCGTGAATGGCGCCAAGACCGGGCCGAGATTGAAGCGGCGAAGCACTTCGAGTGTCTGTTCCAGGGAGTTCTGCGAGCGCAGGTAGTAACCGTGCCGCACGGAGCTATGCATCAACAAGCGCCGGTCGCGGGTCAGGATGGCACGGGATTCGCGGGCCGCGAGCTGTACTAATTGCCGATCCTCAGCGGTGGAATCATAAGCTACGTCGATTCCGAGCAAGCGAAGATCACGAACAAGCTTTCCTAGGTGTCCGTCCGCAACAAAGTCTCGAATATCGCGTACTTGCATGTGATTTTCCGGGAAAGAAGTAATTCTTCCGACCTCTACTGGAAGAATATCGACCTTCGCTTCCGAGCCAACGACGTGGGTGAAATCGACCGGGCGGTCGTCTACCAAAATCGAATCGACTTCAGTGTGCGGCACTCCGCAGGCTTCGATGATGTCTTTCACTGACGTTCGCTCTAACAGTTGCCGATGAACAGCTGTGGCGTTGGACCGAATAAAGAACGGAAGATCGCCGTGAAACGTGAGGCGGACAATGAATGGCGTCATCTGCTTACCCGGGCGGTCGAGTAAGCATACTCAAAAGTTGTCCCGCGGGGGCGCGCCATGAACTTACCCGGTCCGAGCGGTTCGTCTTCGCCGTAATAACAATCGATCTGCCAGCGCCGTAGGCCGCCACCAGTATCGACAATTTTCCAGCGCGTGCTGCCAAACACGCGTTGAACGTCATCAGCCGGAGTTTCCAGAATTAAACCGCGACGCAACGGGCCCGACGATTTTGCCGCTGCCGAGAATCGTGGAACCAGTGTCCCGCCGCCGCCGCTTGGTGGGCCTGCAAAGCTGTACGAGCCGCCGCCGTTGTAACGAATGTAGTTGTGTCCGTTCACTGGCGTCACAATTCGACCGTAGCCTTCCTTTTTTACCGACCGCAGAAAGTCGCGCGGATAAGTTCGTCCATGCAATCCCGGCTTTGTTACGTGAGTCGCATCGAAGCCGCGCTCGAAGGTGAAACCGGATTCTTTCGGCGTGTAGTAAAGTGTGCAGACAATAAAATATTCGCCGGAGTGACCGCCCGGACGACGTACGAGTTTGTCATTTTCGTAGGCGAGCCGTTGCACAACTTCCGGCCACGGAATGTCCGCCCACAACGTCGGCAATATCGACAAACAGCATGTGATGAGAAATGGCGCAGCCTTAACGGATCGCAATCCGCGCGTGAAATACAATGCTCCCGCAAACTCATTCTCACCTACCGCTTTGCATTTTCCTCTTCCCGAGGGGGAGGATTGAGGTGAAGACATGTCCTTAATCTTTATTCCTAGAAATAATCTTCGGCCGGGCTGCCGAGCAAAATCTGGATCGGCAGTTTCTCGTGCTCGTACTCGTAAGGGGGCTGTTTCCACGCGAACGACTCCGGATACAATTTTCGGATACAGCGAATTATTTCAACGCCTGTTTGGAACGGGCGATAAACGTTGCGATCGAGCACGTGAATCTGCGCGCCGCCGCAGAGTTCGCTGGCGAATTTCTGAAACGTCGGCTGAAAATAATTTTCGCGAAAGAAAACGCCCGGCAGTTTCAAGTTGTTAAGCGCACGGCAAATCGCCTCCGCATCGATGAACGGCGCGCCGAAAATCTCGAACGGTCGCGTCGTGCCGCGACCTTCCGAAATATTCGTGCCTTCGAGCAAACACATGCCCGGATAAACCGTCGCCGTATCGAGTGTCGGCATGTTTGGCGATGGCATGACCCACGGCAGTCCCGTTTGATCGAACCACATCGCGCGTTCCCAATTCTTCAACGGGGCGATCGACAATCGACACTTGGGAAAAGCTTCGTCGCGAAATTGGGCTGCTAACTCGCCGATCGTTTTGCCGTGGCGAACCGGGATCGGATGCATGCCGACAAACGATTCATAGCCTTTCTCAACCGGTGATCCCTCGATCGTTACGCCGTTGATCGGATTCGGCCGGTCGAGCACAAGCACGTGCAGATCGCGCTTCTCGCACGCGCGCATGCAAGAGTAGAGCGTCCACATGAAAGTGTAATAGCGCGCGCCGACATCCTGAAGATCGACTGCAAGCGCGTCAAGATCAGCAAGCATATTCGAAGTCGGCTCGCGATGCTCACCATACAAACTGTAAACCGGAATGCGCAGCCGTGGATGCTGGTAGGTTTTCCACTCGATCATGTTGTCCTGGGTCTGGCCGAGAAATCCGTGCTGGGGCCCGAAGAACGCGCGAAGTTGAAACAAATCTCCGTTCAATCGCTCGAGAATCTTCGACGTATGTTCGAGGCTGGAAGAAACAGACGCCGGATGAAGCAGTGCGCCGATCCGCGCGCCGCGCAGTTCCCTCGGCCAAAGTTCGCGGATACGATCGATTGGAAGTTGAACCATCATCGCTGATTTATCGCGCAACTCTTCGCCTAACGAAAATAGAGACTATCGCGATTGCCGCCACAATCACGCAGGATTGAGCGAACAAGTCGCCGTGCCGCGCGTAAAACGTGAGTTGCCGATCCTGCGGAACGCTGATGTCACCTGTCAACACGCCTTCGTTGAAAGTGTTTCTGGCGCCGTCCTGCAAGATCTGTGTGATGCGACCGAACTCATTCACGAAACACGTTACACCCGTGTTCGCGGCACGAATCATCGGCCGCCGATCTTCGACGCACCGAAAAATGGCGTTGGCAAGGTGTTGTTTCGATCCGGACGAATACAAAAACCAGGCGTCGTTCGTGACATCGACCAAAAGGTTCGCGCCATTAAGGACGAATTTGCGAACAAGGTCCCCAACCGTGTCTTCGAAACAAATCAGAGGCGCAACGCGAACATCAGGATCCGTAAGGGTGAAAACTGTGTGTTCTGTGCCGGCCGCGAAATCGCCCGGCACCCATGTGCCCGCGATCGTCGCGAAAAGCGGAAAAGAATGCCGCAGCGGGATGTATTCGCCGAAGGGAACGAGATGAACCTTGCGATAAATTTGGACGCGCTCGCCGCCATTCGAAACGAGCAGCGCGGCGTTGTAATCGCGTCCTTCATCGATATCGAGCGTGCCAAGCATCAGATTCGTGTTAGTGGACGCAGAAAAATCCGCGACGAATCGGTAACTCTCAGAATTTCGATCCCGCACTGGATCAGGCATTGAGCTCTCCGGCCAGACGAGCAAGGCTGGTGGCGGATTTGCGCGGACCGCGATCTCACTCAATTGTCCAAATCGCTCGAAAACCGTACCGCTGAATCGCCGATCGAACTTCTCTAGCTGCGGAACGTTTGCTTGAACTGCGGCGACGCGAATAGATTTCGCGGGCGACGGAACCTGGATTCGATGAAGGCCGAACGCGAGCAGCGCAACAACTCCGACCATCGTGAGCGTCAAATCGAAATGCGGCCGCATCCGATGCGTTTTGGTTTCCCAAAAAAGCCGAATCGGCGTTATCACCGCGATGACATTTGCGAAGGCAATTGCAAACGAGATTCCGGCCACGCCGGTGAACTCCGCGATTTGAATCATTGGGAATTGCGAGTGAAGCGCGACGCCGAGGCCGTTCCAGCCAAAGCCGCCGAAAAGCCAAGCTCGGGCCCACTCGTGTGTAGTCCAAGCGCACGCGGCGACTAATGCGATTAGCAGATTCTTCCATGACGCCGTGAAGGTCTTCGGCTTTAGAAACCCGATGAACCAGGCCCAGAAGGCAAAGTGGACCGCGAGATAGATCGACAACAGGAACGAGAGGCCGTGAAGAAAAAAGCTTTGATACAAATCGCCGAGCGCGCCCAGCCAGCTAAACGTGCAGGTGAAGAAAACCATTCCCGCCACGTAGCCGAGCAACAGGTTTCGCAGCCAGCACCGTCTCGCGCTTTCGCCGGGAAACCAGACCGCGACGATCAGCAGCGTGAGCGCGATCCAGCACAACCAGCTTTGATTGAATGGCGGGAAACAGGCGGTGCAAAGAACTCCGCTCGCGATTGACGCGAGCCAGGGCCAGAGCCTTTTTAGCAACGGGAGCACGTGCCGATATTAAAAGCGCCAAGGCCTAAACTCCAAATCCCAAAGAAGTTTAATGATAGGAATTTGGTTGGAGGCTCAGGTTGAAGTTGGGATTTCGCGGACGTTAGCCGCAACGGTGGCGACGCTGTTCGCGATTGCCACAGCGACCCGATTGAATCGCATCCTTCAGATCGCGCGCGTATAGGAAGTGTCTACGCGAAAGACGGCGCGCTCGACACCCTCCATCGTGCGCACGTTTACCTTGGCGGAAAGAACATAGCTAAGCGAAATCAGGCCGTTCAATTCGTCGAGAAACTCGGCTTCCTCCATTTCGCCGACATGTTCGACCCGGAGCTTGCCGTAAATCAGCGTGCCGGAAGGTCTCATCGTTTTCAGGAGCGCGATCTCGCCTCCGCTCAAATTGATTTCGCGCTTCATTCCGAGTTCGTAGAGCAAGTTCCTCGCCGCGCCGGAGGGTTATTATTTCAATCGGGCGTGCGCATCCGTTTCGATAAAGGCCCAAACCTTTTCGAGCCTCTTCTCCACGTCGCGTTTGATCTCGGCCAGCTGTTCGTCGTTGAATTTTCCGCGGTCCGGTCGTCGTTGCGCAAAAATATAATACTTGATCTTCGGCTCAGTCCCGGACCCGCGCACTGCAATTCGCGTTTTGTCCTCCAATTCGAAGATCGACATCTTCTGTTTGGGAATTACATCGTCTTCAACGTCGCGAATGGTTTGCTTCTCGAAATCGGTAACGCCGGTCACGCGTGAGCCCGCGATCTCCTCCGGTGGTTTGTTCGCGTAGGATTCGAGCAACCGCGCAATCTTGTCCGCCCCCTCGGCGCCTTCAAAATAGATCGAAGCGTTCTTTTCTTCGAAATAACCCAGACCCGCGAACGCTTCATCGAGCAACTGATCAACCGTCCGACCGCGCGACTTCGCGTAGGCGGCCATTTCACAAAACATGATTGCGGCAGCGTTGCCATCCTTGTCGCGCACAAAATCGGCGCCGCTGTAGCCGTAACTTTCCTCGCTTCCGAAAACGTAGAACGAAGAATACTTCAAGCGCGCAGCGCGCGTCTCTTCTTCCGGCATTTGCCGGTATTTTTTTTGGATCTCAGGCGGTAACGCACGCTCGTATTTCTCGAGCTTGGCCCCGAAATATTTGAATCCAGTCAAAGTATCCACGCAGCGCACGCCAAAGCTTTCCGGGATTACTCTCTGCAAATCAGTAGTGACGAAAGTCTTGATCGTCACTGCGTGTGAGCGGTTTTCTTCGTTGAGGATTCCAAGGTCAAAAAATTTTTTGAGCCGATAATAGGAAAGCAGTGATCCGATCTGATTGCCGCTGATCAGTTTCATCTCGCCGTCTGCGTCACGGACCGCAACGCCTAGCCGATCCGCGTCGGGATCAGTCGCGATCACGATATCGGCATTGGTTTTCTTCGCCAGTTCGATCCCGAGCGCGAGCGCTTCCGCGTTCTCGGGATTTGGAGATTTTACTGTCGAAAATCGCGGATCGGGTATTTCCTGCTCCGGCACGATTTGGAAACTGAAGCCAAGCCGTTTCAACATCGGCTTGAGGATAATCGCGCCACTTCCGTGGAGCGGAGTGAAGACCACGCGCAGCGATTTGGCATCGCGTAGAACGCTCCTATCGACAAGGATCGTCTTAAGTCGCTTCATGTAAGCTTCATCGATGCTGGAACGGAGCCTGACGATTTTTCCCTGTTGATCTTTCGGAAGCGGCTCGTACTTCTCAGTCGTAATCGCGTTTACTTTCTCGATGATCTCGCCGGCGTGCGGCTCGATCACTTGCGCACCGTCGGCAAAATAAACTTTGTAGCCGTTGTCGTGCGGTGGATTATGACTCGCGGTGATGACGATTCCGGCCGTCGCGTTCAGATGACGAACGGCGAACGACAATTCCGGCGTTGACCGCGGTCCGTTGAACACACAAGCATCGCACCCGTTCTCAGCGGCGACTTTCGCCGCAACGTCAGTAAAGGCTTGGGAAAAAAATCGAGTGTCGTGCGCGATCACAATCTTAGGCCGCGTTTCGATTTTGTTCTTAGCGTGCCATTCTTTCGTGTAAGCGACCAGACCTTGGGTTGCACGATTCACGTTTGCGAAATTCATCGCGTTCGTGCCGACGCACGGAAATTGCGGCCGCTCGTCTAGTTTGGCCTTGCCGCGCTCGGCTTTGGTCACAATTTTTCCGATCGTTCGCCCGCGCAGTCCGCCGGTGCCGAATTCCAGCGTTTTGTAAAAACGGTCGTTTAGCTCGTCCCATTGTTCGGCGGCGATGAGTTCGTCGACGACGCATGCGTAAAGTTCGGAAGACGCACTCGTCAGCAAGGCGCGAATATTTTTCGCCGCCGAATCAAGCAGTCGCTTGCCCGCGACTGCGTGGCCGATCTTTTCGCCTAGCTCGTTTTGCACCGGCGCCAACCTTCCGGCGAAAATGGTCTTTGCAAGCCGAAGCTTACTGACATAGACCCGAGTGATTGTAACTCGTTGTCGTTCGCTGCTTGTTTACCTCAAACAAGGAGCGAACTGAGCTAATCGGGTCCGCTTCGGAAGCGCAAGCCGTCTAATTTTTGTTACAAGAAAATTCGTTGCCGATGGCCATTGCGCGAGCTAATTGCACGTCAGCGCGCTGACCGGCTAACGAATGAACATTCACGAATATCAAGCGAAGGAGCTGCTCGAAAAATTCGGCGTCGCGACAACGCGCGGAAAAGTTGCGTCAACGCCGGATGAAGCGGAAACGATTGCGCGCGAGCTAGGAAATATCGATCTTGTAGTCAAGGCACAGGTCCACGCCGGCGGCCGAGGGAAGGGGACGTTCAAAAACGGATTCAAGGGCGGCGTGCACGTCGTGAAATCGGCGAAGGAAGCGCGTGAAGTCGCGGAAAAGATGCTTGGCCAAACTTTGGTGACGCATCAAACGGGCGCCGCAGGTCGAGTCGTGCGGAAAGTCTTGATTGCTGAATCGGTCGAGATCGCGTGCGAAATTTATTTTGCGATTCTGCTCGATCGGGCGATGGCCGCGCCGCAGGTTGTCGCCAGCACCGAAGGTGGCGTTGAAATCGAAGCCGTGGCGGCGGAAACGCCAGAAATGATTGTGCGGGAGCCGATTGATCCGACTGCTGGATTGCAACCGTTTCAGACTCGCAAACTGGCGAAGGAGTTGGGGTTCAAGCACTCCCAAACCAAAGCCGCGACGAAATTATTCGATGGATTGTATCGCACGTTCATCGGCTGCGATTGTTCAATGGTGGAGATCAATCCTCTCGTCGTCACTAAAAACGGCGAAGTACTCGCGCTCGATGCGAAATTTAATTTCGATGACAACGCTCTTTATCGGCATCCCGAAATCGCAGCAATGCGCGATACCGCCGAGGAAGATCCGCGCGAAGTTGAAGCTTCGAAGCACGAACTGAATTATATCGGCCTCGACGGCAACATTGCTTGTCTCGTCAACGGCGCCGGACTCGCGATGGCGACGATGGACATCATCAAATTTTATGGCGGTAATCCGGCCAACTTTCTCGACGTCGGCGGCAGCGCGACCGAAGAGCAGGTAACCGAAGCCTTCAAAATTCTGATCGCAGACAAAAACGTGAAGGCGATCCTGGTAAACATCTTTGGCGGGATCATGAAAGTGGACGTGATCGCCAATGGCATCATCAACGCCGCGAAAACGGTGAAGCTCAGCGTCCCGCTCGTCGTGCGCCTCGAAGGAACCAATGTCGGGAAAGGCAAAAAGCTGCTCACAGAAAGTGGCGTAGCGTTGATTACCGCCGACGACCTTGCCGATGCCGCGCAAAAAGCGGTGAAGGCGGCGAAATGAAATTTGGATCGACCATCGCCTTCGCAGTCGCCTTCGGGGCAATTGCCTCAGCGGATGATTTACCGCGAAAAGTTAAAACCGCCCGCGAAAGCTATCGCAACACCGATGTGATTTACGCCTCGGTGACAGTGCCGGATGGAACGCGCTTACGCACGATCATCACCAAGCCGCACGATGCGAAACAAAGACTGCCGGTCATTTTTGTGGCCGGTTGGTTGAGCTGTGATTCAGTGGAAGCGCCGACGGACACGAAGGACGAAAGCGGTCTGGTTTTTCGCGGGCTCGCGCAGGTGCCGGGATTCGTTTTGTTCCGAACGGACAAGCAGGGCGTTGGCGATAGTGAAGGCGTTTGTGGCGAAACAGATTTCGATTCAGAGCTCGCTGGTTATCGCGCCGCGTTCCGTGCTCTGGGAAATTACGACTTCATCGACACGAAGAGAATTTACATGCTCGGCATTAGCAACGGTGGCGGTTTTGCGCCGTTGATTCCGGAGACGAATGCCGAGCTACAGCAGGTGCGCGGTTACATTTCGGTCGGCGGCTGGGTCAAGACATGGTTCGAGCACATGCTCGAGATCGAGCGGCGGCGATTCGCATTAGGGGGAAAATCGCCGAGCGAGGTGAACGAGCGAATGAAAGGCGTGCCTACGCTTTATCACGAATGGCTGATCAAAGGCCGATCGGTCGATGACATTTTGAAAGAACAACCGCGGCTTGCGGAGTTGTGGCCGGAAGGAAACGACCACGCGCACCTCTACGGCCGGCCGCTCGCGTTTTATCAACAGTTGCAAAGATTGAATCTCACGGCCGCGTGGTCGGACGTGAAAGTGCCGACTTATGTTCTACGCGGCGCATTCGACTGGATCATGAGCCGCGAAGATTCAGAATTGATCGCGCAGTATGTGAACCAGAACGGAGATCTTGCTGCGTTTTACGAAATCCCGCTTACGGGCCACACATTTCAACACTATTTGAGTCTGGCCGACGCGTTCAAAGGCAAGAGCGCGGCGTTCGATCCAAAAGTAGTCGGATTAATAACCGATTGGTTACGCAATAACGCCATTGCCCATGAGGATTAAGAACATCGCGTTTGTCGGAATTCCGGTAACGGATATTAAGCGTGCCCGCGAGTTTTACGAAGGCGTGCTCGGATTACAACTGTCTGAGGAAATGGGCAAAGGACATTGGGTCGAGTATGCGATCGGTAACGGTACACTTGCGCTTGCGAATTTCCCGGATCAATGGAAACCCTCAGCTGACGGAACGAGTGTCGCGCTCGAAATGGAAAATTTCGACGAAGCGATCAAGCGATTGAAGAATCAACACGTGCGTTTCGACGCCGAGCCATTCGAAAGTCCATGTTGTCACATGGCGGTCGTGCAGGACCCTGACGGCAACAAGATCATCATTCATAAACTTAAACCCGAAAAGGAAAAACAACCATGTCCATGATCAAAGAAGTCGCGTTCGTGGCGATCGCTGTTTCCGACAAGGAACGCGCGCGGAGATTCTATCAAGAGACGTTGGAGCTAAAGCCGACCCACACCACATTGGAAGGCGCTTGGGTTGAATATGATCTCGGTCCGACGACGATTGGCGTTGGATGTCATCCTTCGTGGAAGCCGTCGCGCGACGGAACAACTGTCGCATTTGAGGTGCGGGATATCGACGATTCGGTCAAGAAACTGAAATCGCGCGGTGTCGCGTTTGACATTGAAAAAACAGAAACGCCGGTTTGCTGGATGGCGCAATTCCGAGACCCGGACGGCAACAAGTTGGTTGTCCACCAGCGAAAGTCGAAATAGCGCATGTCGGTTCTCGTCGATAAAAACACGCGGCTCGTTGTTCAGGGAATCACCGGGAGCGCAGGCGCGTTTCACACGCGCCAGTGCATCGATTACGGAACGAACGTCGTCGCTGGAGTTACGCCTGGAAAAGGGGGACAGACGTTCGACGAGAAAATTCCAGTTTTCGACACTGTTTGGGAAGCGAAACAGAAAACCAATTGCAACGTTTCGATGATTTTCGTGCCCGCAGCGTTCGCGGCCGATTCAATTCTCGAAGCAGTGGATGCCAATCTCGATCTTGTGGTTTGCATCACTGAGGGAATTCCGGTGATGGACATGATGCGCGTTAAGACGCAGATGCGCGGCAAACGCACGCGATTGATTGGACCGAATTGCCCAGGAATCATCACGCCCGGCGCGTGCAAGATCGGCATCATGCCAGGTTACATTCACAAACCCGGAAACGTCGGCGTGATTTCGCGTTCGGGCACGTTGACGTACGAAGCCGTTTGGCAACTCACCGCGCGCGGTTATGGCCAATCGACTTGCATCGGCATTGGCGGCGATCCGATTGGTGGACTTTCGCACCTCGATTGCGTGCAGCTTTTCGAATCCGATCCCGATACCGAAGCGATGATCCTGATCGGCGAGATCGGCGGCAGCGCGGAGGAAGAAGCGGCCGAGTGGCTCAAGCACCGAGGCAAGAAACCAGTTGCCGCGTTCATCGCCGGCATGACCGCCCCGCCAGGGCGCCGAATGGGTCACGCTGGCGCGATCGTTTCCGGCGGAAAAGGAACCGCCGCGGGAAAAATCGAAGCGCTCACAGCTGCGGGCATCGCCGTTGCTGAAACTCCGGCGACAATCGCCGACACATTGATCGCATGGATCAAGTATTAACTTAGTTCTTCGCGGGCTCGGGGGCGTCGAGATTTCCGGCCGGCAAATGCGCGGCTTTCCAGTCCATCGCCATTTGGATCCGCGCACGGCCGCTTGGATGATTGAAGAAAACGACTTCTTCAATTGGCGTTGGATCGAGTTTTCGATACGCGCCAAGTTTCAGCGAAACTTTCGCAACGCCATCCGGCTCACGCGACGTGTTAATACCGAATTGGTCCGCTTCGCGTTCAGCGATGCGCACGACCGAATTCAGGACAGGCGTCATCAGAAATGCGAACGTGACAGAGATCAACATCAATAACGGAAGGCCAGCCGGATCGGCGATGCCACGGACGTTCCAGCGTTCGCCCCAGCGCCGCAGCGCCCAATCGGAAACCGCGCGCGCGACCGCGAAACCAAAAAACGCGACGATTCCCAAATAAATTGTCAGCTTGGCGCCGTGGTTGAGCACATAATGTCCTATCTCATGCGCCATTACAGCGCGAATCTCGGGAAGGGTGCATTGGTTGAGCAAATTATCGTTCAACGCGATGCGCGTTGTTCCGAGGAGCCCCGAGACATTCGCGCTCACGCGGGTAGTCTGGCGTGACGCGTCAACTTCGAACACTTGGTTGATCGGAATCTCATTCGCCTGCGCCATAGCCAGAATCGGATCGCGAATTTTTGGATCAGTGATCGGTTTGTAACTGTTAAAGAGCGGCTCGACGTAAACGGGCGCGATGAAATTTCCGATGAACGAAAGAACAACGGCGACGAGCGTTCCCCATATCCACCAATTTCGCGGCGCGCACCGAAACACGGCATAAAAGATCGGCAACGCGATAGTGCCGGCGGTGAGCGTGACGACGAGGCTAACTAATTGTTCCGCGAGCCATTGTCCGAAGGTTTGCGTGGCGAAACCGTATTGGTGCTCACGAATAAACTCCTGATAAACAGCGAGTGGAGAACTCAGAATGGCGACGATGAGAATGTAGCCGACGGCGTAAAGCATGACCTGGCGCGTTTTGGAATTGGTCATTCGCTCGGCGAGATCGCGCAGGCGTGCAGAAATTTTTGAACAGAGCAGAAAAATCGCGATCGCGGCGGCGATCAGAAAATTCCAAACCAACAACCAATAGCCGCCTTCGAAGTAGGCGTCTGATTTTGCGCGCTTGTCAGCCGGGACCGTTTCCAGCCAGGCTTTGGTGGCGGCCGCGGGATCAAATTTTCCCGTTTCGGCGATCGGCGATGTTGATGACGAAGACGAAACTTGATTCGCCGGAACGAGACTCAAAAACGTGAAAATGAATACGAGCCCGAACAGAA
>Ga0306926_10005194_pt1 | contig 13828 bp, 15 predicted proteins | sample flu12Cox44000178_FD_203759 | JGI IMG/M metagenome (GOLD analysis project Ga0306926, IMG submission 203759) | Lab enrichment of tropical soil microbial communities from Luquillo Experimental Forest, Puerto Rico - flux8day.12C.oxic.44.000.178 (v2)... | ecosystem: Environmental > Terrestrial >...
GCTGGCTAAGGACTGGACCTGGGGCCGCATCGATCGGCTGGTGCGCGCCATCCTGCTCGCCGGCGCCTATGAGCTGGTCCATCGCCGCGACGTGCCGCCCAAGGTCGCGATCAACGAGTATGTCGAGATCGCGCACGCCTTCTACGACCAGGGCGAGCCGACTTTCGTCAATTCGGTGCTCGACCGCGTGGCGCGCCAAGAGCGCTCGGCCGAACTCACGCGGTAGCACGTCATGGCCCGGCGCATCGGCGAATTCGAGCTGATCGCCCGCTATTTCGCACCGCTGGCCAAGGGCTTCAAAGGCGCGCGGGGCCTGAAGAGTGACAATGCGTTCCTGGCCGCCGATGCGCGGAACGATCTTGCGGTGAAGACTGACACCATCGTCGCCGGCGTGCATTTTCTCGCCGACGAGAAGCCCGAGCTGGTGGCGGCACGGGCGTTGCGCGTGTGTTTGTCCGATTTGGCCGCCGGTGGCGCGGTGCCGTTTGCCTACCAGCTTTCGCTGGCGCTGGCGAAGGGCTGGACCGAGCGCTGGGTGGCGGGCTTCGCCCGTGGTCTGGCGGCCGACCAGCGGCGCTACGGCATCGTCATGTCGGGCGGCGACACGACGGGCTCGCCGGGACCGACCACGATCACCATCACGGCGTTCGGCAAGGTCGCGCGCGGCAAGGGCCTGGGACGCGACGGCGCGCGGGCAGGGGACGAGCTCTGGGTCAGCGGCACGATCGGCGACGCCGCCTTGGGCTTACTGGTGGCGCGCCGGCAATTGACCGGCGCCAGCCTGGAGAAGCGCTATCGCCTGCCGCAACCGAGGACCGGGCTCGGACCGCGCTTGGTCGGCGTCACAAACGCGGCGGCCGACGTTTCCGACGGCCTGCTCGCCGACGCGGGCCATGTCGCCGATGCGTCGGGGCTTGCCGTGCACATCGAGCGCGAGAGAGTGCCGCTGTCGGCGGCTGCGCGGCGAGTGGTCCGCGCCGATCCATCGCTCTGGACGAACGTGCTGAGCGGTGGCGATGACTATGAATTGGTGATCGCCATTCCGCCGCGTAGACGAACGGCCTTACTGACGGCCGCGCGGGCAGCCCAAGTTAAAGTTACGCGCATCGGCACTTTTCGTCGGGGCAAGGGCGTCCATCTCACGGTCGGCGGCCGGGAGACCCGCGTGGCGCGCAAGGGTTACGTTCATTTCTAGGGGTGGCTGCAGGCCCCGGGCCGACTAGAGTGCGCGCCCAATGGATGGCGTCATAAGAAAACCAGAGGACAAGGTGGAGGAAGCGACCGTTGCGGCGTCGCCCGGCATGCCGCGACGCGCGCTGCGCAACATCACTTTGCTCGCGATCTGCCAGGCGCTCACGCAAAGCGGCAACACCCTGATGTTCGCCTCGTCGGCACTGGCCGTGCTGACCATCGTGCCGGCCGACCTGCGCATGTGGGCCAACCTGCCGGTCACCCTGCAGCATCTCGGCGTTATGCTCTCGGTATTTCCCGCATCGATGCTGATGATGCGTCATGGCCGCCGCATCGGCTTTCGCCTCGGCTCCATAGCCGGCATGTGCGGCGCGTCGTGCGCGGCGTTCGGCCTGGGCATCGGCAGCTTCCCGGTGATGTGCCTGGGCGGACTGGTGCTGGGCTACGCCATCGCCAACATGCAGCTCTATCGTTTTGCCGCCGTCGAGCTGGCGCCCGGCAAGTTCCGCGCCCAGGCGATCTCCTATGTCACGGCCGGCGGCGTGATCGCCGGCATCGTCGGCCCCGGCCTCGCGCGCCTGACGCCCGATCTCTGGCTGCCGACCTTCCAGGCGAGCTTTGCCGCCGTGGTTGTGCTGCACGTGATCGTGTTCACCGTGTTGAGCTTCATCGAGTTCCCGGTGGTGAAGGCCGAGGACGTCTCCGGCCCGCAACGGCCCTTGCTCCAGATCGTCACCCAGCCGGCCTACATGGTGGCCGCGGCGGGCGCGATGATCGCCTTCGGCGTGATGTCCTTCGTCATGGCAGCTTCGCCGCTCGCCATCGTCCAGTGCGGGCTCGCCAAGGGCGAGGCGCCGATCACCATTTTCGTGCACGTGATGGGCATGTTCATCCCGGCCTTCTTCACCGGTCACCTGGTCAACCGCTTCGGCGTGTTCAACATGATGACCGCGGGCATCGCGCTCCTGATCGCCGGCGTCGCGGTCGCGCTGATGGGCACGTCGGTCTGGCACTTCCGCGGCGCGCTCGGCCTCAATGGCGTGGGTTGGAACTTCCTGTTCGTCGGCGCCACGACCCTGCTGACCACGACCTATCGTCCGGCCGAGCGCGGCAAGGCGCAGGCCTTCAACGACTTCATGGTTTTCGGCACCACTGCCACCATGAGCCTGCTCGCCTCCGTCGTGCTCGAGGTGCAGGGCTGGGCGATGCTGAACTACTTGGCCTTCGCCCTGGTTTGCGTGGCGCTGCTGGTGATCGGCGTCTACCGCCTCAGATCTCCCGTGCGCGTCTGAGGAAATTTTCCATAATCCTGGGGGTGGGGTGGCGCGGACTCTGGGAAGAGTCGCCTAAAAGCCAAGCCGGCGTGCATTATGCGTTTCCCACGCGGGTGGGAAACTGTGGGAAGTTTCGTCGCCGCGTGCGCTCTGTGAAACGTGCGGGTGCCTGCGCCAACCCGTTGAGGCGATGGGGATTTCCGCCCATCGCGCGTGTTGCGCGGCGGGAGCCGTTCTGTCATTTTCCGCCCGCCTCGCGCCGGGGGGAGCACTTTCGTCGGCGGCGACGGGCTTAAAACGCCGGGAAAAACAACAGGTTAACCAAATCATGCAATCCGTTCTTTGGGCCGTTATCGCTTGCGGCGTCATCGCCGTGCTGTACGGCGTGATCACCGCCTCGCGGGTCATGGCTTCCGATGCCGGTACGCCGCGCATGCAGGAGATCGCGCAGGCGGTGCAGGAGGGCGCGGCAGCTTATCTGCGCCGCCAGTACACCACCATCGCCATCGTCGGCGTGATCGTCCTGATCGTGCTGTTCGCGCTGCTCGGCAAGTACGCCGCCGGCGGCTTCCTGATCGGCGCGGTGCTGTCGGGCGCCACCGGCTTCATCGGCATGAACGTGTCGGTGCGGGCCAATGTGCGCACGGCAGTCGCGGCCCAGAAGAGCCTGGGGCAGGGCCTCGACCTCGCCTTCAAGTCGGGCGCCGTCACCGGCATGCTGGTGGCCGGTCTCGCGTTGCTGGGCGTCGTCGGCTACTACGCCGTGCTGCGCAAGCTCGGCATCGCTGCGGGCAGCCGCGAGATGGTCGACGCGCTGGTCGCGCTCGGCTTCGGCGCTTCGCTGATCTCGATCTTCGCCCGTCTCGGCGGCGGCATCTTCACCAAGGGCGCCGACGTCGGCGGCGACATGGTCGGCAAAGTCGAAGCCGGCATCCCCGAGGATGACCCGCGCAACCCCGCCACCATCGCCGACAACGTCGGCGACAACGTCGGCGACTGCGCCGGCATGGCGGCCGACCTGTTCGAGACTTACGCCGTCACCACCGTCGCTACCATGGTGCTGGCCTCGATCTTCTTCGCCGGTGACAGCGTGCTGATCTCCAAGCTGATGGCCTATCCGCTGGCGATCGGCGGCGCCTGCATCATCACCTCGATCATCGGCACGTACTTCGTGAAGCTCGGCGAAGACGGCAAGATCATGTGGGCGATGTACAAGGGCGTGATCGTCGCCGCCGTGCTGTCGATCCCGGCGATCTGGCTGGTCACCGACCACATCCTGGGCATGGGCACCGTGCTCAAGGTCGGCGACCGCACCTTCACCGGCATGTCGCTGTTCTGGTGCTCGCTGGTCGGCCTCGCCATCACCGGCCTGATCGTGTGGATCACCGAGTACTACACCGGCACCGACTACCGCCCGGTCAAGGCCGTGGCGCAGGCCTCGGTCACCGGCCACGGCACCAACGTCATCGCCGGCCTCGCGATGTCGATGGAAGCCACGGCCATGCCGGCGCTGCTGATCTGCGCCGGCATCGTGATCTGCTACGTGCTGGCCGGCTTGTTTGGCATCGCGATCGCGACAACCGCGATGCTGGCGCTGGCCGGCATGGTGGTCGCGCTCGACGCCTATGGCCCGGTCACCGACAATGCCGGCGGCATCGCCGAGATGTCGGGGCTGCCCAAGGAAGTGCGCAAGAACACCGACGCGCTCGACGCCGTCGGCAACACCACCAAGGCGGTGACCAAGGGTTATGCCATCGCCTCGGCGGGCCTCGGCGCGCTGGTGCTGTTCGCCGCCTATACCTCGGACCTCGACTACTTCATCAACCAGGGCAAGCTCGGCGTGAAAGCCGTGCAGTTCTCGCTGCAGAACCCGTACGTCGTGGTCGGCCTCTTGATCGGCGGCCTGCTGCCGTACCTGTTCGGCGGCATGTCGATGCTGGCCGTCGGCCGCGCCGCCCAGTCGGTGGTCGAGGAGGTGCGTCGCCAGTTCAAGGAAAAACCGGGGATCATGCAGGGCAAGGACCGGCCCGACTACGGCCGCGCCGTCGACATGCTGACCAAGGCGGCGATCAAGGAGATGATGATCCCGTCGCTGCTGCCGGTGCTGTCGCCGGTGGTGGTGTTCTTCGTCATCTCGGCGATCGCCGGCCGCGCCGACGCCTTCGCCGCCGTCGGCGCCATGCTACTCGGCGTGATCGTCACCGGCATCTTCGTCGCCATCTCGATGACGGCGGGCGGCGGTGCCTGGGACAACGCCAAGAAGTACATCGAGGAAGGCCATTTCGGCGGCAAGGGATCCGACGCCCACAAGGCGGCGGTGACCGGCGACACAGTGGGCGACCCGTACAAGGACACGTCCGGTCCGGCGGTGAACCCGATGATCAAGATCACCAACATCGTGGCGCTGCTGCTGCTGGCCGTGCTGGCGCACTGACCGGCACGCGAACCTCAAAGAAGAAGCCCCGGTCCAAGGACCGGGGCTTTTTCGTCAGATGCCGCTGGTGGGGGCACCAACGCTGCTCTGCCGCGGCCCGCTGAACTTGCCGACGTTGCCCATCAGCTGCTCGAGGATGGTCAGCTCCTTGCCGGCGGTCGGCGTGACGCGTGACACCATGGTGATGTCGTCGGCATCCTTCATGTCGTAGTTCTTGATCGCCTTCAGCCGCCCGGCATCGTCGAAGTTGAGCTGCATGACCTTCTGCTCGGTGATCGACGGCTTGAAGAAGGCGTAGGTGTCCTGCGTCTGGGTGATGTAGTACCAGACGTTCGGATTGAAGGTGGCGACTGCGGTCGGCGTGCCGATCAGGCGGATGACGTCCTCGCGGCTCTGGGTGCCGGCCTCGAGCTTCTCGACCGAGCCCGGTGTCGGGGCAAAGCCGCGATAGTCGATGATCGAATCGCAGCCTTGAAGGGCGAGCCAGGCCATGGCGCCAAGAAGAGCGAGCGGGACGGTGCGACGCATGGACGTGTTCATAGGTTATTGGGAAGAGGAATTGCAACACGTCGTGGAGAAGTCCTTGTTTCGCCGCAAGAATCCGCTCGCCGAATTCGCCTCGGCCATCTACGCTCGCACCGCTGGCGAGGCGCGGGCACCGGAGCTGTTCGAGGCCTGCGGCATCCCCGATACGCTGGATGGACGCTTCGACGCGCTCGCCTTGCAGGCCGCACTCATGATCGACCGCCTGCGTCGCGAGCCCGACGGCGAGGCGCTGGCGCAGGAATTCTTCGACGCCATGTTCCACCACCTCGACCTCACCTTGCGCGAGCTCGGGGTGCAGGATCTGGGCGTCGGGCGCCGCATCAAGATCATGGCAGAGGGCCTGCAAGGCCGGGCGCTGGCCTATCGCGCCGCGTTGGCCGGCGGTCCGACGCCGCTTGCCGAGGTCTTGCGCCGAAATGCCTATGGCGGTAGGCCGCCGGTCGACGATGCAGCGGTGGTCCGGCTCGAAGCCTATGTTCGACGCCAGGCCGCCCAGCTCGCCGACACGCCGCGAAACAACCTGACCTCGACGGAAAATGGCCCAAGTCTCTAGCAAGGAACAAAAATCCGAGATCGAGCGGGTCGTCGACCTGGACCGCATGGGGCCCAGCGGCGCGGCCCTAGAGATCGTCGCCAGCGACAGCGAACGGGCAGCGCTCGCCAGGCGCTTCGGCTTTCTCGGCCTGCCGGCCTTTTCCGCCCGCGTGACCGTGGACCGCCGGGCGGGAGGTCAGGTCGTGGTCGAGGGCCGGCTGCGCGGCCGGATCGTGCAGGCGTGCATTTTGACCCTCGATCCGGTCACCCAGGAGCTTGATGAGACTTTTCGCATCGTCTTCAAACGGGACCTCGCCGAGGAACGCGATCCGGAGAGCGGCGAGGCGCTGTTGAGCGCCCAGATCGACGCTCCCGAGCCGTTGCAGGGCAATTTGCTCGATATCGGCGAAATCGTCGCCGAACAGCTGTCTTTGGCCGCCGACCCCTATCCCAGGCGGCCCGGCGTGAAGCTGGAGGACGTGCTGCCCAAGCCCCGGCAGGGCGGCCGGCCGGGCCGAAATGAGCAGCGCCGGCATCCTTTTGCCGGTTTGGCGGCCCTGAGGGACAAACCCCGCCGCGGCCGCTAAATTGTTGCGGGGCTGTAACGTTTTGGCTAGAGAAGTCGGCCCGCCGCGCCGATAGAGCGCGGCCGTAGCTTTTTTGGGGAGCCGCCCCGTTCGCGCAAGGCAGGGGCGCCCCGGTTCTGGAGATTGTCATGGCAGTTCCCAAGAAGAAGATTTCGAAGTCGCGCCGCAACATGCGCCGGGCCCATCACGCCCTGCCGTCGATGGCTTATGTCGAGTGCAAGAATTGCGGCGAGCTGAAGCGGCCTCATTCGGTATGCTCGCATTGCGGCTACTACCGCGAGGACATGCCGGTCCTGGCCGACAGCGCGTCGGCCGAGAAGTAGGCCACAGCGCCCCAGTCCAGGCGCCGCGATGAGCACTGAAAAGGTCGTTCTCGCGCTCGACGGCATGGGTGGCGACCATGCGCCGGAAGTGGTGGTCAATGGCGCCAACATTGCGCGCGAGCGCTATCCCGGCACGACCTTCCTGCTGTTCGGCGATCCGGCGCGCCTGAAGCCGCTGGTCGACAAGCGCAAGGGTCTCGCCAAGGTGCTCGAGATCGTGCCGGCGGAGGATGCGGTCAGCGCCGACGACAAGCCGTCTTTCGCCCTGCGCCGCCGCCGCAAGTCGAGCATGTGGCTGGCCTGCCAGGCCGCCGCCGACGGCCGTGCCGACTGTGTGGTCTCGGCTGGCAACACCGGCGCGCTGCTCGCCATCTCCATGGTCGCCATGCGCATGCTGGACGGCGCCCACCGCCCGGCGCTGACGTCGTTTTTGCCGAGCAGCCGCGGCGAGACCGTGATGCTCGACCTCGGCGCCAACCTCGAATGCGACGCCGACAATCTTGCCGAGTTCGCGGTCATGGGCAGCGTCTTCGCCCGGGTGTTGCTCGGCCTCGACCATCCGAAGGTCGGGTTGCTCAACGTCGGCTCCGAGGAGCTGAAGGGCCACGAGGAACTGCGCACCGCCGCCGCCTGGCTGCGCCGCGACGGCTCGCCGGTCAACTTCCACGGCTTCGTCGAGGGCAATGACATCGGCAGCGGACTGGTCGACGTTGTGGTCACCGACGGCTTCACCGGCAACGTGGCGCTGAAATCCATCGAGGGCACCGCCAAGCTCTATTCTGGCTGGGTGCGCGAGGTCTTCCGGACCTCGACCTTCGCCAAGATCGGCTATCTGTTCTCTTCCGGCTCCTGGATCAAGTTCCGCAAGCGCGTCGATCCGCGGCGCTACAATGGCGGCGTCTTCCTCGGCCTCGACGGCATTTGCGTGAAGAGCCATGGCGGCACCGACCAGCTGGGCTTCGCCTATGCCATCGGCGTGGCCGTCGACCTGGTGCGCTACGAGTACAAGAGCAAGCTGATCGAGGGCTTGGCCAAGCTCCGGCAGGTGACTGCCGCCGCTGACGCGCCGACCGAGGCGCTGCAGGCCACCGGGGGAGCTCAGTGATCCGTTCGGTCGTCCAGGGCTGCGGTTCCTATCTGCCCGAGCGTATCGTCACCAACGACGAACTGGCCAAGAAGATGGAGACCTCGGACGAGTGGATCCGTCAGCGCACCGGCATTCGCCAACGCCATATCGCGGCCGATGGCGAGTTCACCTCGCATCTGGCGCTGAGGGCCTCCGAGCGGGCGCTGGCGCACGCTGGCGTGAAGGCCTCGGATCTCGATCTGATCGTGCTCGCCACGGCCACGCCCGACGAGACCTTCCCGGCCACCGCCACGCGCGTCCAGCAGGGGCTGGGCATGACCCGGGGCGCCGCGTTCGACGTCCAGGCCGTGTGCGCCGGCTTCGTCTATGGGCTCGCGGTGGCCGACAGCATGATCAAGACCGGCATCGCCTCGACCGCCTTGGTGATCGGCGCCGAGACGTTCTCGCGCATCCTCGATTGGAACGATCGCGGCACCTGCGTGCTGTTCGGCGATGGCGCTGGCGCCATCGTCATGAAGGGCGAGCAGGGCGGCGGCAGCCCGGCCGACCGCGGCGTGCTGGCCAACGCGCTTCATTCCGACGGGCGCCAGCACGACATCCTCTATGTCGATGGCGGACCGTCCTCGACCCGGACCACCGGCTTCCTGCGCATGGAAGGCAAGGAGGTCTTCAAGCACGCGGTGGTCAACATGGCCGCCGTGGTGGGCGAGGTCCTCAAGATGGCGAACCTCACGCCGGCGGACATCGACTGGCTGGTCCCGCATCAGGCCAACAAGCGCATCATCGACGGCACCGGCCGCAAACTGGGCCTGTCCGCCGACCGGGTCGTGGTGACGGTGGATAAACACGCCAACACCTCGGCCGCCTCGATCCCGCTGGCCCTCGATGCGGCGGTGAGCGACGGACGGATCAAAAGAGGCGATTTGCTGCTGCTGGAGGGGATCGGCGGCGGCCTGGCCTGGGGAGCCTCACTCGTCCGCTGGTAGTGCGGGACGAATGAAACAAAATCGTCCTAAACGGAACGAGAACAGACGCCGATTCAAGTCCACCCTCTATCTTGCTGATATTGACCGGTTTCCTATCTAAGAGTATGGATTAACTGGGGGAAGGAAGGGTGCCGGATGGAAGGCCGGACTATTACGCGTGCTGATCTGAGCGAGTCGGTGTTCCAGGAAGTGGGCCTGTCTCGCAACGAATCCAGCGACCTCGTCGAGACGATTCTCGCCGAAGTCGTGGAGGCTTTGGCTCGTGGCGAATCGGTGAAGATCTCCTCATTCGGGAGCTTCACGGTGCGCGACAAGGGCCAGCGCGTAGGCCGAAATCCGAAGACGGGTCAGGAAGTTCCAATCCTGCCTCGACGTGTCCTTGTCTTCCGAGCTTCGAACGTCCTGAAGTCGTTGATCAACGGGACGGCCGAAGGGGCTGCAAAGGCTTAAGACTGCAAGGGTAGGTTGGGGATTTTTGTGGGGGATTGGACATGGCCGTATCAGTTCAGCCCGTCGAAAGGCGGCTTGAGAAGTCGGCGCAGGCGTTTCGCACCATCAGCGAAGTCGCGACCGAGCTAGACGTTCCGCAGCACGTGCTGCGGTTCTGGGAAAGCAAGTTTTCGCAGGTTCGCCCGCTCAAGCGGGGCGGCGGCCGGCGTTACTACCGTCCGGAGGATATTGACCTCCTGCGCCGCATCCGTTCGCTGCTCTACGACGATGGCTACACCATCAAGGGCGTGCAGCGGCTGCTCAAGGAAGGTCGCGGTCGCCTGCCGCAACAGCGCATCGACCTGGCGGCGGAAAGCGCCCTGGAGAGCCTGCGCATCGTGTCGGCTCGCGCCGAGGCGATGGCCACCGGCAATGCCCGGCCGCTGCCGCGCACCGGCCCGCAGCCGTCGACCACGACGCCACGCGCCGCCATGCTCGATCTGCACAAGCGGCGGGAAATCGAGACCGTGCTCGAGGACCTCGAGCAGGCGCTGACGCAGTTGCGGACCACGCTCAAGGCGCAGAACTAGTCGAATAAGCTCTGTCGGCCAGCGCTGGGCGCGCTGGCCGCAGATCTTTACGCTGACCAGTACATCGGGTGGCATTGGTAACAATTGTTGCCAATCACCTGATTTTCTTCCGGTTTTGTCGGCGACAGGCGTATCTTGTCACGAGCAAGACCCGTCCAGCGGCATCGTCAGAGGGGGACGCAGCCGTGTTTGTTGACCGAGAGACATCACGCCGAGCGGCGGCCGGACCAGCAGTCCAGGCGCTGAACGACAATGAGCCTGCCGGGCACGCGCCCACCTTGGCTGAATTGTTCTACCTGCGCCGCGGGGTGAGCCAGCCCGGGGGCAAGCTGCCGCTGTTCGATCTTGACGGGCAATCCGTGGCGGCCGCCATCGTGCGCCGCTGCCTGGAGCAGGGTTGGGCCGAGCCGTGGTTCAACAACCCGCTGAAGCCGGACTGGCTGGTGTGCAAGCTCACGCCGGCTGGGCGGCGTCTGGCGACGGCTTCGTAACCAGCCAGCCGACACCTGCTGCGGCGAACAGCAGGGCCATAGCCAGCAGGAAGGGTGCGCCCGGAAGCCAGGCCAGCAGCCAGGCGAAGATGCCGGTGAAAAGGCTGGGCGCCAGCAATGCCGTAAGGCTGCGCGACGAGCTGTTGGCGCCCTGCAACTGTCCCCGCTCGGACGGACTGACCAGGCGGGTCATCATTTCCTGACTTGCCGGACCGGCCAGACCCCACAGCGCCATGATCGGCACCCCGAGCCAAAACCACGGCCCGGTCGGGGCGAGGCCAAAGACCGCCATGCCCAATCCGCCCGCCGCCAGGCCCAGCACGAGGGCGTACCGGGCGCCGATGCGGGCGATGGTCGGGCCGACCAGCAGCCCCTGCACGATGGCCGAGCACACGCCGACGAAGGCCAGTGTCAGCCCGACGGTCAACTCGCTCCAGCCGTAGCGATAGGCGGCGTACAAAACGAACACCGAGGGCAGGACGTTGTGGGCGACATTGGCCAGGAAATCGGCCGCAGCCAGGCCCGTCAGTTGCCGATGGGAAAGCAGCAGGCGCAGCGAGCCGACGGGATTTGCCCGCTTCCAGGCAAAGGCCATACGACGCTCCGGCGGCAAGGATTCAGGCAGGACGAACCATCCGAAGGCGGCATTGACCAGGCAGGCCGCAGCCGACACCCAGAAGGGCAAGCGCGGCGCGACCTCGCTCAACAATCCGCCGAGCGCCGGACCGACGATGAAGCCGAACCCGAAGGCCATGCCGACTCCGCCGAACGCCTTGGCGCGCCGGTCCGACGGGGTGACGTCGGCGACGTAGGCGAAGGCCGTGCTGAAGGTGGCGGCCGCACTGCCCGAAACAAGCCGGCCGATGAAGAGCAGCGTCAGCGAGGGCGCCACGGCCATGAAGATGTAGTCGAGACCCAATCCCAGGCTGGAGATCAGCAGCACCGGCCGGCGGCCGAAACGGTCCGATAAGGCGCCCAGGATGGGCGACGAGAAGAACTGCATCAGTCCCCAGGCGGTGGCGAACACGCCGAACACCCTGGCGGCGGCGGCGGTGTCGCTGCCCATGAATTCCAGCACCAGCTTGGGAAGCACCGGGATGACGAGGCCCACGGCCAGCCCATCGAGCGTCACGGCGCAGAAGATGAAGGCGAGGGCGTGTTTGGTATGCATTACTTGGACTTAGTTTCGGCGCGCCGCCTTCTACAATACGAGGTGATATTCCGCACAGTGTCGCGTAGCCGGATGGTGCCACAATTTGAGTCTGCGGCGGAGGCTCGGCCATGGCGAACGAACTTCGGATGCGGTTGGGAGTCCACAATCTGTCGAGCGATCAGGTCGGCGCGTTCCGCGAGGCCTACCGGCAGATGATGTCGATCAACGACAATCGCGGATACAATTTTTTTGCCGGCCTGCACGGCGCGCCCAACTGGTTCTGCTGGCATCATCAGCAGAACGCCACGTCGGCGCTGCGCATGCAGATCTTCCTGCCCTGGCATCGCGCCTATCTTTACAATTTCGAGCTCGCCATGCGCGACCGCGTGCCGGATATCACCTTGCCGTGGTGGGATTGGACGCTCGGGGCGCCGCGGCAGAGCGGCTTGCCGGCGATCTTCACGGACCCGCGCGACGGCACCAAGCCCAATCCCCTGTTGCGCTTCCGCATCGACCTTCCGAACTCGAATCCGCCGGTGAACCACAACACCACGCGGTCGCCCGGCGATCCTTCGGACTTGCAGGGCCAGACGGGCCCGGGCGCCGACGGCTTGCTTGATCAGACCGACTGGAGCGACTTCACGGACGGCCTGGAGGACCTGCACGACTTCGTGCACGGCTGGGTATCCGGCGACATGGGCAATATCGGCACGGCGGCGTACGACCCGATCTTCTGGTCGCATCACGCCATGATCGACCGGCTGTGGTGGATATGGCAGGCGCGCCACGGCAACGCCAACATATCGACCGACCTGCTCGACGTCGTGTTGCAGCCGTTCAATCTCAGGGTACGCGACGTGCTGAACGCCAACGATCTAGGTTACGACTACGCTGCGGCGCAGGGGGTCATTGCGATCGGAGGGACCGGCAATGGCTAGACGAACCACGAAGACAGCCAGGAAGAAGGCGGCACGGCAGCCGCAGAGGGTGCAGGGCCTGGGCTCGCCGAGGCGCCCGCGCGGGGCGGCCAAGACCTTCACCTCGCGGTCCATTCCCGTCGACTTCGCCTCGTCGCGTCATCGCCTGACGCGTGCCGACCTGGAGATTTCCGGCATCTTCCACGGCGAGTCGTCCTACGAAGGCCGCATCTTCTTCAACAATCCGAAGGCCACGGCCGCGACGCCCAAGACCGCGCGTTCCGGCTATGCCGGGTCGTTCCATATCTTCGGCCATGGCGGATGCCTGGGCGATCCCGGCCACTGTGAGGTCAACGAACATAACCGCGACGCCTTCGATTTCCGCTATCCCCATCCGCTCACGCCGGCGCGCAAGCGGGTGAATGTGACGAAGCCTCTGCAAGAAGCGGCCAAGCGCGGCAGGACAGTGACCGTCACGATCGTGCCGGTCGTCACGGCCGCAAACCGGCTGTGCGACATCGTCAACGTCTTCCGCTGCGAGAACATGCAGTTCGTGACGTACGACTGAACGGCCAACCGAGGAAGATGGAAATGGTCGGGGCGACAGGATTTGAACCTGCGACCCCCAGTCCCCCAGACTGATGCGCTACCAGGCTGCGCTACGCCCCGACCGAAGATGGGCGTGTAGCGCTTAGACCGCGGCGCCGCAAGCGCCGCGCATCGCCGTTATTTGGTGGCGCGGGCCGCCTTGTAGGCTGGCCGCGACAGGCAACGGTCGAGCCACGCCGCGATATTGGGGAAGGGCGCGAAATCGTACTTGATCGGCCTGGACCAGCTCATGATCGACGCGAGATTGAGGTCGGCCACCGTAAAGGTGGAACCGAGCAGGTACTCGCGGCCCTGCAGGGCGCTATTCAGCACGCCGAACGGCTTGGGCAACGACTTTTGCGCCTCGGCCACGGCCTCGGGCTTGCGCTTGTCCGGCGCGGTCATGAATTGGTCGATCAGGATCGTCAGCAGGGGCTTCTCGACCTCGGTCATGCCCCAGAAGCTCCATTGGTGGCAAAGCGCCTGCTCCTCGAGGCTCGAGGGCAGGAAGCCGTTCTTGTTGTACTTGGCGGCGAGATAGAGATTGATCGCCATCGATTCGAACAGCTTGAAGTCGCCGTCGACCAGCGTCGGGACTTTGCCGTTGGGATTGACCTTGAGGTAGTCCGCGTTCTTCAGGTCCTTCATCTCCATCCCGACATGCTCGAACGGTATGCCGAGTTCGTGCACGATCCACA
>Ga0306926_10005198_pt1 | contig 13824 bp, 18 predicted proteins | sample flu12Cox44000178_FD_203759 | JGI IMG/M metagenome (GOLD analysis project Ga0306926, IMG submission 203759) | Lab enrichment of tropical soil microbial communities from Luquillo Experimental Forest, Puerto Rico - flux8day.12C.oxic.44.000.178 (v2)... | ecosystem: Environmental > Terrestrial >...
TCATCGCGAGTACCCCGCCCGTGCAAAGCACACGGGCAGCCTCGTTGAGAAATCCGATTGGCCGCTCAAGGTGGTGTAAAAGACCGATCATAATGATCCCCACGAATTGAGCGTCGGGGAAGGGCAAGCTATGAGCGTCGCAAACTGGATCAATTCCCGGGAACGGCAGGATGTCGACGGAAAGGATGCCGGAGAATGTTTTCTTGACGTGTGCGGTTCCGTGCTCATCTGGCGTGGATCGACTACGATGCTCCGGGCCGCCGCTGCTTGCACTGTCACACGGCCTTGAGCTTTCGGAATGCGAACAGCACCATGCGCAACAGCCTCCACCCGTCGCGGGATCGCGAGATCTGCGTCTCGTAGGTGCGGGAGCCGTAATGAATAGGGATTTCGACGTTTTTCAAACTGCTCTTTGCCGCTCCGAGGATCAGATCGAAGTCCCCGAAAGGGTCAAAATCGTCAAAATAATGTCGCTGCGCGGCAATCTTTCGATACGCCGTGTCGCGTAATACCTTGATACCGTACAGAGTATCGGTGAAGCGCTGATTGATCAGAAAGCTGAACACTGCGGCAAACAATCGATTGGCAATAAAATTAAGGGGACGCATAGCTTGGTGCTCCATCGGATAGACGAGGCGCGTCCCATTGACGAATTCGCCCTTCCCCTTCGTTATCGCCGCGTAAAATTTTGGCAACGCCTTCGGCGGCACCGTCAAATCGGCATCGAGGATCATCAGGACATCGCCAATAGCGGCGTCGAAGCCCTTGCGCACGGCGTCGCACCTTGATGTCCCAGGCGCCGGCACAGAGATTTTGGAGACACTCCTGATACGTGCCATCGGTCGAATGCCCCTCCACAAAGACAACCTCCATTCGCGATGCGAAGCGCGGGAGGCGCCAGATGGCCGTTTCGATGTTCCCGCGCTCGTTGCGGCAGGGAATGATTACGCTTACGGAAGCATCGCCGCGCGCTTGAACGCGCCGTGATCGCGCGACGATGTAGGTACGCAGGCAGAGCTTATTGATGATCGGTAATGGGGCGATATAGCGATTCACGAGCCGACCCAGGCCAAACGCTTTGCGAGGGATGAGCTGCCGAGCTTCGATACGCACGGCTTCAAAATTCGAGAGATCCAGGATGTTGAGAAAATCGGTATTGGATATGAAGTTGACCGGAGGCTGTGGCATCCGCATGCTGAAGCGCGTGGCCGCCCAAAGCAACGGTTCCCACACCGGCGAATAATAGGCGATCACGAGACGGGTCTCGGGCGTGCACAGCCTGTGCAAACCGCCCAGCGCGCTCTCGATGTCATCGAGAAGACCGACTGTGTCGGACAAGACGATGTAGTCGAACGGACCCTCAATCGTTGCCAGGAATTTATCGTCCTCGGCATCGCCGGTGCAGAAACTAAGATCAGGGTGTTTGGATCGTGCCCGATCGATCATCGCGGTGCTTAGATCGACACCAACACCCAGCGATGGCTCCAGCGCCGCCAGGAGATCACCGGTTCCGCAACCGAGGTCGCGCACGCGTGCGCCTGCCGGGACAAGAAACCTCATGTACTGCCGATCTTGGTCTTAATACGCAGCATTTTTATTCACCCAAACGTCGCGCTCGATCGCCATGCGATCGGCATGTTGCGGATGGCGCTTTTGCGGTCGGAGGTTTTGATACGAGCGTGGGTCAGATGGGATATGACGTTCATGACTGCGCTCGGCGCAAATTATGGGACGTCGCAACCCGCAGAGGAATTAGCTTTGGCATGGCTATGAAAGCAGTCGATCGCCGTTTCAACTGCGAAGCTGACCGGCATTATCGAGGTACCAGCGGTAGGTCCTGTCGATCCCAGTTGGCAAGTCGATCCTCGGCGACCAGCCGAGACCCCGCAGCCGGGCGACGTCGGAACATTTAACCGGGGTGCCGTTGGGCTTGCTGTTGTCGAATTCTATCTCGCCCCGAAAGCCTACGACGTCGCACACCAGGCAAGCAAGATCTCGGATGGAAATATCCTCGCCAGTGCCGATGTTGATGTGCTCTTCCTGCGAGTAGTTTTTGGTCAGAAAGACAATGGCGTCGGCGAGGTCATCGACATGGAGGAACTCGCGGCGGGGCGTTCCAGTGCCCCATACTGTGATCGCGGCGGCGCCCGCGCGCTTGGCGTCGTCAGCCTTACGCAGCAAAGCCGCCAGCACGTGGCTGCTCTGCAGATCGAAATTGTCGTTCGGTCCGTAAACATTGGTCGGCATGACGGAGATGAAGTCGAGGCCATGCTGTCGGCGGTAGGCTTGAGCCAGCTTGAGACCGGCAATCTTGGCGATAGCGTACCACTCGTTGGTGGGCTCGAGCGCGCCGGTCAATAGAGCCTCTTCGCGGATCGGCTGATCGGCAAATTTCGGATAGATGCAAGTTGAACCGAGAAAGATCAGCTTTTCCACGCCGCAGCGCGCGGCCGCTCCGATTACGGAAAGCTCGATGGCGAGATTATCCTCAAGAAAATCGACCGGATACCTGGCGTTTGCCAGGATGCCACCGACCTTGGCGGCAGCGAGAACCACCACCTGAGGCCGATGCGCCCGGACCCACGCCTCCACGTCGGGATGATGGCGCAAGTCGAGGGCGCTCCGGTCAACGGTCTGCAGTTGGATATCCTCCTGCGCCAAGCGGCGTACAATCGCGGAACCGACCATCCCTCGATGACCGGCCACCCAGACCCGCTTTTTTGAAAGATCAAAGATGGCCAAGATTGTCTCCTCATCGAAATGCCCGCGGCCCGGATAATCCCGATAAACCTTTTATTCCCGATAGGCGACGTCTTGGGCGGGTTTTGTTTCTTCGACAAGGCGCCATAGGCCCTCGGTCTGTAGGAGTCGCAGCTGACGCGCCAACGTCATTCACGTCCGACAGCAACTCCGCCAGGCCCAACGCGGCCGCCCATGCCGTTTGCTTATCTTGTACCTCGATGCGGTCCGATGCGCGCACCGAAGAGGATCGAGTCATGTCGGAAGGAACAGCACGTCGGTGTACGAGCCGCCCTTCAGCCTCGCAAAAAGACGAGCCTGCGGCAGCTTGCGGGGAGCCCATCCTTGGCGAGCTCGTACATCGCGTATCCAGCCCCCTCGACATGGGCAACAAGCGCCGAGGCCGACGAACCAAAGGCCAGGAGGGCATCGTCGTCGATCTCGACGAAGAGCGCCGGGCGCGTCTTTTCGAGAGTCCGCTCGGCGCCAGCGAGCACGAGCATTTCTGCACCCTGCACGTCAATCTTGATCAACGAAACCGACCCGGCGCCTGCTGCGGCGACGAGGTCGTCGACAGTGACGGCTTGCACTGCGATGCTTCCGCCGCTGAGGGCGATGCGATGATCGCCAGGGTGTAGCTCGTTGCGCCGAAGGTATACATGCCCGGGCGCTGCAGCGGCGGCGGCGTGATGCAATCGAACGCGCTGTCCCAACCCAGCAGCGCCGAGCCTTGCAGCGAGAGTATCGAAAGTTTCGAGGTCAGGCTCGATGGCAATGACCTGACCTCGTTCGCCGACCCAACTGGCGAATTTCAAGGTGAAAAAGCCGACATTGGCTTCGACATCGACGACCGTCGATCCTCGCGCCACAAAATCCTTTAACCGATCTACCGGCCCCGACTCGATCCAGGTTTTGTAGACCGAATACGCAGCGACAAATAGATGTCGTGCCCATGGCTGCTTTATGATGCGGGTTCGAGCAACCGCACCATAGGCGGCAAGGCCGGCGTGTTGGAGAGCCGCTTTTATTGGCACGGAGGGGTCATCCGATTGGGATCAATCCCTGAGCGTCAGCCAGAACAGAACACCGGGCAGTGTTGCCAGAAATATCAGTATGCCGAACATAATCGACACAAGAAGTGCCGATGTAGCGTCTATTCCGGTCATTGCGAGAAGCGTGACAGCGGCGGCCTCCCGTACGCCCCACCCTCCAACAGAGATGGGCAGAACCTGAGCCAGCACCAGCACCGGCCCGATGCCGAGGACCATCGCAGGCGTCAACGGCACGTGCACCGCCCTGGCGGCCAAGAAGATTGCCGCGATCGAGAGGAGATGGACGAACGCGGAAAGCGGTATCAAGAAACATAACCCGGTGCGGGACGTCAGCGACCAGTCACAGCTTGCGATGAGGGTCCGGATCCACTGGGGAAGCCCCGTCCAGGTGCGCAAACCCCGCATCGCCCGCGCCATCAGGCAGCCGCTATAGGCGGCCGCGAGGCCGCCGACCGCCAGAATCCCTATAGATCGAAGTACCACATGCCCTGGATCAAACGGAGCCAAGAACACAAGCGAAAGCAGGGCGAGGAATAGCAGGGCGGCGATCGCCAGGCCGCGATCAAGCAGCACGCTGATGATGATCGGCACGGAAGCCGATCCGAGGGTCCGGCCATACAATACACGGGTCACATCGCCACCGATCGACGGCAGCACCTGCGAAAAGAATGCCGAAGCGTAGTAGATGCCGAACATCGCGCGATAGGATGCGTTGGTGCCGGTGAGGTGTCTTAGTAGGACGCGCCAGCGAACCGTTGCGAGGGCGAGCTGGAGGACAAAGATCGCCATTGCTGTCGAACCGAAAATGGGGTCGATTCTATCGAGCTGCTGATGGTTCAAACCATAGTGGTAGACGAGATAGCCAACCAAACCCCCCGACAACAGCAGCTTGCCTATGCTCAGGGCCAGCCGTGTCGGCAGGCGGCGTAAGCCGGAACAAAAGCCCGGGCGACTGGTCCCCTCGTCGCGCGAAGCTACATTTCGGGGGCTACTTGCCAAACGCATATATCTGAGCCGATAGGCTGGCGATTGTACCTGGTGCGAGAGCCGGGAGACGATGTTCATCACCTCGCCTCATCCCGCGGCATTGCCGTGGTGCTACGAATGAGGTTTGTAAAACAGCATCATCGGGCTTCCTGGATTTTCCTAGATGCGGCGCCGTCCCTCTTGCATCTCCATAGATCGAATATGCGGCCGGAACGCTGCTTGACGTAGGTAGCATGAAAATCGGCAAGCACCTGCGGCGAGAAGATATCTTCCCCATTGTAATGGCTTATCGTGACAAACGGAGCGCCGGCCGGCAAAACCCAAAGGTCGACCCGGCATTCCGTTATTGCCCGTCTGATCGGGTCATCGCCGATGCCCTCCGCCTGGAAATTTATCCATACGGCTGAGTCGAGCGGGAGCGGGTGTCCGCGAAACACAGGGATCACCCGCAGCATTACAGGATCGAAAGCTGCCGGGTCGGCGTTGACAGATAGGCGCCCAGGACCCACAGCGACCTTGAGGTCCCGATTGTCTTCGAGAGCGCTATCGATCTCCGCTTTCGCCGAGAGGATGAACTGCGCGTAAGCAAACCTGTGTAGCACTGTTCCCCACGAGGTGACGACGATCGGGCCGTAGCCGAGGAGGAGAGCGGCCATCAAGCCCAACGAAAAACCCTCGTACCTGGCCCTTGTGCGGGCGTCCGATAAGCCGGCCCAGACCTCTCGACGCAGCACGACGAAGCCCCAGACGACAGAAGGAAGAAAAAGCAACAAGTGGTGGGGCCCCTCCCACTCTCCGCGGCGGGAAACGTTTCCAATGTTACGGATAGCACGAGGGTAGCAATGAACCATTTGAACGCGACCGGTAATTTCGGTCTGAATAACGCATACATGCCCAAGAGAGGCAAGAGAAGCATCGCTGCAAAAACGACGTTCTGCTCAAAAACCCATCGCTGCCAAGGGTGACGGCTCGTTACCTGAAAAAGATGATAATATTGAAGAGGCGAGACGTTTTCCGGGCTGAACGGGACCACCGCCGCGATAATTCCCACCAACCCAGCTATGCAGGCCAGCCGCAGGCCCGCCAGAGGGCTCGGCGAGCGAGACACAAAGTATGCAAACGCTGGTAAAATGGAGAGGGCGCCATCGATGCTGACGTTGAGGCAAATACCGCCAAGCAGGCCAAGTGCCGCGGCCGTCAGTGTTGTCGGCGTGAAGGTTGCCGCGAGGACCGCGGTCTGCGCTGCGAGGAACATCAGCGGATCAGGTCGCACTCCTTATACGACACCCTCAGGGGTGAACCCGGCGAGCACGATGCACTGCACGGCAGTCATCGTCAGCGCCTCGGCGGCAGGAGCGCCGGTGAACCGGAGCGTCACGAATTTCAGATCGCTGAAAAGTAGGTCTCAGGAGCCGGCCGATGAGCCTTCCTGATTTGATTTACGATGAGCCGCACCGCCCCGCAGGTTGCGACTACGCGTCGGAGGCGGCGGGCGACCCATGTCAAAGACGTCAAGCATTCGACTGACCTTAAACCTAAAGCATGACTAACGCACTTTCGCTGTATCTCGACGCGTTGCGTTTCAGCGCGGCCTTTGCCGTGTTCGCATCGCATTTCGGTCGCTTCAGTGGCGGCATGTTATGGCAGATGGAGCCTTACGGCCGGACTGCAGTGATGGTGTTTTTCGTCCTCTCGGGGTTTGTCATCGCCTGGATCACCGAGACGCGAGAGCGGACCGTTGATGAATACGCATTGAGCCGGGTTGCCCGGCTCTATTCGGTGATTGTGCCGGCATCCATCTTAACCGCCGTGCTGGATCACATTGGGATGAGGATCGATCCCGGCCTATACGGGCCGAAAACCATTGAGCTGAGGAACCGCGGCCCACTCAACGTTTTTCGCGGCTACGCGCTCTCGTTGGTGTTTTTCGGCCAGAGTTGGTTCTTGATGATGTTCCCGGGATCCGACATTTCCTTCTGGTCTGTCAACTTCGAGGCTTGGTATTATACCCTCTTTGGCGCTGCTATGTTTTTGCGGGGATGGCAACGGATGGTGGCCCTCGCCGTGGCTGCGCTGCTGGCCGGGCCAAAGATCCTCGTTTTCTTTCCAATTTGGCTGATGGGTTTGTCGGCGTGGCGATGGCACGCCAAGCTGCCGAGACAACTAGGACCTCCGCTCACCTTCGGCGCTTTAGCCGCGTGGATCGGGCTCGAGATATTCGGCGGCGAACGGTTGTTCGCGCATTCCCAAACCACCTGACTTCCGAATGCCGCATTATCAGGTTACGACTGTGCGATCGGCGTGCTCGTTATGCTCTTCATCATAGGCCTCGCCAACACCTCGCCGCCTGTTCCCGGAGTACCGGTGCAACGCCTGATCCGGCTTCTCGCCGGCACGATGTTTGGGCTCTATCTGCTGCACTTCCCGCTTTTGAACTTCTTTGGAGCCGTTATCCCCGGCCCTCCGGGACGCGTAACCCATGGGCTGCTGGTGTTCGGGCTCACTCTCGGAATGGCGATTTCGTTCTCGCATGTGATCGAGCAGCAAAAGGCCCGCTAAACGGGAGCTGCGCTCGAGCCTCGATCTGCTGCGCCGGAGGCGTCTGAGCCCGGCTCTGGAGCGCCAAGGACTTCCCTGATCCCAAGCGCGTCCCGGCCGGGGCCAGAGATCGCCTTCCGGCTCGGCGCTATAACTGCGCGACACCCGCCCGGGCGCAGTCCTCGTCCTGCTGCGAGGTGCCGCCGCCGACGCCGCAGGCTCCTTCGACGACACCGTTACGGATGATCGGCACAGCCCCTTGACCCATGATCATGTGACCGCCCGAGGCGGCGGCGATGCCGCGCGGGGTCGGCTGGTCGGCGCGCTCGCTCATCTCGCCGCTCGGCCGACCGAAGGCGGCCGATGCGACGGCCTTGCCCTGGCTGCCATAAACGCTCGCCCAGATCGCGTTGTCCATACGCTGGAGCGCGATCAGACGGCCGCCGTTATCGCAGACCGCGGCACTGATCCTGATGTTGAGCTCCTGAGCTTTCGTTATGGCACCGCGAATGATCCGACTGGCTTCTTCCAGTGTCAGGGCCATTGATCTCTCCTTTGCTTGAAGTTTCGAGGCGGGCTCATCCCTTCGCGGCAGCGTGGCGGATGTTGGCGCTTTGCTCGGGGATGCCGGTCTCCTCAAAGCACACGCGGGCAAAGGCCGCGACCCCAGCGCGAATGTCGTCTTTCGACGGCAGTGCAAAACAAAGCCGTAAATGAGATTTGCTCTCATTCGGATTGCACGACCATTCAGGTCCCGGGTTGAAGACAACCCCGACCTTGGCGGCTGGCGCCACAAGCTTGGTCACGTCGACCCGATCGGGCAGCTTCAGCCACAGAAAGATGCCGCCTTTCGGCTTCCACATCTTTTCGACCGTGGTCCCGAACTCGCGCTCCACGGCCTCAACCATGGTGTCGAGCTTGTCGTGCAGGGTCTGGGTCAGGCCGCCGACGTGCTCGGCGAAATTCTGCGAGAAATATTCGGCGACAACCATTTGGTCGAGGGCGCCGGTACCGCTGTCGGCCTCGCGCTTGCAGGCGACAATTCGGCTCATGACCTCGGGGATGGCGACGACATAGCCGAGGCGCAAAGACGGCGCCAAGGTCTTCGAGAACGAACCAATGTGGATTACTTGCTGCGGGTCCATCGCATAAAGCGAGGGCGGGCCGGCGCCGTCCCAGGTCAGGTCGGCGTAGCACTCGTCTTCGAAGACCGGGACCCCGTGCTTGCGGGTCAGCACCAGCAGCGCCTCGCGGCGGTCGCACGGCAGGATCGACCCGGTCGGGTTCTGCACCGTCGGGATCGTGTAGACGTATTTCGGAACAATTCCGTTGCGCCTGAGATCTTGGAAGATCCGCGCGAGGCCGTCGATCTTCAGACCCTCGTCGTCGAGCGGGGCGCCGATGACGTTGATGCCGAGACGTTTCAATTTGCTCAGCTCACCGCCATAGGTGAACTCTTCGAGAATCACCGTGTCGCCGCGCTCGAGCAGCAGGCCGTTGACAAGGTCGATGGCCTGCCCCGATCCCGAGGTGATCAGCACGTCGTCGACCGTGCATTTGATCGCCGGCCGCTGAGCGACCTTGTCGACAACGAGCTGGCGCAGCCCGAGGTAACCCTGCGGGCCGTCGAAATTGTAGAGGGCGAGATCGGCGCCGCGGCGGCGCAGCACGGCGGTGGCTGCCTCGGCGAGTGCCGCAGCGGGGATGCGGACCGGATCGTTGTGGCCGCCGATAAAGTTGTATCTCGGAAACCCGGTCCAGCGCGGCGCCGGCGGCGGCAGGTCCTTGGCGAAGAGGTGGCTGTACGCGAAGCCGCCGTCGGTCATGTTCGATCCTTTCTCGTGACAACATTCGTCCGCCGATCCGGCAGGGTCCGGACCGGCGGGCGAATAGCGCGCAGTGCCGAAATCAGCGCGCGGAGGCCGCGTATTTGCCGCTCAATTGCGGGGTTATGTCCGGATAGGCGCCAGCGGTCTTCTGTGCTGCCTGCTCGTGCATCTGCAGCCGCGTGCGGCGTTCCCACTCCCGCTTTAGCTCGTCCTTGACGTTGAAGGCGAGCTTGCCGACGCCTTCGATGTCGAGCTCGATCTTGTCGCCGTCCATAAACGGGTTGAGCCCGCGGTGATTGGTGCCGGTGGCGATGATGTCGCCCGGCTCCAAGGCGTGAACCGAGCTCAGCCACTCGATGCAGCGCGGGATCTTGTGCGCCATGTCGCTGGTGTTGAAGTTCTGCATCAAGGTGCCGTTGTTGTAGAGCCGGATCTGCAATTTCTGCGGGTCCGGGATTTCGTCTTTGGTCACGATATAGGGCCCGATCGGCGCGAAGGTATCGCGCGACTTCATCGCAAAAAAGCCGGGGGCCGGCAGGCCGCGGGCCGAGCCGTCGATGAAGCAGGTATAACCAAAGACGTAGTCCATCGCGTCGGCCGCTTTGATGTTGCTTGTGCGCTTGCCGATGACGATCGCGAGCTCGGCTTCGCCCTCAAAGATCGTCCCCGGCGCGTCGGGCAACACCATCGTGTCGCCGGGCCCGCAGATAGCGTTCGCGGTCTTTTGGAACGCGTTGATCGGTGCCGGCGCGCTGCGGGTGCCGTCCTCCATGTAGTTGACTGCCATGCAGTCGATATTGTCCGGCTTGGGCAGCGGCGGCCGCACCCGGACCGACGACAATGCGACACCCTGGCCGCTCGCTGCGGCATCGTTGAGCTTTGCGCGATATTGCTCGAAGCGAGCAATCAAGCCGTTGATCAGATCGCCCGGGCCGGTATGCGGGATGTCGCGCACGACCGACGACACGTCGACGACGCGGTCGCCCTTCAGCACACCCAGCTTGTAGTCATCAAAATAAAGCAGTTTCATCTCTGGTGCTCCCTCAACAGGCTGCGGGTTCGAATTAGAGATCGTCATCCCGGCCGCACCCCCGCGAAGGCGGAGGAAGAACCGGAATCCGTCGGTTTTAGCGCCTCTTGCCCTCAGGCTTCGCTCGCGGCACTCCGAGCCATCATAACTCGGGGGCCGCCTTCGCGGGAATGACGACGGTGTTTGCTCCCCTCTCAGTCGATGGGTACGAAGATACAATTGCGGATCTTGCCGTCGATCGCCTTGGAAAGGTGTCCCTTGCCGGTCGTGTCCTCGACCAAGAACACCTCGCCGGCCCCGATCTTGCGGGTCTCGCCGTCGCTCGCGGTGATCTCGACACCCGCGTCGAGATTAATGATGTATTGGCGCCGGGGTGCGGGATGCCAGTCGAGATCGTAAGTCGGCGGGACCTCGCGAAAGATGATGCCGGTCGCTGGGAGGCGTCTCGACAACTTGCCCGAACGCGACTCTTCGACCCATTCGACTTCGATGTCCCGGAAGTGCGACTGGCCATTCGCGTCGGTATAGAGGTTGTGTATCCGCATTGGCGCCCCTCCCTCAACTTTGTCCGATCGAAGCCATACTAATGGCGGGATTGACCTCGACGCCAGCGTCTCGGCGCGCGGCCGTCGGTAGGCGCCGCGCCTGCGGCTTGAGGTGGAGCGCTGGTCGCTCGACCAGGTGCCAGGACAGCAAGGCGAGCGCCGCCGCCGTCGGCAAGGCAAGCAGGAAGACTTGCCACCAGACGACCCGGCCATACTCGAGCCAAGCCATGCCTTGCTCGACCGGCCAGCCATAAATGTAGATGCCGTAGGAAAGGTCGCCAAAGCGCGCCACCGGGATCACCGGCAGGTGCGGTGTCAGGGCGAGCCATATTGCCAGGTAGCAGCCAAACAGTGGGAACAGCGGCAGGAACTGACGCAACGGTACGCTGAGGATCAGACCAGCCAATGCCAAGAACGCGATGCGGCCGTCAAAGATGCGGGTGTGGCGCAGCTTGTAGAGGACCATGCCGGCGGCGAAGCAGCCGACCAGCCAAGCCCAATTGCTGAGCAGCTGGAAAAACCACCCCCATTTTTCGGTATCGTCGAGCAGGTTGAAGCGGAGGTCGGCGATGCCGAACGCCAACAGCAGGAGTGCGACCCGTACCGTCAACAGGCGCAGCATCCCGAGCGCCAGGACCATCAGGTACATCACGAATTCGTAGCGCAGAGTCCACAGCGAGCCGTTGATCTCAAGCCCGACCTGGTTGTCGACAAACCGCACACCGGGCAATTCGTGCACGGTCTGATCGAGAAGCGTGTTGCCGGCAACGTACTCGTAGGGTTCGGGCCGGCCAAGATATGAGCCGAGCGGCAGGGTGGTGACGAGCGGCGCCAGCACAAAAGCCGACAGCGAGGTCGCAACGAACAGCCCGGGAAAGATGCGTAATGCCCGCTTGGCGAGAAACCGCAAAGGATCGTGGGTTTCCTCGAAACTCTGCGTCACCAGAAAGCCGCTGATCGCGAAAAACACGAAGACACCGGCGAGACCAAGGATTGATTGATTGCCGGTCAGCCGGATCAGCCACTCGTGGTCCTGGGCGCCCTCGGCGATCAGGAACGAATGCGAGAACACGACCGAGGCAGCGGCGACCAAACGCAGCGCGTCGAAATTGTTGTGCCTGGCTCCGTCCACCGCTGCCCCGCGCGGCGGTTACACCGTCATCAAACGCACGACGCGTTCGCGGTGCCAGATCGCGTCGCCAAAGGCGATCTCGCGGGCCTTGGTACGCTTGAAATAGAGCTGCAGGTCATCCGTGGCCGCCGACCCATTTCCTCCATCAGCACGGTCATGTCGACCAGCCCGAGCCCGCTGACGCCCGCTTCCTCGGGGTAGAGAATGCCGAACCAACCCTGCTCGGCGAGCCTTTGCCAGAAAACTTCGGACATGGCCGTCGGCTCCGCCATGCGCTGACGTACAAAAGTAATGAGACATTCGCTTTCGAGGAACTTTCGGGCGCTCGCGCGCAACAGCCCTGCTCCCGGGCAAAGCCGATATCAATCCTATCCGGCGCGCCGGTAACGGCGGCAGTCGAAGCGCACCATGTCGCGGAAATGCGGCCGCAGACGCTGGGTCCAGGGAGTATCCGCCGCCTTGCGCCATTCGGCCGAGTTCGGCACTTCGGGCGAGGCAAAATGGTAGAGCGCCACATAAACCTGAGCGGCGCCGGTGCCGCGGTAGCGGCGAGCGCACAAGGTGCCAGGCACCGCGCCGAGCGCCGGGACGTGCTCCTTGTTGTACCATTCGTTGAAATCGCTCTCTTGCTCGGGAGCGATGTTCATTGCGATGACCAGTAGAGCGGCGGCCTCCGAGGGTGCCGTGCGGTCGCCGGGAAACAGCTGCTCCCCCTCATAACGCATCAGGCTTTTGCGGAAGCGGGCGGTGCGCTTGGTCCAGGGCGAGGAATTCTCACCACCGACCGCCAGATAGGCCGGGCTCTTCAGCACGCCGACATTGTCGAGATCGTAGGTCGCGACCGACATCTTCGGATTATCAGCCCCGATCCAGCGATCGCCGTTCAGAAAGCCCGGAACCCGCAGCCGCTCCGGGATGTGCTCGAGGTCGTACCAGTCGTGAAACTCGTCTTCGGGAGCGGCCGAGAAATCCATCGCCGCGACCAGGATGCCCTTTGCCATTGGTCCCTCCCAAGGGTTTGGGGCATCATCGCCGAGACCCGCCGGGGTTTCCAGCGAAACTCGCCGCAGCGATCGGATCGCCGGATGGCGGGCCTCAGCGCTTGGCGCGGGGCTGGCTGGCGGCGGTGGCCTGTTGCCGGAACATCGTGTCGGCGGCCTGTTTCTGCGTGTCCGAGAGGCTCGCATAGAGGCTATCGAAAGCGGTCGCGAGGCGCTCGGTGTTGTCGGCGTAGGCGCGTGCGATCTGCGCGTAGGAACGCATGTTGTCAGGCGCGTTCATCGTCGCAACGGCTGAGGCACGCTGCGTGAAGAGCGCATCGGTGGCTGCCGCGTTGTCACGCATCGCCTGGGCGAAGGCGGACCACAGCGGCATCTGCGCTTCGGTGATGCCGAGCTGCGACTGTAATGTGTGGATCCGCTGATCCACCGCGGCTTGGGTTGCGGCAGAAGGCGCCGCCGTGCTCGACGGAGCCGCGGCCGCTGGGGCTGGAGCCGTCTGGGCCGCCGCCGCAGGAGGCGCCGTCTCAGGACGCGCCGTCGGGGGGAGCGGTGCTGCCGATTGTGCGAGCCCGATCGAAGGTGCCAGCAAGGCCGCCAGAGCGATGCCGCGTGCAAGGGATGTGGTGAACATATCTACTTTCCTCAGCGCCAGTGGCCGTGGCCGCCGCCAAAGCCGCCCCCGCCCATCCGAGCCTCGTGCCAACCCCCACCGCCGTGCCAACCGCCGCCACCGCCGTGCCAGCCGCCACCGCCGTGCCAACCGCCTCCACCGCCGTGCCAGCCGCCAAAGCCGCCGCGGTGCCATCCTCCGTGCCCACCCCCGCCCCAGGCCCAACGGGACGGGCCACCCAGTCGGCCGTGAAAGCCGACAACACTCCCGGCAAATTCCCGGTGGCCGAAATGAGCAATCCCCGCCGTCGCGCCAACGGCAGCGAAGCCGCCGGTGATGAAGCCGCCATGCCACCAGCCGG
>Ga0306926_10005202_pt1 | contig 13815 bp, 16 predicted proteins | sample flu12Cox44000178_FD_203759 | JGI IMG/M metagenome (GOLD analysis project Ga0306926, IMG submission 203759) | Lab enrichment of tropical soil microbial communities from Luquillo Experimental Forest, Puerto Rico - flux8day.12C.oxic.44.000.178 (v2)... | ecosystem: Environmental > Terrestrial >...
TACCAGCAACGTGCCAAGGGCAGTACCTACCAAGCCGCCGTGCGTGCGCTGGCCTTCAAGTGGATCCGCATCCTCTACCGCTGCTGGAAGAGTCGGATCCCCTATGACGAAACCAAATATCTCAAGGCCCTAAAAAAAAACGACGCTCTTCGTTACTGAACAACCTGGTTCCGGACCCACTAAACGCTTCACTGACTGCCTCGGGGCGTGAAGCGGAAGTTCGATTTTCCCCGAACCAGTCATTCAAGAGCAATAAAGCGGACATTGGCCGTACCACGGCCGATCTCAGCCAAACGTAACCCTTTGACGGTAGCCGCCCGGGCAGCCAGGGCACTTCGTTCGTTGCCCTTACTTCCAATACAGCAGCCAACGCCGCTACCATCCGCCTCCTCGGCTTAGGAGGACGCTGACGGTGCTGACAAGACGGCTAGCGATTGGTTGGCTTGGCGCAACCACCGCGGCCCTTAGGCTCAGTCCAGGACTCGCGGCTGAGGGCTACCCGAATGCGCGCTACGCGAAGGCGATCGTGATCGATGCGCTCGGAGGTCCTGGCGAGATCTTTACGGGTGCGCCCCATGGCGCGCCGCTTACAACCCGTGCGCTTGACGATGCTCGCGCCTCCGGGGTCACCGCCGTCAACGTCACAGTCGGCGAGGTGGGCAACGGCCCGAACCAGTTTGAAAAGACGGTTGCCGAGATCGCGTCGATGGAGCGCGAGCTTAGTGAGCATCCGGATTTCTTCTTAAAGGTGCTGCGCGCCACTGACCTGACGCTCGCGAAGAGCACGGGGCGCATGGGGCTGATCTTCGGCTTCCAGGATACGAGCATGCTCGATGGCGATCTGCATCGCCTCGAGATGTTTCGTGATCTCGGAGTGAGAATCTGCCAACCCACCTATAACCGACGAAACCTCATGGGAGACGGCTGTCTGGAGGCCGCTGACGGCGGATTGAGCCAGCTCGGCCTGGAATTGATCGGCGAAATCAACCGATTGCACATGCTGCTCGATCTGAGTCACGCGGGACGGCGCGCGATCGCCGAGGGCATTGCGGCTGGCAAGGCGCCGATGGCGATTACGCACACTGGGTGCCGCGCGCTTGTCGACCTGCCACGAAACACCGATGACAGCTCGTTGCGCGCGCTCGCCGACAAGGGGGGCGTCGCCGGAATCTACTTCATGCAGTTCCTGCACGCGTCGGGGCAGGCGCACGCAGAAGATGTCGTTCGGCATCTCGAGCATGCAGTTGATGTTTGCGGGGAAGATCACGTGGGAATAGGCACGGACCGAACGATCTCTCCAATCGCCGTCAATGATTCTTTCCGGGAATCTCACCGAAAGTATGTCGAAGAGCGCCGCAAGGCCGGAATTGCGGCGCCCGGTGAGTCGGCGGACTTCTTGCCTTTCATCCCGGAATACAACGAGCCGCGGCGGCTCAAAAAGCTTGCCGACGACTTGGCCCAAAGGGGCTGGAAGACGGCACGCATCGAAAAGATTCTAGGTGGCAATTTCGCGCGGCTGTTCGCCGAGGTGTGGACGGCCTAGACAGCGCGTCGGTTGGCAGAACCCGGGGCGGGTAACAGAGCCCGCGTTCGCGACCTGCTGATGTCGTCCATAGCCGAGGGTGACTTACTTTAGGTCGCAAACACCCGCGGCAAGAGTCCGCTATCGACCCCAAGCCGTCCGCTGAATCTTCCCAATAGCGGCCGCCGAACCCGCGAAAAGTGGACGCTCACACGGCCGCGATTGCGTGAATTCGGTATCTCGGGGCATTCTCACCCGGCAGACCACAGAAGAGGGCCGGGGTGGGGGAAGAGACGCCAAACCGAGTGGCCGCGGCGGCCGATGCGCGCGCACCGTCGTGTGCCCCGATGCTGTTCTTCTTTCTGCACGTGTGCACGGCATGGCCAGTCGGTATCGTCGGACTCGCGCTCGCCAGCAGTCTGGTTAAGGCTGGGGTGCCGGTCCAGCAGACCGCGACGATCATCGCCGCATCGACACTCGCCTTTACGCTGGAGTTTGTTTGGGCGCCCGTCGTGGACTCCTGTTTCACACGACGCGCCTGGTACATCGCAGGCGCAACAATGATGTGCGTGTGCCTTGCACTGTTGCTGGTCGCGCCCTGGAATCCCGCCTGGGTTCCGGCCCTCATGACGCTCGCCTTCACCTCTTCCTCGGGCGCCGCGGTTGCGGCGGTGGCGGTCAAGGGCATCATGGCGTACGAAGTCGCCCCGGCCCGGCTCGGCTCGGCAAGCGGTTACTACACCGCCGGCGGCACGTTCGCCAAAGCGGTCGCGGGAGCCGCTACCCTCTGGCTGCTGACGCACGTGCCGGGCCGTGCGCTGGACGCTGGGCTCAGCATCGGCGCAGCCGCGCTCGCGGGAGCGGCGATACTCCTGGTGCCCCGCGAGCGGCCGCAGCGTCTGCGCGAGCTCCCGCGCAGGTTGCTCGCCGCGCTCGCAGACTTGTGGGGCTTCGTTTGCACGCGCCAGGGCATGTTGATCGGGGTGCTATGTGTCATTCCGTTCGGATCGGGAACCGAGGCCGGACTCATTGGCGCAATTGCGCGCGAGTGGTCTGTCACACCAGACCAGCTTTCGGTCTTTAGCATGCTCGCCGTGGTGGGCGGCATCGCCGGAGCCATCTTCGCGGGGTGGCTTTCGCTGCGCATCGGTCCCTGGAACACCTACGTGACGCTCGGGTGGCTGATGATCGTAACGATGCTGGGCTTCGCTTTGACGCCGCGGACACCAGCATCTTTCATGGCTTTCGAGCTGGGATACCGCGCCCTGGCCGCGGGCTGCTATGCGGCGCAGCTCGGGATAGTGATGACAGCAATAGGCAGGGGCGCCGCGTCGACAAAGGCGGCCGGTATGTGGTCGCTCGCTAATCTCGCCTTCGTCTACCCTGCACTGATCGAGGGTGCGGTGCACGATCACGTCAGCACACGCGCGATGCTATTGACGGATGCTGCCCTCGGCGTAGCCGGTTTCGCTGTGTTGGTCGGCGCGGCATGGCTGCTGGGAATGCGAGTACACCGTAATCCAAACCGACCGGCCGAAATTCCCGCAATCAGTCTGCAGGAATGACGATTCAGCGCTCTGACTCGAGCGATTACTTAAGCAATTAAATCGCGAACGGCTCGCTGACTGAATGTCCGCTTTGCGGAAAGCTTCGTGGTCGAGTTGCATGGCCGCTTCTGGCCGTTAGCGGACGGCTGCTTCCGACCCTCCAGAGACCGTTCGCGCTCCTCGATAGGAGACACTCAAACTCGACATTGCGGACATTCGCAGTCGGACTCTCGCAGGGATGTCTAGCTAGGCCTGATGTTCGGGTTCGATCGCAGCACATTGTTCGGATCGTATTTCTTCTTGATCTTCACGAGCCGAGCATAGTTTGATCCGTACGCCGTTCTAACAAGCTTGTCGCTCGTTTCACTCAATCCATTGACGTACAGGCCTTGCGACAGGGGTCTCAACTCGTCGCAAAGCGCGTTAACCCAGCGCACGGCACTGGCCCCTTCCGCTGGAGCGCTCCAGTTACCCGACACATCTACTTCGTAACCCGACTGCCTCAACGCAAACGCCATGTCACTTGGTCGCGCGCGCGTCACCGCTCCGTGGAAATGCACGATTAACACCCGAAACTTGCGCGGTGCGTCCTGGGTTGCCGCTGTTATCGCTGATACAGCGATTTCGCTCAGTTGTGGAAGAAACACGTTCGCGACGAAGTATCCGTCCGGTTTTGCAGCCGCTGGGAACCACATCCGTTGAGCGTCCAAATGTGACATCGCCTTAACCGTGTCCGCCTGCGGCTTGAACTGTGCTCGTAGCGGTCTGAGCAGCTCATTCCCGGCGTCCGCTTGGCCGCAGTAGCTGACCAAGATCAGGAGTCTCGGCCCTTGCTCGGACGGCACCACCAGGCAAGCGGCCGACATTTCATCCGGCGCTGTCCCGGTGAACTTGAGATAGGCAGCGAGCAGCTCTGTAATTCGCCCAGCGGGATAAATCAGCGCTCCCGCCAGCACCTCGGTGACTGGGTAGAGCCGGTACTCGAACGCCGTCGCCACACCGAAGTTTCCGCCTCCACCGCGTATCGCCCAGAAAAGGTCTGCATTGGTGTCGTGGCTGGCCTCGACTTGTCGCCCGCTCACTGTCACTAGGCGTGCCGATATGAGGTTGTCGCACGTCGCGCCGTACTTGGGCATCAGAGTTCCCTCTCCCCCGCCAAGTGTCACGCCAGCGATTCCGACGGTCGGGCACGTGCCCAACGGGGTGGCTAGGCCAAAGGGCTGCGTCGCCTTATCCAGATCTCCCACCAGAGAACCTGCTCCTGCGCGCGCTATCCGCCTGCGGACGTCAACCTCGACTCCCTTCATCGTAGAGAGATCGATCACGACGCCGCCATCGCAGACCCCGTAGCCGCCAGCACTGTGACCGCCGGCGCGCACTGCTAACAGCAACCTCTGTGTCTGGGCAAAATCGAGAGTCCGTGCCACGTCGCGCGCGTTGGCGCAGCGCACGATCAGCGCTGGATGCCGGTCGTATGCGCGATTATTGACCGCACGCGCGGAATCGTAATCGAGGGCCTCCGGTGCGATCACGCGCCCAACAATCGCGGACGCAAGCTTTTGGATTGCCCCTGCTTCGACCTGAGACGCACCTTCATCGTGAGTTCGGTCGTGCGTACCGCGCCCGACAAGCGCCGGTATCGGGCAACCGCAGAGTGCCGCCGTAGCCAACGCCGTTTGCTGAACGAACCGTCTCCGAGTCGCAGGGGCCATAGTTGCCTCAATCGGAGAGAGCCCAACCGCGAGTTTACTCGGAGCTGAGTGTTCGTACTCCCTGAACCGTGGGCTTTTAGGCGATCGGGGGGAATTGACGTTTCGGGACTGACAGGAAACCACGCGCCCCGAACCGGTTTCGATCACATCTGAGTTTCCCCTTTGTGGAAAATCTAGGTGGCCCCGCGCAGTAGATGATCAAGCCGGCTTGATATTCGCGTTCAGGCGGAAGAGATTCTGTGGGTCATACCGCTTCTTTAATTCGGCCAGACGGCGGAAATTCGGACCGTAGTTGCTGTCCGTTCCCTTGGGGTCAGCATCGCTCAGGTTGACGTAGTAGCCATCTGTGAACGGCACCACCTTGCTCCATGTTGCGCGAGCTGCCGCCCGGCCAGGCTCATCCTGTGATCGCTCTTTCCACTCACAGAGGAGCATCATGTTTGCGATGGCGTTTCGATGCGAAAATGCCGTGGCCGTTTGCGGTACGTCTGCAACTGCGCCATTTGCGGTTTGGAAATAGATCTCAGTCTGCTTGTCTGGCTGGAACTCGGTGAGTGCGTCAATGAGGCCAGAGGAGTACTCGCTGACGAAACCACCCTTCAGGTAGTGGTGCGTGGGATCTACCGGAGGCGGATCAAACCACGTTTGTACGACGACGTAGCTCTGCGGCTTGATCGTGTTCAGAAGCGGCTTGCCAAAGTGCTGCAAAGGCTCGAGCACTTTCCCGGCGCTCTTGGGATCTCCATAGTAGACGACGTTGAGGTGGGCACCAGGCGTTTCATCGTCCTCGGTGGCGAGACCCAGATCCACAGAGAGTTCCCTCGGTGCGTGCGTGATGAGCGTGGCATAGAACTCGATTACGTCCTTGATCTGCGCAGTTGGGAAGACAACGCGTCCCGCAATTACGGTGGGATCGAGCGGGTGAAGGCGATATTCAAATGAAGTTGCGACACCGAAGTTTCCGCCGCCACCGCGAATTGCCCAGAACAGGTCCGGCTCGTCGTGCTCGCTGACATGCCGCACTCTTCCGTCCGCGGTCACCAGCTCCACGCTGATGAGGTTGTCGCACGCGAGAGCAAATCGCCGGGATAGCCAGCCAAATCCACCCCCGAGCGTGAGGCCCGCTACGCCAGTATTGGAGATCTGTCCGAGAGGCGTGGCGAGGGCGTATTTTTGAGTTGCAGCATCGACGTGAGCTCCCCACGCCCCACCGGCTGCGCGCACCGTTCGGCTATCTGCACGCACATCTACCGTGCGCAGCGGCGACAGGTCGATCACGAGTCCGCCATCGCAGGTTGAGTACCCTGGAAAGCTATGTCCACCGCCGCGCACCGCCAGCAAGAGCTCACGTTCGCGAGCAAAGGTGACAGCGTGCACGACGTCGGCGGTGGTTGTGCAACGCGCAATCAGCGCCGGGTGTTTGTCAATCATGCCGTTCCAGACATGGCGCGCGGACTCGTACCCGTCATCCCCTGGGGCGAGCAATGTTCCGCTCAGGCTCGCGCGCAAGTCTCGAACCGTCGCGCGCTCAATCGTTGTCTCTGCACCGGATAGCTTTACAGCGCGTAGGTCCGCACCCGGCGGTGAATCGCCGGGAGCCGATAGGAGCCTGCCGGCAGGCAGCACAGTGGCAGCACCAGCCGCCACGGTCATTCGACAAAAGTCCCGTCGCTTCATTGAGCCCACCCCCATGGTGGTTATTGCCAGCTAGCGACTGGAGCAGCGTCACGAGTATGACCACTGCGGGTGCTAATTGCACATCGAGAATCCCATCTCCTGGTCGTGGGTAGAGCGTCCGCTTTGCAGGAAGTAAGCCCCGTGCCCCGAATGTCCGGAGTTGGCCGGTAGCGGACGGCTGCTATCGACCCATCAGGGACGTTGAACCCGCTTGGAAGGAGTCATTGAGAACAGCCGGAGCGGACACTGCTGGCAGTCTCGATTTCGAGGCCCTGGCATTTGTAGATCCCGCGATTGGCGACTGCACAGCACAGGCGTATAAACCCTTCGCGCTGAGGGTCGACAGGATCTAGGCCGCTACGCTCACGTCAACGTCAGAGCCTAGCAACGAAGGAGTAGACGTGATGAAAACTACGGTCAAGTTAGCTACCGCTATCCTAATTGGAATTCCTCTGACCGGCCTTGCACAAGGACAGCCTAAGCTGAATTGTGTCAAGGACATCAAGTACGGTCAGGAGTTTCTTGCAAAGTTCCCTGATGCGGGCTCGGCCTGCCAAGAAGTGAAGGTCGTGCAGGGAGAGAAGTGGGTGCGCTTCGACGCGCAGGTGAAGCACAACAAGGACAATCACATGACCGTGGACTTGCTCGACACGCGCCATGAACACACAGGTAATCCCATGACGTTTGTATACACCCCTGACGCGACCCTCACGTTGGAGAACAAGACCGTTAAAGCCGCATCCGCGGTGGAAGAGGGCGACAAAGTAATGGTCTGGGTGCCCGAGAGCCGCTTCGGAATCTATGCGCAACCAGGCGCAGCGGAATCGAAGCAATTCAAGGTCGTCAGCGCCGACTCGACCAAACAACGCTAGCCTTCGGGCACTGCTGACTGGGTGACTGTGGGGGCGGGGAGTGGGTCAGTAGACGCTGGCCGCACTCCCCGTCTATCAGTGCTGTGCCGAAGATGCAGAAGCTCAAACTATTGAATCCGCATCTTCGCATTCGCAAACTGATCGCGCGGCTGTCGCCGGTAGACATTCGTGGGCTCGTTTACCACCACCGCCCTGACCTCACACAGGATGAGTGCCATCTCTCGGATCTGCGGAGCACTTGATGAAAGCCACGACCCTGCTTGCGGAAACGTTAATCGTGGCTCTGCTGGCCGCGCCGGCCTTTGCGCAGGTCACACCGAAGGACGAGAGGGTTCCATGCCGCGATTACAAGGACGTGCTCGCTCTCTTGATCCACATTGTCCCGGCGAGCCCACAGGCCAAGTAGAGGAAGCAGGCCCACAACGATGTTATTGCGCCACGGTGCCCCCCATCTTTGGAGATCGTTCCAGTGTCTGCTTTAGGAAAATCCAAGCGACCGATCTGAGTGACTGCTTATGGCCGACTGCAGCCCTCAAGAGCGACGGCGCTTACTTGCAACTCGCTCTCTGAGATGGACAGTTACGCGCCTGCCCGCCTCCTTGCCGATCTTCCTGCGAACCTCCGCCTTAATCGGCAACATGTGCCGACCATCGCCCATGGCCATGAAAGAACCGCGGAACGGGCAGCCATCAATCGTACCGCGCACCTTTACGAGCCCGCGAGTGGCAAAGAACTTCACTGAGGCAGGCCACACAAGGTAAGTCCAGCTACCCTTGCTTTTGGCTTTCTGTAGGGTTGCGGTGAAGCGTTTGTTCAACATGGTGTTGGTCCCATAATGCGGTCTCACGAGTGGCCGCTCTTCGCCGCTGAGCGAAACTGATCACCTGGCTCCGCCGTCAGTCATGCCGAGATCACTGTTGCGAGCTGCGTGCCGCCACGTGGAAGCGTTGCTTGGCGATCGCAGAGGTGGCCGTACCGCGGTCTTCTAGCTTTTTTGCGACTCCACGCCGGCCGGGAAGCTCATGTTTCCTCCGAAAAAGCATTCGATCGAGGCGATCTGTCGGTTTCGCACTCGATGCAACTCCACGTTGCGAAAGGTCTTTCCCGTGGTAGTGCGCCCTAGGTATTTGATGAACGCCTGATCGCCCTTCGCGATCATCACCTCGATATCGAGACCTTGGGTGAGGTTGATGTTGGGCTCCCAGCACCTGCTCTTGAAGACAGCCTTGCTGATGTGGTCGTCGCCGTTCGGGCTGCTGAACGTGAAGTCGTCTGTCATGAGGGCGCCGAAGGGTCCCCAAGTCCGGCTTTCCCCCCAAAGTTTGAACCAGGATCGGATGACCGCCTCGGTCTCCGACGTCATGCTATCGCTGCTGGGCACTCCTGACGCCGCGCGCGCAAGCGCCACTCCCGCCAGGCCGACGGTCCCGATTTCGAACAGGCTTCGGCGAGACAACGGATCTGCCATGGCCGGATCCTCCACAATTGCCTTGTATGCTAGCGTAACCAGCTGGCGTCAGACACCAGGCAAGAGTTCACGCACTCGCCGGTCAGCAATCGGTGGCATGGAATGTCTGCTATCCGGAAGATTAGGCGGCGCGTTTAAAGGACCGCTTATGGCCGCCTCCTGCCGTTGCCTGTGTACCCGCGGAGCCTGACTAGCCAGCGCACGCGGCCGCGGCGATCGGCGCGGTAACAAAACCGTGGTGGCCATTGGCATTGGAGTAATCCCCGACCACAACGCCGTGGTTGTTGATTCCCCTCGCAAAAGTGGCGCCCGCGCCTGGCAGATCGAACGAGTGCAGATTCGCCGGGCGACCATAGAAGCCGTGAGCGGTGCCGTCGGTCCAAAGTCCGATGATGATCCCGCAGTCGTTGATGCCATAAGCCTGGGTGTTACCCGCGCCGGGGAAGATGACATCGACTAATTGACCATTGGGCTCGCGCAAGAAGCCGGCCAAGGTCCCATCGGCCGCCGTGTAATAGCCGACAACCTGCCGTCGGTCGTTGATTTTCCCAACCACCAAACCACTTCCCCCGGGCGGCGGACCGAACGTGATTGGCGCTCCCACGCGCGGACGGATGAAGCCAATCGGATCAGGATGGATGGCCGTGTCGTAGGTTCCCGCGAGATCACGTCGATTGTTGATGCCGCGCACTGCTGTGTCTAAGGCGCCCGGAAAGTCTCGCGGTATGAACAAACCATCGATTAGCACAAAACCGTGTGCCACGTTCAATCCATAGAAGCCGGCGATCACGTCTTCATCGTTAATCGCCCTCAAGACAGTGAATGAGTCGGTGTCGTTTGGATCGAGTATCGGCGTTGTAATCTGTCCGCTGGGAGAGCGGATGAAACCTACACTGATAAATGGTGGTCCCTCGAATGGGCTCCACTTACCGACAATGACACCACGGTCGTTGATTCCAGGGACGAAATAGCTCACTGCCCCTGGAATATCAAAGGATGTGAACGCAATTTGTGCCGCGGCGGGCTGTGCGGATGCTACGAGTACGAACGTTGTGAGCAGCAGCAGGACACCGGAATTTATCGGTGTGCGCAACATAGTTCCCCCCTTGTGTCTTCTGTAAAAGCGAACGCTATTCTTGTTTTGGTAGTTACGCTCCTCTGCATCGCATGCATTTCAGATACACGCAGAAAAGCCGGCAGTCAAGTCGAGGGTTTTCGCCTCCCTTGGGAACGTGTCGATATGGCGGCGGACCGGCCCGAGATGGAGGAAAGTTGGGGATGGCAACAGATTCCCCCTCACGTCTTGCAGCGGGCGCTGAAATCTCCGGTCTGAATACCTCACTGACGCGCTCGCAAAAGACCTGCTCGATAGTGGTCGTTCGAGCGTCTGCTATCGCAAAAGTTACCCGTAGTCGGCAACTGGCGGCTCTTGGCCGCAAGCGGACTTTTCACCTTTAATGAGGATCTGTTTTTGCTTTTTTCCACGGGATATATCTAAACCATTTATGCGTCGTCCATCAGAAATGGCCCGCGGCTACATCGCCGCGTGACACCGATCACAGTAGCGACCTTGGACTGGGGCTCTCATACGAGCTCCTAAATTTGCGATGGGGTCGGCCATGAAGAAGTTGTCCGCGGTTCTGGGGTGCGTTTGGCTTGCAGTATCAATCGCGGTCTACGCCGACAATCCGCCAGCTGCCAAATCGCTGGACGAGTCACAGCTCGTCGAACACGGGCGCTACGTAAACAAGAGTGGCCAAGAAGTACATTCTCCTGCGCATTCCAAGAATGGGGCCATTCCTGCAGGTGCGACAGCGAAATGCCGAGGTGGGACGTATAGCTTCAGCCAACACCATAGCGGCACATGCTCGCATCACGGCGGCGTATCGGGATGGCTTAACTAGTGTTCTCGCCCGCGGTCGGGTTGCTTACCAACATGTACAAGATTACCTTGGCGCTTCTGATTCCCCTGACAGCTGCTGCATGTGCCGTATCCCGCGTGGATCCTCTCTCGGTGCCGCTCGCCTACAGGGCGAACGCCAAGAACGTGGGCCTATTGGGTGGGCTGTCCTGCAGCGCAGTGTCTCAGGTCCAAGTGCAGGACGCACGCACGCAGAAGACCCTCGGTACACGGGTGCACGAGAGCAAGCCGCTCAGGGCCGATGCAACCGCTGGCAGCGATCCGGCTTCCTGGGTCGGAGACGGCGTGCAGAGCGTTCTGCGGCAGAATGGCTTCAGCACGCAGGGAGGTGGTCCAAGCCTCGTTGTCATGCTCGATTCTCTGCACACCGTGGAAAGCATCTGGCACCGCTCCAGCTACGACGCCCGAATTTCCCTGACCGGAGAGCTGCGCAGCACCGCCGGGAAAGTGTGTTGGAAAGGTAGCGTCGAGGGGCAGGGCGGTAACTACGGCTATTCAGGCAGTATCGTGGACTATCAGGAGACGCTGAATGCTGCGCTCGATTCTGCCACCTCAAACATGATTCTGGCGCCGGGTTTCAAGGACGCATTGTGCCATTGCGCGGACTGACGGGTTACGCTCGTTGTCTATTGCGGCAGCGGGGCCGGGCCCTTGAGGCAATGTCTATTGAATGTTCATTTCCGTGAGATGTATCCACACCCCTAACCTTTGTTAGAGTGGCTCGGTAACGTACCAGTCGTTCCCGCACGACCGTCCGCTTCCGGGAAAGTTACGCGGTATGGTTGGAAGGCCGCTCTTGGCCGATAGCCGACAGTCCCAAAGCCGCCGAACGGCTCTCACCCAACCAGTCCTGTTGTTGATCCGGGCATTCACCCAGTCGTGAAAATAGATTCCATTCTGTTGCATGTTGTCGTAGTCACAGCTGGGATCACTCCCGCCAACGACGGTGTTGCCGTCGGACACTCGCTCTGCGTGGCAATCCAGCGTGGTTGGGCGTGACCCGTCACGTCGGTCATCAACGCTGCCTAGACGAGAGCGCAGCCTGCAGCGCGGCCGGACAGCCAGATGGTTGCGCCGCACCATCGCGATCCCCGTGCGAATACGGATTCGCTTTTGGGCAGGATTACGCTAGCGTTTCACGTCGCTCCAAATTTAACAGGGAGGGTTTTCCTATCTACGCGAAGGCAATTCAGTGACCAGATGTTACGGGGAACTTACCGCTCGGTGAGCGGTTCACTGGGCGAAGAGTAGAGAGGGAGGTTCTATGGGCGTATTCGATAGCATCAAGGACGCGATCTTCGGTCATCACGCTTCGGCCTCGATACCAACGACCGCCGCAGCCACGAGTCCCGCGCCGCCTGTTTCGGCAGCCGTTGCACAGCCGGCTGCCAAACCATCCGCGTCGCCTTCATCGCAACAGCCTGTGGTGGACGTCGAAGCTATCCTTAAGGGACTTGCCGCGAAGAATGCTCAAAAGCTCAATTGGCAAACATCAATTGTCGACCTCATGAAGTTGCTAGGACTCGACTCGAGTCTGCAAAACCGCACGGCGCTGGCGAAGGAACTCGGTTACAGCGGTGATACCGCGGACTCCGCCAAGATGAACATATGGCTGTCCCAACAGGTAATGAGGACACTGGCAGAGAGCGGTGGCAAGGTACCCGCGTCGTTGCAGGGCTGAGCAAGGTTGGTCGGGTTCACGGCAAGGTACTGAAATGTGCGCATCGTGAGCGGAACCATCGGGCGGTCGGCCACGGACGGCCGACTAATCTGTGACCCGCGTTCGGAACTGCCGCGCGCCGGGGGCTGGTTGTTGGACCCTAACGCAGTGGCCGCTCCCCGGAAAATTGTGGAGCAGTCGTGAGCGACCGTAGTTGGGGCCGATTCCCGCCAGTCGGTCCGTCTCCGTCATCCAGATCAACGTAACTCAAACCGCGCCGGACACTTGGATGCGGTGGGGAGCGACCATGAAGCGACGTGAATACGGTCCGATCTCGCCGGTGGTACCGTCCTTGATCTTGCTTACTGCTGCCGCAGTGGCTTTGGCGGGGTGCGCGATCTTCAAGCGTACGAATCCTCCGCAGGTAACGTTGGCGGGCATCGAGCCTGCAGCGAGTGGAACAAGTGAGGATCTGGAGTCACGCATGCAGCTCAGGCTGCGAGTCCAGAATCCGAACGACGCGCCGATCGAATATGACGGTATCTACGTAGAGCTCGACGTGCAAAACAAGAGCCTGGGCTCCGGGGTGAGCAAACAGAGTGGGACGGTCCCGGCTTTTGGCGAAGCCGTTATCGGCGTGCCTGTAGAAGTCTCGTATTTGGGAATCGCGGGTGAGGCGATGAGTCTGCTGACTGGCAAGTCTTTGGACAAGGTTACCTACAAGATGCGTGGCAAGCTGAACAGCCCCACCTCCGGAGCACTGCCATTCGAGTCGCAAGGCGAGTTGAATCTCGCCGACGTAATGACTGGCAAGTGACGCAACTAGCCGGCTGGAAGGTGCTGCTAACAGCCGTCGGGCGTGCCGTCCTCGGTGGGGCGGCCCGCCAGAATTTATGGACTGATCCTTTCCGCCCTGCAAATGGCAGCTTTCGGACCCGGAGCCGCCAGATGAGCGTCCCAAGAGCAGCCATTGCGGCGAGGCAAAGCGGACAGTTCAGCGGCTCAATTGCCTGCCACGGCCTCCTCAAGGCATTCTCTCTCGTTCCGCAGAAAATCAAGATGCACGGATGGGGAGGCGCCGCCATGACGGGAGCCGAGCTGCTGGTTAAGAGCCTGGAAGCGCAAGGCGTCGAATACGTCTTTGGCATACCTGGCGCGAAGATCGACAAGGTCTTCGACGCGCTGCTGGACTCGAGGATTAAAACCGTCGTATGCCGGCACGAGCAGAACGCTGCCTTCATGGCCGCAGGCATCGGGCGCATGACTGGCAGGGCGGGCGTCGCGCTCGTCACCTCCGGTCCCGGATGCTCCAATCTGGTGACGGGTCTCGCCACGGCGACTTCGGAAGGCGATCCCGTTGTCGCGATCGGCGGCGCCGTACCCAGTGCCATGCGCCTGAAGCAGGTGCATCAGGGAATGGACACTGTCAACTTGTT
>Ga0306926_10005205_pt1 | contig 13813 bp, 10 predicted proteins | sample flu12Cox44000178_FD_203759 | JGI IMG/M metagenome (GOLD analysis project Ga0306926, IMG submission 203759) | Lab enrichment of tropical soil microbial communities from Luquillo Experimental Forest, Puerto Rico - flux8day.12C.oxic.44.000.178 (v2)... | ecosystem: Environmental > Terrestrial >...
TCATGCCGTAGCGCAGTACCATGGCGCGGGCGATGTCTGTGGCTTTGGCGAGATCGTCCGCCGCACCGGTCGAGATCTCGCCGAAGACGAGCTGCTCGGCGGCGCGGCCGCCCAGCAACCCCGCCATTTTGTGCTCGAGCTCGGCGCGGGTCATCAGGTAGCGATCCTCGGTGGGCCGCTGTATCGTGTAGCCGAGCGCGCCGACGCCGTGCGGGATGATCGACACCTTGTGCACGGTGTCGGTTCCCGGCAGAGCCAGCCCGACCATGGCATGACCGAGCTCGTGGTAGGCGACCACGCGACGCTCCAGCGGATTGAGCAACCGGTTGCGCTTCTCCAACCCGGCAACGATGCGCTCGATCGCGTTGTTGAAGTCGTCCATCGTGACCGCCTCGGCGTTGCGCCGGGTGGCGAGCAAGGTCGCTTCGTTGACCAAATTCGCCAGATCCGCCCCGGTAAACCCGGGTGTCAACGCGGCGATCTGCTCGGGGTTCACGTCCGCAGCGAGCTTTGCCTTTTTTAGATGCACCGCAAGGATCTCCTCGCGGCCGCGCTTGTCCGGCCGATCGACCAGGATCTGGCGGTCGAACCGCCCGGCGCGCAGCAGCGCCGGATCAAGGACCTCCGGCCGGTTGGTCGCGGCGAGCAAGACCAGACCGCTCGACGGATCGAAGCCGTCGAGCTCGGCCAGGAGCTGGTTCAACGTCTGGTCCTTCTCGTCCTGTCCGCCCGTGCTGAAGGGGCCGCGGGCGCGGCCGAGGGCGTCGAGCTCGTCGATGAAGATGATCGCCGGCGCGTGCTGGCGAGCCTGCTCGAACAGGTCGCGCACCCGTGCGGCACCAACGCCGACAAACATCTCGACGAACTCCGACCCGGAGATCGAAAAGAACGGTACTCCCGCCTCGCCGGCGACGGCACGGGCAAGCAATGTCTTGCCGGTCCCCGGCGGGCCGACCAGCAACACCCCCTTGGGCGGCCGTCCGCCGAGGCGCCCGTAGGTCTTGGGGTCCTTCAAGAAGTTGACAATCTCGACCAGCTCCTCCTTGGCCTCATCGACACCGGCGACGTCGGCAAAGGTGACCTTGGTCTCCTTCTCGACATAGACCTTGGCGCGGCTCTTGCCGATCGTCATCAATCCGCCGAGCCCGCCCTGTCCCATGCGGCGGATCGCGAACATCCAGATGCCGACGAAGAAAATAGCCGGCAGGATCCAGGAGAGCAGATCGGCGATCCAATGGCTCTCGACGACCCCGCTATAGGTGACCCCGTGCTTGTTGAGACTTTCGGCGAGCTCGGGCGGCTGAACCCGCGTCGTAACAAAATCCTTCAGGCCGTCGGGTTCCGCCTCCTTTAAGGAACCCTGGATCTGGTTCTGCGTTATCGCGACCTCTTTAATCTTGTTTGCGTCGAGGAGGGTCTCAAAGCGGCTGTACGGGATCGGCGTGAGCTTGGTGCTTTGCAGGTAAAGACTCTGGATGAACAGCATCAAGAGCACCGCACCGATCACGTACCAGAAGTGAATCTGTTGCTTCTTCTCCATGACGGGCCTCCTCGATGCCCTCGTCCCACGTACGCGACCAGTATGTGGCAGCATGGCGGGTCCGGTCCAATCTCGGCGGCGAGCGGCGGGCGCCAAGGCGCGGAAAACAGGGTAGATCGCATCCCGATCGGATAAATCGGCCGAAGTGGGCGAGAATATAACGTAATATCAGATGCTTATCGAAAAAATTCTCTAGAAAATCGAGCAGGGAATTAATTCGGCCTGATCAGGGCTTTAAATAAGCGCAACAGGGAAATCGGAGCGGTGAGACACCCTTAAGAATTCCCTGATGGGAATTTCAATGCTTGATGGTGCATGGATGCGGGATTACCCGCATTCGCCGTCCTTCGGAAGCCTAATCCTCTCCCGACGGCGAGATGGTGGTATCGGCGAATGTCAAGCTCGCCGCTCGCGACATCACGATGAATTGATCGCAGTTCAGCTATGCGCTTGAAAGATGTGGGGATGAGAACACCTAGGCTAGGCATATCAACAAAGTCGAAAGACTTCGACGTGATATTCGCCTCCGCCGATCCTTTCGGCGACCGGGGCAACGACGACGGGGATGTCGATCTATGAGTCAGCCACCTCTGTCGATAATGCGTGCGCGCAGGGCCGCCGCTCTCGCGGTCGTGATGGCATTGGCGATCCTCCCACAGCCGACCTTCGCAGCCCCGGCGAGCGGCAGCCAGACCGTCCAAGGGCTTTATGACACGCTGCTCAGCACGATGAAGAATGGCCGCGCGCTCGGACAGAGCGGGCGCTTTGTGCAATTGGAACCGGTGGTTCGCCGGACCTTCGACATCGCGACCATGGCGCGACTCTCGGTCGGACCGTTCTGGGCGACGATGAGCGAGACCCAGCGGCAGCAAGTCATCGACGGATTCGCGCGCTACATCTCGGCGATCTATGCCGACCGTTTTGACAGCTATGCCGGACAGAAGCTGCAGGTGACCGACGAGCAACCCGCCGCCGCCGGTGTCATGGTCCACAGCCAGATCGTCAAAGCGAACGGCGAGCCCGTCAGGGTCGACTATCTGATGCGCAAGAATGGCGATTCTTGGCTGATCTCCGACGTCTATCTCGATGGTGCCATCAGCGAGGTGGCGACCCGCCGCTCCGAGTTCGCCGCGATTCTGCGGAACGAGGGCATCGACGGCCTGATCGCGGCGTTGAACCGCAAGGCCGATGCGCTGACAAGCACTAGCGCGAAGGCGTTTTAGGCCGCAGTCCGAGCGGCACGAGCGATCCGCCAAGGGGTCAGGAGCATCGCGGAAGGCTTCAGGCAATCGCGCCGCGGCAGTTCGCGGACCCCGAACACGATGCTGTCGTGCTGCGCCCGCGTCAGCCGGGTGTAGGTTCCGAACAGCCGATCCCAGATAGAGAAAACCGTCGCGTAATTGCAGCTCGCCTGCGCGAACGAGACGGAGTGGTGGACGCGGTGCATGTCGACCGTGACCAGAACCGGCTGCAACCACCGCTCCAGCCGCAGCGACAGGCGAATGTTGCCGTGCTGGACGGCTTCGATGATGAATACTGCGAGCCCGTAAGTCAGGGCGACAATCGCTGGTACATCGAGCAGGATTACCGCCAGCCAGAAGACACCCGAGCTAAAAAGATGCTCGATCGGATGCAGGCGCACCGAGGTCGTCACGTCGACATCGGGATCCGAGTGATGCAGCGCGTGAAAGCGCCAGAAAAACGGCACCGCGTGCTTGCAGCGGTGCACGAGATAACGCAGAAGGTCGAGCAATAGGAAACCCGCCGCGGAACTCAACGCCGCATCGGCGATCGGCCATGACGGCAGGCCGATGCCCAAAGCCGCTTCGAGCTGAGGGCGGAACTGCGCCGCCGGCTCGAACGTAAGGCCGGCGAGAACCAGGTTGAGGACCCAGAACCCGATATTCCCCAGCCGCCGCCGCAGCGCGGGGAACTCCCGCCGCCGCCGCGGCCGGCAGAACTCCCAAAGGGCGACGACGAGCAGGCTGCCCAACAGCACGACGAGCGTCACGGGCGCCTCCTCCCACGCTCTATTACTGCATCACACCCGGCTCGACCTCGGGCGGCTCGCGTACACCCTCTTCAGAGCGCAGGACACGCACTTGTAGACAAGAACGACGCCGAGAGGAGCGCCTCGCCATTAACTGCGATCGCATAATACGCCGCGACGGACGGAAGGGGGGCCTGCCCGTTGCCGTTCGCGCTCGGAAGGCTGGCGCAGAGCGCGAAAACAGCACCGGAACGGCTGATCGGGGGGCTCCCGAGCGGCCCCGCGGTGGGGGCGATGCCGATCGACGCTCCCGCTGGCAAGATGTTCGACTGGGTAGGTGTGGAGCCGAGATCGTCGACGAGGAAGGCGGTAAACAGCCCGAGGTTGATCTGGCCAGCGAGTTCCGATGGGGGAGGGCTGGGATTAGGGTGGTGCAAGCCGTAGAAATACGCCGGGTCGGTGTTGGGCCCAGGGGCCGTCTGCCCGGACAAACAAAACCCTGGGGGCACCGGGTTTTGGCATGCACCGGTGGCGACGAGCGGGATCGCCAATTCGAAGATTGCGTGGCGACCCGACGCCGTCGGCGACGCGCCAAAGACGACCTGGCAATTTATGCCAATCTGAGATGCCATGGGGGTCTGAGTTCCGCCCCCCGAGAAATTACCACTGACCGTGCTGGCTGAGCAGTCCCCAGCATTAGTGGCCGTGAAGTTCAGGGTGGTCGGGACCGCACGCTCGGAGCCGTCGCTGTTCAACACCGTCAATGGGAACGAGAATTTTGCTACAACGTTGCCGTTCTTAAAATTCTGAGTAGTCTGGGAAAGATCGTCGTAGAACAAATAGAGCGTATCCGGGACGGTGCCTCCCGGTGGTGCATGGGCATTCTGCCTAGAGACGGTCACCGCGTAAAGGAAGGTGTTGGCATTGGCGTCGTAGAGCGGCACCAGTGTGGGCAATGTCGGCGACGCCTTCTGCGAACTGATGAAGGCGAGCGGCGTCAGGTTCGACAATACCTGCAACAATGTAGGCGTGGTGGCAGAGTTGAGCGGGAATGGGGTCGGAGGTACAGCAGCCGGGTTGCTCGTGTAGACGTTGCTCCCCGCAGAAAGGCCGTTTTGGGCGCCGAGATCCTCGAAATCGAATTCGACTTCGCCCGCGACTTGGTTGTGGACCGTCTCCGAGACATAGACGCTGCCCGGCTTGGCCAGCGCGCCGACCGGCGCCGCGATGTTGACGCCGTCGCCGAAAACGTCGCCATCCTCGATGATGACGTCGCCCAGATTGATCCCGATCCGCATCGCGATGCGCTGTTCATCCGGCAGCGTCTGGTTCATCTGCGCGACCGTATCGCGCAGCCCGGCCGCGCAACGCGCCGCCTTGACGACGTTGTCGAAGTTGGCAAGCACTAGTTCGGCAGTTTCCTTGAAGATATTCCCGCCGAATTCGGCAATTTGCGGTTCGGCGACTGTGGTTTGAAAACGCCTCAGCTCTGTGAAGTTTTCCTTCTCGTCACGCGTTGGCCATTGCATAGCCGGGCTCTGCCTCCAGGGCCAAACCGAGCAGACGCAACGCCTCCTGATTGTCGTCGGCGGTTTCGGCGAACGCAGCTGGGATGGCCCGACAGGTCAGATCATAGATGTCCTGGCTTGCCTCCGGTTTGCGCCGGGCATGTTCAACCTCCGCGCCACGCAGCACCGGACCGATGGAGCCGACGAGGCTTTCGGTAATCCTGTCCTGCAGATCAAACGAATCTTCGAGCGTGCCGTCGAAGCGTTCGGCCCACAGATGTTCTCCGCTCGCTGCCTCGACGAGCTGGCAGCTGATGCGAACCCGGTTGCCGGCCTTTCTGAGGCTGCCCTCGACCACATAGCGGACCCCAAGCTCGCGGGCGAGTTGCTTCGCATCGGCCCCTTTTCCCTTGTAGCCAAAGCTCGTATTGCGCGCCACGACGGAGAACCACCGCGCCCGTGCCAGCTCGGTGATCAGATCCTCCACGACGCTATCGAGAAAAAATTCGGCGTCAGCGTCGCCACCGAGGTTCTGGAGCGGCAGCACTACCAGTCCCGGCCTTTCCGGCGGTGCTGCCCTGCGGGCGACGGGCGCGGAAGCGGCCGTGGGCTTGTCGAGCACTATACGAAAGGCACGGACCGGCCGAGCGACATTACTTTACCTGGTGCTCGCCCAGATCTTCGAAGGCGATCGGTAGCCGGTCGCGAACCTGGTCGCGCACGGCCCGGCTGATGTTGATCCCGCTGGGCTGCGCCAAGCTCTCTATACGGGAGCCGATGTCGACCGCCTGGCCGTAAATCAGATCGCCATCCGTGACCACATCGCCCATCGCGATCGCCACGCGAAACTGGATCCGCCGGTCCTCGGGCATCTCGGCGGTCTGCTCCGGCATTTCGTTTTGCACCTTGACCGCGCAACGCACTGCGTCGACGACGCTGTTGAACTCGACCAGGGAGCCGTCGCCCATAGCGCGCACGATACGGCCCCTGTGTTCGGCGATCGTCGGGTCGAAGAGATTGCGCCGAACCGTATTCAACCGCGCCAGGGTGCCCTCCTCGTCGATCCCCATCAGGCGGGAATAGCCGACGACATCGGCGCACATGACGACGGCAAACCGGTGCTCTACCCTGGGACCGCTCACCTCTCCGCTGCCTCCCTTTGCCAGCTTGCTGGTCCGACACTTTAACAGCGTCTTGGGGGATAGTGCTCTAAGAAAACTTCCGAGCGGCGCTTTCGTCCGCCCGGGGCGAAATCTCAAACCGCAGCCTCGTTCCGTCCAGTCGCGGAGCACGCTCACGGCTAAGGCCGCACCCAGCAAAAGCGCTTGAGCGCAGGAGAATGGTCCGGAGCCGCTAGGCGACTAACGCGCGCTCGGGTTTCTGGCGCCAGTAACTCAACATGTCTTCAATCGTCTGATCAAGGGATATTGCCGGTTCCCATCCTGTGGCCTGCTTCAGCTTGGTGCAGTCGGCCCAGATGATCGGTTCGTCGGTCGGCCGGAGAAGGTCGGGATCGACCTCAGGAACTATATCGTTTCGCGTCGCCCGCTGCAGAACTCGTGACAGCACCGCGCTCATTGGATATGCAGTCGGCCCGCCCAGATTGTAGACCTCGCCGCTCTCGCCACGGTCGAGCAGAAGGATCAAGCCGCGATTGAGGTCGCGCACGTCGACAATGGTCCGCCGGGTCTCGAGGTTGCCCACTCGGATCACGATAATTTCGGGATGGCGCTCCAGCCAGACGGTAGGACGCACGAAGTCGGACAGTGCGTCGCCGACCTTGCGCGGACCGGTGCAGTTGAAAATACGCACGCGCACCGCATCGAGCCCGAAGCTGGCCCAATACTGGTACGCGAGCAGGTCGGTCGCGACCTTGGAGACGCCGTATGGGTGCAACGGTAACAGCGCCGTGCTCTCGGAAATCGGCGTCCTCTCCGGATCGACCGCCCCATACACTGCCGAGGATCCGGCAACTAGGACACGAACTTTCGCGCCGAGCCGCCGCACGGCCTCCAGAAGATTGGCCGTGCCAATCACATTGGTCTCCAACGTCTCGATCGGACGCTGCCACGACACGGTCGGGTAGCTTTGCGCGGCCAGATGAAACACCGCGTCCGGGCGGAAGCGCATTAGTGAATCGTAAACCGAACACGAGTCCCGGATATCGACCTCCTCAAGCGGGAGATCCGCCAGATCGGCCGGATCGACCGTCGGCTTATAGTAGCTCGCCAGCACATCGTGACCGGCCGCAGCGAGCGCGCCGCACAGTTGTGAGCCCATCATCCCGCCGCAGCCGCTGATCCAGATCCGCATTTTATGCTTCCCCGGTCAGGCGCATTCCAGAGAGGCCGACAACGCGGACCCGGGCGAGAGGGCTGCAATTACCCGGTCGAGGCGGACGAGCTGCACGTCCCATCGGTAATTCAGTTCGGCGGCAGCCCGCGCCTTGCCTGCCATCGTGGCGCGGAAAGCGCCGTCGCGCAGCAGCCGCACGACATGCAGGGCAAACTCATCGGGGTCGTCTGTGGCCAGAATGCCCAGTCCGCCCGGAACGACCGTGCCGGCCGCGGCGGCCTCGGAGGCGACACAGGGTAGCCCCATGGCCAAGGCCTCGAGCAGCTTGTTCTGGATGCCGCGCGCCATTCGCATTGGCGCCACAAAGACTTCCGCCCCATCCAGATAAGGCCGCGTGTCCGGAACCCGTCCGGTGACGGTGACGCCGCGTCGCTTTGCCAAGCGTCGCACCGCCGCGGTCGGTCGGCTGCCGCAGATCGTCAAGACCGCTTCGGGAATTTGTTGTTGGACTATGGGCACGACCTTGTCACAGAACCAGACGACAGCATCGATATTAGGGAAATAATCCATCACTCCGGTGAAAACGATCGATCCGGGTCTTTTCGCAATACGTTTCGAGCGGAAATAGTCGAGGTCTACTCCATTGCCGACGAGACTAACCGGCACACCGGGGATCAAGCGCTCGAAGTCGCGCTGCTCGGCCGCGGTGCAGACCAATGCGTGGGAGAAAGTGCGGGCTATATGCCGTTCGTACGCAAAGAAACGCTGCTGTTCGACCGCATAGACCCAGCGCAACGGCAGCCGCGACCGGCGCGCGAACTGCCCCCACCTCGACGAGTCGAGCTTGGCGAATTGCATGATCCTCGGCACTTGCGGGAAATGCTCGGCATATTACGCCACATTGCAACTGTAGACCATGATCAGATCGGGTCGCAGCTCGGTGAATTGTCGCCTGATGACGTTGTGTAGTTCCGCTTCGTTGAGCGCCGCCACCGAAAGCGGTTCCCCGGCAAATATCGCCTTGAGCGCGCGTAGCTTGCTTTTCCACCCGAGCACCGGCACCGCCGTAACGCTCTGTGCGTAGCGGCGAAGACCGGGAATATTATCGAGATCCGGTCTGCCGTCGGCGAGACAGAAGACGTGCACCTCATGCTTTGTCGAGAGATGGCGGATCTCATTGAAGGTGGTGATCTTGTCTCCCCGGTCCGGGGGGAAAGGAACACGCTGACATATGAAAAACATTCGCATCAAAAACTCCGCGGGTCCAATTATCGAATCTTACGTCTCAACTTTGAGTAACGCGCAACCGTGTTTTCCCCGCGGCTAATGGCATTGAGATGAACCACGTCGATCGCGGCAGGCGTCGCGGGAAGAAAGCCCCCTTACATCGGCTTGGACGAGAGTAATGCGCCACTCTGTGAAATGCCTCGCGCCCACCGACGTCAGCAGCATCATCAGCCTTGGGTTTAATGATCGTACGGTTTCGACGTTATCGCCCAAATCATAAAGCTCCATTGCATCGACGCTACCGGCGAGGCGAGAATAATGGTTAGGGGCTCGGCCGGGGATTTTGCCGCCTTCGATCGCTGACGACACTTCGGGCTCAGCTGCGTGGCGGCCTCGCGCGCTCTCGATGGGGCGCGACCGAAGGCGGCACCCGTGCCGCGACCAGCTTCTCGGGCCGACAGTGCTGCAGTCCCTCGCGAGCCCCGCTTCAGCGAAGCCTCCGTCGATCTGACGCCGAACCGTTCGAGCGGTGCCGCTTCGGAGCTGCGCTTGACGCGGCGCGGCTGGAGTGGGTACAAAGAGAGGCGCGCGGCCGGAGAGCGGCCGCGCAAATCGTTTCAAGGTTGCGTTGGTCGAGGTGCACGATGGCGCGGAGATGCACGGTCACCGGCAAGGGCGTCCAGGTCGGGCACAACGTCAGCCACGCCAACAATAAGACCAAACGGCGCTATCTGCCCAATTTGCAGCGAACACGCGTCCTCTCGGATGCGCTTGGCTCGATCCGGCTGCGCATTACCGCTGCGGCGATCCGCACGATCGAGCACAAGGGCGGCATCGACGTGTTTTTGCGCGATACGCCGGACCGCAAGTTGTCGCCCGAGATCCGCCGCCTGAAGCGACGGATCGCGGCAGCCGCCGCGCGCCGGACCGGGGATACGCAATCCGCCTGAGGAACGAGTCGTTGCGCCTGGCCGTTCCCCGATGGGGGCGGGATGCGCGTTCGATGGCTTTACCTGATGGTTGCAGTGATCGCGGCGGCAGTTGTTCCCCGTTATGTTGCCCGCGCTGATCTGAACTATCGAACCGAGATTACCGGCGTCGAGGATAGCGAGCTCGCTGATCTGTTGGAGAAGGTCTCCGAGCTGAAGACACTCGAAGACAGGCCCCCGGTTTCCGAGGAGGCGCTACGTCGCCGCGCCGACCGAGATCTCGGCCGGCTCGCAGACGCGGCTCATAGCCTTGGCTACTGGGATGCAGGATTCTCTTACGATATTAACGCCGAGTCCGATCCGGCCAAGATAACGGTCACGGTCGAGCCAGGACCACTCTACCATGTTGCCTCGGTCAAGGTGCTAGGGCCTGACGGGCAGCCGCTACCCCTCCCTCAAGATGAAAAGAAGCTGCCGCTCAAGCCTGGCGACCCAGCGCGCACCGCTCCGGTTGTAGCGACCGAGACGGCCTTGCTGGCGGCGCTCGGTAATAGCGGGCATCCTTTTGCCAAGGCAGAGGACCGCCACGTCGAGATCGACAAGGCCGCAGAGACGATGGAGGTGACCTACACGCTTGACCCCGGGCCTGTCATGCGCTTCGGCCCGGTTACCATTGAGGGGCTCGAACGGCTCAATCCAGCCTATGTCAAAGGGCGCCTTCGCTGGCAGCGCGATGAGATCTATGACGCGAGCAAGGTCGCAGAGACCCGGCGAGCGCTCATCGAAACCGGGTTGTTCAGCACGGTCCAGCTCACACCCACCGCCGACCCAGATAATCCCGAAGATGTGCGGATGACTATCGACGCGACCGAGAGATTGCATCGTACGATCGGCGCCGGACTTGCGTACAACACCAGTCAGGGCTTCGGGGCTCGCGCCTTCTGGGAAAACCGCAACCTGTTTGGCAATGCCGAAAATCTGCGGCTTTCTGCCGAGGCCGGCCAGCAACTCGACGCGTTCCGCGCCAATTTCCGTCGTCCCGATTTTTTGGCGATCGATCAGGACCTCCTGGCGACCGCGGAAGCCGCCAACGACAACCCGGTCGCCTACCGCAGCCGGCACGCACTCGCGACGGCCGGGCTCGAGCGACGGTTCGGCCGCATGCTAACCGGCGGCGTCGCCTTCGAAATTGAAAAGGCGAACGTCGTTCAGCTCGCCGATCTCAACCCGAGGACTGGCAGTCAGCGCTATGAGCTTGCCGGCCTGCCGGTCTACATGAAATTGGATTCGACCGATAATCTCTTAAACCCCACGACCGGCTATCGGGCACAGCTCTCCGTGACACCGGCCCACATCTTCTCCGGCTCGAATTTGACTTTCGTAACGAGCTTCATTTCTGGGAGCACCTACTGGGCACTGGGCTCCGAACAGCGCGCGATCCTCGCCGGTAAGCTCGCGCTCGGCTCGCTCGATGGCGCGCCGCTGTCGCAGCTTCCCTCCGACCAGCGGATCTATGCCGGAGGAGGCGGTTCGATCCGCCCTTACGGCTATTTAATGGCCGGACCGCTCGCCCCCAACAATGTACCGATCGGCGGAAGGTCGAGCCTGGTGCTCAATTTGGAGGCTCGGATCAAGATCACCGAAACAATCGGCATTGTCCCGTTCTTTGATGCCGGCAGCTATTACGAAAACCCGGTCCCACAGCTCGACCGCACACTTCTTTATGGGGTGGGCTTGGGCCTGCGCTACTACACCGCGTTCGGGCCACTGCGGCTCGACCTAGCGACTCCGCTCCATAAGCGCAACGGCGACTCGCCGATCCAGGTCTATATCAGCCTCGGTCAGGCCTTCTGATGCGCAGCGCGGCGCGAGCGCTTCGTTGGTTCGGCGCCGCCCTCGGCGTGCTGATCGCCGTCTTCCTCGCGCTCTTTGGGCTGCTGCAGACCCAAGCTGGCAGGACTTGGTTTGCCAAAACCGTCGCGCAGGCGATGACCGATCAGGACTTTACCGTCGCGATCGAGGGCCTTAACGGAATCGTGCCGTTTCGCCTGACGGTCGAAAGGATCGAGATCGGCGACCGCGACGGCGTCTATCTCACGCTACGCGATGTCGGCCTTGATGTCTCGGCAGTAGCGTTGCTGTCACGACGTTTGCACATCCGCTTGTTGAGCTTCGGCGAGATCGACATGGCTCGGTCGTCAACCGCACCGTCGACCACGCCGGTTACCGAATATTTCGGGGTTCCGCATCTCCCCGTCGAGGTGATTCTCGACCGGTTCTCGATCGGCCGGCTGTCGCTGGCTCCTCCGGTGTTAGGCGAGAGCGTTGTGGCGACGGTGGAAGGAAATGCGCGGCTTGCCGGCGAAACTGCACATGTCGCGCTCGATCTGCACCGGACGGACGGCGCTGCAGGCAATATCGGGCTGGCATTGGGGCTTACCGGCAGCCCACCCGTTCTCGACCTGCGTCTTGACGCCGCTGAACCAACCGGCGTTCTGCTCGACCGCTCCCTCGGACGCACCGACCGCCCGCCGTTCGCGCTTACCGTAAATGGTTCCGGCCCACTGACGGGTTGGCACGGGCGGCTGAGCGCCTCGGCCGGTACCATCGCCCGGTTAGATGCAGATGTGAATCTCGCCGTCGCCACAAAAACTATTCTTGGGTTGTCGGGTACGGCGGCGTTGGCGTCGCTGCTCCCGCCGGAGTTCGCGCCGCTCGTCGCCGATCGGGTAGCATTTTCGCTGCACGCAGCTTTCGGCGAACGAATCGTGGTTGACGCGCTGTCAATCGACGCTGCGGTGGGCACGGTGACCGGCGATGGCGCTTTCGGTGGCCCTAACGAGGCGGTCGATGCGCATTTGCGGGTAAATGTGCCGGAATTCTCGCCGCTGGCGGGGCTGTTCCGGGATCACCTCGAAGGCGCTGCATCTCTAACGGCTGATATAACCGGTACGCAGAAGCACCCCGCGCTCGCAGTGAACCTGTCGGGGACTGCGATCCGGCTCGGCTCCTCGGGGGCGGAGCATGTCGAGGCAGATGTTTCGGTGACCCCGACCGGCGTCCTCGACAAACCGGACGCTAGGGTTGAATTCGCAGCAAAGGGCCGGATCGAGGGACTCGTACTACCCGAAGGTGTTGCAGCACCGCGCGAACTCGGCCGCGACATCGATTTGTCGTTCGCCGGCATCGCTGCCCGCGATGGCAGCACTGTCAACCTGACCCACCTTTCAGCGGAGGGTGCCGGGCTTGCCCTTACCGGCGTCGGGCAACTCTCGGAAGGCGGTCAGACACTCGAAGGACAGCTGCACTTGTCGGTCGCTGATCTGCGTCCCTTCTCCGGCCTTGCCGGTCACCCGCTCGCCGGCTCGATAGAGCTCGATGCCGATGCCGCACGAGAGGGGACGGCTGGCTTCACGACCAAACTCGCTGGCTCGACAACGGCATTGCGCACCGGGATTGCCGCCAGCGACGCGTTGCTTGGCGGTGCGGCGACGCTAGCCGGCACTCTCCATCGCGATGCTACGGGCACGCTGACCGTGGACCAGCTCGCCATCGAGGGCGCGGCAGTAAATCTGTCCGGTGACGGACGGTTTGATCCTGCTTCGAACCAGCTAGTCGCGGCGCTAGCACTCGAATTGCCCCGGCTGAAGCCGCTTGGCGCCGCACTGGGGACGGAGATGTCGGGTGCCCTTTCGGCGCGGATTAGTGTGGAGGGACCGCTCGATCGATTAGGGCTCAAGGGCGAGGCTGTAGGAAATGATTTTGTGGCCGCCGGGGCGAAGATCGACCGACTGCGGCTCACTGGAGAGGTTGCCGACCTCTCCGATCCGAAGGCAGCGCTCGACGGCACCTATCGCGCCTACGGTCTGGACGGGACATTGACAGTCGCGGCCGAGCTAAAAGGGGATTCCCAGGTGGTGCTGCCGCGCTTCCGGCTGACGGCTGCGGACAGCGCGATCGAGGGCAGCCTCCGCATCGCCCTCGATACCGGCCTAATGCAGGGCTCGATAAACGGCCGGGCACCCGATCTCGGACGCTTCTCGCGTCTCGCCGGAACGCCGCTCGGCGGAAACCTCGTCTTCAGCGCCGGGCTTGACGCACGTCGCGGCCAAGTGCTCGACCTCTCGCTGACCGGGGACCGGCTCACTGGCGGCACCGGATCTTCCGTTCTCGGGATCGGCCGGGTCGTCCTGACGGCACGGGTTGCCGACGCCTTGGGCGCGCCTTCAGGAACTGGAAGTCTGGCCCTGACATCGGCGAGCTTCGGCAAAGTCGAATTCGCCACCGCGAACTTTACACTCGATGCGCCGCGCCCGGGCCGTTT
>Ga0306926_10005207_pt1 | contig 13810 bp, 16 predicted proteins | sample flu12Cox44000178_FD_203759 | JGI IMG/M metagenome (GOLD analysis project Ga0306926, IMG submission 203759) | Lab enrichment of tropical soil microbial communities from Luquillo Experimental Forest, Puerto Rico - flux8day.12C.oxic.44.000.178 (v2)... | ecosystem: Environmental > Terrestrial >...
CGGGCCGACGCCATTTTTAACGATCTCGGCGGGTGCGTGCAGCACCTCACGATAGAACCGCGCGATGCGCGCCGCGGTGCCGGGACGAACGTCGAAACGGACGTAGGGCATGCCAAGCTGAATGCGGCCGAAACGTTCCGGATCGGGCGTATGCACATGGATGCGATTGCCCCAGGGGCAAATCGTCTCGACGCAATCGTTGCTTTCGCGAAACTCGAACTTCGTTCCGGCCAACGCTTTGCGGACACGCGCCAAACGATCGAGGAGCGCGCGGCGGTCGGGTACCACCAGTCCGGTCACGCCGCGCACGATTTCCGGCGTTCCCGTCGGCAAATGGAATTGGCTCATGCCGACATTGATCCACATATTGCCGGCGCCCGTATTGAGGAACGGATCGCGCGTCAGTCCGAGTCCGCTGACGTAGTAGTGCGTCGCGACCTGCTGATCGCTGATGCGGATATTGACGTGTCCGAGATCGACGATATTGCCGATATCTTGCGCGGCGCGATCGTATTGTTTGTCCTGCATGATGGCGTTCCTTGCCTCGCGGAGCTTTGGTTTTGTTTCGAATGGGTTGAGGTGGGGGCCTTTTAAGGCGGCAGGTTTTGCAGCTCAGGAAATACCGCATAGGTTGCGCCAATGCACTCCGTTTTCGGTAAATCGACAAATCGATCCAGCCGCCCGCCCATGAATACCGCGGCGATCTCCCGCGTCGCGCCATATTCGCTGACGTTCTTTTTCGGGGTGAATCGCAGGCATGCGACATAGCGGTTGAGCAAGGATTTTAACACCGGCTCGGAAATAACGGCATCGCGGATCCCGGTCGGGTTGTTCAGATAAGCATGCATCGCGGCGAGAATATCCTTCTTGTAGTTCGTCGGATAAACATTGATCCCATCGCCGTCAGGGACGAGATCGTGTCCGCAGGCGCCGAGCGCGAAGATCAGGCTTAGCACAGTTAGGTTTCGCAACGGCTGCTCCCGGTTTGCCGGCGCGTGGGTCTTTTCATCAGCCGTCTTTCTTCACGGGTTGTTTCGCAGCTTTCGGCCGTAGCCGCTCAATCTGCAACTGCGCCAGGAACGGCGCCAGCGGATGCGCTCCCATTTTCACCATCGAAGGCAAGTCGAGCTTGATCAAGGCCTCGCGCTGTTCCGGCGGCAGCCGGAAGCGATCCGCAAAGGCTCGCGCGTCCGCCAAAAATTGCGCGCGCTGCTCGGGATCGTGGGCAAGTCCGTGCAATGCCGAAGTGAGCTCCACGAGTTCGGGTTTGATCGAAGGATAATGCGCGACGTGTCGCTGCTCCGCATCGCTGCCGATCCAGCCGAGCGAGGCGTAATTGTGGTGCCAGCTCGGATCCATCGACACTACCTCCGGCTTGCGTTCGCCCAAGGCGCCCGCCGCGCAGGCCCAGCAGCGCAGCTCGATATTACCGGTTTCGTCAAGCTCGGCTTCATCAAAGCCGATCAGCGCTTTGAGATTTCCGGCGGCGAGCTTTTCCAGGACGCGACGGTCCCAGCCAAGCTCCGGATTGGCGTAACGATCCGTGCCCGGGAAATGTGACATGCCGCCACTCGACAGTATCACGGTCTTCAATCCGAGCGCAGTGACAGTGCGGGCGACCGCCTGGCCAAAGGCGTAACAGCGCTCCATGGTGGGCTGCGGCGGCAAATAAGCGTTCACGTAAATAGGTAGCACCGGGCCGCCGTGGCCAAGGTGGGTCAGCGGAATGCCGATAGCGTAGTCGATCTTGGCGGTCGATGTGAATGCCGGATCGAAATTCTGCCGGTACAGCTGCCGCACCAGTTCGAAGCCGATCTCGCTCGGTATTTTCCAATGGAATTTTCGGCCGGCAAATTCACCGCTCGCTTCACCACCGACGTGAATCGTGAACGGCGGAGCCGTGGTGTGGAAAAACTGCTCGGCATGGTCGTTGGAAAAGATGATCCAGAGATCGGGGTTGAGCGCCCGCAACCTGCGGCCAATATCGGCCGCGACTTCGCGTACATGCGCGACCACGGTCTTGTCCTCTGTCTCCGGCATGGTGAAGAACTGCGGCGCATGTGGCAGCATGGCCCCGCCGATCACGGTTGACATCATGGCCTTTACTCCTCTGCCAGAAAAATATCGCGCGCGGCAAACCGCAACAAGCCGCAACAAGCCGCAACAAGAAGCGCATTGCCGGCGCCGCGTGCCGCCTTCGCTTCCCATGCCGCTATCCAGCCGGTACGATTTGCGCCAACGGCGCGCGGACGGTTATGCAAGGTCGAGATCGAGCAGCTATTCAATGCGTCGACACAGAGTCTGATAGTCGCGTGTGCATGTGCAAGTGCGTATTGCGCCGGTTCAGAACCGGCAAACTCGACGCAATAGCTTTGCGCAATTATGTTTATCGTGCTGAACAGGTTTAACTGAACGTAGTCGCCAGCCGGGCCCCGCATGGAATTTCTTCAGTATCTTATCCACACCTATGGCCTTCTGGCCGTCGGCGCGGTCGTCGGCCTGGAATGCGTCGGCTTCCCGCTGCCGGGCGAGACGGCGTTGCTCGCAGCCGCCATCTATGCCGGCACCAAGCACGATCTGAACATCGTCTCGGTCATCATCACGGCGGGAGCAACCGCCATCGTCGGGCGAATGATCGGTTACGTGATCGGCCGTGAATACGGCTATTGGCTGCTATTGCGCTACGGCAATTACATACGCATGACGCAAAGCCGGATCAAACTCGGCCAATATTTGTTTCTGCGTCACGGCGGCAAGATCGTTTTCATCGCCCAATTCGTGCCGGTGCTGCGCACCGTCGCCGGGGTGTTTGCCGGTTGCAATATGATGCCGTGGCGTAATTTCCTGGTCGCCAATATCGTCGGCTCGACGCTGTGGGCGCTCAGCTACGGATATGGCGCCTATGCGCTCGGCCTCGGCATCAGGCGGCTCGAGGGCCCGATCGTCATTGTGCTGGGAATCATGACCATTCTGAGCTTCATCGTCGGCGGCATTTTCATCCACCGCCACGAAGCCCAGCTCGCCGCCGAGGCCGAACGCGCCATGCCCGGCCCGCTCAAGCTGCCGTGAACGCACAGCACGGCAACCGCTCGAGTTCCTTGAACCCGCAGTCTCTGCGCACCATATTCAATGAAGTCGAAGCGGAAGCGTTCCGCCCGGCCGGGGCGCCGTAAGGGCCCTGCAAAGTCGCTTCCAACGAGGGCTTTGGAGTCATGTCGAGGGTGCCTTCGCTTTCGAGTCCGTTTCTGCTGGGCTTCGACGAGATCGAGCGCGTGCTTGACCGAGTCGGCAAAGCAGCAGAGGGCTATCCGCCTTACAACATCGAACGCGTTCCACGCGAGGGGAACAGTCCCGAGCGCTTGCGCATTACCCTTGCGATCGCCGGGTTCACCCGCGATCAGCTCGAGGTCACTGTAGAGGAGAACCAGCTCGTCATTCGCGGTCGTCAGCAGGACGACAAAAGCCGGCAATACATCCACCGCGGTATCGCGGCGCGTCAGTTTCAGCGCACGTTCGTGTTAGCGGATGGAATGGAAGTGTCGGGTGCGGACTTGAAAAATGGATTGTTATCGATTGACCTAATGCGCCTGGAGCCGGAGCGCGTTGTCAGATCGATATCGATCAAGCAGTCCGATTAACGAGAGAACGACTCGACCGGGCAAGAAAGGAGTCGAGCGCCATGAACAATATGAACCGTACTGAAAACAAGTTCGAAATGTCGGCGGAGGCGCTCGCCCAGCTCGGCGACGGCCGTATCGCTTACGTCAAGACCGTCCGATCCGAGGACGTTCAAACCCTGTTTCCGCAAGCCGATGTGCCGCAAATGGCTCCCGGTCAGAAGCTGTTCGCGCTGCATGCCGCCGACGGCACGCCGATCATGCTCACCGACAGCCGCGAAGCCGCAGTCGCCAATGCCTGGAGTCAGGAGCTGGAGACGGTCAGCGTGCACTGACCAGGAATCAGTAGTCCGGAATCAGTAACCGGAACGGGGCCGGCGCATACTCGCCGCCCCGTTTTCAATTTCCGCGTCTGATTACCGATTACTGACTACTGATTATGCCGCGGAAGCTGAGGGCATAGCCAAGACCGCGTAGAGCGATTCGGCGTCCTGGGTGGCGCGCAATTTGTGCACAACGGTCTGATCGCGCATCAATCGCGCAATACGCGCCAGGGCCTGGAGATGATCGGCGCCGGCAGCCTCGGGCGCCAATAACAGAAAAACAAGATCGACCGACTGATTGTCCAGGGCGTCGAAATCGACCGGGCGGTCTAGCCGCGCAAACAGCCCGAACAACCGGGTAAGCGTCGGCATTTTCCCGTGCGGAATAGCAACGCCGTTGCCGATCGCAGTGGTTCCAAGCTTCTCCCGTTGCATCAGCAGATCGAAAATCGCTCGCTCGTTCTGCCCGGTCAGCACGGCGGCGCGGGCTGCAAGCTCTTGCAGCACCTGTTTCTTGTTGTTGACCTTTAGCGCCGGGAGAATCGCGTTTGGCGCGATCAGATCGGTGAGCGGCATGTATGGAACCTGAGGACGAGCTTTTTTGGCAGCGCCGACGTTTAGGCGTGATTCTCCCAGTGGGCGTTAGCCGAACGTTCGGGAGGGTGCTTAAAGGCGGCGGACCATAGGGACCACGCGCGAGCGCGTCAATGGGCATCGCGCGGTGACGAAGCCGCGGGATCGATCCAGCCAAAATGGCCGTCCGGCCGCCGGTAAACCACGTTTATTCCACCGTGGACAGCGTGACGAAAGACCAGAATGGGCGCGCCGGTCATGTCGAGCTCGGTTACCGCCTCGCTGACCGAGAGCCGTTTCAAGGTCGTCGTCGATTCGGCAATGATCACCGGCGTGAAGCTCTCGACGTCGAGGGCATCGTCGCTCTGCGGCGCTTCGATGACATAGGTCGCAGCGCTGCTGAAAGATCCGATATCGCCACGCTCGTGCCGATGCTCCTTGAGGCGACCGTGGTAGCGGCGGAGCCGCTTTTCGATGCGCACCGCCGCCTGATCGGCGCTGGCATAGGCGTCCGGCGCCATGCCTTCGGTATGCAGCGTGATTTTGGAGTCGAGATGGATCGCACACTCGGTGCGGAAGCCGAACCCGTCTTTGGCCAGCGTGACGTGGCCCGAATAGCCGCCGTCGAAATATTTACTCACGGCTTGCGTTATTCGCGCATTGATGCGTTCCCGCAGCGCCTCGCCCAAGTCGAGATTCTTCCCTGACACGCGAAATGGCATGGGCAGCCTCAAAAGCGATTGGAAATCATCGAACCGACCCGGTTGAGCTATGTCCTGACTGGACCGTCCAATGCGACGTCAGCCCGCGCTGGGCTCACCGCAATCACGGTTCAGTTCACGATTGCGGCTTGCTTCTCTCGCCGCCGCTGGACGGACGAAGGTATTCGCATGGCTTCCCGGTATTTCGCCACCGTCCGCCGCGCGATATCAATTCCGGCTTCATGCAACTTTTCCACAATGGTGTCGTCAGACAGAATGTCGGACGCACCTTCCGCATCGACCAATTGGCGGATGCGATGACGCACCGCCTCGGCGGAATGCGCTTCGCCACCATGCGCTCCGGCGATCGCCGAGGTGAAGAAATATTTCAGTTCGAAAATGCCGCGGCTGGTAGCCATGTATTTGTTGGCGGTGACACGCGACACGGTCGATTCATGCATACCGATCGCCTCGGCGACGGTCTTGAGATTGAGCGGGCGCAAATGCTCGACGCCGCGGGCAAAGAAGGCGTCCTGCTGCCGGACGATCTCATTGGCGACCTTGAGGATGGTTCGCGCGCGCTGATCGAGCGCGCGAACGAGCCAGGTGGCGTTCTGTAGACAATCGGCGAGATAGGATTTTTCCGAATCGCGCCGCGCAGTCGCCGAAACCTTCGAGTAGTAGGTTTGGTTGACCAGGACCTTCGGCAGGGTGTCGGAATTGAGCTCGACCAGCCACTCGCCATCCGGCGCAGCGCGCACGAACACGTCAGGTACGATCGGCTGCACAATGGTTGAACCGAAAGCGAGGCCAGGTTTCGGATTAAGACGCCGCAGCTCCGCGATCATTTCGGCGAGATCTTCATCCCCGACTCCGCAGATTTTCTTCAGTGCCGCGAAGTCGCGTCGGGCGACGAGATCGAGCCTGCCAATCAGAGCGGCCATAGCCGGATCGTAGCGATTGCGCTCTTTGAGCTGGATGGCCAGGCACTCGGCAAGGTCGCGCGCGCAAATGCCGGGAGGCTCGAAAGTCTGCAAAATGGCGAGAACCGTTTCGATCTCGGCACGGCCGGTCCCGAGCCTTTCCGCGGCAGCCGCGAGATCGCCGGCGATGTAGCCGGATTCGTCCACCAGATCGACGAGATAGTGCCCGATCATGCGCTGGACCGGATCGGCGATCGCGAGCGTCACTTGTTCGCGTAGCCAGTCCGCCAGGGTCGGTTCAGCGGACACGAACGATTCAAGGTTGTAATCGCCATCCTCGCGCGGATTTGCCGAGGCCGAAGCCCACTCCGAATAACCGGCCGGCATATCGGCAAGTCGCGGCGGCGGCGACGCGCTGTCGTCGGACGATCCATCCTCGAGCGCGTCCTCGCGCGGCTCATCGCCGATCGAACTATCGGCGAACTCCGCGGCGGGCGAGGCGCTGTCCTCGGCGGCGCCATTACCGGTCGCATCCCCGCCGGGTGCAGCCGGTTCGCTATCAGCGCCGCGTTCCAGCAGCGGATTGCGTTCGAGCTCGGCTTCGACATAGGCCGCCAAATCGAGATTCGAGAGCTGCAGCAGCTTGATGGCCTGCATCAGCTGCGGCGTCATGACCAGCGCCTGGCTTTGCCGGATTTGCAGTCTTTGGGTCAGCGCCATCCGCAGCCTGTGCGACTTGGTCCGATTCTTGCTTCTTTGTGCTTACAACATCGCGACTAGCGTCGCCAGCCGTTTGGCCACGGGATCAGAGGCGGAATTCCTCGCCCAGATAGAGCCGTCGCACGTCAGGGTTGTTGACGATGTCGTCGGCCCGGCCCTCCATGAGCACTTCGCCCGAATAAATGATGTAGGCGCGGTCGGTCAGGCCGAGCGTCTCGCGCACATTGTGATCGGTGATCAGCACGCCGATGCCGCGATTGGTGAGATGACGCACCAGCGTTTGGATATCGCCGACCGCGATCGGGTCGATGCCGGCGAACGGTTCGTCGAGCAGCATGTAATTTGGCCGCGTCGCCAAGGCACGCGCGATTTCCACCCTGCGGCGCTCACCGCCGGACAAGGCGATCGCCGGCGTTTTGCGCAACCGCGCGATATTGAATTCTTCCAGCAGCGCCTCGAGATCATGCGCCCGGCGCCGAACATCCGGCTCGACGACCTCCAGCACGGCGCGGACGTTTTCTTCCACCGTGAGGCCGCGGAAGATCGAGGCCTCTTGCGGCAGATAGCCAATGCCGAGCCGCGCCCGTTGATACATCGGCAGCTGCGTCACGTCGCAGCCGTCGAGTTCGATGCGGCCCTCGTCGGCCTTGATGAGGCCGGTAATCATGTAGAACACGGTGGTTTTACCCGCGCCGTTGGGGCCTAAGAGCCCGACCGCCTCGCCCTTGCGCACGTAAAGGCTGACGCCTCTGACCACTTTGCGCCCGACGAAAGTCTTGGCGACGCCATGCACCGAAAGCAGCGCTTTGCGTTCGGACGGCGCGGCGCCGTTGCCGCCGCGCCGGCGCGGTCGCATCGCCGGCCGCTGACCATTATTTTGAACGCTGGGCGCCGCCGGTGGGCGCTGCGGCCGGTTCGGCTGCGGCGCCGGCGGTTGGACCGGTGGTTGGGTTGGCGGCGGAGCCGGGCTTCGCAGCGAACTTGGCGGTGGCGAATCTGACGGGGGACTTGCTGGCGGATTTTTGGCGCGGACCTTCTCCGCCTGCGGCGCCGATACGCACACGATGTCGACATAGATCGTGCTGATCGCGCCGCCGATCGAGGTGAGGTCAATCGCCTCATGTTCGGCGAGCGGCGGCGGATGCCGGCCGGTATCGCGACGGCGGAAATATGAGAAGAGATCAAGCGTCAAAAGTCATCATCCCGTGAACCGGTTCCGCCAATCGTGCTGCGAATTGCGTCCCCAAATTGCGAGAAAGATCGCGAAGCGGTGTCCGCTCGTTGACGAAGCTTAGCCGATTTCGCCGGCCTGCGGTGCAGCCCCCGGCGGCTCAATTCGGGCGGCCTGGTCCGATGGTCATGAAATTGGACGGGCCGCCCTGGCCCTTGCCGGGTTGGATCAAAGCGCGCACGCGACCCCCGCCCGCGGCGTTGGCTCCGGCGCCGCTGCCGCCACCCGACTCGACCCGCGCGTTTCCGGTCTCTGTGTCGACCACGACCCGTTCGCCATGGATGACATTTTGACCCTGACTGACCACGACATTGCCGCTCAAGGTAATGGTCTTGGTCTTGAGATCGTAAATGCCGAGGTCGCCGCTCGCGTTCTGGTCTTTGGTGAGGACGGTCACGCCGCCGCGCGCTTCAATGCGGCGAATATTTTGGGCGCCCTTCGTTCCGCCGGGCATGGATTTAGATGTCGTTACCGTGTCCGCTTCGCCGCCGCCCGCTTCGCCGATGCCGACTTCCTGTCCATAAAAAACAACTAGGCTGCGGCACCGCATCGTGGTGTCGCCTTGCACCACCTGCACGTTGCCGGAAAACGTCGCGGTTTTGCTCTTGTCGTGAACTTCGAGCGTCGCGGCTTCGATCTGAACCGGAGCGTCTTTGTTTTCGAATTGCCCCGGCTTGGCCGGGGTGGACGTGGCGCCTCCTTGGGCTATCGGTGTTTGCGCAAAACTCCGTGGCGCCGGGACGAAGATTATGGCGCACACCGTGACCGTTACGACGATGGTCGCGGATCGCCACATCACGGCTCGCTCGTCTTGATTGCCTCGGCGGACGCGCGCTTGCCGGGCAGCAGTGTCATCGCGACGCCGCTGAACCGGACGACGCTGCCTCGATCCACGATGTCGAGCCGCTTGGCGTTGAGAAAGCCATCGAGCATTTTCACCGACACCGGCTTGTCGGAGACCACATTGCCTTTGCGCACATCGATCACGGCTTCACTCAGGCGTCCCTCATAACCGGTCGAGGAAACGAGTTGGATATCCTCGCGCAATGTCAGCATTTCCGTCTTGGCGTCATAGACTCCGGATATGGCCGACATTTCGACGGTACTGTTGTCTTGCAGCTCCATCTTGGCGTGAAGCTGGTGCAGCTCGACCAGGTTCGGCTTGGTGATGTCTTGCCCGGCCGCATCCGCCGAAAATTCATAAGCCCGGGAATCGGTCGTGTAGCCGGACAGCCGCGGTTGCTGCATCGTTATCCGGGTGCCGTGGATGACGAGCTTGCCGAGTTCGCCGGGCAGGCGAAAGCCGCCGATCGGCGGCATGTAATTGATGCCGATCACGGTCAACAGCAGCGCCGCGATGCCCGCAGGAACGCAGATGCGCAGCCAGCGTACATGCCGGCTGTGCCGCAACGCCGCGCGATAGCTGCGCTCGAAGTCGTCGCGGGAATTCGCCGAAAATGCCGCGTGCCCGGGGTAGAGAATGGCCAAGCACTTATCCCTTCGCCGCCCGTTGAGTCGGACTTAGACCACGGTTTGGGTCGTTTTGTCTCGCACAAATGCACCTGCGAATGTGGCCCGGCGAAGGCTGCTGTTTCAGGCACTTAGGCGCGGCCAGGCCCTATGAATGGGCAAAAATATCCTCGCCGGCGAAACCGGCGAGATCGAGCCGGACCCGATCCGGCAGGAAGCGAAAGCAGGTCTGCGCCAATTGTTCGCGGCCTTCGCGGGCAAGCATGACGTCGAGGCGCGCTTTGAGCGCATGGAGATGGATGACGTCGGCGGCGGCATAGGCAACTTGCGCTTCGCTCAATTCGGGCGCGCCCCAATCGGAGGATTGTTGTTGCTTCGACAGCTCTTGCCCGAGGACCTCACGCACCAAGTCCTTCAATCCGTGTTTGTCGGTATAGGTTCGCGCCAGCCGCGAGGCGATCTTGGTGCAATAAACCGGTTCGGGCATCACATCGAAAGTTTTGAAGAGAACAGCGAGATCGAAACGGGCGAAGTGAAAGATCTTGAGTAGTGTCTTGTCGGCGAGCAGCCGTTTCAAATTTGGAGCATCGCCGCCGCGCGGGGGAATCTGTACGACATCGGCGGAACCGTCGCCTGGCGATAATTGCACCACGCACAGCCGGTCGCGGGTGACATCCAGCCCCATGGTCTCGGTATCGATCGCGACGGCGCCCCTATAGCGCGAAATGTCCGGCAAATCGCCGCGATGCAGTCGGATCGTCATGCGGCGGTTATCGCCCGCGATTGTTGGAATTCCAAGGCCTTATTTGCGCAATCGCTGCGAAGGGTTGATTTTTTGCGTCGTGGCGGAACGTTCTTTGGCGGCAATGGATTTTGCGGGCAGGACGGCTGTTGCCCGGCCTTTTTTGGCCAACGGTCGCCCGCTCGATTTTTGAGGATTGCCATTGCTGAGGCTTACCATGATGGATGAAGACGTCGAGAACACGCCGGATCTATCGATCTCGCCCGAGAAAGTCTGTTACATCATCGCCAAGGCGCGCGAATTCGACGCCAAGGACGTCGTCACCGATCCCGAAGACGGCTCCAATCCGACCGACGACGCGATGGTCGCGGTATTGGAAGACCATCGCGACGATCCGGTGGTTCAGGAAGTCGCCGCCGCGATCTTTGCCATGACCGAGGATGAGCAGGTCGACCTGGTCACGCTTGCCTGGCTCGGCCGCGGCGACGGCTCGCTCGAGGATTGGAACGAGCTGCGCGACGAAGCCGCGCGCGCACACAACAAGCGCACCGCTTCATATCTGCTCGGCATGCCGCTCTTGGCCGATTATCTCGACGAAGCCTTGGCGCAGTTCGGCCATTCGTGCGACGAGTGATGCTGCAGCTACACCGTGTCGCGTTCTGTGCGATCGCTTCTGCGCGCGCAATTTAGTTCTTGTTTTTTTACCTATTCATTTTGTTCTTTGCCAATTCATCGCGCGCAGCACGCGCGCGTTCCGTCATTGGAACCTGAAAATTCAACCGATGTTCCGTCGGAACCATCACAGATGGCATTCGTTGGTTTGCATTGCGAACAAGGAGGTTCGAGTTATGACATCGGCGATTAAATTGCTTCTGGGCGCAGCCGCAGGAGCGGCCATCCTGGCCTCTTCCGCGGTCACCGCTTCGGCGGCAATCGTGTGCAACGGCAACGTCTGTTGGCACACTCACGAGCGTTACACCTATCCACCGTCAGCTGGCGTGGTCATACACGAAGACGACTGGCGGTCGGGGCCTGGCATCACCTTCCGCGAGCATGAAGGCCGCGGCTATTGGCGCGGTGAGACCTGGACGGACTTTTAAGGGCTCGTGAATCTGTGTTGAGCTTTGCGAGGCCGTCCGTTGTGGCGGCCTCGTTTTTCAGAGAATGCGAGCGTAACTACCGCCGGCGCTGCTGCGCGCTCGCGCTGCGAAGTTTATTGTTATTTTGGCCACACAATTTTGGTGCCCGATCTTTGGGGCCCGATCTTTGGTGCCCAGGAGAGGACTCGAACCTCCACGCCTCGCGGCGCTAGTACCTGAAACTAGTGCGTCTACCAATTCCGCCACCTGGGCTTTCAAGGGGGGAAGGTCGATCGCGGCGATAGGTAGAAAGCGCCCATCGCCTTGTCAATCGAAGCGGTCGTCCGAAACCTTCAACCGAGGCGCCGATCCCCTATACAGCGCAGAACCGATCATGTATTTCGCGGCACATGACGCTGCGGAACAAGCTGGAAACGCTCGTTGCGGTATTCGGCGGCTCGGGTTTTCTCGGCCGTCACGTGGTGCGCGCGCTGGCCAAGCGCGGTTATCGCGTCCGGGTTGCGGTTCGTCGGCCGGAATTGGCCGGGTATTTGCAGCCAACGGGGCTAGTCGGCCAGATCCATGCCGTGCAGGCCAATCTTCGCTACCCGGATTCGGTCACGGCGGCGGTGGGCGATGCCGACGTCGTCATCAACCTAGTCGGCATTTTATTCGAACGCGGCCAGCAGCGCTTTGACGCGGTAATGGCAGACGGCGCGCAAACGGTCGCGCGCGCGGCGCAGGCCGTCTCGGCGCCGCTCGTTCATATCTCGGCCATTGGCGCCGATGAAAAATCGAGGTCCGGCTATGCGAAAGCCAAGGCCGAAGGCGAGCGGCTGGTGCTGGCCGCGCATCGGGCTGCGGTGATCGTGCGGCCTTCGATCGTCTTTGGTCCGGAGGATGATTTCTTCAACCGTTTTGCCGCGCTCGCGCGGCTCGCACCGGCGCTGCCCTTGGTGGGCGGCGGGCTCACGCGCATGCAGCCGGCTTTTGCCGGCGACGTCGCCGAGGCAATCGCCAGAGCAGTCGACGGTGATTTGCGCTCGGGCTCTGTCTACGAGCTTGGCGGCCCCGATGTGCTCACGTTCAAGGAATTGATGCAGTTCGTTCTCGCTACCACCCAGCGTCGCCGCCTTCTGGTTCCGGTGCCATTCGCCCTGATGAAGCTGCAGGCGATGTTCCTGCAATTTTTACCGAAGCCGCCGATCACGCCGGATCAGGTCGAATTGCTTAAGGGCAACAATGTTGTGTCGGAAGAGGCCAAGCGCGACGGCCGCACCTTGGAAGCGATCGGCATCACGCCGGAGTCGATCGAGGCGATCGTGCCGACATATCTCTGGCGGTTCCGCAAGACCGGCCAATTCAATCCGCACGTCGCCTAGTCACTTTCGCGCGCTGCCGGTCGCTGAAGGCGTCAGGGCGGCGGCGTGTCACCGCCGCCGACCGACTGCCCGCGTTCAACCTTCGTATTTGAACGACAGCGCCACGCGCGTACGAAAGGCGGTCACTTTGCCGTCTTCGACCTTCATGTCCATCTGCGTGACTTCAGCGACGCGCAGATCGCGCAGCGAAGTCGCGGCCGTTTCGATGGCGCGCCGCCCTGCGTCTTCCCAGGATTTTTCGCTAACGCCGACCACATCGACAATGCGATAGACACTCTCTCCCAATTGCTTCTTGGCCATTGAATGGTCCTTTCGAGGCTCTGTCCAAACCCCACCCTGAACGGGTGTGATCTTAACGGCCGCCGGATGTGCTTCACAGGCCGATAAACAGGGCAAAAAGACCCAAGGCGCCGACCACAATCCGCCACCAGGCGAACAGCGCAAAGCCGTGGCGGGAGACGTAGCCGAGCAGCGTCTTGACCACGAACCAGCCGCAGATGAACGAGACGGCAAAACCGACGGCAATGATTAGCAGGTTGCCGCCGGTGAATTCGCCGCGGTTTTTATAGGCCTCGAACGCGAATGCGCCGACCATGGTCGGCATCGCCAGCCAGAACGAGAATTCAGTGGCGGCCCTCTTGTCCGCGCCAAACAACATGGCCCCGACGATCGTGGCTCCCGCGCGCGATACGCCGGGCACCATGGAGAGGCACTGCATTGCGCCGATTCCCAAATACATCGGCAGGGTGAATTTGGTGGCGTCGTGATAGCGCGGCTTGAGGTTGAGGCGGTCGATCCACAACAGCACAAGACCGCCGATCACCAGCATCGTGCAAACGATCCAGACGTTGAACAGAACGCTTTTGATGGTGCTGTAGGCCAACGCCCCGATCACCATGGCGGGAAGAAATGCGACCAGTACCCCGATGACGAAACGCTGATCGTCGCGATTGGTGAACATGCCGAGAAACAGGCGCCACAGCCGCGAGAAGTAGATCGACAACAGCGCCAGGATGGCGCCGAGCTGAATCAGCACGTCGAAGCTCTTG
>Ga0306926_10005210_pt1 | contig 13803 bp, 9 predicted proteins | sample flu12Cox44000178_FD_203759 | JGI IMG/M metagenome (GOLD analysis project Ga0306926, IMG submission 203759) | Lab enrichment of tropical soil microbial communities from Luquillo Experimental Forest, Puerto Rico - flux8day.12C.oxic.44.000.178 (v2)... | ecosystem: Environmental > Terrestrial > Soil...
CAGCGCTGGCGGAACTCGAGCTCCTGCTGGAAAAACCCGGCGAAATCGTGGTGGCGAGCAAATTGAATCGATGGACTGAACGGCGTGTAAGTTTGCACGAAAACTTCGCCGGGTGTCTCGCCACGGCCGGCGCGTCCGGCCACCTGGGTGAGAAGTTGGAAAGTGCGTTCGCCGGCGCGGAAATCGGGGAGATGCAGGGCGAGATCGGCGTTGATGATTCCGACCAGCGTCACGTTCGGGAAATGGAGGCCTTTGGCGATCATTTGTGTTCCGACGAGAATATCGATCTTGCCAGTGCGAAAATTCCGCAACGTTTCGCGATACGCTTCCTTGCGCGTCATCGAATCCGCGTCCATGCGGCGCACCACTGCTTTAGGAAAAATTTGGGCGACAGTTGATTCCACTTTCTCAGTGCCGAAGCCGTGATAAATCAGCGCGTCTTGTCCGCAGGCCGGACATTTCTTTGGGACAGCGGCGGTATGCCCGCACAAATGACAGCTTAACCGTCCCGCGACCGCAGGATGTCGATGAAACGTGAGCGCGACACTGCAATTCGGACAGTCGCGCGCTTCGCCACAATTGCTGCACAGCAGCGACGTGGAAAACCCACGCCGGTTTAAAAACAAAATCGTCTGCTCTCGCTTTTCGAGGCGGTCGGCAATGGCTTGCGACAATTTTTCGGACAGAATTGCGGCTTTTTTTTCCTTGCGTCGTTCCTGGCGCAGATCGACCACACGCATGAGTGGCATCTGTTTTTGGTCCACGCGCTGCGTGAGGGTTACGAGCCGGTACTTCCCAATCGTCGCGTTATGATAACTCTCCAGCGATGGCGTAGCGCTGCCTAAAACGACGACACATCTTTCGATTTTCGCGCGTACGATTGCGACATCGCGCGCGTGATAACGCGGCGCTTCCTCCTGTTTGTAAGTTGTTTCGTGTTCTTCATCGACAACGATGAGCCCGAGGTTTTTCAGCGGCGCAAACACCGCGCTGCGCGCGCCGATCACGATCCGGGCGTGGCCGGAATGAATCTTGTGCCATTCATCGTGGCGTTCGCCCTCGGACAAATGACTGTGTAAAACAGCAACGGCGTCCTGCGCCTCGGCAAACCGGCCTTTGAAGCGTTCCACCGTTTGCGGCGTAAGCGAGATTTCAGGGACGAGAACAATTGCGGTGCGTCCGCAGTCGAGTGCCGCGCGGATGGCCTGCAGATAAATTTCTGTCTTGCCGGAACCGGTGACGCCGTGGAGCAAAATCGGACGTGCGTTCTCAGCTGCGTCGAGTGCTTCCTCGATTTTATTTAATGCGTGTGTTTGCTCCTCATTCAGAACGAGGTTCGACGTTGCGATGAACTGTTCGTCGCCATGCGGATCGCGCACCACTGCTTCTTCGCGGAATTCGGCGAGACCGCGCTTTACCAGCGCGCGCAAGGTCTGGTTATCGAGCGAAGTTTGCCGAAGGAGTTCCGCCGCGCGTATCGGCTGTTCCAGGTTGGTGATTGCTTCTAACAACTCCGCCTGCCGCGGCGCGCGTCTTCGCAGTTTTTCAATTTCGCCTAGATCGAGGTTGCGCGGAGGTTGCACAAACAACTGTTTTTTCCAGCCGACTTCCGCGCGCCGGATCACCTGCGGAAGCACACTGCGCATCACCGTTTCGATCGGGCAGCAATAATACGTGGCGATCCACTTCGCCAGTTCGAGCAACTGCTCGGTCAAGATCGGCGCTTCACCGACAATCGCTTCGATCGGCCGGATGCCTTTGGCTTCGCTTTGCTCGGGGATCGCGACAACCGTTGCCAGCGCCGATTTATCCCGGAACGGCACGCGCACGCGGGAGCCGACCCCGACCCGCGCCGCTAAACTTTCCGGCACGGAATAATCGAGCTCGCGATGGATCGCCCGATCAACGATCACGCGAACGTAGCGCGTCCCATGTTCATGATTCATGCTCGTGCTCGTGCCCGTAATTTTGTAATCGGCTATTGTAGCACGAGTTGAATGATACAATTCCTGTTCAAACTGGTTCTCTGCGTCTTGTTGGCAATCGCTGCGGCATTTGCTTATCTCACCGTGAAATCCGGGGATCCGCTGTACGCATTTTACGAATGGATGAGCCCGGCCCGGTTTCATCAGTACGACCGCCTCATTCGCACCGTTGCGTCAGAACATCATCTGGATCCGATGCTGGTGAAGGCCGTCGTCTGGCGTGAGAGCCGGTTCGATCCAAAAAAGCAGGGCAGCCATGGAGAGCGCGGGCTGATGCAGGTGAGCGAGCGAGCGGCGAACGAATGGGCGCGCGAAAACAAGATCGCCGGTTTCAATCCGGATCAACTTTTCGAACCAAAGACAAATCTGGAGGCGGGCACCTGGTATTTACATCGCGCCATGGAACACTGGACCCATCAGTCCGATCCAACTCCTTTCGCTTTGGCGGAGTATAATGCCGGTGCTAGTCGTGCCCAGCGTTGGAGCGGTGGAAACGGCGTTGCCGAGATATCGGAACGGCAATTTCTTCAAAGGATCGATTTTCCCGCAACGCGTAGATATGTCGAATCGATTATCGACCGCTACAAATTTTATCAGCGCCGCGGACGCATGTAACGAGGCACAGCGTGCGGATGACAGGAGTCGGTATGCGCCTCGTTTTTCGACTTGTGCAGTAAGAATCTCTAATTAGAGTTTGCGACCCTCGTTGGGCGGAATGGGACGCAAATTTTACATAAGAATTTCTGTTTTTGTTTGCGTTGTCTTGGGACTCGCTGTTGCAGGCGGCATCAGATTGTCAGGACAGACGACTGCTCCAGGGGCAGACCGATTCGAAGCGAGAGCGGGCGTGCATGAGACGCACGCCCAATCGGAAAGCTCTATTCAATTTCCAACCATGAGCGAGCTCTCACCGGAGCGCGAACCGGTCTCGCCGCCACCGCCGACACGCAGCAGCTTCATGGCAACCTGGCGCACTGTACCTGGCGCGACTGACTACTTGCTGGATGTCTCTGCAAGCAGTGCGTTCAACAGCTTTGTAGACGGCTACCACGATTTAGACGTTGGCGACGTTAACGGGAGAGTGGTGACCGGATTAACGAGAGGTACGACGTTTTATTATCGCGTTCGCCCATACTGTCAGACTGCGTTGGGCAGCTATTCAGAAACTCTGGCGGGCGAGACGGAGGCCACCACGGGATTGACGATTCATCCGACATTCGACAGTTCGATTACAAACAACCCGCATGCGGCGGCCATCGAGGCGATGATTAGCCGAGCCATTTCATTTTACGAATCATTATTCGGGGATCCGATCACGATTCAGATTCGTTTCCGCTACGCGAGGACTGCGCCGGACGGCACTCCTCTGGCGCGGGGAACCACTTCGCAGAGTGATTTCGTGGTGTACGGAATTGGATGGAGCACGTTTATTAACGCCTTGAGAGCAGACGCAACGACCAGCAATGACAATCTTGCCAACGCGAGTCTGCCGGCCAGGGCGTTAGCGTCAATGATCAACCCTTCGAGTGCAAACGGACGAGCAGTAGGCTTGGACACGCCGCCAGCGATGTTTGCAGACGGCCACGTCGGCAACGGTGGGCCGTATGATGGCATAGTGACGCTTAATTCCGCTGACCCATTTCAATTCACACGCCCGACCAGCGTGGGCAACTTCGATGCGCAGCGTGCTACGGAGCATGAAATTGATGAGATCATGGGCCTCGGATCTGATGGAACAACCTCTAGTCTCCACCCGCAGGATCTGTTTAGTTGGTCATCCGCCGGCCAGAGAAACGTTACTTCCTCCGGCACACGCTATTTTTCGATTAACGGCGGCGTTACAAACATTGTAAATTTCAATCAGGATCGCAACGCCGATTTGGGTGATTGGCTCAGTCAGGACTGCCCTCAGACGCATCCGTACGTGCAAAATGCGTTTGGCTGTACCGGACAGTATTCCGACATCTCGGCCACATCTCCCGAAGGGATCAATCTCGATGTCATCGGATACGATCTGGAAGCCACGCCCATCGCTGTGCCGTACGATTTTAACAACGACGCGCATTCAGACTATCTCCTCTACAACTCCAGCACTCAGCAGACGGCGATCTGGTATTTGAATAACAATGTGTTTATCGACTCGGCATTCGGTCCCAATCTTCCTGGCGACTGGCAATTGGTAGGTGTGGCGGATTTTAATCGCGACGGTCACCCGGATTACCTGTTGTACAGTCCAGTGACGCACCAGACGGTGATCTGGTACATGAACAACAATGTGCACACCGGCTCTGCCACTGGGCCGACTCTTCCGGGGGGGTGGAACGTGGTGGGGCTGGCGGATTTTAATTTGGACGGCAACCCGGACTATGTGCTGTTCAATGCCAACACGCGTGGGACAGTGATTTGGTATATGAACAACAATGTGCACACCGGTTCTGCCACTGGGCCGACTCTTCCGGGGGGCTGGAGTTTGCGTGCCGTTGCGGATTTCAACGGCGATGGGCATCCCGATTACCTGCTGTTCAGTCCAGTAACGCGCCAGACGGTGATCTGGTATATGTCTGGGGCCACGCACACCAGTAGCGCAACTGGTCCGACGATTGTAGCGGGATGGGAGGTAGTGGGCGCAGCAGATTTCGACCGCAACGCCAGGCCCGACTATGTGCTTTACAATTCGGGCACGCATCAAACGGCGATCTGGTACCTGAACAATAATATCTTTCTTCACAATGCTGGTGGGCCCACTCTGCCGGGCGGCTGGACGCTAGCGGCGCCTTAACTGGGGCTCTAAGCTGCGCGCAGCGATTGCTTCGGCGTCGACGGCGGGCCGATTCGATTAGCAGTTTTTTGGGAGGCCAATTCCGGCTGCATACCCGGTCTTAATTCGCACAGCAACAAGTCGCTGACACGCCAAGTCTCACCTCTCGGGATGATCGCAAAAACCGCACAGTCTCTCTCCGCAGGTTGGAGCCTGGTCGCGTCTTAGTCGCCCTTCGGGAGACTGGTTCCGGATGGCGCTTCGCCATCGACGGCGGCGCGATCCGGGTTAACGGTCTTGGTGATGACTAAGGAGGAAATCGCCACGGTTCTGGAGAAAATCGCAACGCTGCTGGAGTTGAAGGGCGAAAATCCGTTCAAGATCCGCGCTTACACGAACGCGGCGCGCGCCATTGAAACATTCGGCGCGAATGTCTCCAATTTTCACGACGAAGAAGCCGTCGCGAAAATTCCAGGAATTGGAAAAAGCATTGCGCTGAAGATTAAGGAGTTGGCAGAAACAGGGTCGCTCAAGTATTTCCGGGACTTAAGCGCAGAATTTCCAACCGGAATTCTGGAATTGTTTTCATTGCCCGGGCTCGGCGCGAAAAAGATCAAGGCGCTCCACGACAAACTCGGCATTAGCTCAATCGAGCAGTTGCGCACGGCGTGCGAAAAGGGCAGCGTCGCCGAATTGCCTGGCTTTGGCGAGACAACGCAGCGAAGGATTTGTGACGCCATCGCCAGACGCGCCTCGCACGTAGGTTCGTTTCAGTTCGGCCAGGTAGCAGCTGAGGCGGAAGCGTTGCGCTCAGATCTGGCTGCGCACGAAGCAGCTTTGCAGGTTGAGATTGCCGGGAGTTATCGCCGGCGAAAGGAAATCGTTCACGATCTCGATTTACTGGTCGCAACAAAGGAACCGGAAGCGATTACGAAATTTTTCGTTTCTCATCCGCTTGTCGAATCCGTCATCGCACAAGGGCCAACCAAATCGAGCGTGCGGCTACGATCGGGAGTGCAGTGCGATCTGCGTGTGGTCACGACGGTGGAATACCCGTTTGCCCTCGCTTATTTCACCGGAAACAAGGAACACAACATCGAGATGCGTAGCCGCGCATTGCAGCGGGGCTGGACGCTCAATGAATATCGGCTTGCTGTGGTTCCCGCTGATCAGAAGACGAAAAAGAAGAAATCACCGACCAAAATTCCGAGTGTGCTCGACGAAGCCGACTTGTATCGCGCTGTTGATCTCGATTTCATTCCACCGGAGCTACGGGAGAACTGCGGCGAGTTCAAAGCGGCTGAACAGCATTCCCTGCCAAAACTCATCGAGAAGGAAAATCTGCGCGGCACCTTTCATTGTCACACCGTGGCGAGCGACGGCCACAACACACTCGAAGAAATGGCAGAAGCCGCCCGCGAACTCGGGCTGCAGTATCTCGGCGTTGCCGATCACAGCCGCAGCTCCGTTCAAGGCCACGGCATCGCCGCGGAAAAGTTGCTCGAGCAAGTCGCCGCGATTCGCAAGCTGAACAGGACATTCGAAGGATTTCGCTTATTTGCGGGAGTTGAATGCGACATCCTGCGCGACGGCTCACTGGATTTTCCCGATGAAGTGCTGTCGCAACTCGATTACGTCGTCGCGTCAGTGCATTCCGTTTTCAGTTTGAGCGAGTCCGAGATGACCCAGCGCGTGATCCGCGCTCTGGAAAATCCGTTTGTTACGATGCTGGCGCATCCGACCGGGCGTTTGCTGCTGAAACGCGAGGCCTATCAGATCGATATTCCGGCTGTGCTCGATGCGGCGGCGCGCACGGCCACATGGATTGAACTCAACGCCGCGCCAAAGCGGCTCGATCTCGACTGGCGCTGGTGGCCATTAGCCAAACAAAAAGGCGTTAAATGTGTAATCAATCCGGATGCCCATCGCACAGCGCGTCTGCAAGATCTGTGGTTCGGAATCGGCATCGCCCGCAAAGGCTGGCTGACGAAGGCGGACGTGCTGAATTGCCTGCCGCTGGGAAAGATTCAAGCGGCGTTGCGAGTTAAATGTCAAAAGGCTGGAGTAATCGAGTAGTGGAGTGGTGCGGTTCTGAAAATCAAAACGCCATAACTCCGCCATTCCATTACTCCAATGCTTCTCGCTGCGGCATGAACATGGTCAGGCATTTACAGGCGCCGCCGGCTTTGATGAATTCGGTCATCGGCAACGCGTGGCAGCGGTAGCCGCGCTCTTGCAGCTTCGTCACAAGCTGCGGCGCGCCTTCGGGCAAGACGATGTCGCGGTCGATCACCACAGCGTTACATGAGAAGTGCATTGCTTCTTCCGGTGCGACGTCGATCAAATCAGTCACGTGTTCGCGGATTGCGCGCTGCCCGTACTCATCGAACGCATCTGGAAACCAAAACCCACCGCTGTCCGGCAACGGACAAAAGCAGGTATCAAGGTGGTAAAAACGCGGATCAACCAGCTCTACCGAAATCGCAAGGCAAGCCAGCATTTCTGCTATTGCGCGGTGGGATTGAATGTCGGAACGAAATTTGTAACCGCAAAAGAGCACGTTGTTGCCAAAGAGCGCGTCGCCTTCGCCTTCGAAGTAAAGTTTCTCCGGCAGCCATTCGATTTCATAGCCGTGTTGCGCCATCCATTTGGTGAAAAACGATTGTTCTCCGGAGCGTTCTTTGTGGCGGAAATTACTGGGGATGAATTTGCGGCCAACCGTCAAGCCGGCGTTGGCGGTAAAGACCATGTCGGGCAATCGCGGCTGTGGCGCAATCAGATGAACCTTGCAAAATTTTGAAAGCGTCGCGTGCAGTTGTTTCCATTGCTCTTGCGCGATTGCCGTTTCGGCCGCGTGGGCGACGCTCATCCATGGATTAATCTCGTACTCAATCCCGTAGTAATCAGGCGGACAAAGAAGCAGTTCACGCATGGAACCAAATCTACTGGCTGACCTTGGATCCGCCCAGACAATCGGCCAGTTCCCGCAGAAATGGTTCGACGTCCGTGACCAAACCGATGGATTGCAATGGCTGCCGCTCTACAGCTCGTTCGACGGCGGGCGGATCAATATCGACGCAAACGGTTTTCACGTTGTTCGCGAGGAAGGCCCCTAAGGCAAGCGAGTAACGGAGTGTCGCTAACAACATCACATGAGTTACATCGCATAGTTTGTCTCTCAGGATCTTCTCGCATTCGATTATGTCAGTCGTTACGCCAGGGAGCGGCCCCTCGTCACCAATGGCGCCGATCAACACGATGTCGACGTTGTGTTGCACACACGCGCGCATGATCCCGCTGGTCAGGACCTTTTCGCGAACAGCAGCAGCAATTCCGCCGACTTCCCGAATTGCATTTATTGCACGGAGATGATTTTCGTGTCCGCCGCGCGCGATCGCGACATCTGGATGTAGTCCCAACGAGGTTCCATACAAGGCCTGCTCAACGTCGTAAGCCGCAAATGCGTTTCCTGCGAAGAGCCGATCGATGCAACTTCCTTCAATCAATCGAACCAAATGCCTGCCTGCGCCGGTGCGAACGATCGCTGGTCCGACAACAACCGCGATTTTTCCGCCAGCGCCATGGGCGCGTCGCAATTCCTCGGCGATCTCGCGAATGATGGCAGACTTGGGTTCCTCGGCATCAACGATGTTGTTGATGAACTGAAACGGATCGGTGTGCGTGGTGGCTCGCTGCACTGGCACAACACGGATTCCCTGGTGTCCGACAACAATCTCCTCGCCTTTTTTGACGTCGAAAAACTTAACGGCCCGCGCGCTGCCTTTTTTCCGGTCGACCGCTATCGCGCTATTGATGATCGAGGGCATCACCTCGATCTCGTTACCGCCGAACCGAACAAATGTTTGCTGGTTGGTGGTTACGTAGAAGTCGGGCGGGAAAACGCCGTTGGCTGGAGCCGCGGCAAGTTGAGCGTTTGCGCGCTCGATTACTTCAGCGCCCTGTTGGCGAAGTCGCAGGATCAGGTCGTCCAACGCTTCGCCTGTTTCGGTGGACACTTCGATTCGGGCGAAGCTTTGATCTGCGCGTTTTCGACCGATTTGGACTTCAGTAATCTTGAAGTTCCCGCCATTCGTCAGAATCTGGTCCAGCACCTTCGGCAAGATGAGCGAATCAATGATGTGACCGCGTAGCTCGATCGTCTCCGAAAACATCGACAAAGTTTAGCCAAGGAAAAGCACCGCGCCAGTGAGCCGAAACTGTTGTGGTGGCGCTTGTGCCCAGGGCTGAATTTGATAGGTATGCGTTTGAAACAGGCGCTTCTACAAGGAGCAAATCATATGGAGAAACCAACCTCGCGTGGCCCTTCGCCGGGCCGCAAAGCTGTTCAGGCACTGGGGGCCAGACTAAACCGTAAAGCAAAGCAGCCGCCACCGCTCCCATCGAAGAAAAAGATTTCTGACGCGCATCGCACAGTTAATCGTTAGCAAGGAACAAATGCACAACGATTTGCCAGCTCTTGCTGCCAAGATCGGGGAGAGACTTTCAATAAGCTCTGAATATGTGGTCACTCAGCCTGCGGAGCTGAGGGTTCTGCGGGACATGTCAGAAGATGAAATCCGTGAATTTGCAAGGAGCCATGGCTGGCGCATTATTCGCCGGCTCGGTGGGCGACAGATCGAATTCTATAATGATGCGAGTGTCCGCGCGCTGTAGCGCGGATCGGTGATCCCGCTGATAAATCGCGACAGTTACGCTCGCATCAATGCACTCCGCTACAGCCGTGCTGGACAGCGGCGTCCAGTTGGCTTACGAAGTGGCGCGTTCCAAATGGAAGCAGCGAAGATTTATTTCATTATTTTTGGCCTGCTCACGATCACAGGGGGCATCGTCGGTTACGTCAAGGCAGGCAGCGTAGCATCGATCATTGCCGGCTTAATCACGGGAGTCTTGCTGCTCGTAGCGGCATTCCTTTTGCCTGAACACCGCGTCGCGGGATTAGCGACTGCGCTCATCGTCTCGGTTTTGCTGGCTGCGCAGTTCGTGCCCAAATTCTTTCGCACCGGTAGAGTCATGCCTGCTGGCCTTATGTCAGTACTGAGTGTGATCGGGATTATTGCAGCCATCGTCGCCTGGGTGCGAAAGTAATCGTGTGCGAAAAATTCGCCTTCGTACGTGGCGACGACTGGTTCTGGTTTTATTCGCAGCGATTTTCGCCGCGATCGTCTATCGCTGGATTTCACTTGAGCGCCTGCAACGGTTCGCGCCGATGGAGATTTCCGGCACACCCACGCCGGAACCGACGGCAACCCGGCCGCCTGTGATCACGGGAAAGTTGGACACCGCGAAACTGTTTAACGGCATCACGGTTCACTCCGCCGTTGAGACGACTCCCGGTGCCGATGCTTCGACCGAACGCATCCAACCGGAGAGTTACGTGCTGGATCTCAAGCTGCTGGCGCGCGTGCCTTCCCCGAACAAGACGATCGAGGAACTGGCGAAAATCAATCCGCAACTGCCAATACTTTTGCCCGGTTTGACCTCGATGCTATCAGCGGACTCGGTTTCACCACTGTTCGGGCAGCTTTACGACACAAAAGTTAAAATGCTGCGCGAGAACCTCGGCCGTCTCGATCTGCTCTTATCGCGGCATAATTTCTTCGATTGCCAGACGGTTCTGCAGCTTCAGCATCCCGAAACTCATCGAAAGGCGCTCCTCCTCCAGGCGGACATGGATGTGGACGCCGACGGCTCGGATTCTGATCGCCTGCCTGCTGGAAGCGGTGCGCCCGCGAATTTTAAGCCGGCCACGAGTTATCGTTGGGAGAAAAAAACCGACGCGCCTAACCCGTATCTCGCCGGGACCGAACAGCGATTGAAACGCGCAGAGGACGAATACGCGCTGGCAAGTACCGCGCCCGCACGGAAACGCGAGCTGCGCAACGCAATCGCGGAACTCCGCGCCGAGGTTGCCACGCTGAAAAAATTTAGTTTCCTGATCGGCGCGACAGATCCGTTTATCGTGGTTCCGGGCTTGTTTACCCACGGCGCCGACGCGGTTAAAGTGGGTGATTACGCGCTCGTGGTTTTCGGCGATGCAATTTATCCAGTGATCGTCGGAGACGTTGGACCCAACGACAAAGTCGGCGAGGCGTCGCTACGCATCGCAAAAGAACTCAACGCGCTTGCAACTGCCTACAATCGGCCGGTGAGCGATCTCAAGGTGAGTTACATCATTTTCCCGGGAACGGCTGAGAAGCCATTTGGTCCTCCTGACTTGGACAAAATCCAGGCGCGTTGCGAAACGCTGGTAAAAGAGATCGGGGGCGCGAGCGTGCCGTTGCATCGTTGGGAGAATATTATCCCTTCCCCCACTCCCAGTCCGACCCCGAGTCCCTCGTCGTCTCCTTCATCAACTGCGTCGGGAACACCGTCTCCGTCACCTGCGCCGACGTTCGCATTTCGGGTTTCCAGCCCCGCAGCAACGGCATCGGCCGGTTCGACACACGCGCCGGCGAGTTCGCCCGCAGCGGCTCGAAATCCTCACAGCAGACGGAAGCCGTGAATCCCGAAAAGGCGATCGCACAGGCTGATAGCCATAACGAATGCCTGGATCTGATGCACAGGCTGATGGCGTACCGCCACGAGCCAATTCATTCGGAGCTGATGAAGGTCCGGGACAAATACTCCATGCTCCATCTGGACGTGCTCATTTTGATTTATCACTTCGCAAAAATTTGCTCCGGCGCGATTCTCGAAATTGGCGCGTTTGTTGGAGGAGCTACGATTGCTGCAGCGTTCGGAGTCCGCGATTTAGAGCAGAGGAAGAAATTGATTGCGATTGAACCCGGTGGCTCCGTGAAACACAAACGGCTCGGCACTCGCAATATCTTGCGCGACTTGGAACGCAATCTCGCCAGGGAGCGTGTGGCGGAGATGGTCACATTGGTCAAGGGACAATCGTTTAAGCCGGAAACGATGTCGGCTGTCCGTCAAGCACTCGGTTCGGATCACGTCGGGCTGTTAATTCTCGATGCCGATGCTGCCAAACGCAGAGATATCGACTGTTACCACGACAGATTTGCGGACGGATGCTGGATGGTGATCGACGACGTATATGGCGCTGATGCCAACGAAAAGATCACAGCAAGCCGCGCGGACGTGGATTGGTCAGTCGCGGCTGGTGATCTCGAACCGCTCGGTTTTTACGGCTGGAGCACATGGGTTGGACGATGGCGCGGACATCGCGCCAAAGTTATCCATTAAGCAGTTACAAAACAGCAACAGTCCCGGTTGCAGTAATTTTGTGACTGCGGTCCCATTTCAACTTTTGTAGGATCGGGCCAGATGTCGGTGCCGGATGAAAAAGTCCGCGAATTGCGTGCGGCGATAGCCGGTCTGGAGGCGCAGCGCTCCGTCCTTGGTGATAGCGTCGTGGAACCCGCCGTTACTGCGCTGCGGCAGCAATTGGCCGAACTCGAGGCGCGTCTTCGGGCATTGGCGACTGAGGAGGAAAGGAAAATTGTTACTATTCTCTTCGCTGATGTTTCAGGTTTTAGCGCGCTCTCGGAGAAACTTGATCCTGAAGAGGTGCGCAATCTTATCAACGCCTGTTTCGAGCGACTCGTACCGATCGTGGAGAAATACCAGGGCACGGTGGACAAATTTATGGGCGACGAAATTATGGCGCTCTTCGGCGCGCCAGGCGCCCACGAAAACGATCCCGAACGCGCATTGCGCGCGGCGCTGGAAATGATGGCGGCCGTCACGGCGTTTAATCGTGAAAACGCCACCGATGTAGGCATACACGTCGGTGTGAACACCGGCCCCGTAATCGCGGGTGAAATCGGCGCACGCGGGCGTCGGGATTATTCGGTAATTGGAGATGCGGTGAATCTAGCTGCGCGCCTGCAGGAAGCCTCGCATTACGGCGAAATCTACGTCGGCCCGAATACGCATCGGCAAGCAGCGGCGCTCTTCGATTTTGAAACACTCCCGCCGCTGAAGTTGCAGGGAAAAGGGAAATCCGTGGAAGTCCATCGGCTGATTGGACTGAAAAAGGCGCCGGGAGCGCCGCGCGGCATCGAAGGTTTGCGCGCGCCGTTGATCGGGCGGCAATCCGAACTCGCCGAGATTCAGTCGGCATTTCACGAATTGCGAAACGGAGTTGGAAGCGTTCTCGCGATTGTTGGCGAAGCCGGTTTGGGCAAAAGCCGGCTCATCGCGGATGCATTTCGGTCGACGGATATCCCGTGGGCGGAAGGTCGCGCCCTCGCTTACACCGAGGGAATGAGTTACTGGATGGCGCGAGATGTCCTGCGCGCGCTTTTGGGAACAAACACTGACGCGTCGCCGGAAGAAATCGAGCAGGCACTGCGCAGCAGCATCGAACAAACGGCTCCGGCAAAAATGAATGAGATCTATCCCTATCTCGGCCGGTTGTTGGAAGTGCCGCTGCCTGCCGAGACAGAGGAACAAATCAAATTTCTTACTGGTGAAGCGTTGCAGACGCGGATCTTGCGCGGATTCAAGCACTACATTCGTGCGCGGGCCACGCGAGAGCCGCTGATCCTCTTCTTGGAAGATTTGCACTGGTGCGATCCATCCTCCTTCCGGGTTCTGGAAACGCTCGTGCCCTTAATAAAAGAAGTTCCTCTTTTGCTCTTGCTCGCCTACCGGCCAGATAGAGATTTTGTTTCGCAATTGCAGGAGCGGACTCGCGCCGCCGGCGTAAAAAGTTATCGCGTGCTCGAGCTTTCGCCGCTCACACGTGAAGAAAGCAGATCGTTAATCCAAAGCCTCCTCAAGATTGAGAACCTACCGGAGAAAATGCGCGCCCTAATCTTGGATCGGGCTGAAGGGAATCCGTTTTTTCTCGAGGAATTGCTGCGTTCTCTACTGGAAAGCGGGACGGTTGTGATCGAGAACGGCCACGCCATCGCCACTGGAGCGATCGAAGCAATGAACGTTCCGGAAACGGTGCAAAGCCTTCTCACGGCGCGCATCGACGGGCTCGACACGGAAAAGAAGCAGACGCTACAAAACGCGTCTGGTGATCGGGCGTATCTTTCAGCAGCGCGTGCTGGCATATCTTTACGGCGA
>Ga0306926_10005213_pt1 | contig 13800 bp, 4 predicted proteins | sample flu12Cox44000178_FD_203759 | JGI IMG/M metagenome (GOLD analysis project Ga0306926, IMG submission 203759) | Lab enrichment of tropical soil microbial communities from Luquillo Experimental Forest, Puerto Rico - flux8day.12C.oxic.44.000.178 (v2)... | ecosystem: Environmental > Terrestrial > Soil...
GTGGTACAACGGACCGGCCAGCAACACCGGCCGCCAGATCTACACCTGCACGCTGACCAACGGCACGCCGGGGGTGCTCGACTGCCAGGACGCGCACACGGTGACGGTGCCGCTCACCGCACTCACCCTCATCAAGGGCGGCCCGACGACCCTGTACCTCGGGCAATTGGGGCAGTTCACCCTCAACGTGCAGAACACCGGGCCGACCGACGCCTGGAACGCGACGATCCTGGACAGGCTGCCGACGGGTGCGACGGGCGGCATGTGCACGGCAACGCCGCAGATCCTCTCCGTGCAGATGTTCCAGGCCGATGGTGTGACACCGGCGCCGGGCAAGGCACCGCTCGAGGCCGGCATCGACTACTCGGTGAGCTATGCCGGGGCGCCGGCCTGCACGCTGACAGTCAACCTGCTGAGCGCCGCTGCAGTGATCAGCCCCACGCAGCGCCTCATCGTCACTTACCAGACGCAGCTCGATGCGAACTCGCGGACTGGTGCCACGCTCACCAACGTGGCGGGTGCGACCCAGTGGTACAGCGGCCCGAGCAGCGCCGGCGGCCGCCAGACCTACACCTGCACGCTCACCAACGGCACGCCCGGGGTGCTCGATTGCCAGGACGCGCACACGGTGACGGTGACGAGCTCGGTCATCGGGATCACCAAACAGGTGTCGGTGGTGGGGGGCGGCCCGGCGGTGCCGGGCGCAATGCTCGACTACCTGGTGCACGTGATCAACAACTCCGCGAGCCCCGCCAGCCCGGTGGTGATCACGGACGACCTGAGCGCGGCAGGGCCCGGCGCGCTCACCTACGTGAATGGCACGGCCACCATGAACGGCTCGGTGACGGGGGTGACGGTCACCGGCACCGTCATCACCGCTAACTATTCGGCGACCTACGGACCGCTCGTGCCCGGAGCGACGATCGACCTGCGCTTCCGCGCCAAGCTCGGCAGCGCACTCATCATCGGCTCGACCGTCACCAACACCGGCGTCGTCACCTGGGGCAACCCGTCGCAGAGCGCCTCCGCGAGCGTGTCGGTGCAGTTGAGCATCCCGCCCGCGGCACTGACCGTCAGCAAGACGACTCCGCTGGTCGACGTGACGCTCGGCCAACTCGTGCCATACACCATCACTGTCACCAACGTGCTCACCGGGCCTGTCCAGGGCGTGGCGCTCGTCGATAGCTTTCCCGCGGGATTCCGCTACATCAAAGGCTCAGCGCGCCTCGACGGCACGCCCGCGGAACCCATGGCGTCCGGGTTCGAGCTCGCGTGGAACAACCTCAGCTTCGCGGGCGGTGGTCAGCACACCATCCTTGTGCTGTTGGCCGTGGGTGCGGGGGTGGGCGAAGGTGAGTTCATAAACCGCGCCCAGGCTTTCGAGGGCGTCACTACCACTTCCGCGAGCCGAGTCCGGGTGGCAGCCGCGGCCAGCGGAGCTGCGTCTAACCGCGCGCAGCCCGTCGCTGTGATGAGCGGCACTCCGCTGAACCATACCCCGGCTCCCGCCGCGTTGGTCACCGGCAGTCCGGTGTCGAATGAGGCGACCGCGATGGTGCGCGTGTCACCGGACACGACCTTCGATTGCACGGATGTCATCGGCAAGGTCTTCGACGACGCGAACGGTAACGGCCAACAGGATCCGGGAGAGCAGGGCATACCCGGGGTGCGGGTCCTGACCACCCGCGGTCTGGCCGCGGTCACGGACGAATTCGGGCGATTCCACATCACGTGCGCGATCACACCGCTCGAAGGCCGGGGCAGCAACTTCGCGCTCAAGCTCGATGACCGGACGCTGCCGAGTGGCTATCGACTGACTACGCCGCAGGTGGTCGTGGAGCGCGCCACGCGCGGCAAGGCCCTGCGCTTCGAGTTCGGCGCTTCGATCCACCGCGTCGTGAGCCTCGATCTCTCGGCTGCAGTGTTCGATCCGGGAACCACCGACATGCGCGTGCAATGGCGCCCGAGACTCGAGCTGCTGCTCGCGGAGCTGCGCAAGGGACGATCGGTCCTGCGTTTGTCCTATCTCGCCGACGTCGAGGACAAGCCACTGGTCGACCGGCGCCTCGAGGCGGTCGATCACGACATCACGGATGCCTGGCGGGCGATGAACTGCTGCTACGAGCTCACGATCGAGCGCGAGGTCTTCTGGCTGCGCGGCAGCCCGCCCAAGGAACCCGTCGAGCGACTGCGAGGTGCCCGATGAGCGGCCTGCGCAAGCCTGGCTCCTGGCTCCTCTGCTGCCTGATGCTCATGGCAGCGAGCGCGCAGGCGCAGAGCGTCGGCGAGACGCCGCTCGGCAGCGCGGTCGAGCGGCAATTGCCGATAGACCAGCCGCCGGCGTCGGCGCGGGACCCGGAGCAGATCAAGACCGAGGCGGGGGACCGGCTCGAGCCGCGACAGGTGCTGAAAGAGAGCTTCGAGACCGTGAAGCTCAAGAACGTCATTCCGCCCATTCACTTCGAATCCGGCGTGGCGAAGATTCCCGATAATTACGTGGAGACGTTGCGCAAAGCCCTCGACGCCCTGCGCGACCGTCACAACGTGCGGCTGCATCTGATGGGCCATGCCGACAATCAGCCGCTCTCTCCGATGCTCGCCAGGACCTTCGGGGACAACACGGGCCTGTCCCGCGAGCGGGCGGGCGAGGTGGCGGAATTCCTCAAGCGGGCACTGCATCTGAAGCCGGAGGCGATTGCGTACGAGTGGGCCGGCGATACGCATCCCATCGCAACGAACGACACCGCCGAGGGCCGCGCACTCAATCGCCGCGTGGAGGTGGAAGTCTGGTACGACCAGCCGAAGGCGCGCGAGGCGGACGATGAACAGCTCGTGCGACAGGAGATCAAGCAGGTCAAGGTCTGCCGCGTGCAGACGCTCTGCAAGCTGCGCTTCAAGGAAGGCGCGGCGCGGCGGTCGCGCTTGAGCAATGTCGTTCCGCCACTGCATTACGACTCGGAAAACCTGCAGGTGACCCCGGAGTTCATCGAGCACATCAAAAGGGCACTGGGCAACCTGCAGGACAAGTCGAACGTGGTGGTCAAGTTCATCGGCTACACGGACCAGGCAGCCCTGTCGGAGCGCGATGAGCGCATTTACGGCGATCTCATCGCGCTCTCGAAGGCGCGGGCACACCGCGTGGCGCTCACCGTGCAGGAAGCGCTCAAGCTGCCCGGCACGCAGATCGCGAGCGACGGCCGCGGGGCGACGGCGCCACTCGGCTCGAACGACACCGCTCAGGGACGTGCCCTGAACCGCCGCATCGAGGTGCAGTTCTGGTATGACGACCCGCTGCGGGAGCTGCCCGACGAGCCCCAGATGTGCCCGAATCCGGGCACCGAAGTGGTCACGAAGGTCTATGAACCGGCGTGGGGCAGCTTGCCGCCCCTGCAGCTGACGAACGGGCGCGCGATCATTCCGCCTGGCTACATCGAGAGCCTGCGGCGCGCCATGGCGGATGTGCACGACAAGACCAACGTGCGGCTGCGCTTCATTGGGTATACGGCCAATGTGCCCCTCGATCGCCGCACCGCCGCGGTGTATGGCGATGACGTCGGACTCTCCGCGGCCCGGGCCCGTCGCGCGATGGAGCTCGTCACGGAGCAGATGCATCTGAACGCCTCGCAGGCCGAGCACGAAGGCCGGGGCTTCGTGCAGTCGAGCGACGTGGTCAATATAGGCTTCACCCAGGGGGAGTCCTCGTACGTCGTGGTCCAGGTCGTCTACGACGAGCCCGCCGTTCTCGATGACCTCGAGGGCGTCAACATCACGCGCCTGACGCACGAGCTCACTCCGCAGAACCCCCTGGGCGTCAACACGATGCACATCACCGTGGACGGTGTGCCCATTGATGACCCGGGCCGGAGCTCCGCAGACGTGCAGCGCTGCACGGACGTCGCCCTCGACAAGGCGGACATTCGCTTCCAGTTCGATGATCTCAAGGCGCGGCGCCGGCTGAGTGTTGCGGCCGCCCCGAGCGTCGCTGTGTTGCAGAAGACCCCGGACGAGGGTCTGATCGCGGCGCCCGTTCGCTTTCAGATGTACACCAACTACGCGGCCTTCATCGCGCGGGCGGAAGTGCGGATATTCGAAGCGGGGCGTTCCCCGCAAAGCAAGCCACTGGCTGTCGTCCCGATCGATCCGAGCGGCTCCGCCGAGTGGCAACCGCGCGCGCGGCAGATCTCCGCTGCGGGGCAGGAGCTGAAGTACCTGGTCCGCGCTTACAGCAAGGATGGAAAATTCGACGAGACGAAGCCGCTCTCCCTGTGGTTGGTTCATGATGGATCCCGCGCACCCGCCAAGGATCTGGAGGCGCCGCCGAGCGGGGGCGACTATGAGGTGACCGACGCCGGTGGCGCGGCAGGCCCATCCGGGAAAGACGGCAACGATCCGGGGGCAAAGGGTAGGAGCGACGCCGCTCCGGCAGCAGCCGGCGCAACGGCTACGACGACTTCCCCCAGTGGGGCGAGCGGCACGGCGCCGCGGATGATCGCTGTGGCAGCATTCGACGCCGACCCACCCGGCGGCCTGTGGTTCCTCGGGGCGCAGGACACAGACCCACCTCCACCCCCCGCGCCGCTCCTGCACTCGGAGCCTGAGCTGCTCGCCGCTTACGGTGAGAGCACGCTCTCGGATCAGAACATCCGGGTGAGCGGCGGCACGGTCACCGTGCGCGGTGGCGGCATTCCGCCCGGACATACGGTATGGGTGGCGGGACACCCGGTGCCGGTCGACGCGAAGGGCAACTTCATCGCCGAGGAGGTGCTGCCCACGGGGGCACACACGGTCGAGGTGGCGGTACTCGATGAGAACGGCAACGGCACGCTCTACCTGCGCGACCTGGAGTTCAAGCCCAAGGATCGCTTCTTCTTCGGTATGGCGGACCTGACCGTCTCGAAGAGCCACACGAGCACCACCGAGCAGCAACAGCAGGGTGCCAACGCACCGTTCAACTACGATGCAACCGTCTCCGGGAGCCTGTCGTTCTTTGCCACGCAGAAATTCAGCGACGATTGGAAGGTGACGGCGAGCGCCGATACCCGCGAGGAGCCGGTCAAGGATCTGTTCAGTAACTTCCTGAACAAGGCGCCCGACTCGCTGTTCCGCCGCATCGATCCCGACTACTACTACCCCACCTACGGCGATGACAGCACCGTGCAGGAGCTTGCTCCGACGCTCGGCAAGTTCTATGTGAAGGTCGAGCACCACGACGACTACGGACTGTGGGGCAATTTCAGGATCAACTACTTCGATAACGAGCTCACGCAGGTCGACCGCGGGCTGTACGGCGGAAATCTCCACTGGGTATCCGACTCCACGACGAGTTTCGGTGAGAAGCGCATTGCCCTCGATGGGTTTGCTGCCCAGCCGGGGACGATTGCGGGCCGCGACGAGTTCCAGGGAACGGGTGGCTCGCTGTACTTCCTGCACGAGCAGGACGTCCTCACCGGCTCGGAGCAAGTGCGCATCGAGCTGCGCGACAAGGACTCCGGGCTCGTCATGGGGACCGTGAACCTGCGGCCGACGGTCGATTACGAGATCGATTATCTGCAGGGTCGGATAGTCCTCGCGCAGCCGCTGTCCTCGACCGCGGCCGATAACCTGCTGGTGCGCACCAGCGGGCTCAGCGGGCAGCTGGCGTACCTCGTGGTTCGCTACGAATACACGCCCGCCTTTGAGGACATCCACACCTGGACGACGGGCGGGCAGGGAGATGTGTGGCTCAACAACTACGTCCGGCTCGGTGTCACCGCGAGCTCCAACGACTCGGGCGTCGGCGGCAACAGCCTGAAAGGCGCGGATGTGACGCTGCGCAAGAGCGCCGACTCGTGGGTGAAGCTGCAGACCGGGAAAAGCGATGGGCTCGATTCCTCGTCGTTCAATTCGAGCGACGGCGGCTTCTCCTTCACGAACTACAACACGAACACGTTCACGAACGCGAGCGCGGAAGCCTACCGCGCCGATGTCAGCGTAGGGCTCGGTGATTTTCTATCGGGCAACAAAGGTCGCCTGACCTACTATACCCAACACCTGGATGCCGGCTATTCTGCGCCCGGCTTCGATACGCTGACCGCCACGGAGTATTACGGCGGCACCTTCAAGCTACCGATCGGCACCAGCTGGAGCCTGAACGCCAAGGCGGACCGGAAGCAGCAGGAGGAGGGACTCACGACCACCTCCGAAGAGCTCGACGTCGCCTACAAGCTGAGCAAGAACTGGAGCGTGAGCACCGGGGTCCGGCAGGACGATCGCGAGGACAACTCTCCGGTCGTGCCGCTGACGCAGCAGCAAGGCGCGCGAACCGATGTGGTGGCGCAGCTGGGTTACGACTCGCTCGCGACATGGCGCGCGTACACCTTCGTTCAGGACACCGTCTCGAAGAGCGGTGACCGCGAGGACAACGGACGTGCCGGTGTCGGCGGGTCGTATCGCGTCACCAACGCGCTGCGAGTCGACGCGGAAGCTTCCGAAGGCGATCTCGGGCCGGGCGGCAAGCTCGGCACCAACTACGTGGTCTCGAATCACACCACTCTGTACCTCAATTATTCGCTCGAGAACGAGCTCGGGGACACCGGCTTGTTCCAGCGCCAGGGAACACTGGTTTCGGGAATGAAAGAGCGCCTGTCGGACAGCAGCACCGTTTTCGTCGAGGAACGCTACCAGGACATCGACTCGGCCTCGGGCCTCACACATGCGACGGGCGTGACGCTCACGCCCGACGATCGCTGGAACTTCGGCGTCAACGCCGAGGTCGGCACGCTCGTCGACAGTCAGACCGACGCCGAGACGAAGCGAAAGGCGGGCGGCATCCGCGTCGGCTACGGCCACGACAAGATCCAGTTCTCGACCGGAGTCGAGTATCGCGACGATGACACGCAGCAACCCGTAACAGCGACCTACACGAACCTCAAGACCTGGCTGTTCAGGAACAATTTCAAGTACCAGATCGCTCCCGACTGGCGGCTGATCGGCAAGCTCGACCACTCGATGAGCGATAACTCACAGGGACAGTTCTACGACGGCGGCTTCACCGATGCGGTGATCGGCTATGGATATCGGCCGGTTGCGAGCGATCGGCTCGACGTGCTGGCGAAGTACACGTACTTCTATAACGTTCCCACGGCCGGGCAGGTGACCCCGCAGGACACCGCGGCGCAGTTCATCCAGAAGAGTCACATCGCATCCCTCGACGTGACCTACGACCTGACCCAGCAGTGGTCGGTCGGGGGAAAGTACGCCTACCGCCTGGGGGAGGCGAGCCTCGAGCGGGTGAACCCCCAGTTCTTCAACAACGCGGCAGAGCTCTACATCCTGCGCCTCGACTGGCACTTCCACCAGGAGTGGGAGGGAATGATCGAAGGTCGCGCGCTCGAAATGCCCGATCTCAAGGAGACGCGATCCGGCATGCTCGTCGCTATCTACCGCCACTTCAGCAAGCACGTGAAAGCCGGGCTCGGGTACAACTTCACGAATTTCTCGGAAGATCTGACCGATATGAGCTACAAGAGCCACGGCATTTTCATGAACGTGGTCGGAGCGATGTGATCTGGGCAGCGCTCGGGCGCAGCAGGCGGGGAGAGGCACCCTCAGCGAGCCAGGAAGCCCTCTCTTTGCATTGCCCTTCCGGTGGCAGCAGCGACTTCCCTGACCAACGCGTTGAGATTGCTGGGGTTGGTCGTGCGGCTGGTACTCGCCCAGAGAAGCTGCGACGGCTGTTCGGCCGGCAACGAATAGACGAGTGTCTCAACGGACACCAGCGTATCGGTTCGCAGAGTCCCGGGCTGGTACACGGTGCGCCATCCCCAGGAGGACGGTATAGAGCTTCGCCACTCGGCGAAGTGAATGACGCGTCACTCCAAACTTATCCAACGCACGACTTCACAGCGTTGCTTCTCATCGGTCTCACAGTAGAGTTCCGGACCAGCGCCTCCAACCGGGTAGAAAGACCACCGTGGGTTCAGCTCGGGCGGACAATCAGGTCCCCGCGGCGAGACGCCCTCACTCAGACCCGAGCAGAAGGTCGGCGGCCCGAGACTTGCCGCGAGCTCGCTGCGTGAGGTCCCGTTCAAAGGCGTCGGATCGAGCTTCGCGCAACGGGAGGCCAACTGGCCCGCCGGCTGCGCCTTGTTGAGCTCATCACGACACTGGTGCAGTTTCTCGAGCAGCTCAGCGTGGGTTGTCGGTGGAGCAGCGCGGCAGGCAACCAACGCCGCCGCGACGAGGCCCAGTGCCATTGAGGAGACGCGGCTCATTCGACTGTGCGTGGAAACCTAACGAGGAGTGCTTGCTGCTACGCGCCTTCGACGGAGAGCTCTACCGGAACATTGTTCCGGGTCGCGTGTGAGTAGGGACAGATTTTCTCGTGCGCCTCGCGCGCCAGAGCCTCGAGTTCCGCCTGCGGCAGCGTTGCGTCCTTGACGTGCAGCTTCACCGCGATGCCGAAACCGCCCGCGTCGCGCGGCCCGATTGACACGCTGCAGGTGACGGTTGCGCCCTTGGCATTCTTCTTTTTCTGGACCGCGACAAAATCGAGCGCGCCGCCGAAACAGGCGGCGTAGCCGACCGCGAACAGATGCTCCGGCGTCGTCGTGTTGGGTCGACCCGGACCACCCATGGCCTTAGGGACAGAGAGATTGACCGAAACGGAATGATCCTCGGCCTCGCCGTGGCCATTGCGGCCACCGGTCACCGAGCCGACCGCAGTGAACAAAGGCTTGATGCTGTCCATCGGGTGCTCTCCTTCAGTCGCAGTTTCCCAGGAGTCCATCATCGGCGCTCGGATCGCGCGGCGTCCAACTTTTTCCGAAGTCGCCGCTGGTTTTGCGTGATGTCCTCCAGGCTGTGAGCGTGAGCACTTGTGCTTATTGCGGCTTGCAGCCTCGTTGTGCAAGCCTGCAATGCTTTCGTGCGGGGTGCATCTGATAGACGGAGATTCCTTGGAACGACGGATCCTCGTAGCAGGGACTGAGCCCGCTCCGGGCCCGGCGCTACCGGGCCTGCGCGACAGCGACCGCCGCCGCACAACGTCAGCGACGCGCACGGCGTATTCCGTTCTGTTCGCCAGCACGTTTGCATTCACGGTGTGCTTCGCGGTGTGGACCATGTTCGGCGTGGTTGGCATTCCGATACGCCGTCAGCTTGGGCTGAACAACACCCAGTTCGGGCTGCTCACCGCGACCCCGGTCCTGCTCGGAGCGCTCATGCGCCTGCCGCTTGGGGTCTGGACGGATCGATTTGGCGGACGGGTGGTATTCACGATTCTTTTGTTGGCGAGTCCCGTTCCGGTCTTCCTGGTGAGCTATGCGCAGGCGTTGTGGCAATTTCTCGGGCTCGGTCTGCTGCTCGGCGTCGTCGGAGCGTCGTTTGCGATTGGCACGCCCTACGTTGCGCGCTTTTTTGACCTGCAGCGACGGGGATTTGCGATGGGTTTCTTCGGCGCCGGAACGACGGGCGCCGCGTTGAACATGTTCATCGCTCCATACATCGTCGAGCGGTGGGGCTGGCAAGCGGTACCGCGCGTGTACGCGGTAGCGTTGCTCGTCACGGCCGGAATCTTCGTGCTCTTCAGCGCGCGGGATCCGCTGGCAGGTGCGGGGCCGAGACCGGGAATTACGCTCGCGGCACGCTTCGCGGTGCTGCGCGACTGGCGCGTGTGGAAGCTCTGTCAGTACTACTCACTCGCCTTTGGCGGCTTCACGGCACTGGCACTGTGGATGACGCAGTACTACGTGCAGGAGTACGGCTTCGACCTGAAGCGCGCTGCCCTCCTGGCTGCATGTTTTGCCCTGCCCGCCGGAGCCTTGCGTGCGGTGGGCGGGTGGCTCTCGGACCGATTTGGAGCGCAGCGCGTCACCTGGTGGGTGCTCTGGGTCGCGTGGATTGCGCTCTTCCTGCTCTCGTATCCGCAAACGGCCTTCACCGTCAAGACGATCGACGGGCTGCGTACGTTCCACATCGCCCTGGCGCCGGTGGGCTTCACGATGATTCTGTTCGCGCTCGGCGTGGCGCTCGCTTTTGGCATGGCTTCGACGTTCAAATACGTGGCCGATGACTTCCCGGACAACATGGGCGTGGTCACGGGCATCGTCGGCCTTGCCGGCGGACTCGGGGGCTTTCTGCTGCCAATCCTCTGGGGTGCGGTGCTCGATCTCGTTCGCATACGCTCGAGCTGCTTCATGCTGTTGTATGGCGTGGTCTGGGTATCGCTGATTCTGATCTACCTGACCGAGGTCCGCCGCTACGAGTTCATCGGCCAGCGCAAGGCGGTGGCATGAGCCTTTTTCTGGATCGCCTCACGTTCTTCTCGCGGTCTCGTGAGCCCTTCGCGGATGGGCTCGGGGAACTGCGGCGCGAGGACCGCACGTGGGAGGAGGGCTACCGGCTGCGCTGGCAGCACGACAAGATCGTGCGGTCGACTCATGGCGTGAACTGCACCGGCTCCTGCAGCTGGAAGATCTACGTCAAGGGAGGCGTGGTCACCTGGGAAACGCAACAGACAGACTATCCCCGGACACGGGCCGACATGCCCAATCACGAGCCGCGCGGATGTTCACGCGGCGCCTCGTACAGCTGGTACCTGTACAGCGCGAATCGCCTCAAGTACCCCCTGGTTCGCGGCCGGCTCATGCGTCTGTGGCGCGCCGCCCGCAAGGAACACGATCCGGTCGAGGCGTGGGCTTCGATCGTCGAGAGCCCGGAGAAGGCACAGGCCTACAAGTCGATCCGCGGGCGCGGCGGATTCGTGCGCACGAGCTGGGAGGAAGCCACGGAGATCGTTGCGGCCGCAAACGTGTATACGATTCTCAAATACGGCCCGGACCGCATCGCGGGCTTCTCACCGATCCCGGCGATGTCGATGGTGTCGTATGCAGCGGGTTCCCGCTACATCTCGCTGATCGGTGGCGTGAACCTCAGTTTCTACGATTGGTATTGCGATCTGCCACCCGCGAGCCCGCAGACCTGGGGCGAGCAGACTGATGTCCCCGAGTCGGCCGATTGGTACAACTCCACATTCATCATCGCATGGGGTTCCAACGTTCCGCAGACCCGTACTCCCGATGCGCACTTCTTCGTGGAGGCCCGCTACAACGGCACGAAGACCGTCGCGATCACGCCCGATTACGCCGAAGTCGCAAAGCTCTCCGACCTTTGGCTGCACCCGAAGCAGGGCACGGATGCGGCGCTGGCCATGGCGCTCGGGCACGTGATCCTGCGTGAGTTTCACATCGAGCGGAAGGTAGCCTGGTTCGAGGACTACTGCCGTCGTTTCACCGACCTGCCGCTGCTCGTGAGACTGGTCAAGCGGGGCGCGCACTACGTTCCAGACCGGTATCTGCGGGCGAGCGACTTCAACGGCGCTCTCGGGCAGACGAACAACCCCGAATGGAAGACGGCCGCGCTGGAGGAGTCTTCGGGGAAAGTAGTGTGTCCGCAGGGTTCGGTCGGGTACCGCTGGGGCCCGGACGTGCGCAGTGATCTCGGCAAGTGGAACCTCGAGGAGAAGGATGGCGCGTCGGGAAGCGAGGTGCGCCTCGCGCTCTCGGCGGTGGGCCGGGGTGATGGCGTCGTGCCAGTGGCGTTCCCGTATTTTGGAGGGATTGCTCACGAGCAGTTCACCGCCAATCAGCAGGGCGTGGATGTGCTGGTCCGCAACGTCCCGATGCGAACCCTGACGCTGATGGACGGCGAAACGCCGGTCACGACGGTCTTTGACCTGCTGTGCGCGAACTATGGTGTCGATCGCGGACTCGGCGGCGACTGTGCCAAGGGTTATGACGATGACGTGCCCTACACGCCGGCATGGCAGGAGCGGATTACCGGCGTCAGGGCAGACCATGCGATCGCCCTGGCGCGTCAATTTGCCGCCAACGCCGAGAAGACCCGTGGGCGCTCGATGGTGATCATCGGCGCCGGCATGAACCACTGGTACCACCAGGACATGGGATATCGCGCCATCATCAACATGCTGATGATGTGTGGCTGTATCGGGGTGTCCGGTGGCGGCTGGTCTCACTACGTCGGTCAGGAAAAGCTCCGCCCGCAGACGGGCTGGACGGCGCTCGCGTTCGCGCTCGACTGGCTGCGCCCGCCACGACAGATGAACTCCACGTCCTTCTTCTACGCCCACACCGGTCAGTGGCGGTACGAGCAGCTGCGGGTACAGGATCTCCTCTCGCCGCTCGCTGACTCCGCGGCGTACAGCGGCAGCCTGATCGACTTCAATGTGCGTGCCGAGCGCATGGGCTGGCTCCCGAGTGCCCCGCAGCTCTCCGCCAATCCGCTCGAAGTGGCCAGGGCCGCCACCGCTGCGGGCAAGGACCCCAAGGCCTACGTCGCCGAGCAGCTGCAGCACGGTACGCTTGCTCTGGCGTGCGAGGATCCCGATCACCCCGCGAACTTTCCACGCAACCTTTTCGTGTGGCGCTCGAATCTGCTCGGCTCCTCGGGCAAGGGTCACGAGTATTTCCTCAAATACCTGTGCGGAGCGCAGCATGGACTCCAGGGCAAGGACCTCGGTCAGACGGGGGGGCAGAGGCCGCAGGAGGTGCGCTGGCGTGATCCCGCGCCCGAGGGGCGGCTCGATCTGCTGACGACGCTCGACTTCCGCATGTCCACTACCTGCCTGTACTCGGATGTGGTGCTGCCGACTGCAAGTTGGTACGAGAAGAATGATCTGAATACTTCCGACATGCACCCCTTCATCCATCCGCTCTCGGCGGCGGTGGATCCGGTGTGGGAATCGCGCAGCGACTGGGAGATCTACAAGTCGATCGCCAAAAAGTTCTCCGCGCTGGCCGTGGGACGCCTGGGTCTCGAGAAGGACGTGGTGCTGGTGCCGTTGTTGCACGACACCCCCGCAGAGCTTGCCCAGCCGTTAGAGGTCAAGGACTGGAAGCGGGGCGAGTGCGATCTCGTCCCCGGCAAGACCGCGCCGCAGATCGTAGTCGTCGAGCGAGATTATCCGAACACCTACAGGCGTTTCACTGCGCTCGGACCTCTCATGACGAAGCTCGGTAACGGCGGTAAGGGCATCACCTGGAACGCCGAAGAGGAGGTCGAGAAGCTCACGACACTCAACCGCGCCGTGACGGAGCCGGGCGCGACCCAGGGGCTCGCGAGGATCGAAACCGATACGGATGCCGCGGAGACGATCCTCATGCTCGCCCCGGAGACCAACGGCGAGGTGGCGGTCAAGGCATGGCAGGCGCTCGGCCGGACTACCGGACGCGATCACGTACATCTTGCCGAGACGCGCGCGGACGAGATGATTCGCTTCCGCGACCTGCAGGCGCAGCCGCGCAAGATCATCAGCTCGCCGACGTGGTCCGGTATCGAGAGCGAGCAGGTCAGCTACAACGCAGGTTACACCAACGTCCACGAGCTCATTCCGTGGCGCACCCTCACGGGGCGACAACAGTTCTATCACGATCACCCGTGGATGCGTGATTTCGGCGAGGCGCTCTGCTGCTACCGGCCGCCGGTCGACACGCGCTCCGTAGCGCCGCTGCGCGGGCAGAAGAGCAACGGGCATCCAGAGATCGTCCTCAACTTCATCACCCCGCACCAGAAATGGGGCATCCATTCGACCTATACGGACAATCTGCTGATGCTCACCTTGTCGCGTGGCGGCCCGATCGTCTGGATCGCCGAGAGCGATGCGCGTCAGGCGGGTATCGCGGACAACGATTGGATCGAGCTGTACAACCTGAACGGTGCGATCGCGGCGCGCGCGGTCGTCAGCCAGCGCGTGCAGGCGGGCATGTGTCTCATGTATCACGCACAGGAGAAGACCGTAAACGT
>Ga0306926_10005216_pt1 | contig 13798 bp, 12 predicted proteins | sample flu12Cox44000178_FD_203759 | JGI IMG/M metagenome (GOLD analysis project Ga0306926, IMG submission 203759) | Lab enrichment of tropical soil microbial communities from Luquillo Experimental Forest, Puerto Rico - flux8day.12C.oxic.44.000.178 (v2)... | ecosystem: Environmental > Terrestrial >...
TCCTGTCGCCGAGCAATGTCGTGCTCGAGCAGAATTCGCCGATCGTGAACACCGGCGACAAGCTCGTGCTGTTCGACACGGGGCTCGGCACTTCGAAGGGGTTCGGCCCGACCACCGGCCGCCAGCAGAAGAGCATGAAGGACGCAGGCGTCAAGCCGGAGGACGTCGATGCGGTGGTGTTCTCCCACGGCCATCCCGATCATATCGGCGGCGTGGTCGACGAGAACAACAAGGTGCTATTCCCCAATGCGGAGTTCTACATCGCCCAGAACGATTTCGATTTCTGGACCGATGAAGGCAAGCTCAACGGCGGCATGAAGGATTTCATTGCGCATGCCCGCAAGAATCTGATGCCGGTGCGCGATCGCATCACCTTCTACAAGGACGGCCAGGAAATCCTGCCCGGCATTGTCGCGCTTTCCGCGCCGGGGCATACCGTGGGCCACACCATCTTCATGATCTCGTCACAAGGCAAAAGCTTCGCCTACCTTGCCGACCTCACGCACCATCCGATTCTTTTGATGGAAAAGCCGCGCATGGAATTCGCCTATGACACCGATCCGAAGCAGGCGGCGAACAGCCGCGTGAAGATGCTGGACATGCTGGCGGCGAACAAGATCGCGGTGCTGGCGTATCACTATCCGTGGCCCGGCATCGGCCACGTGGTCAAGACCGGCGAAGGCTTTCACTACATTCCCGAGCCGATGCAGATGGCGCTTTGAGAGGTTGAGAAACCCTGGGGGCGAACCGAGGTCCGTTCCCGGCTTCTCCAACATCTCGCTTGTATTGCTGCACTCGCCTGGTCGAATCTATTTCGGCGGTGACGGCATGGCCGAGGAGTGATGATCGACGATCATCCAGCGGTCGCCATTCTTGACGTAGGTGAAGCTGTAGCGCGCGGGGAAGATTTTGCTTTCGCCGTTCTGCGCATATGAGAAAGTGTAATAACCCGTGTTGACCGCGGTATTGCCGTACACCCGGATCAGATGATCGCCGAACGCGACCTTCAGTCCGGAAAGAACCTTGAAGGCACCCACGAAATAATCCCGCAACGCTGCCGGATCGGACCGCAGCTTCGGAGACACGGTCCCCCATAGAACAGCGTCGGCTGAATAGAATGGCAGCACCTTGTCGGGATCATCCTCGCCGAGGGCTTGTCCCCAGGCCGTGGCGGCCGCCTCGACTTCATCCTTGGGTTCTGCCGCGGCCAAGCGCGTGTCCGCAAAAATTGTGAACGCCAGAATGAGGCTTATGCCCAAGGCCTGCCGAGAAGTTCGCATAAAACGTCTCCCTTCGCTCGCGAGGACGATTTAGGCATCTCGCAAGGCGGACCCGTTTGATCTGGATCAGAGGCGAGCCGCTGGCTGGCTACCACTATTCAACGACCAGCCTTCACGGCACCTGCAATCCCTGCGGGTTGAAATCAGCGCCGGTGCTACTTTCCGGTTCCCGCTACCTTTGTTCCTGAAATGTTCTTGATCTCCCCTCCCAACCTTGCTAAGCCAGGTTACAATCAAGAGTTGCGTGCGGCGGTTCGGGCGGCTGGGCTCGGGGCAGCTCCTGCGGGCTTCGTACAGGCGGCCGAATCTCTTAAGGCGATCGGCCCGCATCACCGCGGCCTGGCTGGTTTTTGCTGAAGCTTTCGCGCGCCTTGCGTAACCAAAGGGGCGGGGTTTGAGGTGGATTCTGGTCCTGCTCTTCCTTCTCGTTGCCGTGCTGATCGCGCGCAGCCCGAGCACGCATTGCGAGACGCTCAAGCGCGATGGAAGCTATGACCGGACGGGGTGTAAGTAACCGGTCAAAATGCCCCACACGTTCCCTTAATGTTCTTGCTCATAGGTCTCCTCTTCGCTACCTTGGATTGCGGAGGGGGCATGGTCCAGCGGGTTTCCACGGTCGCGTTTGAGGGAATCGAGGCTCGAGCCGTCGACGTGCAGGTGCAGGTCGCGCCGGGCCTGCCGGCTTTCGCCATCGTCGGGCTTCCCGACAAGGCGGTTTCCGAAGCGCGCGAGCGCGTGCGCTCGGCGCTGATCGCCTCGGGGCTTGCGTTGCCGGCCCGCCGTATCACCGTCAATCTCGCGCCCGCCGATTTGCCCAAGGAAGGCAGCCATTACGACTTGCCGATCGCGCTTGGCCTGATGGCGGCAATAGGCGCTATTCCGCCGGACGCGCTTTCCGGCTTCACCGTGCTGGGCGAACTCGGGCTCGACGGCTCGATTGCGCCGGTCGCCGGCGTGCTGCCGGCGGCGATCGGCGCCAATTCGCGTGACGAAGGTTTGATCTGCCCCGCCTCATGCGGCGCCGAGGCAGCCTGGGCGAGCCCGGACATCCAGATCGTGGCGGCGAATTCGCTGATCCAGATCGCCAACCACTTCAAGGGCACGCAGGTCTTGTCCCGGCCCTCGCCCAAAGTGCATGCGCAGGAGCCGACGCAACTCGATCTGCGCGACATCAAGGGCCAGGAAAGCGCCAAGCGCGCGCTCGAGATCGCGGCTGCCGGCGGGCATCATCTGCTCATGATCGGATCGCCCGGCGCCGGCAAGTCGATGCTTGCCGCGCGCCTGCCCTCGATCCTGCCGCCGCTGTCGCCGTCCGAACTGCTCGAAGTGTCGATGATCGCTTCCGTTGCAGGCGAGATCCGCGACGGTGCGTTGACCGCGCGGCGGCCGTTCCGAAGCCCGCATCATTCCGCGAGCATGGCGGCGTTGACCGGCGGCGGCTTGCGCGCCAGACCCGGCGAGATTTCGCTCGCCCACCAGGGCGTGCTGTTCCTCGACGAATTGCCGGAGTTCGATCCGCGCGTGCTCGATTCGTTGCGCCAGCCGCTCGAAAACGGCGAGGTTTCGGTCTCCCGCGCCAATCATCGCGTCACTTATCCGGCGCGTTTCATGCTGGTGGCGGCGATGAATCCGTGCCGCTGCGGCCATGCCTATGAACCGGGTTTCTCCTGCCGACGCGCACCGGTCGATCGCTGCACGTCGGATTATCAGATGCGAATCTCCGGACCTCTGATGGACCGCATCGATCTGCGCATCGAGGTGCCGGCCGTCACCGCCGCCGATTTGATTCTGCCACCCCCAGCAGAAGGGTCGGCGGAGGTGGCGGCGCGGGTCGCCGCGGCGCGCGCCTTGCAAATCGCGCGCTACGCTGCAATCGGCCTGCCGAACGTCCGCACCAATGCCGAAGCGCCCGCATCCGTGCTGGAGACGATCGCGCAGCCGGACGGGCAGGGGCAGAAGCTGTTGCGCGATGCCTCCGAATCGATGCGGCTGTCGGCACGCGGTTATCATCGCGTGCTTCGGGTTGCGCGCACGCTTGCCGACCTCGACGGCGCCGACAAGATCACCCGCCTGCATCTGGCCGAAGCCCTGTCCTATCGCGCGCTCGCCGACGATTTGCGGCGGGCTGCGTGAACGCCTTGCCCTAAAGATTGGAGGCACGCTCTTGATTACCTGGAAAACTGCGGTGCTCTTTCTGGCAACGATCCTTCCCCTCGTGTGCACGCCGGGGCCGGATATCCTGTTTATATCCAGCCAGGCCCTCTCTACTCGGCGCAGGGGCGCAATCCTCGCGACCGCCGGTGTATGCGCCGGTTATCTCGTGCATGCGGTACTTGCGATCCTCGGTCTTGCCACGGTCATCGCAGCGTCCGCACTGCTTTTCGAGGCTGTCCGCTGGATTGGCGCGGCTTATCTGGTCTATCTAGGCCTGAAACTACTTCGCTCGTCCTTCTCGAGCACAGGACATCGGCCTTCGTCTGAGCACGCCTCCGGCCTATTGTGGCGCGGAATGATGACCAGTCTACTGAATCCGAAAGGCTTGCTGTTCTTCCTGGCGCTCCTTCCGCAGTTCATCGATTTGTCGGTAGGTCAGGTTGCGCTCCAGACTCTCATCCTGTCGCTCATCTTTATCGGTGCATGCTTGGTCGTGTATCTGGGCATCGGCCTGGCCGTCGCCATCGCTCGGCAGCACTTCAGTTCCAAGAACGCGGGTCGCGCGGCAAACGGCATTGCTGGCACGATCCTCACTTTTCTTGGAATTCGCCTTGCCCTGGTTCGATAAATAACCACGATGCCAATTGAAGCAAATGTCATCTTCCCGCGCGCCAAAAAAGCAGGGCCGCGGCGCATGGGTCTCCGCGCGTGCGCGGGGACGACATCAGTCGTGCGGCTTGACAGACGAAGAAGCGATCAGTCTCAAACTGTTTTGCCCGTCGTGCCAATCTGCCGCGGCCACTCTTGCTTGCTGATTGACCCCGAAACACTTCACGCTTCGCACCGTCCCGCCCTCTTCACAAGGGGCGTTTCGCGATCGTCACGGACGTTGGGCGCGGGATGCGATGGACGCGGCCATGTCGAAAGACGAACGATCATGGCGCGGACGGCGAAGTCGTGCGGTCCTGACATCCCGACGCTGATGTCAAGTTCTTGAGAAGCTGGCGCTTCTCAGGGATGACGGAGACAAAAAGCCCGGTCTCCGGGGAGAACACGAAGGAAACCGTTAAAACCATTCGCGCGGGGAATGCCGGGTGCAACCGGTGTAACCGCGGTGACTATGCTTGCGTGCTTTTTGATTTTCGCACGCGAGGCTGCGGGCGCATCGATCGCCCGGCATTCCCTGCGCCCTTGATTCTTCGAGGGTACGATTTTCCAGGCTTGCGGCATTTGGTGCCGCGAGAGCGAAAACCTTTGGAAAGAAGACTTTGAAATTGAACGGCGAGGCGACAAGCTCATCTCTCTGGTCATCACCCGTGAAAGCGGGTGATCCAGTATTCTGGGATGGCCGCAATGAAACCGAGCGGGCGCGGCGTGCTGGATACCCCGCATTCGCAGGGCATGACGGCTTGGATAGGACACCCGTCAACTTCCCGGTAACGAGTTTTGTTTACGCTCCGCCAACCATAAGCCCTGTGTGTTCCTGTTTCGGCTTAGACGAGTGGCGTGCGATGTTGCGTTCGAAAGTTCTGGTCTTTTCCGTTCCACTTATTGCCGGTGCGATCATTGCCGGCGCCAGCCTGTTCCCGACCTCACACCCTTGCATCGCGGTCGACGACGCTTCGGTCGAGATCTCCGACCTGCCCTGGCATGCCGATCTCCACGTCGCCTTCACCGACGATCCCGCGGCTGCAACGGTGCGGGTCGGACTCTCCGAAACCCCAGAGACTGCCGACTTCGCCGTCGTGGACGATGCGACTGAGGCGGATCAAAGCGCCTGCGCGGCCAACCCGGCCACGTGGCTCGTGACGGTATCGGCCTATCCGGAGAAAGACGAACCCGTGATTTATCTTTCGCATGACGGCCCAGCCGATTTCAGGGTTTATGTCCGGTCGAAAAGTTTTTCTGTGCGCGATGCGGCAGCACTCGTCGTTGGTGCCGGCAGCGGCCATCGTGGCGAACACGCCTCGCTGTAGTTCTTCTTTGACGCGTTTTCTTAAGCGCGAACCGGTACCCACTTCGCTCGAAAACGCCATGACTTAACGCTTCGTCAACCCTGTTCTCAGCGGACCGTCGAAAACCATGCGCCCTCAAACCCTTTGCAAGGTCGCTGCCACATCTTCGATACCAATCAAAACGACAAGCGCGATGTGAACCCAGGGTAATCGGGCGATGGGGCGAATTCGTTGGATCAAATTGCGCATACGCCGCTTCGCACGGCGCCACCCCTGGATCGTCTTCTCCGTCCGATCGTTCATGGTGTTTTCCGCCACCTTTGGCGGCGCATATGGATTCATCGTCGGCAGCCGCGCGGAAAATTCCGGCTATGACCCGAATGCCTTTGCGATCGGGGCAAGCTTCTTGTTCGCGCTCGCCTGTCTCGGGCTCGCCGTCCAGAGCATGCGGTTGCGCTTCCTGCACAAAAAGCTTCGCAAGATCGCGACCCACAATGAGGCGTTGGTCGATCGCAATTGGGAATTGAAGGAAGCCGAAGAGCGCGCCCGCAGCCTGTTCGAATCGCAAGGCGATCTGATCCTGCTGCGCGATGCGCAAGGCCGCATCACCTTCGCCAACGACGCTTTTTGCGAGCTTGCCGGCAAACCGCGCGACGCGCTGATCGGCAGCCCCTTCCAGCTCACCATTCTCGAGCAGGGCGAGAGCGCGATCGAGCCGAGCGGCACCAGAATTCACGACCAGAAGATTGCAACCGCCATTGGACCGCGATGGATCGCCTGGCGCGAGGGGCTGGTTCGCGTCGATGCGGGCTCGCCCGCCGAGACCCAATGCGTCGGACGCGACGTCACCGACCGCACCGAGACCGAGCGCGCGCTCGCCGAAGCGCGCGACCAGGCCGACGCCGCCAACCGCGCCAAGTCACGTTTCCTGGCGATGGCAAGCCACGAGATCCGCACGCCGCTGAACGGCATCCTCGGCATGAGCGGCCTCTTGCTTGATACCGCGCTGACACCCGAGCAAATGACCTATGCGAAGGCCGTCAAGACTTCCGGCGACGCGCTGCTCGCGCTGATCGAGGAACTACTGGATTATTCCAAGATCGAGGCCGGCAAGATCGATCTCGAACATCGCCCGTTCGCGCTTCACACCATGATCGAGGACATCACCGAACTTCTGGCGCCGCGGGCGCAGGCACGAAAGCTCGAGATCGCAGCCTTCATCGACGAGCGAGTACCGGCGCAAGTGATCGGAGACGCCGCACGGCTACGCCAGGTGCTGCTCAACCTCGCCGGCAACGCGATAAAATTTACTGAAAAAGGCGGCGTGGCGCTGATCGTCGAACCCGGCATATGGCGGAATGAAATCAGTTTCTTCGTGCGCGATACCGGCATCGGCATTGCACCGGAGGCGCGAGAGCGGATTTTTCGCGAATTCGAGCAGGCCAACGACAAGATCGCCAGAAACTACGGCGGCACGGGACTTGGCTTGAGCATTTCCGAGCGGATCGTGAGACGCATGGGCGGCCGCATCACGCTTGAAAGCGAGCCTGGCGCCGGCTCGACGTTCGAATTGTCCCTTCCACTTCCCTCCGCGGGCCGCGGCGACGAACCGCAGGGCTTCGAAAGCCCGGATCTAGGCGGCCAATCGATCATGCTGGTGGCGCCGCAGACGATCGAGGCTTCGTTGATCGCGCGCAGGCTCGAGCGCTGGGGCGGTCAGACCTGCGTGGTCTCGGACGCCGCCGTGGCGCAAGCCCTGTTGCCGGAGCGGACATGGCGGGCTGTTCTGCTCGATCACGCCCTCGGCTCGAAGGAAGTCGAAGCGCTGGCCGAGGCCGCAAAGTCTCATGCCGCCCAACGCATCGTCATGTTCACGCCGGCGAGCCGGCATGAACTTCAGTCCGCCTCGACCGCCTCGCCCTTGACCGGCTATCTGGTAAAACCATTGCGCGCGGCTTCGCTCGCGGCACGCCTGACGGCGGAAGAAACTGCCGCCCCGCAGATCGCGGGGGACGGTATCGTCGAGCTTCCCGACGAGACCGAGCCGAATGTTACGGCTACGCGAAGTCTTTCGGTATTGGTGGCCGAAGACAACGAGATCAATGCGCTGTTGATGCGATCGCTCCTGACACGGCTCGGACATCAGGCTGTCATCACAACCAGCGGCGAGGAAGCGCTGGAATCCTGGCTGTCGGCGAAAGCGGCCGGCACGCCTTATGACCTCGTGCTGATGGACATCCAGATGCCGGGACTCGATGGCATCGAGACGACCAGGCGCATTCGCGCTCGCGAGGCCGGCAGCTCCAGCCGCCAGACGCCGATCCTTGCGCTGACCGCCAACGCGCTGGTGGAAGATCGCTACACCTGTTTCGAAGCCGGCATGGATGGCTTTCTGATCAAGCCGCTCGATCGTGAAAAGCTTGCGGACGCGCTCGCGGGCCTGGCTGCCGCAAAGCACGTCGCTGCGTGAGCGCAATCCACCTATTCCTCCGCCCCGCCTTGACGTCATCTCTGATTCCCCTGAGCCTGTCGCCAATCAAAAACCTCTTCAGGGAGAAACGGATGGGCCACGGGCTGTCTAGATTATGCTTTTTGCGGCTTGTTTTGGCGTGTCTGGTGGCAAGCCTGTTGCCGGGCGCCTCGGCTGGCGCCGAAGAACCAAAACTGCAAACCACCGACGTGATGATCCCGTCAGGCGATGCTGGCGTTGAGTTGTTTGTGCGCAATAAACATGTCGCCGGCAAGGAATCGCCGCCCGACAAGATTCTGTTGTTCGTTCACGGCGCAACCTACCCGGCGGAAACCGCGTTCGATCTGCCGATCGAGGGCGTGTCGATGATGGATCTGATCGCCGCGCGCGGCTACGACGTCTATCTCGTCGACGTCAGAGGCTACGGCCGTTCGACCCGCCCGGAGGAGATGAGCCAGCGGCCGGAGGCGAACAAGCCGATCGTTTCCACCAGGGTTGCCGCGCACGATCTTGGCGCGGCGGTCGATTACATCCTGAACAAGCGCAAGGTTTCCAAAATCAACCTGATGGGCTGGTCGTGGGGCACGTCGATCGCCGGAATGTACACCAGTGAGCATAACGACAAGATCAACCGTCTCGTGCTCTACGCGCCGCAATGGATTCGCAACGAGCCCCCCGCGCCGGCGGCCGCCGGTGCACCACCGCTCGGCGCTTACCGGCTGGTTTCCAAGGAGCAGGCCAGGGCGCGCTGGTTGAAAGGTGTCGCCGAGGACAAGCAGGCCGACCTGATCCCGCCGGGGGTGTTCGACGCCTGGGCAAGCGCGACCTGGGCCAGCGACCCTGAATCATCGAAACACAATCCGCCGATGCTGCGCGCGCCGAACGGTGTTGTCGAAGATGGCGCCAACAACTGGAGTGCCGGCAAGGCGCTCTACGATCCCGGCAAGATAACCGTGCCGACGCTGATCCTGCACGCCGAATGGGATGCGGACCTTCCGAGCTATTTGGCGCAAGGCTATTTCGCGCAGCTCAAGAACACACCCTACAAGCGTCTGATCGAACTCAGCGAGGGCACCCATACGGTGATGCTGGAGAAGAACCGCATGCAGTTCTTTCACGAGCTCATGGGCTTTCTCGACGAGGAAAGACCGCTTGCCTTGAAATAGCTACGAACCGGCCGAGCGCGAATTATAAACGCCGCAACGCCACCGTTTCCACCACATGGTCGGCGCCCTTTTTCAGGATCAAGGTCGCACGGGGCCGCGTCGGCAGAATGTTGTCTTCGAGGTTGGCAAGGTTTGTGCGCTCCCAGATCGCGGTTGCGGTCGCAATCGCTTCGTCGTCGGAAAGCAGTGCGTAGCGATGGAAATAAGATCGCGGATCGTGGAAGGCGGTGTCGCGAAGCGTCAGGAATCGTTGCACATACCAGTCGCGCAATACCGGTTCCTCGGCGTCGATATAGACCGAGAAATCGAAGAAATCGGAAACAACCGACACCGCCTTGCCGTCGCGCGGAAGCCGGCCGGTCTGCAGCACGTTGACGCCTTCAACAATGAGAATGTCGGGTCGGTCGATCTCGACCCACTCGTTTGGAATGATATCGTAGGTCAAATGCGAATAGACCGGAGCGCGCACGCGTCCCCGCCCCGCCTTGATGTCGCTCAAAAACGACAGCAGCGTCGGCAGGTCGTAGCTTTCCGGAAAGCCCTTCTTCTGCATCAACCCCTGCCGTTCGAGCGTGGCATTGGGAAACAGAAAGCCGTCCGTCGTCACCAGATCGACCTTGGGTCGCGGCGACCAGCGCGCCAGCAGCGCCTGCAGCACGCGCGCGGTGGTGGATTTGCCTACGGCAACAGAGCCCGCGACGCCGATAATGTAAGGCATCTTGCGATCCTGGATGCCGAGGAAGCGGCGCTGGGCAATGAACAGCCGCTGCGCCGCGTCGACATACATCGCCAGCAGCCGCGACAGCGGCAGGTAGATCTCCTCGACCTCCTGGAGGTCGAGCCGGTCGTGCATGGATCGCAGCCTTGCGATCTCGCCACCTTCCAGCGTCATCGGCATATCGTCGCGCAGACGCGCCCACTGTTCCCTGGAGAATATCCGATAGGGGTTGTACAGCTGGTCCGGTGCCCGAATATCCATGACGCCGCCTCTTGTTGCGTGGGGCACAGGCCCTGCGCCGGTCAATCGCGCTTGCGCGCCGCCTTCTCTTCCAATCCGGACTTCCCTGTCCGTTGCGCAAGCGCGACTTCGACTTCGTCAAGCTTCACGCCGCGCGATTTCAGAAGCACGAGCAGATGAAACAACAGGTCTGCGCTTTCCGCGATCAAACGGTCGCGGTCCTTGCCGATCCCGGCGATCACGGTCTCCACTGCTTCTTCGCCGAGCTTTTTGGCGCAATGCTCCGACCCCTGGTCCAGGAGCTTGCGGGTGTAAGAAGCCTCCCCGCCCGACGCCGCACGGGCGTCGACAATGCTGGCCAGATCATGAATCGTGAAACGCGACATCAACTCGGCTCGATCGAATCAACTCGATATGGATGGCCCGGCAAGGAAGCGACGCCAGCCGAAAAGACCTCTAGCACTTCCCTCACAAAGAGTCGTCAGGGATCGAGCCGCATGGGCAGCCCGGCACGCGCCATATGGTCCTTGGCCTCACGTATGGTAAATTCACCGAAATGAAAGATCGACGCCGCAAGCACGGCCGTCGCATGCCCTTCGCGGATGCCCTCCACCAGATGGTCGAGATTGCCGACCCCGCCGGAGGCGATTACCGGGACCGGGACGCTGTCGGCGACGGCCCGCGTCAGCGGCAGGTCAAATCCCTGCCTTGTGCCATCCCGATCCATCGAGGTCAGCAGGATTTCACCGGCGCCGAGCGATACCACTTCCTGGGCATATTCGAGGGCATCGATCCCGGTGGGATTGCGCCCGCCATGGGTGAAGATTTCCCAGCGGTCAGAGCCTGTGCCGCGCTTCACCCGCTTGGCGTCGATTGCAACCACGATGCACTGGTCGCCGAATTTTTCCGCCGCTTCCTTCACGAATTCGCGGCGGTTCACCGCGGCAGAGTTGATCGACGCCTTGTCGGCGCCGGATCGGAGCAGCGTCTTGATGTCGCCGATCGTGCGCACGCCGCCGCCAACAGTCAGCGGCATGAAGCAGGCCTCGGCCGTGCGACGAACCACGTCCAGCATGATGCCGCGGTTTTCATGGGTCGCCGTGATGTCCAGGAAACAGAGTTCATCGGCGCCGGCGGCGTCGTAGGCGATCGCTGCTTCTACCGGGTCGCCCGCGTCTCTCAGGTCGACGAAGTTGACACCTTTCACCACCCGTCCGTCCTTGACATCGAGACATGGGATCACGCGCACCTTGAACATTCGAAGCTCCTAAATCTCTGTCCCGCGCATGATCTTTTCGAAAAACCGGTGCCGACTTTTTCTGATCAAGCGCTATGCGGCAGCGCGCGCGCTGCGGATCAGCGCCAGCGCGGCTTGAGGATCGAGCCGGCCATCATAAAGTGCGCGACCGACGATCGCGCCGGCGAGGTTCTTGGCGCGGGGTGCGAGCAGCGCCTTCACGTCGTCGAGCGAAGCAAAGCCGCCCGACGCGACGACGGGGATCGAAATGCGTTCGGCTAGCGCAATGGTGGCATCGAGGTTGAGGCCCTTCAAAAGCCCGTCCCGCGAAATGTCGGTAAAGACGATGGCGGCAACGCCGGCATCCTCGAACCGCCTTGCAATATCGAGCGCGGTCACTTCCGAGGTTTCGGCCCAGCCCTGGACCGCGACCTTGCCGTCGCGCGCATCGAGCCCGACGGCGACGCGTCCCGGGAATTTCTTCGCCGCAGCCTTGACCAGCTCCGGATCGCGCACCGCCGCGGTGCCGATGATCACGCGCGCAACTCCTTTTGCAAGCCACGCTTCAATCGTCCCCAGATCGCGGATGCCGCCACCGAGTTGCATCGGCGTGCTGACGGTCGCCAGCATCGCCTCGACCGCGTGCGCGTTCATCGGCTTGCCGGCAAACGCGCCATCGAGATCGACCACATGCAGATATTCGAATCCTTGCGCGGCAAAGCTTGCCGCCTGCGCCGCAGGATCGAGGTTGAATACGGTTGCGCGCGCCATGTCGCCCTGCTCGAGGCGCACACACTGGCCGTTCTTCAAATCGATGGCAGGAAAAAGGATCACGGCTTCCACTTCAAAAAATTCGAGATCAGGGCCAGGCCGAAACGCTGGCTCTTCTCCGGGTGAAATTGCGTGCCGAACGTGGTGTCGCGGGCGACGATTGCCGTCACCGGCCCGCCGTAGTCGGCGCGCGCCAGCACATCCGACTCGTTGGTCGCGTTGAGATGATAGGAATGCACGAAATAGGCGTGTCTGCCCTTCGGGCCGAGTGTCAGGCGCTCGAGCACCGGGTGTTCGGCAACCAGATCGAGCGTGTTCCAGCCCATATGGGGGATTTTCAGCTCCGCATCGCGCGGCGAAATCTTTTCGACATCGCCGGCGATCCAGTCAAACCCGTCTGTCGTCACATATTCTTTTCCGCGTGTCGCCATCAGCTGCATGCCAACACAAATGCCGAAAAACGGCCGCGCCTTGTGCCGCACCGCTTCCGTCATCGCTTCGATCATTCCGTCGAGCGCGTCGAGGCCGCGACGGCAATCGGCGAACGCGCCGACGCCGGGAAGCACGATGCGGTCGGCACGAAAGACCGTATCCGGATCGCGGGTGACGACGATCCTTTCCGGAGCCTCCAGGCTCTGGCTTGCGCGTTCGAACGCCTTGGCGGCGGAGTGCAGGTTGCCGGAACCGTAGTCGACGATCGCTACGCTCAACGCGATGCTCCCGGCTCCGGAAATAAACCAATGATCTCGTCGCGGGAGGGCGGCAGCGACCGCGAAAATGCCTCGCCCGGAACGTCCCGGGTCGGCGGCGGCGCGCCACGATCGACCGATGCCAAATCGTTGCCCGGCACGCGTTGCTTGGCGGTCCAGCGATCGAAGAAGCGCCGCTCGGCCGCCTCCTCGTCGTCGGCGACCACGATATCGAGCTGGCGCCAGTGGCGCCGCGACAAGGTCCAGCGCTTGAGGCTCGAAGCCTCGAAGCCCAACAGCAGCGCAAGCAGGCAATCGACGAGAAAGACCGCCGCCGGGCCAACGCCGAAGCGGACCATCGCGACATCCACCACTATGATCAGAACGATCCAGCCGATCAAGGCCAGCCACAGACGGTTCCAGGCAAGCCACACCACCCCGAAAAGCGCGGCCCATACGTGAAAACCGTCGCGAACGAAAGTGAAGCGATCCGTGGTCTGCAGGTTCCAATTGCTGGTCACCGGCGCGTGCACTGTGTAAACCGGCATCATCGCTCTCCGCCGAGAAGGAAGGTCAGCCTCCGAGCTGACCCTTGGTCGATGGTACTTCGCCCGCGGAGCGTGGGTCGATTGCGACCGCCGCCCGCAACGCCCTCGCCAGACCCTTGAAACAGGATTCGGCGATATGATGGCTGTTCTCGCCATATAGGGTTTCGACGTGCAAAGTCACGCCGGCATTGACGGCAAAAGCATTGAACCATTCCCGCACCAGTTCGGTATCGAATTGGCCGACCTTGTCACGTGGAAATTCGACCTTGAAGACCAACACCGGCCGGCCCGAAATATCGATCACCACGCGCGACAGGGCTTCATCCATCGGCATGAGGACGCTGGCATAGCGGGTAATTCCGGCCATGGTGCCAAGCGCCTGCTTGACGGCCTGGCCGAGCGCAATGCCGACATCCTCGGTGGTGTGGTGGTGGTCGATGTGAAGATCGCCGACCGCCTTCACCGAGATGTCGATCCCTGAATGCCGGGCCAAAAGGTCGAGCATATGGTCGAAAAAACCGATCCCGGTCGCGACACTGGACACGCCGGTTCCGTCGAGGTTGACCCCGA
>Ga0306926_10005217_pt1 | contig 13797 bp, 12 predicted proteins | sample flu12Cox44000178_FD_203759 | JGI IMG/M metagenome (GOLD analysis project Ga0306926, IMG submission 203759) | Lab enrichment of tropical soil microbial communities from Luquillo Experimental Forest, Puerto Rico - flux8day.12C.oxic.44.000.178 (v2)... | ecosystem: Environmental > Terrestrial >...
AATTAGACGACTGGGACCACCGCGTCCGGAAGATCCAATAGAAAGCAGGAACCAGAACGATGTCCGCGGCTGCAGGGCCAAGATAGCCGCTGCTCAGTGAGCCTGGTCGCGGCCGCAGGAGTCCTGCCGCTCGCAAGAGACTCTCAGCGCTGATGAAAGCGCGTTGGGTGCCGAGGAGGAAGGCTAGAGATTGAAGAGCAGCGTGAACACAAACTAGCTCTTTTTACTAATGTGTGGGAGTGCTCATCCCTAGCCCCGTTACGCTGAACTTCGTGTTCTTGATTCGGACCTTGTCGCGCACTGTTTATGGCGGGTCGGGGCATAAGATTTGGTTAGGCTCTCAGATCACCGAACCGCTCGGCTACCGCAGAAACGTAAATGCCGCGCCATATCGAAGACTTGTCCGCTATGTCTGTCTTGTCGAAGGGATCATCTATCCTCCTGCGTCGTAGTATGCCCATCTCCTGTAGATCAACAATTCGATTGCAGCTCAGATCGAGTCGGGGCCCGACCAGTCGAACCGCATGTGCTTGCTGGAACGCCCCGGCAAATCCCATTTGAAGCCGAAGGCGTCTGCTCGATCGGCTGTCGCCTTGCCCTGTGTTGCGATTGACCCTGGTCCAACTTCCGAACCGGCGGGGTTGTGCACTTGCACGCGCTGTCCCGGCAGACTCGTCGGACCGCTGAGTGCCTCGGCGCTAGCGACCACTCTCCCGGGAATCTCGGCCCGCCAGGACGCAAGGTCGTCGGCTACTTCAAATTCAATGGGAGCATACTCGATGCCCCGGACTTCGGCGATGAGCTTCGCGAACAGGCCGGGCCAGCCGCCCGCTTGACCGCCAAAGATCATCTGCAGCGCTTCGCGTTGACGCTCGTTCGCGCGCTGGTCGATAAAGATGCCCATTGTCGCCCTGGCGCCGGCCCAGATGTTACCGGTAAAACTACCCAGTCCAACTACATTAAGTCCTGCGAGTGGAACCCCGCCGTAGTTGCCCTCGCGGATGTGCCAGGCGAGAACACCATCGCAGTCACCGTAGGTTGGCGGCTGGGCAAAGTAGCAGGGACAGGGGATCGCGCATTTACAGGCGTCGAACCAGTCGCCCTTGACACTCCACTTCGGAACATCGGGCATGGTGTCCTCCAATCGCTGCTCATGATAGCACCCGATTGGTCGCTGATCATCCGGAAGATCCCGAGCGCCGGGCACGGAAACAGGATCAGAAGTCAAAATGCGCGGACGGAAATGGCGGCGATGATTACGCCCGCTGCTATTGCCGCCAGGCCAATCGCTCTTGCTAACCATTCGCCTCCTGGAAGCAACTTTTCCAGTGCGATCACGACCGCCACAGCAACCATCACGGTCAGGTTCATCACTCCCAGCACAAGTTGGATCAGCATCAGTGCCCAGCAGCAGGCGGCGCACAGCGCTCCATGGTGAACACCGATGCGAAGTGCGCCGAAACGGCCTCGGTGCAGATGTTGGACTATAAGCGTTAGCGGATCGCGGCAGTGCTTTAGGCAGGCGGATTTCCACGGTGTAAGTTGATAAATTCCTGCGGTGCACAGTGCCAGTCCGCCTGCGAAGGGCAATGCGCGGCTGAAGTCGTCGGAGTACATCGCACCTCGGGTGATGATGACACCAACCAGGTAGGCTACGACTCCGAATACCGTCCAGACGAGAAAATAACCGGCTCCAAGGATCAACGTTGCTTGCCCAAGATCCTCTGCTCCACGAAGACAGGCGGCTCGGCGATACAGCAGCAGCATGGGCATGATCGAGGGCAACATCATGGCCACCATCATCGCCAGCCACATCAGCATAAATGATGCCATAGCCCCGATCTTGCTGCCCATGGGCATCCACATCATGTTCATGGTCCAACTTCCGGGCATGAGCATTCCGCCAGTCATCGAGTAATTGAAATAGAGAGTAGCGCTGGCGGCACATGCAAAGACGAGGAAAACAATTATATAGAGCGCGCTGCTGCGAAATGCGCCTGTGGCAGCCCGATCATCAGCCCGCGGAGCAGATGACATCGCAGTCTCCGTGCAGGAATGCCCGCCACTAGAAATTATGTCGCGGAGTATATAGTGAGTTGTGATGACCAAACAACGCTATAACCGATGGCCATAACCGATGGCCGACGCGACATCTCAATGGATAGGTAACTTGCGCTGACGTGGTGGATAAAGTTTTCTGCGGTGAGGATAACTTACAGTTCCACGAGTTCGAGTGTCATATCGGCATTTTTCCAAGCGGCGCCAAATTCTCTTCGAACTTCTTCCATCCAGCGTAATCACTCCTTGTTGTGGATACGAGTGGAGCAGGGCTGTCTCGCACGAAGTGTCGGCAGATAATTGCAACGGGCCAATCGAACCGGACCCGGAATTTCGCCATGGCCTATTGGGCCTGGGCGACGCGTATTCCACGATAGGACAAAGCTCAGAATCCGAGGCTAACGCCGAAGATCGCCTAAATTGCCAACTGAAGCAGACAGGACTCCATCAACTCAGGCTGGCGCCCGCACGGTCTCCCGACCGCAGCGGCAAAGTAAGACAAGCTCAGTCCGTCAGTTCTTCTACCGGTTCCCTTCCCACCCGATGCTGGATGTGTGACCAGATAAAGTAGACGAGGGCAATCATCACCACCGCCAGAATGACGGCGTCGAGCCGATGGAACCAACTCTTCAGACGAGGATCCTTGTCCCATTGCTCGCCCAGCCTCATGCCGATGTAAGCCAGGACAAAACACCACGGCCAGGAGCCGATAAAGGTGTAAACGTGGAACTTTAGCCGCGGCATGCGCGCGATACCCGCAGGCAGTGCGATGAAGGTACGGAGTACCGGCAGCAGGCGCGCGATCAGTACCGCAACCGCACCCCGCCGCTCGAAGAAGCGATCGGCAATTGCCAGTTCACGCCGGCTGAGGAAGATGTAGCGGCCATAACGCTCCACCAGCGGACGCCCTCCGAAGTAGCCCACCTCATAGGCAATCACTGAGCCTAAATTGCAACCGATGGCACCCCACGTCGCGACCGCCAGCAGCGAGAAACGGCCCGTGTACACCAGGTAGCCGGAGAAGGGCATGATAATTTCCGACGGCAACGGAATACAGGCTGACTCGATGGCCATCAACAGCATGACGCCGACATAACCGCCTGCAGAAATTACGCTGGTAATCCACGCCGCCAGGACTTCAAGAATGTGAGAGATCATTGATTAGAAAACAACTCCGAATGACAGTGATCGGTTTTTGTCATGACAAGCGGACTGCATCCTCGGGCTACCTGCCTTTGAACGCTGCCGTCAAGGATCCAGGTGGATTAGGCTCCGAGTTTAGGCCTTGGCAGCCTGCCGCTTCGATTTTTTCTTGTCTCGATCTTCTATGCACTGCTCGGCTCCGCTCCCGCTCGGGGCAATGTCCCTTTCGCCCACTCGCCCAGCTTCTGCGCCGGGCAGCGCACCCCGACGAAGAACTGGCCGAACGCCGCATATTCGGCGCTCACCTGGTCAAACCGCATCTCGTAGATCAGCTTCTTGAATACCAGGGGATCGGACGCAAACAAATCCACGCCCCACTCCCAGTCATCGAAGCCGATTGACCCGGTGATTATCTGCTGTACCTTGCCTGCATAACGACGGCCTACGGCTCCATGCTCCTCCATTTGCCGCTGGCGCTCCTCGATCGGCAGGGTGTACCAATTTTTCTCCTCGCCGCGCTTGCGATCCATCGGATAGAAGCACAGGTAACGGCTCGCGGGAATCTTAGGGAACAACCGGGGCCACATTGCGGAACGCTGCCGATGGAGTGTCTCTTGCACATCCCGGTTCCATTCCTCCGAGTGCGGCGCGACGCCGCGTTCGCTGAGCTGCCGGAAGAGCTTCACGCTCGAGTCATACAGCCCCAACTCGATCACGGAAAGATAGGAATGCGTGGGTTCCAGAAACTCCTGTAACCCAGTCCGATTCAACTCGAGCTCGGCCGCATTCAACTCGTCGAACGAATCGCGAAAGTGAACAACCATCAGGTCGCCCTTGTGTCCCAGCATGGAGTAGAGGGCGCTCTGCCCGGCCTCTTCGACTGGTGCGAGCGCGTGTGCAGCATCACTGGCGATTTCAGCTTGACGTGCGTCGCTCAGCTTGCGCCACTCCGCCCAACGGAAGCGAAACATCTGATGCAGCACACTCGAGCCTTCCACCGTAAGAGGTACCGCGGGCAGTTCAGTGGACACAGTCTGTACTCCGACGTTGCTGGGAGCCATTAGCAAACTCCGTTGCGAGCGGTTAACAATGCGCCTCACACATTGTAATCCGGCGAAAGGACCATCAGGGAGCACAGCTCGTAAGAGCCAGGCGTGACGCGTCTGCTGCAGGGAAAGACGCCAGCAAGGTGGCTCTTAGTCTTTCTGGTGAAAGACCTTGTGGGCGATATCGGGCCAGAATTCCTTCATCACGTCGAAGCCGCCGTCGAGCGCAAGTTGAACCAGCCAGTTGTTGATGACGTTCGAAACACCTCGTTCCGGTGGGGGGTAGTACGTGGTGGAAATACTTGCCGCCGCGAGGTTGCCGCCGATCTCCGATATGTTGAACTGCTCCGTTTGCTTGTCGCTCCGTGTAATGACCAGTCGGCTCGCGGCATATCCTGCCCGGTTCCAAAAGCTTCCATGCCCCTTGGTGAAGTAGCGAGGGTCCTGTTTGAAGATCACCGGCAAGAGGAACTCTGTGAAGGCATTGCCGTCGGCGTTATCCACGTAGAATCGCCAGTAATAGCGGCCATAACCAGACCAGCCGCGCCCGAATTCGGGATAAGAGTCGATTCCGTAGCGCAGCCCGGCAACGAAACCGGTGTAAAGAAATGCGGAATAGTCGAAGGTGTCGTCAACCATCAGCTTCAACTTTCCCTTGGGTGTGAGCGGTGGGAGATTTGCGTCAGCGCTCACGGCCCGATAGTTGGGGATGACGTATAGAATTCGCTTCGGCTGTTTTTTCTGCGGCTCAGCGTTAAGGGAGTTCGCTCCCGGAGTGCTCGATGGCCCAGGATTGATGTCGGGTCCCTGATTCTGCAGTGCAGGGTCGCTCTGCTGCACGTCGACTTGCAGCCCTGCAAGCGTCGTGCTCGGAGCGTCAGGCAACGGAGCAGGCAACGCGCTAATCTCCTGTGCCCACACCTGTCCCGCCACCGCAATCAGCATCGCTGCTGGGAGTGCCATTCGCGCGATCGCCTTCAGCTTCCCTGACACATCCCCTATCAGATGCTCCCCATTACTATTAGGCATTAGTTTCTTCGACTCCTGCATGACGCGGGCGTGACGTGTTTTCTAACACTCTTACTTATACACCCGGATGCTGCAAACTTTCGGCCATAGTCCAGAATAATGTGTTTTCACAGCTGAAGGTACTGCTTGATCGTAAGCGTTGAAGCAACTCGGAATGAGGGCCAACTTGGGTGGAAGGATGAATGGAGAACAGCTGGTAACGGTGCAGAAGCAACGGACGCGGAGCCGAGGTCCAGCACTTGGTGGCGGAATCGTCAGCAGCGCTATGAGGCGGAGTGGGATTTGCCACTGTCATGCTTGTCTGGAATCAGACTCTGTGTCTGTGCGAACTGCCCACCTTCACGTCTCCTCCTTCAATTTCATCCGATTGATCCGACGGTTTTGATGACTTCGGCACTTTTTGGTCGGTCGGCTTCGTCAAAGATCCGCTGCCTTCGCCACTCCCGGCAAATCGAAACCGCCAAGGTGGTACTCACTCGGAGCAGGCTCCAACTCGGAGCGATCGCTTGCCAGATACCACAATCGTGGGGATTGCATCCTTGCCTTCAAACGGCAGGCATCTTGTCCGCTCTTAATTATTATGTTCCCGTAATACGCTATAAATAAAAGACTTGTTCGGCATCGCGAAAACCAAGGTAAAATGCTCCGAGTTCTCGAGTAGCGCCATGGTGCCGGAATTATCCAGGATCCAACCGACAATTCGGTTCGGGCGGGATTTCGAGCTCGACCCGCCTCTATACGAACTGCGTCGTGGTGGTCGGCCGCTTAAGCTGGAGCGCATTCCGATGGAGATCCTGCTCCTGCTGGTCGGCCAAAGAGGAAGGATCGTCACCCGGGAAGAGATCGCCGAGAACGTCTGGGGCAAGGGAGCCTGCCTCGACGTCGACAACAGTATCAACGGCGCGATTCGCAAGATCCGCCATGCTCTGAAAGACGATCCCGAGCAACCTCGATTCATCCAAACCATAAGCGGGCGCGGGTATCGCTTCATCGCGCCTGTCGGAGCCGGTCAGCAGGTAACCGTAGATTCCGACAAACAGGGAATGATCTTCCAGGGCACTGCTCCAGGAGCCGCAGCTGTTGCTGATGAGGAAGCCGAAGCCGACCCGTCACTTGCCGAACAGTCGCAACCAATGCAGGCCGACACCGGTTCGCGAACCTGGATTGAAGCCCACGCCAGCATCAGGCGTCCCTGGCGGCCGCTTCTGGTGGCGATTGCCGCTAGCCTGATTGCCGCGATTAGCGCACTTGTCTGGTCTCGCTTGGCAACTCGCCATGAAGTTCCCCGTGGCAGGTTGATGCTTGCGGTCCTGCCGTTCGAGAATCTGACAGGGGATGCCAACCAGGAATATCTCAGCGACGGATTCACCGACGAGATGATCGCACAACTAGGAAGTATCGATCCCCAGCGTTTGGCCGTGATCGCGCGCACTTCCGTCATGCACTACAAGAACAGTCGGACCCCGCTCGATCAGATTGCCGGCAAGCTGGGAGTTCAATATGTTCTGGAGGGCAGCGTACGGGGAAATTCCGACCATGTGCGAATAACTGCAAAACTGATCCGGGCGAAAGAACAGACCCATGTCTGGGCGAAAGAATACGATCACGAGCCTAAGGACCCGTTGGCGGTACAACGTGAGATCGCGACCGCAATCGCTAACGAAATCCAACTCGCCCTTGGTGATCGCAAAGGTGCCACACCGGCGGTTCGACCACCGCTTACTCCTCGGGAATACGAAGCTTATGACCTCTATTTGAAAGGTCGCTACTTGTGGAGCAAGCGGACACCGGAAGGGTTACAGGGAGCTGTTTACTGGTTCCAGCAAGCTATCGCCAGGGAGCCAAATTATGCGCGAGCTTATGCCGGCCTTGCAGATTCCTACACCATCATGAGCGATTATGGCTACGTTGCTGCGAATCAGTACATGCCGCGGGCGCGTTCGGCGGCCCTTAAGGCATTAGAACTGGATGATTCTCTGGCTGAAGCGCATACGTCGCTGGCCCTGATAGCGCAAAACTACGATTGGGACTGGCGGGCAGCGGAAAAGGAGTATCGCAAGGCCATTCAACTGAACGCGAACTACACAACAGCCCATCACTGGTATGCCGAGTTACTGGCATACCAGGGTCGTTTCGATGAGGCACTCGCAGAAAGCCAACGGGCCCGGGAGCTCGATCCACTATCGCAAATAATCGCCGCCGACAACGGAGCCATTCTTTACTTCTCACGCCAGTATGACCGCGCCATATCGCGCTTCCAGGGCGTTCTCGATGTTGATCCCTCTTCCGCCCGGGCGCACCTCATTATTGCGGCGTATGTACAGCAGGGGCGATTCGAAGACGCCTTGGCCAACCTGGATCGTTGGCGCCAGGTGAGCGACGGGCCATGGATTTGGGCGTGGCAGGCGTACGTGTGTGGCCGTGCAGGCGACGCTGTGCGGGCCAAGCGTGCGTTGCAGAAATTACGGAAGACGAGTCGCACCTGGGGAGTGGACCGTGCACGGTTCTTCGGTGTCGCATATGCAGGTCTCAATGACAACGATAAGTGGCTGGCCTGGCTGCAAGAAGCTTATCGACAACATACCAATGTACCCACAAGCCTCAAAGTGGACCCGCTCTACGATCCTTTACGCAACGATCCTCGTTTCCAGGATCTACTTCGCCGGGCGGGGTTCGGTGAGTCTTGACCAGAAAACCTCTTCAATGCCATCTGTCCCATCCTCTTCCTTGAGATAGACGATCGACATCCTGCTCAACTGGGGTGCCCGGCGTTCCCGCTTCACTGCTCGATCTTGGCTTTCATTCCGCTTTCTGTGAAGCCACCAATCTTGTAAACCACCGGCACGTGAGGAGAGATCCGCCGATTGATGAGGGTGCGGGTCCGCCGCAAGCTGGAGGAGTCACCGCTCAGATAACCGACCTGCTTACGCGCGGTAAGGTCTTGGCGCGCCGTCCGCCGGAACCTTGCCAGGAGTATTTACCCAAGGTTCTTGGCGATACCAGGCAAATACCGTGGTTTGAATTGCTTGCGAGAACAGGAAAATTAAGGACTCCGACAGAACACCACTATTGAACCTGGAAAGCTGATCCCACAATATGCCCGCACGCTCGCCGAGCTGACGCCGGTCACACGGGAGCTTAAGCGATTTAACGAAAAAGGAAGCCACCCGTACGAGATCGGTTGGCTCTCTCGTCCGCCATAAGATTCACCTCCCCCCAGAAGGCGCCGTGAGAGCTTTTGTGCCATAGAGCTGGAACTGCGAAGCCACACCATAAATTTCAGGAGAACGCTCTCATGACGACGGATGCTGAACTGGACAATTGTCCGCACCTGACGCACGAGCTTGCCACCTTCCTCCGTGCCTTTGTCCGGAAGCTTGATGCGCGAAAGTTGAAGGCGAACAGGGATGTGACCCGGCACGCAACGAGGTTTGGATTCAACCTGCCGTCCGCGCTCAGGGAAATCCTCATCCGGGAAGGCTACGGAGAGCCCCTTTTTACAGCACAGGGCGTAAGAGCGAGTAACGCAGCGCTTGCCCGGTCAGGGCACTTCGGTGCTTTGGGGCAGGTCAGCCGGCGCATCAGGGCCTGCAGATCTTCTCTTGGAGTTGCTGGTCGCAGTTCTGTGCGTGTGCCAGCCAGCGGCCAGCCAGTTTCTGCGCCTCGGTTCCCCCCATAGTTTGATCTTCCCGCCGTTGTCGATCTGTGGAGCCCCCAGTCGGACTTGTCAGTGTTGTCTCGCATTCGACCTTGGGAGATCTACGCGACATCGGTAGGGTCGTTGCTCCTGGAACGTGAGAGAGCGCCAACCACAACCAACAGACCAGCGGCGAGTGAGGTAACTCAGCGCCTCAAGGAGAATCCCATGAAAACAACTCGATACGTGCTTCTTTCAACCCTAGTGTTAGTCGCGGTAGTGGCTCAGCTGGGTAGCATCGCCCAAGCGGAGACGTGCTACGTGCTAAAGCCTTTTGTGGATGTCCTCCGGCTCAATGTACAGATCACGGAGGGCGGCCCGAACTCGATGCATGAGGCTGTGTATGGGAACTGGATTACCAGTTCGTACACGCTGCCGGTGGTCGGAGCGCGAGAGCTCAACCTAGGCGGCAATACCCAGAGACGGCTCGGTATTCACGGCACCAACAACTCGTCGTTCTTCGGGGGTAACCCGGCATGCGTACTGGATGGAATCCCTGGCGGGAAGTGGTCTCTCTCCTGTTTTGGGGGTGGTAGCGGCAGGTTTTCAAACAGTGGAACTGCCCTGGCTCCCATTTCGTGTGCATCCCTTCCTCCATCCGTAGAAGCAGGGCCGGAGGCAGGCAGCAAGTAAGAGTGTCCAAGGGGGGAACTCCAAGGGGAGTGCCCCCTCAGTTGAGCTGGATTCTTGTCGGTTCTATTGCTAACCGTATCTTGGCTTGGGTGGCGAACACACGTGACTGCTCCGTCCGCTAAAGGGACGGCTTCCCAGGACATGCCGACTAACGTCGGCATTTAGGTCCTGCTGGCCCAGTCCGGGCCAGCCCAACTGCTTACGCAGTTGGACACAGTGCGTAGCACTGATCTTTGAATCACCGGTAGCTGGCACTTGCAGCCTTGCTATCCGGCAATGCTTGGATTTACCGATCTGTCCCGCAGCTCGAAGCTGCTCAGGCTCGTGATCGCGTGATGATCCAAGCAGGTAATACTGCGATCTTGAGATTACAACAACCGAATGATGTTGTCGTCGCGCAAGAGCAATTAACGCGGTGCAAGCACCGCCCGCGTTTTCCCCTGTCGCCTGAAGGCGACAGTCCCCAACGCGAAAAATTTTATGGGCTCGTCTCCATCGCTGTGCGCCTCTCGCCGTGGGTGGGCGGTCGTTGGGGTGAGTGGAAAGCGTATTCACGATTCGCCACAACTCCGTTTGCCTGCCGGGGTTTTTCCAAGCGCGATTCCAAACGAAGGTACCCCAGCGGCTTTCATACATACGGTGTCCACCGTGGCAGCCGGGCGTTCCAACTTGCCGAATCGGGTGAGCACCCTCTACACTGAGGGTTTTCCGAAGGGATTTTTGAGCTTGCATTCATGCAACCGCCGGAATGGGCTTGGCGGGGAGGATACATGCGGCGGTTTTCAGCGGCTTCTTTCCTGGCTGCATTGGTTACAGTCTTTGCCCTTTTGGTTCTCAGTGCCTGCAGCGGTACATCAAGCAATCCCAATGCAGTGACGAAAATCATTCTGACACCAACGTCCCTGTCGCTGAACCAGGGACAGGTCACAGCTATTTCCGCCGTCGCGCAGAATTCTGCCGGCAGCACGGTTGCCGCCGATATCTTGTTCAGCAGCAGCAACCCGGCCCTCGCCTCGGTCTCGAGCGGCGGCCTGATCTGTGGCGGAACGTGGGATGCCAATATCATCGTCTGCACCGCGGCGAGCGCTACTGGCCAGGTAACAATCACCGCGACCTCCGGCACCGTCACCGCCACGATGACAATATATGTTCACCAGCATGTTGACCGCGTCGTGGCCAGTGCCCAGGGACCCTGCCTTAGTTTGGGGAGGACCGCCACGATGGCTGTCAGCGTACTCAACACTTCCGCCTCAGGATGCTCGGTGCAGTCGCCATGCGATATCACCTCCACAGTCGGGCCGATTATCCACGGTACCGGCGACACCACGATCCTGGCAGTTGACAGCAGCACTGGAGTTCTGACGGCGGCTAAGCCGGGAGTAACTACCATCTTCGCCAGCGTCTCGGGCGTCAACAGCGTGGCTCAGTCGTACGAGGTCTGCCGGATCACCACCATCAACGTTCACAGTTCGACCGGCTCGACCACAGATTTCACACTGAATCCGGCCAGCGCCCAGACGCTGGTGGCCGATGTGGTCGACAGTGCCGGAGTACAGGTGAACCCAGTGCTAACCTGGGGAACGACTTTTAGTTCTGTGGCCACTGCCACCGTGGCTTCATCCGGCAGCCCCTTTGGAACGGTCACCGGCGTTGCACCGGGAACGGCATTCATCACCGCCACCTGCAGCAACCCGGACTGCAACGCCAATCTCCCAGCGCAGTACGCATTGAGCGTGAACACCGTTACCGTGCCCGGCGGCGCCGGCCCCACGGTCTATGCCGCGAGTACGAACTCCCTGTCGCTGATCCCGATTTCCAGCGCTAGCGACACCATTGGGACCGCTCTTACCTTGCCGTATCCTCCTAACTCGATTATCGCCGATCCTGTGGGGAGAAAGGTTTACCTGGGATCGAGCAGCGGTATGATGATCGTTACGGTAGCAAACAATACGATTACCACCAACACGATTAGTGGGGTGATTCTTGCTGTGTCTGGGGATAGCAACTACGTTATCGTTTCTGATCCCAGCACCAATACGACCAATGTCTACGATGTGAGCACGAGCTCATCGGCATTCACCCACCCCAACACGACGACGTGGGCCGCCATCACTCCCGACAGCAAAACCACCTGGTTCTCCCAGGGCAGTCACGGCTTCAACGACTCGCTGAGCGCCCCTGCCTACCAGTTCGGCCTGCCCTTTGTACCGGTAGCCGGGGCCTTCAACGGGACCGGAGCCCTGGGTTACTTTACCAGTGGCAACTCGGCGGGCATCGATGTCCGATCCACTTGCAACACCAGCGATGTGGAAACGCTGGCAGCAAGCAATCCTACGCTCATAGTGAGCACACCCAGCGGTGCAGCGGTAGCCGACTCCCCGAATCTGGACGTAATTACCAGCAGTAACTTTGGGGAGGGCTGCCCGGCTACTGCATCGACTTCGATTACTTCTCACCCTCTCGGACTGGGCAGCTTCAACACCAAGCAGATGTTCGTTGATTCCACCGGCACATCGATATGGCTGATCAGCAACCTGCCGCAAGTGGTCAGTTTCGATATACCGACATCGGTGACGAACGCGACTCCTCTTGTCAATGGAGCAACGCCCTTGAGCGGCGGCATCCGTACTGACGGCCAGCAAGCCTATTTCGGCGCCAGCGACGGCATGGTGCATCGGATTGAAGTCGGCACTCACACGGACGTGCAACAAATCGCCGTGGGTCTCAAAGACACTAACGGCAATACCGTGAATCCCAACCTGGTCGTGGTCGTTCCCTAGGAATAAAGCTGGACAAGTAAGAATCCTTGGCTCTTCCGACAGCTTGCTGCAGCTGGTTTCTGCGGCAACCTTATGTTTTCTTTTCGCCCAACTCGCGCGCGACACTGTCGAGTACGCCGTTAACGAATTGCACCGATTCAGGTGTGGAGTAGCGGCGCGCAATCTCCAGTGCTTCATTGATGACAACCGGCCGCGGCGTTTCGGGAAATCCGAGCATCTCCGCTACTCCTGCGCGTAAGAGGTTCCGGTCCACCGCTGCCATTCGTTCCATGCGCCAGTGCTCGGCATTTCGCTCGATCACTTGATCGATCTCCTGGCTGCGCTCCGAGGCGATACAAAACAGCTCGTCCGCAAACCCACGCACCTTCTGGTCGAGATCTTTACGCTCGCTCCAAAACGTACCGCGCACCTGCTCGGCGCTCTGTTTGCCCATGTCGAGTTGGAACAGCATTTGCAGCGCCAGTTCACGCGATTTGCGGCGGGTGCCCGACTTGTTCATCGCCGTTCACCCGCCTTGTCTGCCGCATGCACCGCAATTTTGTCCCGCAGCGACGCCATCTCGACCGCAGCCAGTCCGGCCTCGAATCCCTTGTTGCCCGACTTCAAGCCGGCGCGATCGATGGCCTGCTCCAGCGTGTCGCAAGTGAGAATGCCGAAGGCGTGGGGCACCGCGGTTTCCTGTGCCGACTGGCCAATGCCACGCGTAACCTCGTTGGCAATTACGTCATAGTGCGCTGTATCGCCGCGCAGCAGACAGCCCAGGCACACGATTGCGTGATAGCCCTTGCTCTCGGCGAGTTGACGCGCTGCGGCGGGGATTTCAAACGATCCCGGGACATTGACAATCGTAATGTCTTCCGGCGTAGCGCCGCATTGGCGAAGCGCCTGCAGAGACCCATCAAGCAGACGCTGCGTGATGAAGGAATTGAAACGCGACACCACAATCGCGAAGCGCTTGCCGATAGCATTCAGGGACGCTTCGACGCCGCGCGTCTCGGCAGGGTTCTTCGCATAGGTGATAAACCCGACTCGCAGGCCGCTGATTTCCGCCTCAAATCGTCGGGCGCCGTAGGGCGTATCCCCAATGTCGCGCGTAATTTTGATCTTCTGTTCTCTGACGATGTCGGCAGCCGTGTCCGCGTCAGCAACCTCGACCATAACGTCCACGCTGGGAGAGTCGCTTGCAGCGATGAATTCGACGCCTCCGCATGGCGCTAGCATTTCGATGCCATGGCTGCCGCCCTCATGCCATTCATTGCCGCGAGTGAATCCCAACGCACGAAACAACTCGAGCGTCGGCTGCAGGTCTTCGAGCAATTTGCCGCCAACGTGCGGGAAAACAATGGAGCGAACCATAACAATAGTGGCTAGTGATTCGTGGATAGTAATTAGCGAAAAGTTTTACGACGGA
>Ga0306926_10005221_pt1 | contig 13793 bp, 16 predicted proteins | sample flu12Cox44000178_FD_203759 | JGI IMG/M metagenome (GOLD analysis project Ga0306926, IMG submission 203759) | Lab enrichment of tropical soil microbial communities from Luquillo Experimental Forest, Puerto Rico - flux8day.12C.oxic.44.000.178 (v2)... | ecosystem: Environmental > Terrestrial >...
CAGCGCGGCGCCGGCGGCGGCAGATCCTTGGCAAACAATTGACTATAGGCGAAGCCGCCCTCGGTCATGATCAATCGTCCTTTAACGATGTCCTCCCTCTCCCCGCGATTGGGGAGAGGGCCGGGGTGAGGGGCCGCGATCAGCGTGCCGCGGGCGCGTATTTGCCGGACAATTGCGGGGTTATGTCCGGATAGGCGCCGGGTGTTTTCTGTGCTGCCGCTTCGTGCATCTGCAGCCGGGTGCGCCGCTCCCATTTGCGCTTCAGCTCGTCTTTGATGTTGAAGGCGAGCCGGCCAACGCCTTCGATGTCGAGCTCGATCTTGTCGCCATCCATAAACGGGTTGAGCCCGCGGTGATTGGTGCCAGTGGCGATGATGTCGCCGGGCTCCAGGGCGTGGACCGAGGACAACCACTCGATGCAGCGCGGGATCCTGTGCGCCATGTCGCTGGTGTTGAAGTTCTGCATCAAGGTGCCGTTGTTGTAGAGCCGGATCTGCAATTTTTGCGGGTCCGGAACTTCGTCCTTGGTCACGATATACGGCCCGATTGGGGCGAAGGTATCGCGCGACTTCATGGCAAAAAAGCCGGGGGCCGGCAGACCCCGGGCCGAGCCATCGATAAAACAGGTGTAGCCGAACACGTAGTCCATCGCGTCGGCGGCTTTGACGTTGATCGCCTTCTTGCCGATCACGACAGCGAGCTCGGCCTCGCCCTCAAAGATCGTCGCCGGCGCATCGGGCAATACCATCGTGTCGCCGGGTCCGCAGACGGCGTTCGCCGTCTTCTGGAACGCGTTGATCGGCGCGGGGGCGCTGCGGGTGCCGTCTTCCATGTAATTGACTGCCATGCAGTCGATATTGTCCGGCTTTGGCAAGGGCGGGCGTACGCGCACCGACGACAATGCGACACCCTGGCTGCTCGCCGCAGCATCGTTGAGCTTGGCGCGGTACTGGTCAAAGCGGGCGATCAGCCCGTTGATCAGATCGCCCGGGCCGGTATGCGGAATGTCGCGCACGACCGACGACACATCGACGACGCGGTCGCCCTTCAGAACGCCCAGCTTGTAGTCGTCAAAATAAAGCAGCTTCATCTTTGGTGCTCCCTCACTCGATGGGTACGAAGATGCAATTGCGGATTTTGCCGTCGATCGCCTTGGAGAGGTGGCCCTTACCGGTCGTATCCTCGACCAGGAACACCTCGCCGGCGCCGATCTTGCGGCTTTCGCCGTCGCTCGCGGTGATCTCGACACCGGCGTCGAGATTGATGATGTATTGCCGACGGGGTGCGGGATGCCAATCGAGGTCGTAGGTCGGCGGGACCTCGCGGAAGATGATGCCGGTCGCCGGCAGACGCTTGGACAGCTTGCCCGAACGGGTTTCCTCGACCCATTCGACCTCGATGTCGCGGAAATGCGACTGGCCGCTCGCATCGGTGTAGAGATTGTGTATCCGCACTGGCGCACCTCCCTCAAGATCTTCCGACCGAGGCCATACTAACGGTCGCGCTGACCTCGACGCCAGCCTCTCGGCGCAAAGCCACCGGCGAATGCCGCGCCCGCGGCTTGAGGCGGAGCGCCGGACGCTCGACCAGGTGCCAGGATATAAAGGCGAGCGCCGCCGCCGCCGGCAAGGCGAGCAGGAACACCTGCCACCACATGGCCCGTCCGCCCAAAAGCCAGACCACCCCCTGCTCGGCAGGCCAGCCGTAGATGTAAATGCCGTAGGAAAGATCGCCAAAACGCGCCGCCGGGATAACCGGCAGGCGTGGTGTCACGGCAAGCCACAGCGCCAGATAGCAGCCGAACAGCGGGAACAGCGGCAGGAATTGGCGCAACGGCACGCTCAGGACGAGACCGGCCAATGCCAGGAGCGCGATGCGGCCGTCGAAGATGCGGGTATGCCGCAGCTTGTAGAGGACCATGCCGGCGGCGAAACAGCCGACCAGCCACGCCCAGTTGCTGAGCAGCTGGAAAAACCACCCCCATTTTTCGGTCTCGTCGAGCAGGTTGAAGCGGAGGTCGGCGACACCGAACGCCAACAGCAGGAGTGCGACCCGTACCGTCAAGAGCCGTAGCACCCCGAGCGCCAGGACCATCAGGTACATCACGAACTCGTAGCGCAAGGTCCACAGCGAGCCATTGATCTCAAGCCCGACCTGGTTGTCGACAAACCGCACACCCGGCAATTCGTGCACGGTCTGATCGAGAAGCGTATTGCCCAGCACGTATCCGTAGGGTTCGGCCCGGCTCAGATAGAGGCCGAGGGGCAGCGTCGTGACAACCGGCGCCAACACGAACGCCGACAGCAAGGTAGCGACGAACAGCCCCGGGAAGATGCGCAATGCGCGCTTCATCAGAAACCGCCAAGGATCTCCGGTTTCTTCAAAGCTCTGGGTCACCAGAAAGCCGCTGATCGCGAAAAACACAAAGACACCGACGAGCCCGAGGATCGATTGGTTGCCGGTCAGCCAGATCAACGGCTCATGATCCTGCGTGCCCTCGGCGATCAGAAAGGAATGCGAAAAGACGACCGAGGCGGCGGCGACCAGCCGCAGCGCGTCGAAATTATTGCGCCTTGTCATTGACGCATCCTGCGACAGGCCACCGACTCTATCAACCGCGCTTGCCAGCGGGCTTCGGTCACATCCAGGTCAGTACTTGTTCGACCGGAACAAAAGCAATTCTGTTACGCTAACATTGCTGGCAACGAGGATCTTCGCCGGCGGTGGCCGCTGACGCGGCTGCAAGCGGGGGGCACAAGCCTGATGCGAACACTTTTGGAACGGATCGGGGGGAGGCATGGAAGAGTTGATCGATCAACAAATTGCCGCGTTGGGGCAAACCAAGGTTCTCGTGGCCCTTAAGCCGGAGGTCCTCGGATACGCGCTTACCGAGCGCGATTTGCCCGCAGTGTCGGATGCCGCTCGCAACTGGCTGGGAACTTTCTTCGTTCAACCCGATCAACAGCAATCCGCAGCCCTCGCGCTCACCGCCGCGCATTTCGCAGGCCGAAAACGTGTTCCACCACGCGGGCTTGAGAGGGAAAAAGTCCGCGTCTTTCCGCGCTTGGGATTGGCGCTAGGGGTCGTCAATGCTCGCACGGTCGACTTATTACGCAGCGATCGGCGGGTCGCGAATATCCATCCGGCAGCCGAATTGAGCCTGATCCGACCGGTCGACATCCGACCGGCGCGGGGCGCCCCGTCGCCGACCTGGGGTGTCGTGCGATTGAAGGCCCCGGCGCTGTGGAGCGCGGGGATCGATGGCAAGGGAGTCGTCGTCGGCCATCTCGATACCGGTGTCGCCGGCGATCACCCGGCTCTTGCCGGAGCGATCTCGGCCTTCGCTGAATTCGATATGGCGGGCAACCAGGTTTCACGCGCAAAACCGCGTGACAGCGGTGAACACGGCACTCATACCGCGGGCACCATCGTCGGCCGGCCGACCGGACAAGGGGCCTTCGGAGTTGCTCCCGGCGCGCGAATTGCCAGCGCGCTGGTTATCGAGGGCGGCCAGGTTATCGATCGGATACTGGCCGGGCTCGAATGGATCGTCGGTAAAAATGTTCGGATCATGAGCATGTCGCTCGGGTTGCGCGGGTACACGCCGGCATTCCAAGAACTCATCGATGCGATTCGCCGCAACAACATCCTACCGGTTATCGCGGTCGGCAATGAGGGGCCGGACACCAGCCGCTCCCCGGGCAATTATGCAAATGTGTTGTCGGTCGGCGCGGGCGATGCCGAGGATATGGTCGCCGATTTTTCGGGCAGCCAGAAGTTTGCGCGCGAGCGAGACCCGTTTGTGCCCGATCTGGTCGCGCCCGGAGCGAACGTCCTGTCCTGCGTACCGGGAGGCGGGTATGCCGCAATGGACGGCACGTCGATGGCCACTCCCCACATCGCCGGCCTGGCCGCCCTTTTGTTGCAGGCCAGGCCTTCGGCGAGCGCGACCGACCTCGAAGCGGCGATCCTAGGAAGCTGCATCCGTCCCGCCTCGATGCCCGACTACCGCGCCAATCGCGGCGTCCCGGACGCGGTGGAGGCCTTTAGGATCCTGACCGGAGAGGCGCTCGCCGAGCCGGTTGCGAAAGCCCGCACAACGGCGCCTCGGCGTTCGGCTTCCCGCACCGCAAGACGCAGGGAGGTCGCATGATGGAGTTCTGCGGTTATTTTCCCGTCACCATATAGAGCGTCATGAGGGATCGAGATTGCGCCCCGCGGAGGTGCTCATGGCAAATGTCACACCGTCCGAGAACTGGGAAATGGACACTGTGATCGACGAATTGCGTGCCCGAGCCAAAAGAGGTGAGGCCGTTGCGGCTCAGGTTTTCTTGCATGGGACGCAGGCCGGAGATGATCTGGGGGAATTTGCGCAGAAGCTCGTCGGCGCTGCTTCAGCGGTCCATGGCGGCAAGGCACGTAAAGCATCGATCGGGCGCGTCTCGAACCTTGCCAAGTCATTTTCGCTTAGGGCGGATCCCGAGGTCTTTGTTCGCCTGGCGAAGGAACCCTCGGTCAAGGCGATTTTGCCATCTCAAATCGATGATGTTTATCCAAAGCCGGTAAAAATGGTCCGCGAATAATCTCGAATATATCCGCGCATCTGAAAAACGCTGCGGGTTCGCGAAGTCGGCCGAAGTTTCGGCCGTCGATATCCAGCAGCCGGGCGACGCGCTCGCGGTGCCAGGGGACAAAGGCCGAGGGACACTCGTTTTCGAGGAACCTTCGGGCGCTGGTGCGCAACAGCTCCTGCTCTTCGGTAAAGCCGATGTCCGTACCTACCCGGCCCGCTTATACCGGCGGCAGTCGAACCGCACCATGTCGCGGAAATGCGGCCGCAGGCGGTGCGTCCAGGGCGTATCGGCCGCCTTGCGCCACTCGGCCGAGTTCCGCACCTCGGGCGAGGCAAAATGGTAGACGGCGACGTAACGCTGGGCGGCGCCGGTGCCGCGATAGCGGCGGGCGCACAAGGTGCCGGGCACGGCACCCAGCGCCGGGACATGCTCCTCGTTGTACCATTTGTTGAAGTCGCTCTCGTGCTCGGCAGGAATGTTCATCCCGATGATCAGTAGCGCCGCGGCTTCGGCCGGTGCGGTGCGGTCGCCGGGAAACAGCTGTTCGCCCTCATAGCGCATCAGGCTCTTGCGGAAGCGCGCGGTGCGCTTGGTCCAGGGCGACCCGTTTTCGCCGCCGACCGCAAGGTAAGGCGGGCTCTTCAGCACATCGACATTGTCGAGATCGTAGGTCGCAACCGAAATCTTTGGGTTGGTGATCCCGATCCAACGATCGCCGTTTAGAAAGCCGGGCACCCGCCGCCGCTCGGGGATGTGCTCGAGGTCGTACCAGTCGTGAAACTCGTCTTCGGGGGCGGCGGAGAAATCCATCGCCGCGATCAGAATGCCCTTTGCCATCGGTCCCTCCCAGGGGTTTGAAGCATCATCGCCGAGGCGCTCCGGGGTTTCCAGCGAAACCCGCCGCAGCTATCGGGGGTCGCGCCGGTGGCGCGCGCTTCAGCGCCGGGTGCGCGGCTGGGCAGCGGCTGTTGACTGCTGACGGAACAGGGTGTCGGCGGCTTGCTTCTGGGTGTCCGACAGGCTTGCATAAAGACTGTCGAAAGCGGTTGCCAGCCGCTCAGTGTTGTCGGCGTAAGCGCGGGCGATCTCGGCGTAGGAATGCATGTTGTCGGGCGCGTTCATCGTCGCGACCGCACCAGCCCGCTGCGTGAAGAGCGCATCCGTGGCCGCCGCATTGTCACGCATCGCCTGGGCGAAGGCCGACCATAACGGCATCTGCGCCTCGGTGATGCCGAGCTGCGACTGCAACGCGCGGACACGCTGATCTACCGCGGCCTGGGTCGCGGTGGATGGCGCCGGGGCTGTCGCCGGCGGAGCCGCAGCCGTAGGGGCTGCGGCCGCGGCGGGCGCCGTCGGCGGGAGCGGCGCTGTCGACTGCGCGAGCCCGACCGAGGGTGCCAGCAGCGCCGCGAGAGCGACGCCGTGCGCAAGGGATGTGGTGACCATATCTGTGATCCTCAGCGCCACCCGCCGTGACCGCCGCCAAAACCGCCGCCGCCCATCCGTGCCTCGTGCCAACCCCCACCGCCGTGCCAGCCGCCAAAGCCACGGCCGCCCCATCCCCCATGCCAACCGCCACCCCATCCGCCATGCCAGCCGACAAAGCCGCGGCCACCCCATCCGTGATGCCAGCCACCGCCCCAGGCCCAGCGGGACGGTCCCCACGGCCGGCCGTGAAAGCCGACGACCGCCCCTCCAAAACCGCGATGGCCGAAATGCGTGATCGCCGGGGTCGCTCCGACGGCGGCGACGCCGCCGGTGACAAAGCCGCCATGCCACCAGCTGGGTCCGATGGTCGCGAAGGCCAACACGGGGGGACCGATGACGAGCGCGAAGGACGGGGGTGCTAAGACGGCGAGCGGCGGCGCGGCGGCAACGACGATCGCCGGCGGCGGTAGGACTACGATCGGTGGCGGCACCGCCGCGCCGAGCAATGCGCCGGTAGGAGGCGGCGGGGCAGCGGCCGCTGGAGGAGGAGCTACGGGCGGTGGAGGAGCCACCGGTGGCGGGGGGGCTGTCGCGATCGGCGGCGGGCCGATCGCCGGAAGTCCGAGGACGATCGGCGGCGGCGTTATGTAGATCGGCGGCGGCGCAACGATCAGCGGTGGCGCGACGATAACACCGAACGATGCACCGACCAGCAGACCACCCCACGCCCAGGCGCCTGCGCCCCACCCCCAGCCGAAATTGTTCCAAGCCCAGGCGTGACGCCAATCCCACCAGCCGGCTCCCCGGCCGACAAATCCCGGCCCGGCCCAGCCATGCCCGAATTCGGCCGACGCCAAGGTCCCGCGCCACCCCGGGCCACCCCAACCGTGCTTATACCAGCCGAGGTGGCGGCCGTTGTCGTGCCAACCGCCGGCTTCGTGCCAGCCTCCCCCACCGTGCCAGCCCCAACCTCCACCGCCATGCCAGCTGCCGCCCCCGTGCCAGCCACCGCCCCCGTGCCAGCCACCGCCCCCGTGCCAGCCGCCCCCATGATCATGCCCAGCCTCGACCGGGCCGGCGACCACGATCGCCAGCACCGCCGCCGCGGCGATGAGCAGCTTGGATGCACCCGTCATCGGTAATTATCCATACCGGTTGCCCGGACGGAAAACGCAGTAATGTCAGCCGCCATTCCGAGATTGTGCGCCACACTTGCCTGAGGCGGATGAATCCAAAAAAGGTCAAGATATCGTTAGGAAAACACCGACGCGCCTGTTGGTCCGCGGTTCCCGCTATGATCGGCGACACATTCCTGAAGAAACCCGATGACCGCCACGACCCCGGTCCTCAAAAAGGCCGAGACGCTCGGCCCGTTGGCCTCGCGCTATGTCGAGGTCGAGAGCCTGCCGTGGAAGCCGACCCCGTGTGCTGGGATCGACATGAAGGTGCTGCTCGAAGATCCGGAGACCGGGCTCCTGACCGCGCTGTTCCGCTGGCAGCCGGGGAGCGAGCTCGCCTTGCACGAACATGTCGAAATCGAGCAGACCTTTGTGCTCGAAGGCAGTCTCGTCGATGACGAAGGCGAAGTGCGCGCCGGCAATTACGTGTGGCACCCAAAGGGCAACCGGCACATCGCACGTTCTCCCGGTGGTGCGCTGGTCCTGTCGATGTTTTTGAAGCCCAACATATTTCTCGCCGGCGACGCTGCCGGCCGGGATTTGAGATGAGGCACGTCTTGCGATGCGTTATCGTCACCCCCGCGCAAAGCGGGGGTCCAGGGCAAGTGCCCGACTTCGACGCCCTGGATTCCCGCATTCGCGGGAATGACAATGTAGAGCGAGGGCGTCTATGACATTGAAGATTTACGGCGTCGCGCGCTCGCGCGCCTTCCGCACTTTGTGGATGGCCAAAGAACTCGGGCTCGATTACGAGCACATCAAGATAGATTTCGCGACCGGCGAGACCCGCACGCCAGTCCATCTCGCGCTCAATCCGAACGGGCATGTCCCGGTCATCGACGATGACGGTTTTATTCTGTGGGAGTCGATGGCGATCAACCTCTACCTCGCCAAGAAATACGGCAGGGACGGGTTCTATCCGACGCGCCTCGTCGATGAGGCACGGGCCTGGCAATGGAGCTTCTGGGGGATGACCGAGATCGAGCGGCCGGTGCTGACCGCGCTCTTCAACCGCGCGATCTTGCCCGCGAATGAGCGCGATCCCGCCGCAGCCGACGCCGCGGAGAAGACACTCGCTCAGCCGCTGAAGGTGCTCGACGGCGCGCTCGGCCGCTCGCCGTACCTGCTCGGCGACAAGTTCACCGTCGCCGACCTCAATGTCGGGAGCATTCTCGCCTGGGCGCGGCCGGCGCAGATCGACTTTTCGGCCTTTCCGAAAGTCGCCGAGTGGTCGAGGAATTGCGCCGAGCGGCCGGCGGCGCGCGCCGCTCGGCAATTGCAGCGGGAATGAATGGGAGAAAGCAATGGCCAAAGTACGGCTGTCGCGACGGCAAACACTGGCGCTTGGGCTCAGCGGGGTCGTGCTGCCGAGTCCCTTTATCGGCGGAGGCAAAGCCATGGCGCAAAATACGCCGGACACCGTTGTCTATGTGTCGAATGCTGCGAGCAAGGAGATTTACGTCCTCGCGATGAACCGTGAGAGCGGCGAGCTGACCCTGCTCGACAAGGTCCGGGTGCCTGGCACCGACAAGCCCTCGCCGGCCAGCATGCCGATGGCGGTGACACCGGATCACGGGTTTCTTTACGCCGCGCTGCGCAGCGACAATTTTCCTGCATCGAGCTTTGCGATCGACCGCGCGAGTGGCCGGCTGACACATATTGCAACCACGCCGCTGGCCGACAGCATGGCCTATCTCTCGACCGACCGGACTGGTCGGTACCTGCTTGCCGCCTCGTATCCGGGCAATAAGCTGACCGTCAATCCGATCGACACTAATGGCCATATCGTTGAGAAGACAACTCAGATCGTCCCGGACCGCCCCAAATCGCACTGCATCCTGGTCGATGCCGCCAACAAGAATGTCTATGCGACGAGTCTCGGCGCCGACCTCGTCATGGCGCTGCGGTTCGACCCGGGAACCGGGACGTTGTCACCGAACGGGCGGGGTGGGATCCACACAAAAGCAGGCGCCGGGCCGCGGCACATGGCATTCCACCCGACCGGGCGCTTCCTCTATTTGATCACCGAGACCACGGCGACGATCGGTACTTATGCGATCGACAAGAACGAGGGCACGCTGAGTGAGCTGCAATTTGTCGATACCGGCGACTACAACGGCAAGGATTCGGCCGCCGCATCCGACATCCATGTCACTCCGGACGGGAAATTCGTCTATGGCGCGGTGCGCACGACCAGCACCTTGCACGGGTTCAACATCGATTCCGACAAGGGCACACTGACGCCGGTCGGGAAGTGGCCGACCGAGAAGACGCCGCGCGGCTTCAATATGGACCCGCGCGGCCGTTTCCTGCTGTCGGTCGGGCTCGATTCGAACGCGATGACGGTCTATCGCATCAACCCGCAATCGGGCGCATTGACCAGCCTCAAGCAATACCCGATGGGCCAGCAGCCCAATTGGATCGAGATCGTCGACATGCGATAGGCGGGATTTTGCAAATGAGACACTTCTGCTTCTTCGTACTGGTGGAGCGGCACCGTGGCGCCGCTCCCACTCAGTTCCGGCTATCGGCTGCTACGCTGCCCGATTTGTCGGCTTGACCTGACAGCTGCGGCCGGCGCGCTCGCCTGCCGCAATCGTCATAGCTTCGATTTCGCGCGCGAAGGCTATGTCAATCTCCTTCGCGTCCCGCGGCGCCTTCCATCTGCTGGCGGTGACAATTCCGAGCAGCTGCAGTACCGCGAGGCGTTCCTGCAGAGGGGTCATTTTGACGCCGTCGCGGCGACGATCGCCACGCGTGTGACGCAAACCGGCGCTGCACTTGCAGCCGGATACTGGCGGGTCGTCGATGCGGGTTCAGGTACTGGATATCACCTTGGCCGGATTGCCGCGATGCTCGATGCGCAGGTAGTAGGGCTGGGCCTCGACATTGCCAGGGAAGCTGCGCGTCGAGCCGCACGGCACTGGCCGAAGCACGCTTTTGCCGTTGCGGATTTGTGGGAGGAATGGCCGGTTAAGAATGCCGCCGCCGATCTCGTGCTCAGCATCTTCGCGCCGAAGAATTTTGCCGAGACGGCGCGGGTGCTGGCGCCGGGGGGATGGCTCGCGATGGTCTATCCCGGCCCCGATCATCTCGTCGAGCTCAATGACTTTTTCGGTCTGATGCGGCAGCATCAGGGAAAAGGCCGCCATTACGCCGATGCGGTGCGCCGGTACATTGGGCTGCCGACAATCGCGCAGCTGACGCGCCACACGGTCCTTCAAGGTGACGGCATTCGCGATGCGCTGCTGATGGGACCGAACGCGCGGCATCTCAGCCGGTCGACGCTGGAGACCGCAACCCGTCCGCTGCCCGTCACTTTCGACCTCTTTGTCCTGTTCGCCCGTAAGCGGATAATCGCCCCGGCCAAGAAGAGCGCTCGCAGCAGCAAAGGTGCGGTCCCCTCTTGGCAACTCGAGGATGGGACAGAAGATGGATGTGGAATGGATCGCCATCGACACCCGTCGAGGTGAAGCGAACGGCTAACGAAAAGCTAAGGACCAGCCCGTCCCGCGCAGCCAGCAATCCTCGTCCGGCACCTCGTCGCGCCGATACAGGCGCGTTACCTCATGCACGCGGCCCTTCTCGAATGCGGCGGCGAGTGCCGCCTCGGATTGCGCATCGCGCATCCCCTCACATGGAAAGATCCCTACTCCGGAGATCCGCCGCGCGAGAAAATCGCTGCCCTGGCGCTCGATGCGAAACACCGCGCCTTGCCGCACATCGCCGGCCGGAAATTTATTCGCAGTCAGCGGCAGTATCAGCCGCCCGCCCTCGGCCAGTCTATCGAGCCAGATTTCCGCCGGCTTGGTGGCTCCAGCATTGACATAGATGATGTCGGCGCTGTCGAACGGAACGCGCGCACCGTCGCCCTGCATGACGCTGATATTGCGCACTCCAGCGAAATTTGCCGCGAGCCGCGCAGCCAGCCCGGCATCGAATTCGATCGCCGTCACCCTCCCCGACGACCGACCAATCGATGCAACACCGCCGTGTAGTAGCCCACCCCTGCACCGACATGCACGACATGCTCGCCCAGTCTCGGCCCGGCACTGGCGATCAATGCCGCATGCAATGAAGGCTGACCGTTGTTGAGCTGGCGTTGAGGAATGATGGCGACCACCACGTCATCGTAGAGATAGACGGGATTGCGGCTCGGGGTCGGCACATAACCGCGCCCCCAGCGCACGACTTGCCACGGCCCGCGCCCGAGAAAATCCTCGCGCTTGATCGAGGCAAAAGCGGCCTCGATGCGCCGATTGGACACTCCGCAGGCCGCCAAGATCTGCTTGGCGTAGGCGCGCCGGATGATGTCCAGCTCCGCGTCGCTATCCATTGCGTTACGTTCCTCGATGGTTGACCCCACATAGCGCGAACGCATCATTTCTCGCCACGACCCTGTTATAGAGACACGAGAGGAAATTACGCTCGCCGCCCAAACGGCCGGTGCCGAACTCAAAACATTTTCACCGCTTATCGGCTGCTCTTGACCGGCTGCGGATCGCCGAGCGAGATGCACGATCGAGGGTGCTGGAACAAAAAGCGAGCAGCGGTCTATGGGCGTCGAACCATCCGGTAGGGCGCAAGAAGCGATGACCGGCGCGCTCGATCTTGCCCGCCGTTTCGTGTCTCATCACTATCCCGATGTCGAAGCGGCCCTTCTTGCCGGCTCCCGGATGCGCGGCGATGCGGCTTCCAGCTCCGACTATGATGTGGTTCTCCTGTTTCGCGCGCTGCCGGAGGGCGCATGGCGCGCGATGTCGATCTTCGAGGGACGGCACATCGAGTTGTTCGCGCACGACTTGGCGACGCTCGCCTATTTCTGCCGCGAGGTCGACCGCCCTTCGGGCATGGCGGCCTTGCCGGCTATGATCGCCGAAGGCGTCGCCCTGGTAACCCGGTCGGCCACCACTCTCGCGGCGGCAAAACAGCTCGCCCGCGAGACGCTGCGCCTCTGGCCGCCCGAGCTCGACCAAGCCGCTATTCGGGCACGACGCTATGCCGTCACCGATCTCGCCTCGGCGCTCGATGGCAGCCGCGATACGCACGTACGCATCGCCGCCGGGGCTGCGCTTTACACTGCGCTTGCCGACTTCGCCCTGCGCGCAGCGAACGGATGGAGCGCCGCCGGCAAGACGCTTCCGCGGGCTCTCAAGGCAATGGACGCGGATCTCGCCTTACGGTTCGAGGCGGCATTTACGTCATTGTTCGCCACCGGCAATGTCGCTCCCCTGCAGGCGCTGGTCGATTTCGTTCTCGCACCCTACGGAGGGCGACTGCGCGAAGGGTTTCATCAACGGGCACCGGCCGAGTGGCGAATTACCTCCGTCCCGGTGCGGTGATGCGAGCGCGAGACGTCTGCGGCTCAACTCAGCGCCGCTGCTTTGGATAGGGAATGTCGCCGCTTTGCAGGCGCCCGAGCTTTCTTGAATCGCGCTCCGTAAGTGCTGTACCGCTTCAGCCCGACGGGTGCGACCAGTTGCAAGCCGATGCTTCATACTCGACAATCGGGATGTTGCGATAGCGCGGAGATGAATCATGACCGCTTCATCCGTTCTGGAATTTGGCACCCCCGAGCCGGGCGAGGTGGCCGCGGTAATGGAAAACAAACTGCGGTTCCACACCGACTCATGGGATCTGTCCGTCGATCTGAAGTCCGGCATCGCCGACATCGTCGTGATCGATGCTCGTTCGCGCGACGCATACATCGCAGGCCACATCCCTGGGGCGTTCAACTTCCCACATCGCGATATGAACAGGGAGACCGTCGCACACCTCGACCGCAGCAAGGTGTACGTTGTCTATTGCGACGGGATTGGCTGCAACGCATCGACCAAAGGGGCGTACAAGCTCGCGCGACTTGGGTTTCGGACCAAGGAGTTGCTCGGCGGCCTCGATTGGTGGCGCCGCGATGGACATCCGGTCACTGCCAGGCCGGAGCCAGGGAGCTTGTTGACAGCGGCCGAATAGCAGTGCACGCCGTAGATCGAAAACCGCCGAGCCAAGATCCTGTGCTCGCCATCAGGTAATGATGTCGAGTGGAGCGCGACACCTCATTTCTCGCCGGACGGTGCTCGGAGGCCTCGGCGCTGCCGCTACCTCTCGTTACGCTGACGGACAACCCGTCTCTGACACGCGAACGGCTGAGACAAGCCCGGACCCAGTCTTCTCGCCCTCAGGGCCAGACGCCGAATTTTACGGCGCCGCAGATGGCTTTCCTGTTCCCAGCCCTGCTGTGGCGCAAGTTCAGGGGAACCCCTTTCACCCGAAATATCGCGTCGGCGCATTCAGCCATTTCGATGAACTCTTCCCGACGCGGCCGATAAAGCACGCAGACACACCGTGGATGTTCAAGCGTGGCGCCGCGGATATTCACTATTCATACGGCGGAAAGCAGTCGTCCATAGCGGAATACCTGTCGCGAAACCCGATTACCGGGCTGCTGATCGCGAAGGATGATCGGATTCTCGTTGAACATTACCAGTATGGACGAACCGATCGCGACCGCCTGCTCTCCCAATCGATGGTCAAGTCGATTGGTCGGAATGCTGATCGGCATCGCCGTTTCGGAAGGCGCGATAAAATCTGTCGCTGATGCAGCCGAGACCTATGT
>Ga0306926_10005223_pt1 | contig 13791 bp, 14 predicted proteins | sample flu12Cox44000178_FD_203759 | JGI IMG/M metagenome (GOLD analysis project Ga0306926, IMG submission 203759) | Lab enrichment of tropical soil microbial communities from Luquillo Experimental Forest, Puerto Rico - flux8day.12C.oxic.44.000.178 (v2)... | ecosystem: Environmental > Terrestrial >...
TTGTCCGAGCCGTCATAAACCGACAGTTCGAGCACTGATTTTCCCTCCTTCGCAGCAGCGATGATCCGCTGAATCTGCTCGGTCGGAAATACCGTCGATCCGTCAAGCGTGAAGGTCTTGGTTTGCGGCTGTTTCAGCTTGACGGTGATCTGATCGCCGGTCCGTTCCGCTATGCCATCGACCGGGCTCGACTCAGTGTCGTTCATGCGCGAGTCGATCTTGAAACGATAGCTCTTGCCGCCTGCATCCTCCCAGGAGGTGGAGCGAAGGTCCGACAGCGTCACCTTGCCCTCGCCACTGTTCATCTCCGACACCTGCCGAAATTCGGAAGTGTACCCTTCACAGGCATTCCCCGTGAAACTGTAGAGAATTCGGCCACGCGCGCTGTTGATCGCGTTGGAACCGCGCGATTTCAACAGGCTGAGTTCGTAGAGCGCCTGGTGCGGGAGAAAGGCGCCGCCTGCGGCGGCTGCGGCCGTTCCGCCGCCAACTCCTGTGGCCAAGGCCGCGATCGCGAGCGCCCGCAGCCACGATCGGGGCTCACGCGGTACAATCGGAAATGAGCGCGTCATGTTCTTTCCTTTGGCTGGAACATGATCCGGAGCTGGAGGGTCGCACCGAAAAAAGTCCGGATTTCCCGCAAACCTGATGCTCGAACAACTAGGGATTGGGCCCATTATTAGTACCGGCCAATTTGGGCCGCAACTGCGGCAGCATCGCGGAAAAGTGTTGTTTCCGGAAGGATTGCCCATCTTTTTTGGCACTTCCGTTCCCGCTGGCCCGGGTGGTTCAATTCCAGCATTCGCATGCCTTGAGTGGCAAATCTCAAATCCACTCCACTGGCTTGCAAGGGGCAACACGATGCGCCAAACAGAGCTGTCCCGGCCGGATCCCGGTCGGGTGCGGTTCACAGAAAATGGGGACGAAACATGGCGGGTACGGTCGAACAGAAGCTGGCGGCACAGGGCATCGTCTTGCATCAGCCGCCGAGCCCGGTGGCGAATTACGTCGGTTTCGTGCGCACCGGCAACCTGCTGTGCGTGTCGGGTCAGCTTTGCATCGATTCGGAAGGCAAGCTGATCGCCAAAGGCAAGCTCGGCGCCGGCGTCACGGTTGAACAGGGCAATGCCGCAGCGCGCGGATGCGCGATCAACCTGCTCGCCCAGCTCAAGGCCGCGCTCGGTGACCTCGACAAGGTGGTCCGCGTCGTGCGCATCGGTGGCTTCGTCAATTCCGCTCCAGATTTTCTCGACGCACCGAAAGTGCTCAACAGCGCTTCCGACCTGATGGTCGCAGCCTTCGGCGAGAAGGGTCGCCATGCCCGTACTACCGTGGGTGTGGCCTCGCTTCCGGCGGACGCATCCGTCGAGGTCGAAGGACTGTTCGAAGTTTCCTGAAGCATGATCCGCAAAAGGAGAGACCGGTTTTCCCTTGCGACAAACCCGGAAAGCGTTTGCGCGGAGATCATGCTTAAACAAGAAACCAAAGCGCGATCGCGATCCGATCCGGAACGATCGCGGTTTGAAGCCTGGAGCTTGTCTTGCGCGCGCCGGAGTGGCTGACCGCAAGGCCGGTGGCCCATCGCGGCCTGCACGACCCCGCCCGCGGCATCATCGAAAACATGCCGGGCGCCGCGCGTGCCGCGGTCGAGGAAAATTTCGCCATCGAATGCGACATCCAGTTGAGCTTCGACGGCGAAGCCATGGTGCATCACGATGATGTGCTCGGCCGCCTCACCGAAGGTTGCGCCGCCCTGCGCGACATGACGGCGCAAGCGCTCAAGGATGTTCGCTTCAAGAGTACGGCGGAACGGATGATGTCGCTCGGCGATCTCTGCGCGCTGGTCCAGGGCCGCGTCCCAATACTGATCGAGGTAAAGAGCCATTTCGACGGCGACCGCCGCTTGATCGAGCGGATGGCCGACGTGCTCTCCTCTTACGGAGGCCACGTTGCGGCAATGTCGTTCGACCCGGAGCAGGTAGCGGCCTTGCGCGAAATCATGCCAAAACTTCTGCGCGGCATCGTTGCCGAACGCCTCTACAGCGAGAGCGACTGGCCGCAGGCGACCGCAGCCCAGCGCAACGGCATGCTGCATCTCAAGCACGCGCTCCATACCCAACCGCATTTTGTTGCCTATCGCGTCAATGATCTGCCACAAGCCGCGCCGTGGATCGCGCGCCATGTTTTCGGCCTGCCGCTCCTGACGTGGACGGTGCGGACAAAGGACCAGCGTGAGCGCGCCGCGCGCTACGCCGACCAGATGATCTTTGAAGGTTTCATGCCTTAATGCCCACCTTGAAGTCCGTGAGGCGATGCACGATGTTAAAGGGCGAGGTCACCACAGGCGATGGCTGGTCGTGACGTGTGGCCGGCAACAATAGTCGATGGATTCATCCGAAATAACGCTCGAAGCCGTCTCATCCGCCAGCCAGGTCGCGGCTGAGGATTGGGACGCGTGCGCCAATCCCGTTTCCGGCTCCGCTCTCGACGGTCTCGACACGCTGGTTCTGCCCGAAAACTCCGGCAGCAATTCAAAATATTACTATAACCCATTCTTATCGCATGCATTTTTCTCCTCCCTCGAAACATCCGGATCGGCTTGCGCGCGGACCGGATGGGCCCCGCGCCATCTGCTCGCGCGTCGCGATGGCGTGATCGCCGGTATCGTGCCCTGCTATCTGAAATCCCACTCGCAAGGCGAATACGTATTCGATCGCGGCTGGGCTGACGCCTATGAACGCGCTGGCGGCCGCTATTACCCAAAACTCCAGGCCTCGGTTCCCTTCACGCCGGTCACCGGCCCTCGCCTTCTGATCCGCGACGGTGTGGACAGGGATGAAATCGGCTCGGCGCTCGCCACTGGCATTGTCGCGCTGTGCCAGGTAACGGAGGCCTCGTCCGCGCACGTGACCTTCGCGCCCCAGGCGGAAGCGAAGCTCCTTGCCAGGCACGGTTTCCTGCAACGAACCGATCAGCAGTTTCATTGGCAAAACGACCGCTACGGCAGCTTTGAGGATTTCCTCGCCACCCTCAATTCGCGCCATCGCAAGGCGATCCGGCGCGAACGGCGCGAGGCGCTAGCGGCCGGAATCACGATTCACGCGCTCAACGGAAGCGACATCACCGAGGAAGCCTGGGACGCCTTCTTCGCCTTCTACATGCAAACCGGCTCGCGCAAATGGGGCCGACCCTATCTCAACCGTGCCTTCTTCTCACTGATCGGCCAGAGCATGGCCAAAGACGTGCTCCTGATCATGGCGAGGCGCAACAACCGGTGGATTGCCGGCGCCATCAATTTCGTCGGTTCCGACACCCTGTTCGGCCGTAACTGGGGCGCAATCGAGCATCACCCGTTTCTGCATTTCGAGGTGTGCTATTATCAGGCGATCGATTTTGCCATTGCGCGCGGCCTGAAGACGGTGGAAGCCGGGGCGCAGGGTGAGCACAAGCTCGCGCGCGGTTATCTTCCGCAGACGACCTACTCGGCGCATTTCATCGCCGACCCAAGCCTGCGCCGCGCGATCGACGATTATCTGAAGCGCGAACGCGCTTATGTTGCTGAGGCCGGCCGCGAACTCGCCGCGGCCGGGCCGTTTCGAAAAACGGTCGACGAGCGCGATGAGTAGATTTGTCAGGAGCCCCCATGCCTGCCTATGACCCCAACAACCCCTTCGGCAAAATCCTGCGCGGCGAATTCCCCTCCTACAAGGTGTATGAGGACGATGGCGCCCTTGCCTTTCTCGACATCATGCCGCGCAGCGTCGGACACACGCTGGTGATCCCCAAGGCGCCGGCTCGCAACATCCTCGATATTTCACCGGAGGATTTTGCCCATGTCGCCCGCGTCGCCCAGAAGATCGCACGCGCGGCGATGGAGGCCTTCGACGCCGATGGCATTACTATCCAGCAATTCAGTGAACCCGCCGGTGGACAGGTGGTGTTTCATCTACATATGCATGTGATGCCGCGCCATGAAGGCGTGGTGCTGTTGCCTCCGGCGAGCCGCAAGGAAGACGGCAAGGTGCTGGAGGCAAACGCGGCGAAGTTGATGGCGGCGCTGAAGAGGGCTTGAGCAGACGATCGCGCCGGAGCTGTCGCTAACCAACGAATCCTCGACCGTCATTGCAAGCCGACGGGTCGCGCGAATGCGCGGCCAGATGAAAGGCTCCCGAAGCACTAATCTCCGAAACCTTTGCTGGATTGCTTAGTCGCTTTGCTCCGCGCAATGACGAGATACCGCCAGAGCGCCTCTCACTCCCCCTCGTTCTCTCCACCCTTCTGCGCCGCCAGCGGCGAGAATTCGCAGCGGTCGGGCTTGAGATCGATCAGCGGCGTTTCATCGAGGCAATCGAGGCCGCGTACCAGCACGGTTGAGCCTTCGATGCCGACCAGCCTGACGATCGAGGTCCCGATCGGATTGGGGCGCACCGGCGAGCGGAGCGAGAATGTACCGCGGGTCAATCCGTTTTTCTTCGGGCTTTGCAGCACGAGGTTGCGCATGGAGTGATGCAGCCAATAGATCACCTCGAGATGGTTGTAGAAGTCGACGCCCTTGATCGCCGGCGCCCAGGGCTCGAAGATCTCGAGCCGGCAAACTGGCCCGGTATGGCTGCCTTGCCGCGGGGTATCCTCGCGCGATTTCCAGGGCGTGCGGATACGGCCGATGAAGATCAGGCCCGCATCGAAGTTTTTCGGCATCTCGACGGCAACTTCGCCTTCGCGCAGCTCGGTGTCACTGGTCATGGCCTTGCCTCACACTGCCCAAAGGCGGATCATTTGAGGTCCATTGATCATCGCGTCCTGGTTATTATTTCGAGCATGATCTTTTCGAAAGACCGGTTCCCACTTTTTCGGATCATGCTCGAAGCTACTTACCCAAGCCACCACATGCCAGCAAGCATCAACAACTCGCCCGAGACCACGCCGGCGAAGATAGAACGCTTTGTCGCCAGAAAGACCATGCAGCCGCCGGCCACCGCCGCATAGCGCAACCAGTCGGGCACGTCCGCCAGCGCGCCCGGCGGCTGGATCAGGATCTGCGCGATGACGCCGGCAAGGATGGCGGTCGCCACCGCCCTCACCCACACCAGGAGTTCGGAGCCCTCGTCGAGGCCGGCGCCAAACCAGACCCCGATCATGCGCCAGATCTCGTTGGGCAGGAAGCCCGCAAGCAGCAGCACCAGCAGCGCGTGCCCGTCTCCGGCGAAATGGCCAAGCGTCTCACTCATTTCCGCTCCCGCCACCAGTGGACGGCGTAGGCGACGGTGCCGGCCACAACCCCGCCGATCAGGATGTCGACACCGGTATGGAATCTTGCGACCAGTGGAAACAGCGTGAGCCCCAACAGCAGCGCCAGAATGTCGGAGAGCTGGCGGCAGTTGCGCGCGGTGGAGAGCAGAAACGCCAGTGGCGTCAACAGCAGGATCGCCGCCGCGAACGGTCCTGCGAGATTGGCCGCAAGAGCGTAGCCAATCGTGGTCGCAGTCAGGCATACGGTGACAAGACCGGTGCCGAGCCCATGGACGAAAGTGATCCGGCGATCGCGCGGCACTTTCGGCAACAGACGAAAGCATTCGACCCACAAGGTGATCGCGACGAAATGGGCGGCAAGCACGAGTTGCCGCCGCTTGGTCTGCGGCGTGCGCATCATCGGCAGGACCGATACGACCATCGGGAACAGCCGGATCGCGCTGACGGTGACAGCAATCGCCGCCTGTATCACGGTCGCGCCCGAACCGAGCGTCGAGATCAATATGATCTGTGCCGGGCCGGCAAAAACGAACAGCGTGCTCGCCAGCGCCCAGCCCAGGCTGAAACCTGCCCCATGCGCCAGCGCGCCGATGCCGACATAGGTCGCAAACAACACCAGGCTGAGGACGGTGGAGGTGACCGATAGGATTCCCCACGCAAACGTTCGCGAGCGACTTTTCCATCGGGCTGAATCGAGAGCGGGAAGAGACAAGAGATGCACCGCCTCAGGTTGTCGGGCGCATAACGCGGACGAAATCGACCTGCGTCAAGCAAAGCTGGCTCACGGCTGGCATGCACAGCGCAAGGCGAGAGGCATCTTTCACCCCCGCGCGTTGCGCAGCACCAGACAGGCGCCACCGGCTCGACGGATGCGGTTGCAGAGATCGTCGGCGGCCACCCGCGTGTCGGCGCCGATCCGAACCTGGTAGAACGTCCGGGTGCCCCGGCTGCGGAAGATCGAACCGAGCAACATCGGATCCTGGTCGCCGATCACGTCCCGCAAATGCGATATCGCGCGGGAATACATCGCCAGCGCCTTGTTGCGGTCGAATCCGGCGGCAAGCTGCACACCCCAGGGCCGGTCGGTACCGAGCTTCACATGTTGCTCGAGTTCGGTGACAAAGTAGTTCGGGGCGCGCTTGAGCAGCGCCATCAGTTCATGGCAGCCGGTGTGGCTCGCTCGATCGGACATCCCTGCGTTCTTGCCGGCCTTGGCCCATTCATCGACCGTGGTGCCGGTAATGGCCGCGACGTAGCTCCGCGTCTCCTGCGGCAGCCCTCCCCTCCCTGCAAGCCATTCCTGCACCCTCCGTGGCCCGGCATTGTAGGCGGCGGCCGCAAGACCAAGATTGCCGAACTGGTTGCGCAGTTCGCTCAGGAATTCGGCCGACTTCGGCAACGCCTGCACGGGATCAAAGGGATCAAGCAGACGGCGCTCGCTTGCGGTACCCGGCATGAATTGGGCGATGCCTTGAGCGCGCTGTCCGCTGCGCGTGAGGGGACCCACGGCATCGGGCTGGAAGCGGCTCTCCTGCCAGATGACGCGAGCAAAAAACTCGAGCGGCAGGTCGTTGGCTTTGGCTGCCGCCTCGATCATCAGGCAGACGGCCTCCCGGGTATCGGTCTCCCGTGCGTCGCCCCCATGTTTCGCGGCCTGGTCCTGGCTGGCGTCGGGAGGAACGGCGAGTTCCTCCACACTTGGCCTTGCTACCCCGCCGCCAATGCCATCAGACGGGGTCTCCTCCTGGGCCGTTGTCGCAACAGGCCATGCGAGGACAACGACCACACTGCAAACCGCCGCGCAGGGAGAGCCGACCATTCGCATCGCAGACCTGTCCTCGCGCAGCCCATGCTTGACAAGGGGAGCCCGCTATCTAGCTAATTTCCCAAACATGGCGCGTCTATGGGAGCCAGGAGATGGCAGACAACGAATTTGGCTTTGCACCCGACGACGATCGGCCGATCCCCTATATGGCGCGTACGCGGGAATATTATGCGGCAATCGGGTACACCACGCCTTATCGCTGGGCTCACCATGTTGACGCGCCGTTCCAGCCTTTGAGCAAGCCGCTGGCCCAATCTCGCATTACCATTGTCACGACCGCTGCACTGTTCGATCCCGCCAAAGGCGACCAGGGCCCCGGCGCCAAATACAACGGCTCCGCCAAATTCTATTCGGTCTATGACGGCGATACCGCAAAGCCGCACGATCTTCGGATTTCACACGTCGCCTATGACCGCACGCACACCTCGGCTGAGGATAGCGGCACCTGGTTTCCGCTGCTGCAACTGCAAAGATTGGCGCGCGAACGCCGGATCGGCGAAGTCGCTCCCCGCTTCTTCGGGGCACCGACCAACCGCAGCCACCGCGTCACCATCGAAACCGATGCACCGGAAATCCTCAAACGCTGCAAGGATGATCGTGTCGATGCAGCGGTGCTGGTGCCGAACTGCCCGGTTTGCCACCAGACCGTCAGCCTTGTCGCGCGCCACCTCGAGGCGAACGGCGTTCCCACCGTGGTGATGGGCTGCGCCAAGGACATCGTCGAGCACGCGGCGGTTCCGCGGTTCCTGTTCTCCGACTTTCCGCTCGGCAATTCCGCGGGCAAGCCGCACGACGCCGCCTCGCAGGCGCTCACGCTCGAGCTCGCGCTGCGCCTGCTTGAGACCGCACCGTCGGCGCAAACCACCGTGCAATCGCCGCTGCGCTGGAGCAGCGATGCTTCCTGGAAACGGGATTACAACAACATCGCGGCCCTGAGCGCGGAGGAACTTGCGCGACGACGACGCGAATTCGATGCGCAGAAGCAAATCGCGCGCACCTTGCGCGAACCGGCGGTGTGACGGCGGCTCACCTGTTGATTTACCTTAAGAACAACATGGCGAAGTTCCAGGTTTTCTACCGATAAGCCATGAAAGTACCGGCTGATTAATCTTAATCGCAAGGCTTATGCGGCGGGCCGAAGCGATCCGGACGGTCAGGTTGCGTGTTCGATTTAGGTTAACATGGTAATTTGCCGGTAGCGGGCTTTCGCGGCCGGCAAAGGCGCGTAAAAGTGCTTCCTCTTTGTTGTGGGAGCTTTTCCATGCTGGAACGACGCCAGAGCGCGCGCGACAAGGTGATCTATGGCGGCGTTGCCGAGATGGGCGAACACGGCGGCTCCAGGGACTGCCTGGTTCGCAACATCTCCGAAAACGGCGCTCGCCTGGAATTCAGCGAAAGCGTGCGGCTTCCCAAAGAGCCGCTGCGCTTGACGATCGCCCGAAAGGGCCGCTCCTTCCTCGCCAGGATCATCTGGTTTCGCGACAATTTCGTTGGCGTCGCATTCAGTTCGCCCTACGAGCTGCCGGGCTCCGACCTTGCCAAGCGTCTGCGCCGGAGCGAAAAGAAAAAGCGCGAACTGCAGCGCCGCATCAAGGAGCTGATCGGCGAAAACTGAGATCGACAGTAGCGCCATGTTCGAAAGGTGCTGCACGTAGCCGGCGCCACGCGGAAGCGTGCATCCCTTTACACTTCCCCTTTCGTGACCATAATTGCGGCAACTTTGAAGGGGGACGTTCAAGCAGCCATGCGAGCAGCTTCTTTTGTATTATGCGTCGTGCTGACATGCTTTGTCGGCTACATCGCCACCGCGCAGACGACCGATCGAACGATCGAGGAGATCCGCGCCGAGACGCTCGCCCGTTCGCAGAGCGGGGCGTATCCGTTGCTCGGCATCCAACCGGCTGACGCCAGCGCTGCGTTGGGACGTATCAAGAGCCGCGATCCTGATGAGTGGGCGGCCGCGTGGAGTGCGGTCGCCGATGGCTACATGGCAAAGGCAAAGGCGTCGAGCGACCCAAAAGAAGCCGACGCAAACTTCATCAAGGCCTGGCGCCTCTATTATTTCGGGCAATGGCCGGCGCCGACTTCCGCCGGCAAACAGGCGGCGTATCAGCGCGCCATCGATGCCTATCTGCAGCACGCCCGATATTTCGATCCGCCGCTCGAGGTCGTCCGCATTCCCTTTCGCGACAGGGAAATCGTCGGCTATCTGCGGCTGCCTGCCAACGCCCCCCGGCCGGTGCCGCTGGTGTTGGCGATCTCGGGTCTGGACAGCCGCAAGGAAACGGTTGCCGAAACCTATGCGGCGGCGTTGCCGCAAGGCATCGGCTTTTTCGCGGTCGACAGTCCGGGCACCGGCGAGGCGCCGCGCAAGGCGGACGAAAGCGCCGATGATATCTATTCGCGCGTCCTCGATTACCTTGCCACCCGGGTTGAGATCGACAGCAGTCGCATCATCGTGCATGGCCAGAGTTTTGGCGGCTATTGGGCGGCGAAGCTCGCGCACACCGAAGCCAATCGCCTTGCGGGCGCCGTTGCGCAATCGCCGCCGATCCATCGCACTTTTCAACCCGATTTCTTCCGAGGGCGGATGTATACCCGCGAATACCTGTTCGACCTGCTTCCGGCGAGTCTCTTCGTCTATGGCTTGAAATCCGCCGACGAGTTGATCGCCTTCCTGCCGAAAATGTCGCTGCAGGCGCAGAACCTGCTCGGCAAGCCGACGGCGCCAATCCTGATCGTGGGCGGCACGAAAGATACCCAAGTGCCGATCGATGATCTGGAGCTTCTCCTCAACAGCGGCATCGAGCCGCGTGAGGCCTGGATCAATCCCGCCGGCGGACATATGGGACGAACTCCTACGACATGGCCGGACCCTGTGATCTTCAGAAAGATCATCCTGCCCTGGGAAGTGCGGCGCCTGAGCCGGAAGCCGGAGGCGCCGGAGAGCCCGACGCGCTGAGCCCGCCGTCACACCGCGCCGACAAGGTTCGCGATCCGGTTGCGGGTCGGGCGTCCACGAATTGTTGCGGTCGCGAAAGGGCGCCCAATATCCCTCTTTCAACGCGAGCGCCATGCTGTAAGCTCCCGATCCCATTGGCTGGCCTGCCTGACCGGACGCAAGGCCGCAAAGCAAAGAACCGCAACAAAAGCACTTTCTGGAGGAATCCCCATGTCTGCCGCTTCCCGCGCCCTGCTCAATCGCCGCACGCTTCTGCGGGCAAGCGCCGGAATGGCGGGCATTCTCGCCACTGGCCGCGCGCCCGTCTTTGCCCAGACCCAGCCGAAGAAGCTGGTGTTCGCGCATATCAATGCGGTACCGGAATCGGCCGCGGTCGCGTTCGACTGGATGGCCAAGGAGGTGACGGCGCGCTCCAATGGCGCGCTCGAGATGCAGTTCTTCGGCAAGACCCTGATCCCGCAGGAACTCGAGATCATGAACGCAGTCAAATCCGGCAGCGTCGCGATGGGCAGTCCTGCGGGCGCCGCTGCCACCGTGTTTCCGGAAATGGGCGCCCTCCTCGTGCCCTATCTCGTCAAGGACTACACTTCGGCCTACGCCATGCTCAACGGGCGGATCGGCGACAAGCTCAGCGGCGAAATCGAAGACAAATACAAGCTCAAGGTGATCTGCTATTTCGATTATGGCTTCCGCCACTTCTGGACCGCGAAAAAGCCGATCGTGGAGCCGAAAGACCTGCGCGGCATGAAAATCCGGGTCCAGCAGGCCAAGATTTTCGGCGACACCATCAACGGCCTTGGCGGCAATGCGGTGCCGATGTCTTACGGCGAGGTCGTCACCGCGGCCAAACAGGGCGTAATCGATGGCGGCGATCTGCCCATCGTCAACATGAAGGCTCTCAAGATCTACGAAGTGTCGAAATATGCATCCCTCACCTACCACAATTACGGCCCGACCAACGCGGTGATGAATCTCGAAATCTGGAACGGCCTCTCCGCCGATCAGCAGAAGCTGGTGATGGATCTGGCGCGCGCAGCGCAAGGCAAGATCCGCGAGGCCACCGAGACGGTCGATAATTTCGCAAAAGCCAAGCAGGAGCTTGAGCCGCTTGGCATGACCGTGGTCGAAGCCAAAGTCGAGGAATTCCGCAAAGTGGCGCAACAGAAGATCTGGCCGGCCTACAAGAGCCAGTATGGCGCCCTGTGGGACGAGATCGAAGGCTTCAAGGCCTGATCCAAACGCTCCATGCGCGCGCCGAACATGCATCCGGCGCCTGGCCCCTCGCTTTCATTCTTGGCGGAAATGCATCGCTTATGCCGCGCATCCTCTCAGCCGTTCCGAAATTTGCGGTCACGGCACTGATTTCGCTCGCGATCGTCAACCTCCTGATCGGCGTCATTCTGCGCTATTTCGTCGGCGCCATCACCGACCGGCTCGACCTCGACCCGATTCCGTTCACTTGGGTCGAGGAAGTCGGCGAGCTTTCGTTGGCCTGGCTGACGCTGATAGGGGCGGCGATCGGAATCCAGTCACGCTCGCATTTTTCGCTGTCGATTTTCGTGCATCGCCTGCCTGAGACCGCGCAGCTCTGGATCCATCGCTTCAACCACGCGCTGATCGCAGGCGTCGGTCTCCTGGTTGCCTGGTATGGGTTCAAGCTTTGCCTGCTCAACCGCACGCTGGCGACCCCCGGGCTTGAAATCAATCTTGCCTGGCTCTACGCGTCTGCGGTGGTCGGCGGCGTCCTGATCGCGATTTACGGCCTCGCGATGATGTTCTCGCCGCTGCCGCAAGGCGATCTACGGCACTAGTGTGGTGGATTTGACATTCGCTTCAGTATTGCCGCGAGTCCTCGAGGCGAATGTCAGATCCAAAACCACACCAGAATTCAATATTTGCCAGTGTCCCTTTGGTTCTGACATTCGTAAACGAACCCGCCGCGATATGATACGAATGTCAGAACTGGGACACTAGAGGCCGGCCATTCATGCTGCTCGCAATCGTCGCTGCCATCTTCATTGTCCTGATCCTGCTCTCGATGCCAATCGTGTTCGCGCTTGGAGTAGCCGGTATCGCGGGACTATGGATCGGCGGCTACCCGATGCAACAACTGTCCTCGGCGCTGGTGTCGGGATCGCAAAGCTGGGTTCTGCTCGCCATTCCCGCTTTCGTATTCGCGGGCAACCTGATGGAGCGCTGCGGAATGAGCCACGCGCTGGTCGAACTCGCACGCGCCCTGATCGGCTGGGTGAAGGGCGGGCTGGGCATGTCGGTGATCGTGGTGGCCTATTTCTTTTCTGACATCTGCGGGTCGAAGATGGCGGAAGTTTCCGCACTCGGCTCCGCCCTGATGCCGCCACTGACGAAAGCCGGCTACGACAAGCGCGATTCCGCCTCCCTGATCGCGGCCGGTACCGCCATGGGCATGCTGGTGCCTCCGGCGATCTTCATGATCGTGATCGCGCAAGTCACCAACACCTCGGCGGTCGCGCTGTTCGTCGCCGGATTCGTTCCGGCGATGGTCATCATGCTGTGCCTGATGGCAGTGGTCTATGTTCGCGCGCGGCAAAATGATTGGCCGGTCGATGCGCGACCCAGCCTCAACCGCCTCGGTCATGCGGCGCTCCATGCCGCGGTACCGATGGTCGTGCCGTTCGTGATTCTGGCCGGCTTCATCCTCGGCATCATCACCGCCACCGAAGCGGGCGCCGTGGTCGCGGGCTACGCGTTCCTGGCCGCCAAGCTCTATTATCGCAATGTCTCCTGGCGCGAGATGGGCAAGATCGCCTACGAGAGCGCGATCCTGACCGCCGCTGTGGTGTTTCTGCTCGCGGTTGCTTCCGTCTATCAATATCTGATGGGCGTCAGCGGCGTGCCGCAGTTGCTCGGCCAGATTCTCTCGCCGCTGAAGACGCATCCGTGGCTGTTTCTGACCGGAACTGCGGTCATGAGTTGCCTGTTCGGCATGGTGCTGGAGGGCCTTCCCGCCGCGGTCGTGCTCATCCCCGTGGTGTTTCCGATCTCGGAAGCGATGGGCATCGACCCGATCCACTTCAACATCGTGCAGACCGCGGCAGTGGGCATCGGCCTGTTCCTGCCGCCGATGGGCGTCGGCCTTTTGATGGCGCTCCGCTTTGCACGGCTCAATGTCGGCCATCACTTCCGAACCTATGTGCCGTACATGCTGGCCTTGTTCGCCGGGCTCCTGCTCATTATCTGCATCCCGGAAATCAGCCTGACGCTGCCGCGATTGGCCGGGCTGATCCGATAGGCCGTACCAAATCCCTTCAGGAAGCTCACCAGCCAAAGATGCTTTTGAGGCCGGCGTAAATCGATCCGCCGGCGGTTGCTGCAATCCCCATCAACGGTCCGACGGTGCGGAGCAGATCCTGGATGGTTCGAGCGCGGCGGCGAAGTTGCTCCTCTCCCACATGCTGACCGAGGATCCCGGCAATCCTGTAAGCGAGGGCGTTGGGTCGTCCACCCTGTGCCATCGTCTTGGGAAGCACCTCGAAAATCAGGGAGCCGATCAGATTTCCGGTCACGTAAGCGAGCGCGATACTGGCGATGTATTCGATCACTTCGAGCCACTCGATCCACGGTCCCGGCACGATCGGGACCTTGTCGTTGATTCCGGTGACCGTAAGCATGCAGGTCACCGCAAGCGCCGCCGTGACAACGCCGACCAGGAATGTTCCGCCAAATCCGATTTTCTCGCGCGCGTAGAGCAGGAATCCGAACGGCAAGGGAATGA
>Ga0306926_10005229_pt1 | contig 13786 bp, 14 predicted proteins | sample flu12Cox44000178_FD_203759 | JGI IMG/M metagenome (GOLD analysis project Ga0306926, IMG submission 203759) | Lab enrichment of tropical soil microbial communities from Luquillo Experimental Forest, Puerto Rico - flux8day.12C.oxic.44.000.178 (v2)... | ecosystem: Environmental > Terrestrial >...
GTTGCGGCGACTTGCCTCGTGACGTCGTCAGCACACATCCATGGTCGCGAACCGTTCTTTACGCGTACAACCATAAACAATCATGGGTGGTAGATTAGTCTTGACGGTTGTTCCTCGTAACTCGTAGACTTCTGGTAGTGGCCAACACGTGGGGCATCGGTGTCTCGGAGATCCGGATGGAGATATCGTCGACGCATTAGTGTCGCCACTATAGTCATCCAATGCGGTACAGGCCCGCAGTCTTCGACGACTTCAAGCGAAACTTTGTCGCTGCTCTTTGACGTAATTCTCACAGACGCGATTCCCACCTTTCACGATTACATTTTGAAACAAGGAGACCTGCAGATGATTTTTGTTCTTCGCAGATGGCTCATCCATTCGGTCTTTGTCTGGTCGATTTTAGGTGCCGCAGTCCCCCCTGGGTTTGCGCAGTCATCCGTGCGTGATCCTGGTGTGCGCCCTGTCGTCAACTGGAATCGAATTGGTGGTTGGCCATCGAATGCGTGCCCGAACAACCTGGTCGTTCCCGTTCCTGGGCTGACGTCTTCTGAACAGAAGATATTTTGCGCGGGTGCAGATGAGTTTGCCAAGGAGGACAAAGTCAAGGAGGACGGTCTAGGTCCTACCATGAATTTCACAAGCTGCCTCGGCTGTCACCAGTATCCGAGAAGCGGCGGCAGTAGTCCGCTCGGTAAAAATCCTCAATACGAATTCGCCAAGAGCTACCCGCCCGGTACCAACGTCGTTCCACCCTTTGTTCGGCCGGATGGTCCTATTATGATCGCTCGGTTTAAGAAACACCTTGACGGAGACGGGAAGGATGACGGCGGCGTGCATGCGTTGTTCACCATTACGGGACTCGACGGCGCCGACGGCTGTATCCTGAAACAGCAAGATTTCGCAAAAGAAATAGCGCGCGACAATCTCATCAACCGCATTCCCACCCCGACCTTTGGAGCGGGCCTCATCGAGCAAATCGAGGATAAGACCATCGTCGACAATGTCGAACGCCAGGCTGCGCGAGCTTTCGGGGACAACAAGACTGCTTTCATAAGCCGCGCGCGGTTGAACCTCGTTCAGCCCTTCCACACCCACGGATCCGAAAATCGAAACGGCAACGACGGAACGATAGCGCGCTTTGGCTGGAAGGCTCAGAATAAGTCTCTGTTGGTCTTTGCAGGTGAAGCCTATAACGTCGAAATCGGCATCAGCAACGAGGTCTTTCCGACGGAGCGCGAAGAGAAAACGGAGTGTCAATTCCATACCGTCCCAAACGACACCTCCCATCCTGAAAACCTCGATGATCCCGCCCCCGAAAAGCGCTTAGATGCATTCAGCGACGTCGAGAAATTTGCCGCCTTTATGCGCTTCCTCGCGCCGCCGGAACCCTCTACCGCTTTTCCCGGCGGGGCAGAATCGATCCGCCTCGGCGCGCAAGTATTTGATAGGGTTGGCTGTTCGACCTGTCACACGCCCGAGCTGCGAACGTCGCCCATCAGCTCAATCCCTGCGCTTCGCGACAAGCCCGTCAGGTTGTATTCGGATTTGGCACTCCATGACATGGGTAAACTTGGCGATGGCATTACGCAAGGACTGGCGAACGGAAACGAGTTTCGCAGTGCGCCGCTGTGGGGGCTCGGCCAGCGCGTGTTCTTCCTGCATGATGGCCGCACGCGTGATCTAGTCGAAGCAATTGAGCAACATGAAAGCAGTGGGTCGGATGCGAACCAAGTGATTGGTCTCTATAAGGGGTTGAGCAATCAGGAAAAGCAGAATCTGCTAAATTTCCTGAGATCTCTGTAGAGTCATAAAGGCTTCTCACAACGCCTGCGGCATGGAGCTTTCGATCATGTCTCGGCAGCCTCGCTGCGAGGCTGCCGTTTCATATCCTGGCTTTTTGGTTTGCCTTCGCGCCCGGCGATGGGCCGCCGTGCATTCTGCAAGCGTCCGTTCGGCATCGCTGGGGCTGGCAAGGCTTCCCGCTCCGAGTTCTCGCACCGCGGTCGTCCACCTACCGCGGTGCATGTGTCCGGTTATGGCCGTCCCGGGATATCCGCTTTCGCGCCGCTATCAGAATAAGCGTCGCAAGTGCATGATGGTCGAGGATGCAGATGGAACTGTCCTATTCACAGAATCTAGAGGATTATCACCTCTCGCTCGCGTTCGCGGGGCAGAAGACCGGCACATATATCGATGTTGGCGCGGGCCATCCGATCGCCGACAATGTATCGTTCTGGTTCTACGAGCGCGGATGGCAAGGGATAGTGGTCGAGCCGCAGCTTGAACTAGCCGCGCTTTATGAGCGGCTGCGTCGGCGCGATATAGTGGTTCGCGGCCTGGTCGGACGCGAGTGCGCGAAATTGATTTCCACGTGGTTGATCGCTTGCACGGGCTCTCGACGACGCGCGAAGACGTTGCGCAAAAAGCTGAGGCATTCGGTGTCAGGCATCGGACCGTTCGAGCGCCTGTAACCACGCTGGCACAATTGTGCGAAAGCCACGACCGTGGCTCCATCGATTTCCTCAAAATCGATGTTGAAGGTGCCGAAGCCGATGTCCTCTTGGGCGGCGACTGGAAGCGGTTTCGGCCCAAAGTCGTCATTGTTGAAGCGGTCACTCCCATGGAGTCGGAGCCGTCATGGCACACCTGGGAACCCTTCCTCGTTGCCCAGGGCTATCGATTTGTCCTGTTCGACACGCTCAACAGGTTCTATGTCGCGCAAGAACATCCCGAAATCCTGGCACGACTTCCAACTGAACGAGCCCCGTGGCACGCGGTTTGTCACATGTACGAGGTCGGTCGCGCCCCGGAGAATACGCAGCATCCAGATTACACGTTGGCTTGCGACCTTGCGCGCGGATTTGGGCGAGCCTGCCTTATCTCGACACGAGTCTGATTATGTCGATCCTCGGTCGTGCCCGCCGTATCACAAATCACGACGATGTCGCAGCACTTGCATCGATTGTCGACAACGAACAATTCCGAGCGGCGTTGGGACGCATTGCGTGCGGTTACGATGGAGGACAGATCGTCGACGAGTGACTGTCTTTGACGGCATTCATTCCAATCAATCGTTCAGGGCGAGGTAGAGGTAGCCTCTCAGCTCTTCGATAGAATTTGCGAGGCGATCTGCACCTGCGGCGGAGAGCTGCTTGGCTCCGTGATAACCCCAGCCCACGCCGATCGATTGGACCCCTGCCGCCCGGGCCATTTCCATGTCGTACGTCGTGTCGCCGACGAAAATCGCGTTCTCCGGCGTCACGCCGGTCGCCTGGAGCGCCTGGAGCAGCATCGCAGGATGCGGCTTGGACGGCGCCATGTCGGCGGCCTGAATCGTTCGAAACAGGCCATGCCATTCAAGAGCTGCCAGCGCCGGCGCCACGGTCACCGACGTGTGCCCGGTGGCCATTCCCAGCACCGCGTTGTGATGTGAGCTCAGCTCGCGCAGGAGGTCGCCGACTCCATCGAACGGCCTTTCCGCGAAAACAGGATCGGCTCTCAATTGTGGAAGCAGGAGATCGTAGGCTTTCACCATGTCGCGGATGGGGGCCGCGGCGCCTGCGAGTTGCGCCAGAATGACGTCGAGCGTCTTCCCGACCAGCGCAAGACTTTCGTTGGGACAAGGAGGCGGAAGGCTAAACTGCGCAAAGACGATGCGATGGGATTCCCAGATCAAGGGGCGGCTATCGACCAGGGTGCCGTCAAAGTCGAAGATAATGAGCTTCACTCGATGCCCCGTCGCAAGGCCGCCCGGTCACCGCTGCGCGCCTTGTCCGTGCGGTGAAGATATTTGAGGCCGATGACGACCAGTTCATCCTCGGTCAAGTGGCTCTCCTCACAAAGCGTGTCCAACAGCGGCGCTCGCAGCGGCGATAGCTGATGATCCGGCACCATCTTGATGAGCGACCAGGTTCTCAGGATCCTGTTGGCGGCGGCGTGAACTCGGTTGTCGGAAGTGCCCATTGAGGTCCATGTCGAGCATGACCGGCAATGCCACGCAACGCGTCACCGGTGAAGGCAGGAATAGATGCGGACGAGATCCCGGGACTCGACCGGAACCGCGCGATCGGCGTCGCGGTTTTGCGTTGCCGTGGCGCAGGACAACCAAAAATAGTTTCCCGCGGGGTCAATGACCAGCCGGTTTGGCGAGAAGTTTGCGAGGATGACCGACAAATAGGGGATGGTCGAGAACCATCCCAGGGGAGCAAGGGCGGCAGGGGCCCGCGCCGAGGAGACAAAGCGGGGGTCGCCGAGCGATGGATCGGCCTCTCTGCCCGTTGCCAGCGCCGCGATTGCGGTACGGTAGTTGGTCCACGCAGCGACGAATTTGCTGGTTTCGACCGCATGTATGGATGTCACCACCAGGAATGCCGCGGCAAGCGCGCAAATCGCCCGGTCGCTGAATGACCCCATGGTTCGCCTCAGCCTTGCGAGCGGCTGGAGGACCAATTCCTTTTCCTCGATTGCCGACAGGGTCGCCAACGCGGCGAACACGGGAATGAGGAGCACCAATGCGGTCCGCAAATAGTAGCGGCTGCTGGCAAGGACGGAATGGTCGAATTTCAGCCAATAGAGAGCCAGCAGCGCGAGCACGACGGCCAGCGCGCAGACGCAGGCCCGTTCGGGCGAGATGAGTTTCACCGCCGCAAACAGCACGTCATAACCCAGCAACGCCGCCAGCAACAGCAGAACGACTTCCACCCTGAAGATGTCGAGGTCGAAGAAATGCAGCGCTGCCCGCAGCAAGACTTCCGCGTAGTAGTCATCCGGCGGAAACACGAATTTCGAAGTCGCCGCCAGTATCAAGACAAGGATCATGCAGATCATGGCGCGGAGGAATCGTTGATCCCGAAGGCCTCGCACGGCCAGCGTGCCAACGATGACGACCAGCAGCACAGCTGCCCCTTCGTGAGTGAAGGTGAGCGCCAGTTGCGCGACAAAAACCAATGCGGTGCCGGCGGCGTTTTGCTTCGCATAATGGCTGATCGCCAATGTCGGCCAGAATGCCGCCTGCGCCAACCACATCTCGGTCGGAAAGCCGAAGACCAGCGGGCAGAGCAGAGCGGTCGAGGCGCAGGCGTAGACAAAGAAAGTCCGGCCGGGCGAGCGATCGGTTACCCAGGTCAGGATCAATCCGATCAACGGCGCGCTGTCGAACAGGAAGCCGTAGGTCAGGATTCCCGCCCATGGACTGCCGGTGAGTCGGACCAATGCTTCCGCCGGCCACAAGGAGAAAAGGAACACCGACGATCGGCCGGAGATGTTGTGCCAGTGAAAGGCCCAGACGTCCCGGACCGCGACGGCATAGGAGAACATGGCGCCATCGCCATAGAGCTCGAGCTGATATGCGAGCGCAACGGGGACGAACGCGATTGCCCAGCACAGACCGGTGCCGACGACCAGATATCGAAACAGGCGTGTGTTGCGGCTGGGCAGCAGGCCCGACATATCCCGGAATTCCGTGCGAGGTCGAATGCCCAAGCGAATAGAGGCATTGGGACCCCATCGCAACGCCTTCAAATCGACAGTTGATGTCCCGAGCGTACCGCTTTGGTCGTGAGATATCGCTTGTTATGGGGAGTCACTGGAGCTTCGAGCGGGATACGCGCCGCGATCTCGATTCCGGCACTGGTCAGACCATCGAGCTTGGACGGATTATTGGTGAGCAGAAGGATCCGTGAGCAATTCAGTATCTTGAGCATCAATGCGGCAGTGCCGTAGTCGCGCTCGTCATCGTCGAAGCCGAGCGTCGTATTGGCATCGCAGGTATCGAGCCCGCGATCCTGCAATTCGTAGGCTCTCATCTTGTTGGCAAGACCGAGGCCACGCCCCTCTTGCGCCAGGTACAAGATGACGCCGCCGCCGAGACAGTTCAGCTGATTCATCGCCAGCCGAAGCTGCTCGCCGCAGTCGCATCGTCGCGAGCCGAAGACGTCCCCGGTCAGGCAGGCCGAATGAAGGCGAACCGGAACCGGCTGCTTATAGTCCGGTGCTCCGACGACGATCGCAACGTGATCGGCGCCCATCGCATCGTGGAACACTACGAAACGCGACGTCATGCCGGAGGTAAGCGGAATGGAGGCTTCGCTTGCGATGACCAGCCGATTCGCAGCCTCGACGGCAAACTGGTCCACGGCGCCCGCATTGACGGCCACGATGGGCACGCCCAGGTCGAGCGTGCGACCCTTCACGTCAGCGACGAGCACCGCCGGCAACCCGCGCGTCAGCTTGACAAGTTTGACGGCTGCGATGGCTGCCGGGGTCGCAGACCGGATTTCCGCTGTGCAGCGAATCTTCGTCTCGGTGGCAAGGTCAAGAATGAGAGCCGCATTCATCTCCGAAATAGGAACGCACAGCGGCGCCGGCGACTTGATGCCGAGCGCAAGCGCGCGTTGCTGGGTGACGACGAGATTCAACCCGGCCGGCCGGCACAGCTCCTTGAATTCGGTCAGGCGTCGGTCGTCGAGACCCTCGACCGGCAGGACCAGAAGTGCTTCGCCGGTCGAATCGACGCGAATGGGCCTGCGTGCTTGCAGTTCGTTCAAGGCGCGGCTGGCGTCGGTATAATCCTTGCTACCGAACAAGCCGGAAGCGGAACGCGGCCGCACGATGTTCATTCGACGAACTTTCTTCCACTGGGCGCATTGGTTAACACCGGTCTTCCCAAATCATTCCCGATCAAAAATCGGATGATTTTTGTGCCAGAATGGCCGATAGTCGCATTGAGGATATACATCAACTCGATTTTGATTTTGGCTGTGCAGCTCAACCTCCCCGTCAGCAAGAAGTTCACTTCGCCCCCGGTCTGGGAGGATTTCGTTTACCTGTTTCGCAACCGACACGAGCTCTTTCCATCCGCTTGGACAGATGTCTTCGCGCCCCTGTGCCGGGGAATGGTCGACGATCTGGTGATCGTTGGCCAGATGGGCCAATCGCTGGATGGTCGGATCGCTACGGCTTCCGGACACTCGAAATACATCAACTGCCCTGCCGGTATCGAGCACCTGCACCGGCTGCGGGCATTGGTGGATATCGTCGTTGTCGGCGTTGGAACCGCAATCGCGGACAATCCCCAACTGACGGTCCGCCGCGTAGCGGGACCCCAGCCGGCCCGCGCGGTTATCGATCCAAATGGGCGTCTGGGAAGCGACGCACGACTGTTTTCAAATGATGGCAATCGTCGACTGCTGATCACAGTCGAGGGGACGCGCTGCAACGCGCCTGCCGGCGTGGAGATCGTTGCTTTGCCTGCGCAGGACGGCGAGATCGCGCCTTCGGCGATCGTTGCGGCGCTTGCGCGCGCGGGTATGCGCCGAATTCTCATCGAGGGCGGTGCCGACACGCTATCGCGCTTCTTGACGGCTCGTTGCCTCGATCGGATGCATGTGACGGTCGCGCCCGTGATTTTGGGCGAGGGAGGTCATGGCATCGCGCTGCCGGCGGCCGAACGCGCCGACCGTGTGCCGCGCATGCCCGTTCGCGTCCACAAGATCGAGGACGACGTCCTGTTCGATTGCGATCTGAGCGCTCAGCGAGTCGTGCTCGGGAATCCAAACAAGTCCACGTGACCGACTCGTATCGATGAACGTCCCTCGTTGACGAGTTGGATCCGCCGGTCGAGCCATCTGGCCGTATCGACGTCGGCAAGCGTCTTCATTGCGTCAGCAGCACCGGCCCATCCCCGCAGCAACTCGATTTGCATCGTTCGATCTTCCGGCCCGATCACCCAATCGGAATTGCCGTGTATCACCTTGTAGCCTGACGTCTCGAAGCCCGAGATGGTCGCGCTTGCCGCGGCCGGACCGAGTGCCGGGCCAAAACCCTTGTCGGTGCCTTGATGCGCGTTGAAGGCGGAGAGGATGGCTGCGTCAAACGGGTCCGCCGGCGAGAGATCGGTACGGCCATCATAGGTCAGGGCGGCATAGATGGGTATGGCGTGCGCCATGACCTTGCGCAGCAATCCGTCCAGCCAATCTTCCGAGACCAGATCGAGCAGCGCCGACATCGTGATCAGGTCGAGAGGAGTTTCGAAAGCTGCATCGAAATTTTTGCTGAGGTCAACTTGAATCGCATTCAGCTCGATAGTCTCGGCGACGACAGCATTGCGTGCAATCGCCAGGAGACGCGAGTCATTGTCGATCAGGCTCCAGTGCTGCCTGATCGGAAGTCGTCTGCAGAGTGCGCGTGCGGTCGAACCCGCGCCGCAGGCCAGATCGGCAAGGCGGACCGAGGGGCGCGATCCGAACGAAGCGCTGACGGCTTCGAGGACTCGCGGATTACGCGCCCTCAGGTCAAATGGTTCGCGCAACGCCAGCCACTCGGTGGAAAAGCTGCTCATGTCAGCGCGTCCAGTGCATCGGCGAATCGCTCCGCAGATTGCGCCCAGGTCGGCAGCTGTCGCGCCGCGGCGAGTGCGGCCTCGGACAGTTTCTGCCGCAAATGCGGATCCACGATGGCCCGGTGCAGCGCGTCCGCAAGCGCCGCAACATCGTCGGCGTCTACCAGCAGGCCGGCGTCATGCGGAATCGTGTCCGGTATCGCGCCGGCGTTTGTCCCGATCACCGGGAGCCCGTGCGCAAGCGCTTCTGCGTAAGCCATGCCATAGCCTTCGAATCGGGAGGCAAGCACGAACAGATCGGCGCTATCGTAGAGCGCGGCCAACCGCTCTGGCGACACGGCGCCCGGAGTTGTCACGAGGCGGCTCAACCCATGACGCGTGATGTCCGCCTGCAGCCGCTCGGCAGTCGCCGGGTCGCGCGTGAGGTCGCCGGCAATTGTCAGTCGCCATTCGAGATCGGCAAGCCTTGCGAGAGCGCCGACCAGAACATCGAATCCCTTGCGCGGCACGACGGCACCCACAGACAGGAGATGAGGCACGCCGCCGAGACTGCCCCGTGCCCTTGTTACGCGATCGTTGCCGGGCCGCGCTACGGTGATGCGCTGCATCGGAACACCGTAATCGGACGCGAGGATCCACGCTGTCGAACGACTTGTGACGATGACGCCTCGCGCGCAAGCGAGCGAGCGGCGTTCGCTGTGGCGCAGGAGATCGGCCCGCTCTGTCGACAATCCCCATTCCAGCGCCAGCGGATGATGCACCAGCGCAAGCAATGGATTCACGAGTTCGGCCGCGACGTCGGGCAGCACGCCCAGCGCAAGGCCGTCGACGACGATCGGCCATCCTGCCGGAGCCTGCAACAGCCGCAGCCGCGCCTTCGACCTCGCGGCGGCGCTCGGCCATGGGAAACCTTCGCCGAGATCGATGAGCGCGATCTGCCAGCCTACGCGTTCGAGCTCGGCGATGATGCGCTTGTCGTATGCATAGCCGCCGGTCGGCGTGTCCAGATGGCCCGGCACGGCGAAGGCCGCATGTTTCACCACAAGGGCGCCTCGTACTGCGCACGGGCCACATGGGACTCGGAGAGCGTGACGCGGATCGCCTTGAGCTCCCGGCCGGCACGGCCCAGTTCCCCGGCGCGCGCAGGCTTGGCCAGTCCGTCGAAAATATGTTTGCTGAGAAATTCGGTCGTCGTGTTGATATCCTTGAACTCAGGCACCTCGTCGAGGTTGCGATAGTTCAGCGGTGCCAGAATCGCCTTGAGGGCATCGTGCGCACGGCCGATATCGATCACGATACCGTTTGCGTCGAGCGCCTCGGCAATGAAAGCCGCGTCGACGACGAAGGTGGCGCCGTGGAGCGCTTGCGCAGGCCCGAACACGGCGCCGCGGAACGAATGGGCGATCATGATGTGGTCGCGGACTTCGACAGTGAACAAGATGGCTCCTTATGTGTAGGCGATGAGTTGGCAGAGCGTTCCGCTTCCGGCTGCGAGGATGTTCGGAAGTTGCCGGGGCAGATCGGGGAATTTCACCGCCGGTGCAAGCAGTGCGTCGAGTTGGGGCTCTCCGAGCAACGCGACGGCGGCGGCGAGGCGGCGGCTATACGTCCAGCGCGGCCGGTGTGAAGGCGCAATCTTGCCGACCTGACTCGACACCAGCCGGAGCCGCCGGCTGTGAAAGGCGCCTCCGAGCATCGCAGGTACCGGCGTGTCGCCGTACCAGCTCATTTCGAGCACTGTTGCCTCATCGCCTGCGAGCTCGATCGCCGTGCCTAGCCCCTCCGGCGCGCCGCTGGCGTGGACGACGAGGTCGCACTCGCCCGTGGCTTTCGCAGGCTCCGCAAAAACAACCCCGAGCGCTGCAGCCAATTCCGCGCGCGCCGGATTGATGTCGACAAGCGTCACCTCCGCACCCGGGATGCGGCCGCAGAGCCATGCCACCAGGGAGCCCACCACGCCGGCGCCGACAACGGCGATCCGGTCGCAGGGCCCGGGCGCCGCATCCCACACCGCGTTAAGGGCGGTTTCCATGTTGGCGGCGAGCACCGCACGTTGCGCCGGCACGAATTGCGGTATCTCCACGGCCGCGCCGGCGGGAATATTGAATAGGGTTTGATGCGGATGCAGCGTAAAGACAGTCTTGCCGCGCAGCGCCCCGCTCTCGATTTGCCCGACCGTGGCGTATCCGTATTTCACCGGGAATGGAAACTGGCCCGCCATGAACGGCGCGCGCATCCTGTCAAATTCGCTTTTTGGGACGCGCCCGTTGAACACCAGCGCCTCCGTGCCCCGGCTGATCGCGCCATAAAGCGCGTGCACGCGAATTTCGTCCGTGTTGGCTGGAGCAATGGCTTCCTCGCGCAGCTCGGCCTGTCCCGGTCCCCGATACCAGAGGGCCGAAGCCAGTTCGGCGCTTTCGTTAACGGACATCTTGCTCGATCCCGGCCTGGAATTGCGGGCCACCTGACGTGTTATAACCTGTAATCTGCCCTGCCAGCCGGCAAATGAGAAGTCATCACCCTTCGTGCCAGATTCCAGTCGATCCCAAACGATGCAAGCCGATGCGACCGAGGATACCCTGTTCGTTCGGCGCGTCCTGTTCGCCCTCTCATTTGTGGTTACAATGGCTGGATCGCTGGGCCTTGCAGCGCTGGCATTGGCGCCAGGCGGGTGGGGGCTGCTCGACATCGCGACGCTGGTTCTGCTTGCCGTGGTGCTGCCGTGGATGGTCGCGGGGTTCTGGAATGCCGTGATCGGGTTCGTCATTTTGCGGTTTGCCGCCGACCCGGCCGCCGAAGTGCCGCCGTCGATCAAGCGCCTGCGCAATGATGAACCCATCGTAGCGTCGACAGCGATCCTGCTCTGCATTCGCAACGAGCCGCCCGCACGGATCATCCGGAATCTCGAACCGATGCTGGCAGGCCTGGATGCGTCAGGGTACGGCGAGCATTTTCATCTCTATGTTCTCAGCGACACCAATGACGCGGGTCTCGCCGCGAAGGAGGAGACACCGTTTTCGGAGCTGGCAGGACGCTGGCGCGATCGCATCGCGATCACCTACCGACGCCGTGACGTGAATACGGGCTACAAGGCCGGCAATATCCGGGATTTCTGTGACAGGTGGGGAAGCCGCCACGAGCTCGCCGTGACGCTCGATGCCGACAGCTTCATGACCGCCGATGCGATCCTTCGTCTGGTGCGCATCATGCAGGGCGATTTCAGATTGGGCATCCTTCAGGGCCTCATCGTGGGCCTGCCGTCGACCAGCCTGTTCGCACGCATCTTCCAGTTCGGCATGCGGCTAGGCATGCGCTCCTACACCATCGGCAGTGCGTGGTGGCAAGCCGATTGCGGCCCCTACTGGGGACATAACGCCGCGCTGCGTCTACAGCCCTTCATCAAGCATTGCGTGCTCCCGGTCTTAGAGGGCGCGGAAGCGGAGCGGCATATCCTCAGTCACGATCAGGTCGAGGCAGCCCTGATGCGGTCGGCTGGCTATCATATCCGGGTGCTGGCACGCGAGGACCTCGGCTGGGAAGAAAATCCGCCGACCTTGCTCGAATTCATGCGCCGCGATCTGCGCTGGTGCCAGGGGAATATGCAGTACTGGCACCTTGTTTCGCTGCCGAACCTCAAGCCCGTGAGCCGCTATCAGTTGATGCTCGCGATTCTGATGTTCATCGGCTCCCCGGCCTGGATCGGTCTGCTCGCGCTTGCCACCATTGCCCTGGTGTTGCACGACCACCCATCCGACTTCATCTCCGCCGATATCGGCGGCTTGCTGTTGTCCTGGATCCTCATCATGTGGTTTTCGCCGAAGATCGCGGCCTTCGTCGATGCGTTGTCGCGGAGTCAGGTGCGGCGCGCGTTCGGAGGCGCGAGATACCTCATCGTCAATTTTGCCATCGAAACCGTCTATTCGATCATGCTGTGCCCGATCCTCTGGATCAGCCACACGATCTTCCTTCTGGGCCTGCTGTTCAATCGGGCCATTGGCTGGATCGGTCAGGTCCGCGACGATCATGCCGTGACTTTTGAGGCGGCGTTGTCCAGCCTCTGGCCACAAACGCTGATCGGATGGATCGTGATCGGCTTGGTATCGACGACCCAACCCGCAGCGCTGCCCTACATCTTGCTGCTTGCCGCGGGTCCGGCGCTCGCTATTCCCTTCGCGATGCTCACGGCATGGCCCTGGCTCGGCCGCTTCGCGGCGCGCATCGGTATTGGGCGACTGCCAGAGGAGACGGAAACGCCCGAGCAGTTGCAAGTCCTATCGTTGCCTGCAATCCGCCCCGCGCCAGACCCGGTGTAATCGGTGTTCGGCGCCATCAGGACCGCCCGCGCCACCATTCGGTCGTTTCGCATCTATTACGGAGACGGCAAGCGGGCGGCGGCAATGGATCGGCTCTATCGCCGCTTTGTTCAGCCCGGCGATCTCGTCTTCGATGTCGGCGCTCACGTCGGCGATCGCGTCGCTTCGTTCCGGCGGCTGGGCGCCCGGGTCGTCGCAATCGAACCGCAGCCCGCGATGGTGCGCGTCCTGAGACTCCTGTACGGGTTGAGCCGCTCGGTCACGGTCGAGCAGACCGCAGTCGGGAGCGATCAGGGCAGGGCGCGCATGATGATCAACGTCGATAACCCGACGGTATCGTCGCTTTCGTCCGCGTTTGTCGATGCCGCGCGCGATGCGCCCGGCTGGGAAACGCAGCGCTGGACCAAATCCGCCGCCATTGCGATCACGACGCTGGATACGCTGATCGAAGGGCACGGCCAGCCGTCGTTCATCAAGCTCGATGTCGAAGGCTTCGAGGCGGAGGCGCTGCAGGGATTATCGCGAGCAGTTCCTGCTTTGTCGTTCGAGTTCACGACGATCCAGCGTGACGTTGCATTGGCCTGCATCGCGCGCTGCTCCAGTCTTGGTTATGTCAGCTTCAACGCTGCGCTTGGCGAAAGCCACGCCCTTCTCGACGATTGGCTTGATGCGAGGGAAATTGCGCGTTGGCTGAAAGCGCTGCCGCCAGAGGCCAATTCGGGTGATATTTATGCCCGCATCGCCTGATCGTGCTCCGCGATATCTTCTGGCCGGAATAGTCGGCGTCCTGATCGTCGCCGGCTATGCCTCGACGCTATGGCTCTACTATCCGGGCGCCAAGACCTGGGACGCCAAGTACGTCTATCAGGACATTGCCAAAGGCTTCTACGGCGACTGGCAATCGCCGGTCATGACCTGGCTGTGGGGCCTCATTGACCCGATCGCCCCGGGATCGGCCAGCATGTTCCTGCTGATCGCGACCACGTATTGGCTAGGCTTTGCGCTGCCGTCATTGGCCCTTGCCGTGCGCGGCGACCGATGGGCGCTGCTGCCGCCCTTTCTCGCGTTGATGCCGCCGGCATTCGTATTTGTCGGGACCATATGGCGCGATGTGCTGTCTTCCAGTTGCTGGCTG
>Ga0306926_10005230_pt1 | contig 13786 bp, 10 predicted proteins | sample flu12Cox44000178_FD_203759 | JGI IMG/M metagenome (GOLD analysis project Ga0306926, IMG submission 203759) | Lab enrichment of tropical soil microbial communities from Luquillo Experimental Forest, Puerto Rico - flux8day.12C.oxic.44.000.178 (v2)... | ecosystem: Environmental > Terrestrial >...
CCCGGCTCGGGCCGGGAATCGGCGCTGCGCTCCTTGCAGGCCGCCGGCTTCACGATCACCTCGATCCGCGACGTAACACCGATCCCTCACAATGGCTGCCGCCCGCGCAAGCGGCGGCGCGTATAAGGACATCCGGCCGATGGACGAAGTGCAGCAACATCTGCCGCCGCTCGATCATGAACCCAATTTTGACCCCACGGAGCGGAGTGGGGTGCGCGCGCCAATCGCGCCGCGCAACGCGACGGGTGATAACGTGACGATCCAGAAGAATTGGCAGGAACTGATCAGGCCCAATAAATTGCAGGTCAGCGCCGGTGCCGACACGCGGCGCTCGGCGACGGTCGTGGCCGAACCGCTCGAGCGCGGCTTTGGGGTGACGCTGGGCAATGCGCTGCGGCGCATTTTGCTCTCCTCGCTGCAAGGCGCCGCCGTGCAGTCGGTGCACATCGACGGCGTGTTGCACGAGTTCTCCTCGATTGCCGGCGTGCGCGAGGATGTCACCGACATCGTGCTCAACATCAAGGATATCGCCATCAAGATGCAGGGCGACGGCCCCAAGCGCATGGTGGTGAAGAAGCAGGGTCCCGGCACGGTGACCGCCGCCGACATTCAGACCGTCGGCGACATAGTCGTGCTCAATCCCGAGCTCGTCCTGTGCACGCTCGACGAGGGCGCCGAGATCCGGATGGAGTTCACGGTCAATACCGGCAAGGGCTATGTGCCAGCCGAACGCAATCGCCCCGAAGATGCGCCGATCGGGCTCATTCCGGTCGACAGCCTCTATTCCCCGGTGCGCAAGGTTTCTTACAAGGTCGAGAACACCCGCGAAGGTCAGATCCTCGACTATGACAAACTGACGTTGTCGATCGAGACCAACGGCGCGGTGAGCCCCGAGGACTCGCTCGCTTATGCGGCGCGCATCCTGCAGGACCAGCTCAACGTGTTTGTCAATTTCGAGGAGCCCAAGCGCGAAACCGCGCACGAGGCGATCCCCGATCTCGCCTTCAATCCGGCCTTCCTGAAGAAGGTCGACGAGCTCGAACTGTCGGTGCGCTCGGCCAATTGTCTGAAGAACGACAACATCGTCTATATCGGCGATCTCGTTCAGAAGACCGAAGCCGAGATGCTGCGCACACCGAATTTCGGCCGCAAGTCGCTCAACGAGATCAAAGAAGTGCTGGTCCAGATGGGCCTGCACCTCGGCATGGAAGTGCCCGGTTGGCCGCCCGAGAATATCGAGGAGCTGGCCAAGCGCTTCGAGGATCATTACTGAACGGGAGTCGGTAAACAGTGATCGGTAATCGGAGGCAATCCGATTACTGATTACTGAGACACTGGTATCTGAATGCGTCACGCCAAGACCCATCGCAAATTCAACCGGCGCTCGGATCATCGCCGCGCCATGCTGGCGAATCTCGCCGCTTCGCTCATCAAGCACGAGCAGATCATCACCACGCTGCCGAAGGCGAAGGATCTGCGTCCGGTGGTGGAAAAGCTCGTCACGCTGGGCAAGCGCGGCGGGCTGCACGCGCGCCGGCAGGCGATCGCGCAAATGCGCGATATCGCCATGGTCAAGAAGCTCTTCGAGGTGATCGGCCCGCGCTACAAGGATCGCAACGGCGGCTATACGCGCGTGCTCAAGGCCGGGTACCGCTACGGCGATTCCGCGCCGGTCGCCGTGATCGAATTCGTCGATCGCGACGTCGATGCCAAGGGGCTCGACTCCGGTCCGGTGCAGGAGCGCGTCGAGGCCCAAGCGCCCGCGCCAGCCTGACGAAGGACTTAAACCTGGCGCGATCCCGTCGCGACATGGATCACCTCTATCCGTTGGGGAGAGGGAATAGAACGAGCGGCGTCGCCGCCCTGTTGCAGCCTCGGTCCGACGCCAATCTATGGCCGTATTGAATCGAGGTGTTGATGTCGCCGTTGCCGCGCCTTGCACTTTTCGTCGCCGCTACGCTTGGCCTGTTTTCGGCTGCGACGCCCGATGCGCTCGCCCAAGGGCGGCAGGTTCCGGCGTCCGCCGGCCAGCTTGAACTGTCTTTCGCGCCGATCGTCAAACGCGTCGCGCCCGCCGTGGTCAATGTCTATGCGGCGCGCGTGGTCGCCAACAACAATCCGTTCCTGGCGGATCCGTTCTTCCGGCAATTCTTCGGCGCGGTGCCGCGCGAGCAGGTGGAGCGCTCGCTCGGCTCCGGCGTCATCATCGATCCGGCCGGACTTGTGGTCACCAATTACCATGTGATCGACGGCGCCAGTCAGATCAAAGTGGCGCTCGCCGACAAGCGCGAATTCGAAGCCGATATCGTGCTCAAGGATCAGCGCAGCGATCTTGCTGTGCTGCGCATCAAAGGCGCCAAGGAGCGGTTTCCCACGCTGGAATTTGCCGATTCCGACGAGCTGCAGGTCGGCGACGTGGTGCTGGCGATCGGCGATCCGTTCGGCGTCGGACAAACCGTGACCCACGGCATCGTCTCCGCGGTCGCGCGCACCCAGGTCGGCATCAGCGATTATCAGTTCTTCATCCAGACCGACGCCGCCATCAATCCGGGCAATTCCGGCGGCGCGCTGGTTGACATCGCGGGCCGGCTGGTCGGCATCAATTCGGCGATCTATTCGCGCTCGGGCGGCTCGCAAGGCATTGGCTTCGCCATTCCCGCCAATATGGTGCGCGTTGTGGTCGCCTCGGCCGAGGGCGGCAGCGGCGCGGTGAAGCGGCCATGGCTCGGCGCCAAGCTCCAGATCGTAACGGCCGACATCGCCGACAGCATGGGATTGCAGCGGCCGACCGGCGCGCTGGTGGCGAACGTCGTCTCCGGCGGTCCCGCGGCCAAGGCCGGACTCAAAGCCGGCGATCTGATCGTGAGCGTCGACGGCGCGGCCGTCGACGATCCGAACGCATTCGGTTATCGCTTCGCCACCAAGCCGCTGGGCGGCAGCGCCCAGCTCGGGATTCTTCGGCAGGGCCGCTCCGTGACGCTGCCGATCGCGCTGGAGAGCCTGCCGGACACCCCGCGCCAGGAAGTGCAGATCAAGGCCCGCTCGCCATTTTCCGGCGCAACGGTCGCCAGCCTGTCGCCGGCCTTAGCCGATGAGCTGCGCCTCGATGCCCAGGCCGAGGGGGTCGTCATTACCGAGGTGGCCGACGGTTCGGCCGCGCAATCGGTTGGCTTTCAGAAGGGCGACGTGGTGGTCACCGTCAACAACGAGAAGATCAACAAGCCCGGCGATCTGGAACGCGTCACCGCCGCCGGCGGCCGCAATTGGCGGATCACCATCCAGCGCGGCGGGCAACAGATATCGGTGATGTTCTCCGGCTGATTTCTCTTCACCTCTCCCCGCAAGCGGGAAGAGGGAGTAGATAGGCGCATGAGCTCGCGTCCGAAAAAGAACACGCCCAGCCTCTTCGCTGCCGCGGGCCTCGATCGCACGGCGCCGCGGCCGCTTGCCGACAAGCTGCGGCCCGACAAACTGTCCGAAGTCGTTGGCCAGGATCATCTGCTTGGCCCCGCCGGCGCGCTCACCCGCATGCTCGAGACGCGCTCGCTCGGCTCGCTGATTTTCTGGGGCCCGCCCGGCACCGGCAAAACCACCGTGGCGCGACTTCTGGCGCATGCGACCGAACTCTATTTCGAACAGATTTCGGCGATCTTCTCCGGCGTGGCCGACCTGAAGAAAGTGTTCGACGCGGCGCGGCTTCGTCGCGAAACCGGGCAGGGCACCCTGCTGTTCGTCGACGAGATTCACCGCTTCAATCGCGCGCAGCAGGACTCCTTCCTGCCGGTGGTGGAGGACGGCACGATCGTGCTCGTCGGCGCCACCACCGAGAATCCGTCCTTTGAATTGATTGCGCCGTTGTTGTCGCGGGCGCGCGTGCTGGTGTTCAGGCCGCTCGATTCAGCGGCGATCGAGCAACTGCTGGAGCGGGCCGAGACGATCGAGGGTAAAAAATTGCCGCTTGTTGCCGACGCGCGCGCTTCGCTCGTCCGCATGGCGGACGGCGATGGCCGCGCCGCGCTCACGCTTGCCGAAGAAGTCTGGCGCGGCGCGCGCGGAGCCGAGACCTTCGACGCCGCGGCGCTGGCGGACGTCGTGCAGCGCCGTGCGCCGATCTACGACAAGTCGCAGGATGGCCACTACAATCTCATCAGCGCGCTGCATAAATCGGTGCGCGGCTCCGATCCGGACGCCGCGCTTTATTATCTGTGCCGCATGCTCGATGCCGGCGAAGATCCGCTTTATCTGGCGCGGCGCATCGTGCGTATGGCGGTCGAAGATATCGGGCTCGCCGATCCGCAGGCGCTTGTCGTCGCCAACGCCGCCAAGGACGCTTACGATTTTCTCGGCAGCCCGGAAGGCGAGCTCGCGATCGCGCAAGCCGTGCTTTATGTCGCGACCGCACCGAAGTCGAACGCCGCCTATGCCGCGTTCGGTGCAGCGATGCGCACGGCCAAAGAAGCCGGCTCGCTGTTGCCGCCCAAGCACATCCTCAACGCGCCGACCGGCCTGATGAAAGAGGAAGGTTACGGCGCCGGCTATGATTACGATCACGACGCGCCGGACGCGTTCTCCGGCCAGGATTATTTCCCGGAGGCGCTCGGCCGCCGCCAGTTTTACGATCCGCCGGAGCGCGGCTTCGAGCGCGAAATCAGAAAGCGTCTCGAATTTTGGGCGAAGCTGCGCAAGGAGCGGGGCGGATCTTGAGAGGCAGCCGCGGACCGCGTCAGCCCGGCGGCGGCAAGCAGATTGCCGGCCCGCGCCATTCTTTCCCTCGCGGCCGCCGTCACCCTGAGGTGGCCGTGAAGCGGCCCTCGAAGGGTGACAACTCTGGCCGCTCATCCTCGGAGGCGCGCCGGTGGCGCGCGCCTCAGGATGACGGAAAACAAAACGTCGTCGCCCCGCGGGAAGGGGGGAGCACGCATAGCGGCGTGCAGAACGTCAGTGTCACCCCCGACGAAGCCGGCATGCGCGTCGATCGCTTTTTGCAGGCGCGAATTCCCGATTTGAGCTTCGCCCGCATTCAACGCGCCATCCGCAAGGGCGAGGTGCGGGTCGACGGCAAACGCGTCGACGCCAATGACCGGCTTGAATCGAGCCAGATGGTGCGCATCCCGCCGCTGCGCTTAGAGCCGGCGCAGCCGAGCCCTGGCGGCAATAGCGCGAGCGACAAGACCCGCGCGTTTCTCAAATCCATCACGCTCTACGAAGATGCCGATGTGCTGGTGCTCAACAAGCCGATGGGCCTTGCGGTGCAGGGTGGTTCCGGCACCACGCGGCATATCGACGGCATGCTCGAGGCGATGCGCGACAGGCACGGGCAGCGCCCGCGGCTTGTCCATCGTCTCGACAAGGACACCGCCGGGTGTCTCTTGGTCGCCAAGACGCGATTTGCCGCGGCGGCGCTGGCTAAATCGTTCCGTTCCCGCTCGGCGCGCAAAATCTACTGGGCTCTGGTCGCAGGCGTGCCGAAACCGCGCCAGGGCCGCATCTCGACCTTTCTCGCCAAAGAGCAGCGCGAAGACGAATCGATGATGCGCATTGCCCGTCATGGCGAGGAAGGCGCAAGCCATGCCGTGACCTATTACGCCGTGGTCGACACCGCCGGACCGTCGCTGGCCTGGCTGTCGCTCAAGCCGGTGACCGGGCGCACCCATCAATTGCGCGCGCACATGGCACATATCGCTCATCCGGTCATCGGCGACGCCAAATATTTCTCACGAGAAAACTGGGAGCTGCCCGGCGGCATGCAGAACCGCCTGCATCTTCTGGCGCGCCGCATCGCCGTGGCGCATCCGCGCGCCGGCGTGATCGACGTTACCGCGCCATTGCCGCCGCACATGCAGCAATCCTGGAATCTGCTGGGGCTGGACGCCACACGCTACGATCCAATCGAGGAAGCGCCGGCGGATTGAGGCGGCTTTCTAAGACGCAGATGCCCGGCACACGGCCGGGCATGACGAAGAAAAGGCCGCAGACTGCTGCTACTACCGCAAACTGGCGTTGATCTTGCCGAGCGCGGCCGAACCGGGGCACAGCTCCTTTTCGCCAAGCGCGTTGAGCGGCGCTTCGACGGTGTTCAAATGGCCATGCAGGTCGGAAGCGTCCTGCTCGACATAGAGTAACCCGGTCACGATTTGGCCCAGCGAGGCATGGTGGGCGATGAAATTCATCGCCGCGAGCCGGTCGTGCACATCGTATTCGGCGTTGAGCTTGCGCAACGCCAGCGTCGTACCGTCATGCTGCTCGACCATTTCGACCGTGCCCGGCGCGTAATCGACATGGATTGGCGTGCGGCCGGTCATGAAATCGAGAAAATTGACCGCCTCGTTGTGTTCGCGGACGTAGTCGAAGCTCTTGGTCGAGCCGGCGTGATTGTTGAACGCGACGCAGGGCGAAATCACATCGACGAAAGCTGCGCCGCGATGCTCGATTGCGGCCTTGATGATGGGAACGAGCTGCTTCTTGTCGCCGGAGAACGAGCGCGCCACGAAGCTCGCGCCGAGCTGTAGCGCGATGCCGACCATGTCGATCGCGCTGTCGGTGTTGGTGATGCCGCGCTTGGATTTTGAGCCGCGGTCCGCCGTGGCCGAGAATTGACCCTTGGTCAGTCCGTAAACACCGTTGTTTTCAACGATATAGACCATGTTGACGCCGCGGCGCATGGCGTGCGCGAACTGCCCCAGTCCGATCGAAGCGGAATCGCCGTCGCCGGAGACGCCGAGATAGATCAGGTCGCGATTGGCGAGATTGGCGCCGGTCAGCACCGAGGGCATGCGGCCATGGACCGAGTTGAAGCCGTGCGAGTTGCCGAGGAAATAATCCGGCGTCTTCGACGAGCAGCCGATGCCGGAAATCTTGGCGACGCGATGCGGCTCGATCGAGAGCTCGAAACACGCCTCGATGATCGAGGCCGTAATCGAGTCGTGGCCGCAGCCGGCGCACAGCGTCGAGATCTTGCCCTCGTAATCGCGGTGCGTGTAGCCGAGTTTGTTCTTCGGCAGTTCGGGATGATGGAATTTCGGCTTGATGACGTAGGTCATGAGACGACTTTCCGCAACGGCGTGATCTTCAAGGCATCGAGGTGCTCGCCGATGGCGCGAGCAATGAACCGCGCCGTGATCGGCGTGCCGTCGTAATGCAGGATCGGCACCAGCCGCACTGGATCGATGCCGCATTCGTTGACGATCAGCGAGCGCAACTGTGCATCGCGGTTCTGCTCGACCACGAAGATGAAGTCATGTTCGGCGATGAAGCTCGTGACGCTGGAATGGAACGGAAAAGCGCGCACCCGCAGCCGGTCGAGATGCTGTCCGCTCGCTTCGAGCATCTCAATCGCCTCGTCCATGGCCGGCGAGGTCGAGCCGAAATAGATCACGCCGTATTTGGTCGGCTTGTCGGAATTGGCTTGGATCGGCCGCGGCACCAGGTCCTTGGCGGTTTCGAATTTGCGAAGCAGCCGCTGCATATTATCCGCGTAAGCGGGGCCTTCCTCGGTGTAGCGCGCGTAACGGTCGCGCGAAGTGCCGCGGGTGAAGAACGAGCCCTTGGTCGAATGGGTGCCGGGATAGGTGCGATAGGGGATGCCGTCGCCGTCGACGTCGAGATAGCGGCCGAAATCCTTGCCGGCTTCGAGCGCCGCCGCCGTCATCACCTTGCCGCGGTCGTATTTGCGGCTGTCGTCCCAACCGAGCGGGCGGCATAGCCGATGGTTCATCCCGATATCGAGATCCATCATCACGAAGACCGGCGTTTGCAGGCGGTCGGCGAGATCGAATGCGGTGGCGGCGAAGTCGAAGGTTTCGGCGGGGTCTTCGGGGAACAACAGCACGTGCTTGGTGTCGCCGTGCGAGGCATAGGCGCAGGAGATGATGTCGGTCTGCTGCGTGCGGGTCGGCATGCCGGTCGAGGGCCCGGCGCGCTGCACGTCGAACACCACCGCCGGAATTTCGGCGAAATAGGCAAGGCCGAGAAATTCCTGCATTAGCGAAATGCCGGGACCGGACGTCGCGGTAAACGCGCGCGCGCCGTTCCAGGAGGCGCCGATGACGATGCCGATCGAAGCAAGTTCGTCCTCGGCCTGCACGATGGCGAACTTATTCTGCTTGCTTGCGCTGTCGACGCGCAGCCGGTTGCAATGGCGGGTGAAGGCTTCGGCCAGCGAGGAGGATGGCGTTATCGGATACCAGGCGCACACCGTCGCGCCGCCATAGACCGCTCCGAGGGCCGCCGCCGAGTTGCCTTCGATGAAAATCCGGTCGCCGACCGCATTGGCGCGCTGCAAGCGCAGCCCGATCGGGTGCTCCATATTCATCATCACCCAGTCGCGGCCGAGATGGAGCGCGTGCTTGTTGGCGTCGAACAGCTTTTCCTTGCCCTTGTACTGCTCGGCGATGAGCTTTTCGATTTCAGCCACATCCATGTCGAGAAGCGCGGAAAGCGCGCCGACATAGATGATGTTCTTGAACAATTGGCGCTGGCGCGGATCGGTATATTCGCGGTTGCAGATCGCGGTCAGCGGCACGCCGATCACCGTGATGTCGTCACGGAATTTCGACTTCGGCATCGGTTTGGTGGAATCGTAGAGCAGATAGCCGCCAGGCTCGATGCCGGCGACGTCCTTGTCCCAAGTCTGCGGATTCATCGCCACCATCAGGTCGGTGCCGCCGCGCGCGCCGAGGTAGCCGTCCTGCGAAATGCGCACCTCGTACCAGGTCGGCAGGCCCTGAATGTTGGAGGGAAAGATATTGCGCGGCGCCACCGGCACGCCCATGCGCAACACGGCGCGCGCGAAAAGCTCGTTGGCGCTGGCGGAGCCCGAGCCGTTGACGTTGGCGAACCGGACGACGAAATCGTTTACGCTTTGAATTGGCATGCTTGTTCTGCGTGAGTCATGTCGATCAGATATTTCTGCATGTCCCAGGCGCCGGTAGGACAGCGTTCTGCGCACAGGCCGCAGTGCAGGCAGACGTCCTCGTCCTTCACCATAACGCGGCCGGTCTTGAGGCTGTTGCCGATGTAGAGATCTTGGCCGAGGTTCTTCGCCGGCGCCTGCAGCCGCTGTCGCAGCTCGGCCTCCTCGCCGTTCTCGGTGAAGGTGATGCAATCCATCGGGCAGATGTCGACGCAAGCGTCGCACTCGATGCAGAGCTGGCCGGTGAATACCGTCTGCACGTCGCAATTAAGGCAGCGCTCGGCTTCCTTGAGCGCCAACTCGACGTCGTAGCCAAGCTCGACTTCGGCCTTGATGTCGCGCAGCGAAATAACCTTGTCGCGATGCGGCACCCGGTAGCGTTTGTCGAGCGTGATCTCGTTATCGTAGCTCCATTCGTGGATGCCCATCTTCTGGCTGGTCACCCCGACCTGCGGAGGCGGCCGCACGTTCACGTCCTCGCCGCGGCACAGCCGGTCGATCGAGATCGCGGCCTCGTGGCCGTGCGCAACCGCCCAGATGATGTTCTTCGGACCGAATGCGGCGTCGCCGCCGAAAAATACCTTTGGATGGGTCGAGGCCATGGTCCTCGGATCGACCTTCGGCATGTCCCATTTGTCGAATGCGATGCCGCAATCGCGCTCGATCCACGGGAAGGCGTTTTCCTGCCCGACCGCGACCAAAACGTCGTCGCAAGGGAAATGCTGGTCCGGCTCGCCGGTAGGGATGAGCTCGCGCCGCCCCTTGGCGTCGCGCACGGCCTTGACCTTCTCGAAGGTGATGCCGGTCAGCTTGCCGCCGTCGAGGGTGAATTCCTTCGGCACCAGATAATTGAAGATCGGAATGTCTTCATGCATGGCGTCCTCCTTCTCCCAGGGGGACGCTTTCATCTCCTCGAAGCCGGAGCGCACGATCACCTTGACGTCTTCGCCGCCGAGCCGGCGCGAGGACCGGCAACAATCCATCGCGGTGTTGCCGCCGCCGAGCACGATCACGCGCTTGCCGATGCGGTCAATGTGGCCGAAGGAAACGCTGGAGAGCCAGTCGATGCCGATATGGATGTTTTTGGCGGCTTCCTTGCGGCCGGGAATATCGAGATCGCGGCCGCGCGGTGCGCCGCAGCCGACAAAGACGGCGTCATAATTCTCGGCAAGAAGCGCTCTGAGGCTGCCGATGCGCTTGCCCCCGACGAATTCGATGCCGAGATCGAGAATATATTTGCATTCCTCGTCGAGCACGGTTTCCGGCAGGCGGAATTTTGGGATTTGCGTACGCATCATGCCGCCGGACTGCGGATCCTGATCGAAGATGGTGCAGTGGTAACCCATGGGCGCGAGATCGCGCGCCACCGTCAGCGAGGCTGGACCGCCGCCGATCAGCGCAATGCGCTTGCCATTTTTCTGTGCCGCCGGTTTCGGCAAGCGGGCGCGGATATCGTCCTTGAAGTCGGCGGCAACGCGCTTGAGCCGGCATATCGCGACCGGTTCTTTCTCCACCCGCCCACGGCGGCAGGCCGGTTCGCAGGGGCGATCGCAAGTGCGCCCGAGGATCCCCGGGAACACGTTGGACTCCCAATTGATCATATAGGCGTCGCTGTAACGTCCCGCGGCGATCAGGCGGATATATTCGGGCACCGGGGTGTGGGCCGGACACGCCCACTGGCAGTCCACGACCTTGTGAAAGTAGTCCGGGACCGAAATGTCGGTGGGCTTCATTTATTCCTCTTGCACGCAGCTTCCGCTCTTTGGTCCGTTCTTGGGTTTGGCGGTACGCACGCTGCTGCGCGGCTTTTCTTCCTTGGGCCTTCCTTGGCGCGATTGCGGTCGCCGAATCCGGCGCGGATACTAGTCGAGAGGGGTGCGGATTTCCATGGTTTGTACTTGGTATAACAAGGTTTTGTCGCCGCCGGTCCTTAACAAATGCGCGACAAAAGGCCATTGGCTCGCGCGGCGGGCAGAGCTGAGGCGACGCAGCCCTGGGGCTTGTATGCGGCCGATTTTTGACCAGTTAAGCCTTTGAAAGAATAGGGAAATATCGGGATATGCGGGAACTTTTGGAAGGTCACCAGGCGGACGATCCGGTCGGGGCAGCTCAGCACGCGGTGCGGCCGCCGCTGCGACGCCGTTTCTACAAGGCGGTGACAATTGCCGGAGCCAAAGCCGGCCAGGAAGAGCAGGGCGATCGAGAAGCGCACGCCGTCTGGCTCGACGGCAAACCCATCCGCACGCCCGGCCGCCGCACGCTCACCGCCCCGGCTCCAGAACTTGCTCGGGCGCTCGCCGACGAATGGGCGGCGCAAGGCGAATTCATCGAGCCGGCCAAGATGCCGCTGACGCGGCTCGCCAATACCATCATCGACGGCGTCAGCACCGCCCAGGAGCAGGTCGCCGCTGAAATCCGCAAATATCTGGCGTCCGATCTCGTGTTCTACCGCGCCGAAAACCCGGCGCCCCTGCGCGCGCGCCAGGCGCAACACTGGGATCCGCTTCTGTCCTGGGCGCGCCAGGCGCTCGGCGCCGATTTCAAGCTTGGCACTGGCGTCGTGCATGTCGCGCAGCCCGCGGCGGCACTCGACGCTGCCGGCGCCGCCTTGCCGCGCGATGCCTGGCGCCTCGGCGCGCTGCATGCGGCGACGACGCTCACCGGTTCGGCGGTGCTCGCGCTGGCGATCATGCATGGCGCAGTCACGCCCGAAGCCGCATGGCAGGCGGCGCATGTCGATGAGGACTGGAATATGGAGCAGTGGGGGAGTGACGAGATCGCGCTTAAGCGGCGCGGTTTCCGCTTTGGCGAATTCAAAGCCGCGGCGCTGGTGCTGCGGACGCTTGGGTAGGGTGGGTTGACGCTGCAAAGCCGTCGCCGGTCAACTCAAAAAAGCTTTCGCTGCCGCTTTGACTATCCCATGTGCTGCAATCGCGCCCCGCGTGTCTTTCGAAGATCACTCCGCTTTCGCGCCGGAAAACTTGACCACCAAGGCCCACTTCTCGGTTTCGGATTCAATGAACTTTTCGAAATCGGCTATCGACAGCGGCATCGGCTCCCCGCCGAGCTCGACAAGACGGGTCTTGAACTGGGCATTGGCGAGCGCCGCATTGATCTCTTTATTGAGCTTCTCGACGACCGCGGACGGCGTCGCCTTCGGCGCGCCGAGCCCGAACCATGCGGTGGCCTCGTAGCCTGGCAAGAATTCGCCAAGCGGCGGAAGGTTCGGCAGCGCATCCGACCGCGTAGCGCTGGTCACGGCAAGGCCGCGCAGCTTGCCGCCTCTGATGAAATCGAGCGAGGACGGCAGCGGGTTGAAGGTGATTTGCACTTGCCCGCTTAACAGATCGGGAAACTGGCTGCTGCGATAGGGAATATGCGTGAGTTTGACGCCGGCCATCATATTGAACAGTTCGCCGGCGACGTGATTGATGCTGCCCACCCCGGGCGACGACATGTTGATCTTGCCCGGATTGGCCTTGGCATAGGCGATGAATTGCGGAACCGTTTGCGCCGGCACCGCCGGATTGACCATCATCACCGCGGGAACGCGAAGGATGCCGGCGACCGGTTGGATGTCGCGGATAAAGTTGAAGTTGAGCGTGTCGTAAAGCGTCGCATTGATGGCGTTGGTCTGCGTCACCCAGAGCAAGGTGTAGCCGTCCGCCGATGCGTGCACGACCGAGTCGGCGGCCACATTGGTGCCGGCGCCGGTGCGATTTTCGACGACGAATTGCTGTCCGAGCTGCTCCGAGAGCCGCTGCGCCACAAGCCGCGCGGTGATGTCCGAAGAAGTGCCGGCAGGAAAGCCGACAATGATATGGCCCGGACGAGTAGGGTAGTCGAGCGCAACCGCGCTGCGAACGAGCGCACTCCCCTTCAGGATCGGCGCCGCACCCGCGCCGGCGACAAAACGGAAGAAATTTTTGCGGCTGAGCTTCATGATGAGACGAGGCTACACTAATCCCCCGCCGGCGTGTAGAGATGCGGCCTCGCGCGCGTCGGAATCTTTGGACCTTGACGGCGCAAAGGGCGGCTCATGAAGATCTCGATCCTCGATGATTATTTTGACACGCTGCGGACTCTGCCGTCTTTCCAGAAGCTGGAAGGACACGAGGTGATTGTTTGGAACGATCATGCGCAGGACACCGATGCGCTGGCGGCGCGCTTGAAGGACACCGATTGCCTGGTGCTCATTCGTGAGCGCACAAAAATCCAAGCCGATCTACTGGAGCGGCTGCCCCGCCTCAAACTCATCAGCCAACGCAGCGTCTATCCTCATATCGATATTGACGCCTGTACGCGCCGCGGCGTCGTCGTGTCGTCGAGCCAGCACGCCGGGATTCCTTGCTACGCCGCGGCGGAGCTGACCTGGGCGCTTATTCTCGCAACCGCGCGTCAATTGCCGCAGCAGATGGCGGCGCTCAAGGCCGGCAAGTGGCAGATCGGCGTCGGGACGACCTTGCGCGATAAAACACTCGGCGTCTTTGGCTATGGGCGCATCGGCGCCGCGGTCGCAGGCTATGGCAAGGCGTTCGGGATGAATGTGCTGACGTGGGCGCGCGATGCCTCGCTGGCGCGGGCGCGTGCGGACGGCCACGCGGCGGCGCGCAGCAAGGCAGAATTTTTCGAGTCCTGCGACGTCGTCACCCTGCATATGCGGCTCGTGCCGGCGACGCGGCACATTGTCAAAGCCGAGGATCTGGCGCGGATGAAGCCGGATGCCATGCTGGTCAATACCAGCCGCGAGCCGCTGATCGAGCCGGGCGCTCTGGTCGCGGCGCTTCGCGCCGGCCGGCCGGGCTATGCCGGCATCGATGTCTTCGAAGACGAACCGGTCCGCGATCCGGATTTGCCGCTGTTGCGCTTCGAGCA
>Ga0306926_10005233_pt1 | contig 13783 bp, 11 predicted proteins | sample flu12Cox44000178_FD_203759 | JGI IMG/M metagenome (GOLD analysis project Ga0306926, IMG submission 203759) | Lab enrichment of tropical soil microbial communities from Luquillo Experimental Forest, Puerto Rico - flux8day.12C.oxic.44.000.178 (v2)... | ecosystem: Environmental > Terrestrial >...
GAACTACCCCGCGCGAGGTAGCCGCACATTAGCTCTCGCCTTCAGCAGGACCGACGAGGAAAAAAGCGATTGGGTGTTTCTCTCAATGAAGGACGAGAAAGGATCCAGCTACGACACAGCAGATGCGGAAATCGGCGCACTGCCTTGTCTTGATTCCACAAAGTAATCAAGCCATGGCCCCTCTCTTGTCTCTTCACGGCCACGGTCCGACAGGTCTTCCCGGTCTGTGCGTTGCGGTCCAGGCATGACTCCTAGAACGACTCTGGCTGGAAAAGTATCCAGAAAGAAAAACAGCAGCCTAAAATAGAAATTGCCGCAATTAAGCGACTCAGGGTCATGGGAAACAAACGTGGCAGCGTAGCCGCAATTGTAATGTTGGCTCTAGCCTACTTTACAGCGGCGAAGCTTGGGTTCAAGTTCGCCTATATAAACCCCAGCGCCACTGCAGTGTGGGTTCCTACCGGCATTAGCATTACTGCCTTCTTGATTCTTGGTTATCGTGTATGGCCTGCAATCTTCCTCGGTGCATTCCTTGCCAACGTTACCACCGCAGGGTCGGTGCTGACTTCGATCGCTATAAGCATCGGGAATACTCTTGAGGGGATATTGGGCAGCTATCTTGTAAACCGTTTTGCGGCAAGTCGCCGTTTCTTTGAAAGGGCCTCGGATATTTTCAGGTTCGCCTTTCTTGCGGGAATGGTGGCTACCGCGGTCAGCGCTACGATAGGCGTCACATCGCTAGCATTGGCCGGATTCGCGGACTGGGCAAAATATTCCACCATATGGTGCACCTGGTGGCTTGGGGACGGCTCGGGAGCGATAGTCGTAACGCCCCTAGTACTCTTATGGCGGGATAACCTGCGACTAAGTTGGTCCCGCCATCAGATCATTGAATTGGGTTTCCTGTTCTTAGGTTTGTTTTCCTCCGCATTTTTTGTTTTCGGTGGGCGTTTCCATTCGCTGGTCAAGAATTATCCGCTGGAATATCTGTGCATTCCCTTTTTGATCTGGGCCGCATTCCGATTTGGCCGCCGAAAGGCCGCAACTGCGAATTTGTTACTGGGGGTGATCGCTACCTGGGGCACTCTACAGGGATACGGGCCGTTTTCAAGGCAGTCACAAAATACGTCCTTGCTGTTATTGCAAGTGTTTATGAGTATCGTTTCAATAACAAGCCTGGCCTTGGCCGCGGAAGCTAGCGAGCATAAGCGCGCAGAAGAGCGCGTGCGTCAACTGGCGGTGACTGATCCGCTTACCGGACTTGCCAACTATCGGTCGTTACTGAGCGCACTCGATCTGGAAATAAAGAGGTGTGGACGCACAAGGCGATCGTTTGCCATCTTGCTCTTGGATTTGGACGAGCTGAAGAAAATCAATGATGCTCACGGCCATCTGGTAGGGAGTCGGGCACTTTGCAGAGTCGGCGAGGTCCTACGTTTCTATTGTCGAGGGGTAGACACACCTGCCCGCTATGGTGGTGATGAATTTGCATTGGTCCTTCCGGAGACAACCGCTGAAGGGGCCGCGCAAACTGCTTGGAGAATCCGTCAGCAAATTGCTAAAGATAAAGAGTCGCCGCAAATCTCGGTGAGCGTCGGCATCGCTGTATTTCCTGAGGATGGCGACACCATCGAAACGCTGATTTCTCGAGCGGATCGTTCACTTTATGACATGAAGCATCGGCTCCATAAATTCAAGGAACATGCTGGAGGTAGACTCTCCGATATCGGAAAGACGAGGGGCACACCCCGATAGGTTCCGATTACGCCGGCACGACAAGGGACTTAGCCAGCCTTTCCTTTTTCTCTTCGTGAAATCATTCTCCAGTCTTTGACGTGGTCTCGCCACATGTCCTGTACCTCACGATACAAACGAGCACTCGGAGTTACCCGAATTTTATTCATGTCGAGTGCAGCTAGCCAACTATCGATCGCCTGAAAATCTCTGTAACTGGTGTCGATGAGTATCTTCACAGGGTCGTCGTCTTCCAGGTGTCGGACGTGCGGCACGTGAGCTTGGCAGAGCACGTTAGTCAGTGCCATGTAATAGTAGGCGGCTATTTGACTCTCAATGGTCTCGGGATGCGGACTCTCGGTCTGGTTTACGAGCCGAGAAATCCGCACAATTGGCATCTTCCCTTTGATTATGGAGTCTGCCGAAACTACGGATGGTTTTTCTTCCCCCGGAAGCGTCGCTGCGGTTGATGGCTCAAGTTTGTCGGGAAGCGGCGTAAGAAATAATGTCATCGGAGCCTGTATGAACTTGTTGGGTCGTGATGGTAGCACACTCGTGTTCCCCACGCAGCCAAATGCCCTCCGGTGCGGGGACAGTTTACACCTGCGTACTGTGAGCTTCATTACCGGGAAGCGTCTGGTTCCCAAGTTTCCCGAACTTCCCAGGCTCTGTCCTTAATGCAGCTGGCTCTTCATAGCTGCGAGACTCGAATCCAGCAAGCTAAGTTTCAATGCTTGGCAAGCGCCACGTATTTGTCGAGCGCAAACGCCGACGCGGCACCACCTAATCGATTTACGTCGATAGGTTGACTCAAGCTTTGATGATATAGCTGAAGACAACTAACCAACCCACTCATCGACCAGCTGTCGAGCGGTGCGCGATGTTCTGCGGCATCACCGTATTCCCGGCGGCTGGGCGTTCCTGTTCCCGACGCAAATACCCGCAACGATATTGACCAGACCCTGGGCAACCTGTGAGAGCCTCTTGTTGGGGCTCACTTTCCACAAAAAGCAGGGGAGTGGGCTGTGTCAGAACTGTGCCAGAATACGCGTTTTTTGATGGCGTTCGGGTTAGCTTTAGGCGAAAGGCAGGTCCCCGATTTGACAGGTGCATACGGAGAGCAGAGGTGTGCTCGGAAGGGAGTGGCGTGAGGGATCTGGGAGGGTACTCAGGAAAGGAACCGATCAATAAGCCCTACCATACAGCAATTGCTGTATTTGGGTGCCCGGAGGCGTTACGGCATAGTTGTGCGGGTGAGCCAGACGGAGTCCATCACGTACAAGTAGTAGAGTAGGCGCGCCCGTAAGCACGGGTTAAAACCCCAGCGCACGATCAGAATGCAGATCGGAGAGCGCCGTTGCGCGTCCTCATTGTTGACGATCACGAACCGGTAAGGCGCGGAATACGTTCGCTGCTGGCACGGCGATCGGACTGGTCCGTGTGCGGAGAAGCGACGGACGGACGGGGTGAAACTGCGGCTACCCAGCCATAGTCACGCTGTAGAACCCCTGCCGTAATCCTCAAGTAGGGTCGCCCTATGCGAATACTGATTGCCGATGATAGCGAACTGCTCCGTCGTGCGGTGCGCGGACTGCTGTCAGCGGAGCCGGCGTGGGAAATTTGCGGCGAAGCGGCAGATAGTCCCGAAGCGTTGGAGAAGGCGCGGGAGTTACGGCCGGATGTTGTGCTTTTGGATATCAACATGCCGAGCGGGAGCGGACTGGAGACCGCGCGGGTGATCCGCGCGGATATTCCCGAGACCAAAATCCTGGTGATGAGCCTTCACGATCCGAAGCAGTTTCTGCTGACCGCATTGCAGGCGGGCGCGGACGGATGCGTCGACAAAGCGCAGTTGTCGAATGACCTGGTCGAGGCGATAAAAAAACTGGCACGCCCGGCAACGGGAACGCGTCAACCCGCAGACAACTGATCGAGCAGCTGGCCCTGGTGATTCAGCGGGCGAATGTCGAGTGCGGGCATGCCGCGGAGACGTGGTTAAGCATGCCTTCGTTGAGCTTCGAACCCTCGACAGAATGCTTGGATTCACGCTCTGGCCGATGGCCAGATTGTTATGGCTCGTCGCGAAGATGAGGTGGACTCCTTCGGTTAGTACCCGCCGTGCTCCACCCGGCTAGCGTTTGCTGTCTCGACACGTAACGTCTGCCGATTCGCATTCCCGAAAAGGTTGCGCTACCATTTAGACAGACCCAATTCCAGCTCAAACCGGCGTATTCGAAAGGAAAAACAGGATGAACCGGGCATTTTTGGCAATCTTGCTGGGAACTGCACTGCTGGTGATCGGCGGCTGTAAGTCGAAGACGGACAATAAGAATGCGATCCGCGATGGGGTGATGAAACACATTGCGGGGCTGCAAGGCCTGAACGTGAACAACATGACGGTGACCGTCACGCAAGCGAATATTCACGGCGATAAGGCTGAGGCCAACGTCGACATTCGTGCGAAGAACGGCGATCCCAACGCTCCGCCGATGCAGCTGGTGTATCAGATGCAGAGGCAGGGGGCGGACTGGGTGGTCGTCAAGGGCCAGGCTGCGGGCGGGATGCAACATCCGGCGCCGGGCGAAGCGCCGCCGCCGGGAACCATGCCGCCGGGACATCCGACAACGGGTGGTACCAGCGGACAAATGCCGGCAGGCCATCCAGACTTCAATTCGATCTTAAACACCGCACAGCCGCAGCAGCAGCCGGGGGGGGCGCAGCAACAACAGCAGCAGCCACAGCAAAAACCGTCCTCGTCGAATTACGCGAAGCCGTGAGGCCGGCTCCTACTGCAATCCATAAACAATAAATAGATAATTTGAAGGTAGGGGCGCGAAAGCGTAAAAGAGGAAGGCCCCAAAGGCGAGCTCGGGCCGTTCGGCGAGTTTGGCTTTTCGCGCATCGACATTAGTTCGTCCCGACTCGCTGAGCCAGTGGTTCCGCAAAATCCATCGAGACATCTTCGCGAGAACCCGGCCAAGCGTAGCCGCAAAGGCTCCGGTGGGAGCGACCGCCACCCGGCGTGGTGCGGGTGGCGGAATCCCCAATAGGAAAACGTTGTCGCACGAGTGTTACGCGCAAGTCAAAGATGCGATTGCTTTGCAACTGCGTGCGACGGCACGGTTTTGTCTTTGGAGTAGCAGATGTGTTCAAGGCTGCATTCGACGCACTTGGGTTTACGCGCAAAGCAGACGCGGCGGCCGTGCCAGATCAATTGGTGCGAGAAGATGATCCATTTGTCTTGCGGGATCACGGCCATCAGGTCCTGTTCGATTTTCTTTGGGTCTTCGTTGCGGGTGAGGTCCAGGCGATTCGAAAGGCGCTGGACGTGGGTGTCAACGACGATGCCACTGGCGATGCCGTAGGCGGTTCCGAGGACGACATTGGCGGTTTTGCGCGCAACGCCGGGGAGTTGCAGGATTTCTTCCATCGTACGCGGGACTTCATTGCCGTAGATCTCAACGATTGCTTTGCTGGCGCCCATGATGGATTTGGTTTTGTTGCGGAAGAAGCCGGTGGGGCGAATTTCCTGTTCCAGTTCGGAGGGATTGGCGGCGGCGAAGTCCTGCGGCGTTTTGTATTTTTTGAACAGTTCCTTGGTGACTTCGTTCACGCGAACGTCAGTGCACTGCGCGGAGAGGATCGTGGCAATCAACAGTTGAAACGGGTCGCGGTGGTTTAGTTCGCAGGTCGCGTTCGGATAAGCCTCGTCGAGCTTCTGGAGGATAGCGGCGACGCGTCGTGGGTCGGTGCCTTTGGCGCCGCCGGATTTCTTGTTGACCGCACGTTTCGTAGGCTTTTTTGCGACTTTCTTTGCTCGATGTAGTTTGGCTTTTGCTTTGCCAGGCATGCTCTGCTCCGTTGTGTTTGATCAGCCATCCATAATACGCGAGATGGGGTCATGAGGGCGCCAGCAGTGGACGCCCGGCGTGGAAGGGACGTTGGGGTCCTTGGCCAATCCTTCTCGGACAGGCTGAGGATGACAGCTTCCGGCGGCATGGACGAATTACAAGAGGCACCCGCCTCAGAAGTCGGCTGCTAAAACTGCATATTCCTCTCCGTGCTCTCTGCGCCTTTGCGATCTCTGCGTTAGCGTTTTCCCACTTCCAGAGCATCCATGAAAAGGCGGAAGGCGTTGCCGCGATGGCTGTAGAGGTTTTTTTCGGCGGGCGTCAACTCCGCGAAGGACTTGGCGAGCGGCTGGAAAAAGAAGATGGGATCATAGCCGAAGCCGCCGGCCCCGCGCGGATGCTCGATGATTTCGCCGTCGACTTTTGCGGAGACGACGATTTCGCAGCGACCGCGGCGGGCGGCAGCAATTACGCAGACGAAGTAGGCTGCGCGATCAGCGCCGTTTTTCCCGCGCAGTTCCTCGAGGAGCTTGGCGTTGCGCTGTTCACTCGTGGCGCCGGGACCGGCGTAGCGCGCGGAAAGCACACCGGGGGTGCCGCCGAGAGCCGGCACAACGAGGCCGGAGTCGTCGGCAAACACCAAGCGGTCGCAATGTCTCGAATAGTAGAGCGCTTTGCCCGCGGCGTTTTCCGCAAACGTTGGCGCATTTTCCGGAAATTCGCGAATGGCGGAAAAGCCAGGAAGCAGTTGCAGTTCGATTCGGTGTCCGGCGGCAAGGACTTGATACTCCTGCAGTTTGCCTGGATTGCCGGAAGCCAGAATCAACTGGCCGGACGGCGGCGATGCGCTCATCGGCCAAAGCTCAGGAAGCGAGCCGGTAAGACCGCGCGCTGCTCTTCGCCGAGCCGACGAATTCCCGCAGCGGCCAATGCCAGAAGGTCCTGCATTTCTCCCCCGGTGAAGGGGCGTCCTTCGGCGGTGGCCTGAATCTCGACAAAGTCGCCGCGGCCGGTCATGACGACGTTCATATCCACTTCGGCGCGGGAGTCTTCCTCGTAGCAAAGGTCGAGCAGGGAGATGTCGTTCACGATCCCAACGCTCGTAGCGGCGACCGTGTCGATGAGCGGCGAGGTTTTCAGCATTCCGGCGGCGACGAGACGTTCCATGGCCAGCACCAGGGCGACGAACGCGCCGGTGATGGAAGCGGTGCGTGTGCCGCCGTCGGCTTCAATCACGTCGCAATCGATCCACACGGTTTTTTCGCCGAGCGCTTCTTGGTCGGTGATGGCTCGAAGGGAGCGCCCAATGAGGCGCTGGATTTCGAGGGTTCGTCCAGTTTGTTTGCCGCGGCTGGCTTCGCGCGGAGTGCGCTCTTCGGTCGCGCGAGGGAGCATGCCGTACTCGCTGGTGACCCAGCCCTTGCCTGTGCCCTTCAGAAAGGCGGGCACGCCGTCACCTACGGTGGCGGTGCAGATGACGCGGGTCTTGCCGAGTTCGATGAGGACACTTCCCTCAGCCTGGGAAATGAAATCCGGAGTGATCTTTACGGGCCGGATCTGGTCCGGCGAACGCCCGTCGTTTCTCACGGTTCCTCCGGGGACGTGTCACTACTTTCGCGTAGCGCCCTTGACCTTTTCAATGGCTTTATGGAGGGGCGCTGTGATGATCGCGACTCCCGAAGGAGTGGGTGACCCTGCTTCTTTCATACTCACCTGGAAGGTCTGCGTCAAATCGAGATGGCCTGCAAGAGTGTCTACTTCCTGGCCATGGACAAGAATCTTCAGTTGTTGCACTTGCGGCACGTTGGCTTGTAGGGTGCGTGTGATGGAATCGACGGCGAGTTGTTCGCTCTGGATGCCGGAAGGGATACCCGTGGCGAGACCTTCGGAGAAGTCGGCGACGCCGGTGCCGTCCGGAAGGATGTAGAACGCCAGAAGAGCGGCGTCAGGGGGCAAGGTTCGCGCTTCGGGATCGATTGGCCCGGCGAGCAGGGTGTTGAGGATCTGCTTGGCGCGCAAGACGGGGTCGGGGGAGAGGGGCAGTTCGAGAACTACCGGCACGAGAGTGCCATCTTGATTGTGCGAACCCCAGAACATTTTCACCTTGAGCCTGGGATCTCCGCTATTCAAGGGCGCAGGGGGAAGCAATTCGCGGCGAGCTTCCGCGGCGGTTTTTTCGGTGATATTTTTCGCTTTGTCGACCTGGCGGCGGAGCGAAGGGAAATACAGGGCGGCGCCCATCACGAGAAAGAAGAGAATGACGGCGCCCCAAAATTGCCAGCGGGGAGTCATGGCTGCCCTCCGGGGGCGGTGCTTCCCGGCAAACCCGGCACAACGTAGGATGGACGGAATGCCGCCACGCCACGCGCGAGAGCATCCGCCACGCCAGGGATCATGCGCTCCAGGTCTGCGCGAGTCGGCACGACAACACTGGAGATCTCGATGGCGATGGCCGGAGCGGCGGTAGTGCGAAGCTGGCGAATCGGCGCGGTTTCCGCCGTGGGAGGGGAGCCGCGAAAGCGCTTGGACATTTCCGCCTGGACCAAATCACCCAGCTTGTGGCTCAAGGTCAGGAACGGGGCCTGCGCGCGGTCCCAAGGGATCAGGCCAGCCGGTTCGACTGCGGGAGCGAAATCGGACATGACGTAGGTGCGGACGGTGCCGGAGAGGCCCGTCGAGGCGATGTGCAGGGAGACGAAGATGGCGCCGCGCTGAGCGTTGACGCGAGCGGAACGATCGTCGAAGGAGGGATTGTCGTTACTCTGGCGCGTCAGGAGGACTTGGAAGCCTTGTCCTTCGAGTGCGCGTTTGGCTTGTTCGGCGAACTGCAGGACGACTTCGCTCTCGCGGATTCCTTCGGTTCCGCGAGCGCCGAGGTCGGTGCCGCCGTGGGCGGGGTCAAGGACCACGATGTTGAGGCCGACACTGGGGGGCACCTGAGGGTGAGCAAACGCTGGGCTCTGCGGCGTGGGAGAGGATGTACTCGGCGTGGGGGTCTGGGTCGCAGGCGGGAGGGATCGGTCGTCTTGGGTGGAAGCGGGGGCCTGGGGCGCGGCATGAGCGAAACGGCAGGAGATCAGACAGAGAGCCAAGCCCAACGGGACGGCGCAAGCTCGGAATATGCTGCGAAACCGATTCACAAAGAGCAGGATACCAAATCTGTCGGTTCGGCGGCGCAAGTCTCGGAACGCAGTTGCGAAACGCAGGGCGATTAGTCGAGCAAAAAAAAAGCCCCGGCTGGGGAGAGCCGGGCCCGGGAAGTCGGGAGTAGGAGGCGAGGTTAGGCCAGTTCGCTGGCCTGGTTGCTTCCCTGCGGCACGTACTTTTCGCGAACTTTGCTCGAGCCGAAGTAGGCCGCGAATCCGGCGAGTATGATGAGGATGCCGAAGACGAGCGCGTTCAAGCCAAAGATCGCTTCGTGATCGCTTTCGACCATGGCAAGAATGAGCAGGGCGAAGGGAAACATGCCGCAGGTTACCGCGCCAGCCATCCCGCCGGGGACGCGGAAGCCACGGTAAAGCTTGGGTTCACGGATGCGCAGAGCGACCAAGGTGACGAATTCGAGCATCAGCGCGGCGCCATAAAGAAGAATGTCGAGCGTGACGAGCCTCTGGAAGCCGAGCACCAGGCAAGGCAGCCAGCAGATGGCGCAGGCGATGATGGAGACCCACGGCGTCTCATTTTTCTTGGTGACCCTGGCGAAGACCGGCGGCAGCATGCCGTCGCGTGCCATGGCCAGCGGAAGACGCGAGTAGCTGAGCACGAGGGCGTTGAACATGCCAAACGCGCTCATCATACCGCCAAGGGTGACCATGAAGCCGAGCCACCGGAACCCACCGAGCGAGCCGCCGAGTTTGCCGGCGATGGTAGCCCAGGAGCCTTCTTCGTTGAAGGCGGAGGCGGAGATGCCGGTCCAGTAGACCGCCAAGAACGGTAAAACATAGCTGACGGAGACGAGGATCACGGCCGCGATCATCGCGCGTGGATAGGTTTTCCGAGGGCGTTCGACTTCCTGAGCGATGGTCGAGGCGTTGTCCCAACCCATGTAATTCCACATCGCGACAAGCACGGCGCCGAGCAGGGTGACGCTGGCGCCTGTGGAAGCCGCGTGAGGATCGGCGAAAACTCCCGCCTTGATCGGTGAGAGCAGCACGATGAGCGCGAACGGCAGCGAGAGCAGGAAGAACAGCCAGACCGAGGTGAGTCCAACGACGCGGATGCCCGCGAGGTTGAGGGCTACGCAGGTTCCCACGACGAAAAGCGCGGCGAGCAGACCGTGACTCAGGGTCAGAACGCCGCCAAAGACTTCCAGATGGCCCTCGCCAAACCAGGGCACCATCTGCTTCAAGTAAATCGTGAACAGGGTGGGGTAAATGGCCATGTCAAAGATGCTGGCCCCGAGCGACAGCCACGCTTCCTGAAAGCCCCAAAAATCACCGAGACCACGGCGCACCCAAGCGTAGTAGCCGCCTTCAGCGGGGAGCGCGCTGGAAAGTTCACCGATCATGAAGGCCGTCGGCAAACACCACAGCACCGGAAGAAACAGCAGGACGAGGATACCGCGCCCATAGCCGGCACCCGCGATGATGGCTTCGGTTCCATAGGTGCCCCCAGACACCATGAAGAAGGTCGCGGCAACAAGAGGCCAAAGTGTCAGCTTGGCGACGCTCTTTTTTGTGGAGGGAATTGCTTGGGAGGGAACCTGCGCGGGCAGCGATAAGGTGCTCAATTTTCTTCTCTCGTCCTCCTAAAGTGAAGCTCGCTTTTTGAACTGGGAAACGAGTGTCACGACTTGAAGAATACAGTCTCTGTGAGCACATGCAAGAAAAAAATGCATTACGGACGCAATAATATTCAGCGGCGGCAACTGTCCTTCGGCACGGTGCGGAGAAGATTTTCGCCCGCCGGAACGCGGAGAAACGCTCGTCGAGAGTGTCGCAGACGACTCCAGCAAGGCGGCGCAAGCGTGCTACACTGAATCGATCCGCAATTTATACTTCGTTTGCTGAGGAATCATTCGCATGAAACTCCGCTCTGCTCCGTTGTGTTGCGTCTTGCTGCTCGGCAGTTCTATTACCCTCGCGCAGCAGAACCCGCAGCCCCGGTTGATCGGCGTAGACGACCTGTTCGGTGTGCAGGAAGTGCACGACCCGCAGATTTCGCCGGATGCGCAGTGGATCGCGTACGTGGTGACGTCGGCATCGCTGAAGGACGACAAGAATGAAGGGCGAATCTGGATGATGCCGGCGGGCGGGGGAGAGGCGATTGCACTCACGATGGAGGGCGTGACATCGGACCACCCGCGGTGGTCGCCGGAGAGCAAGGTTCTGGCATTTCTCTCGACGCGCAAGGACGCGGAGGGGAACGAGGGGAAGGCGCAAGTGTATGTGCTGAACCGGGCGGGCGGTGAGGCACAGCGGTTGACGGATACGGTTCAGGATGTGGAGGATTTCGCGTGGTCGCCGGATGGCAAGCGCCTGGTGCTGATTCTCCGGGACCCTTCGCGGGAGGAACTCGAGGCCGCGGCATCGAAGGGGAAGCAGGGCGAGGAAGATTCGGCCGACAAGAGCGGCACCCCAAAGAAAAAGAAGGCGCAACGGCCGTGGGTGATTGACCGGCTGTTCTTTAAAGCAGACGAAGTGGGCTATCTGGACCGGCGGCGCACGCACCTGTATGTGTTTGATATCGCCTCGAAAGGGATGACACAGATCAGTTCCGGGGACTACGACGACACGGAGCCCGCATGGTCGTGTGACGGGAAGTCGCTGGCGTTTTCGAGCAATCGTTCGAAGCCGGACCCGGACGCCACGTACGCTTCGACTATCTGGGTGGTTCCGGCAGACAGCCGGAATAAGGGGGAGAAGCCGCAGCAGATCACAAATGGGCTGGCGGGGGATCATCAGCCGGTATGGTCGCCGGATGGGAAGTGGATTGCGTATTCAACGCAAACGGACCCGAAGCTGTTCGAATACAACACCAAGCACATCGCCATCGCTTCGGCGAATGGCGGTTCCGCCAAGATTTTGACGACGACCCTCGACCGTAACGCGGTGAATCCGGTCTTTGCGCCGGACGGCCTGTCCGTGTACTTCGTAGTGGATGACGATGGCACCCAGAACCTGGCGGCGGTGAGCGTGGCGGACGGCAAGGTTACACGGCCAATCGGCGGCCGGGTGATGCTGGAGAGTTTTACCATCGCAAGGGACGGGAGCATTGCGACCAACATTTCTACGATGGACCGTCCCTTTGAGTTGTACACCGCACCGGGCGGCAAACTTACGCGGCTGACGCATATCAATGATGGGTGGCTGTCGGGGTTCACGCTGGCGCAGGGCGAATACGTCTCGTTCAAGTCGAAAGACGGCACCACGGTTCGCGGCTATATGTACAAGCCGCCGGATTATCAGGCGGGCAGGAAATATCCGACGATATTGCGGCCGCACGGCGGGCCGGTGTGGGCTTACTACGCCGAGTTTCAGGAACTGGCGCAGCTTTTCGCCGCGAACGGCTACGTCGTGCTGCTCCCGAATCCGCGGGGATCCTCAGGGTACGGATTGGATTACTGCAAGGCGATTTACGCGGACTGGGGGAACAAGGATTTCCAGGATGACATGGCCATAGTGGATTATGCGGTGACGCAAGGGGTCGCGGATCCCGACAAGCTGGGGGTAGGAGGCTGGTCGTACGGCGGAATTTCGACCGACTTTATCATCGCGCAGTCGGATCGGTTTAAGGCGGCCATTTCGGGAGCCGGGGCGGCGCAGTTCACCAGCTTGTGGGGGCACGATCAGTACGTCCGCGACTACATTACCGAGTTGGGCCTGCCGTGGGAGCACCGCGAGACTTGGGATCGCGTGGCGAAATTCTACCGAGTGCAGGATATTCACACCCCGACCATGTTTGTCGGCGGGAATATCGACTGGAACGTACCCATCCTCGGCGGGGAGCAGATGTACGAATCGCTGAAGGCGCTGGGACGCGATACGCTGCTGGTGGTGTACCCGGACGAGTACCACGAATTCAAGACGCCTTCGCATATCAAGGACCGGAACGAGCGTTACCTCGCGTGGTACGCGCACTACGTGAAGGCGGATGGAACTCCGGCGCGGCCAAAGACGGAAGAGCCCAGGGCAGGCAACTAAGTCCTCCGCAGGCAAAAAAGCCGGTCGTCGGAAACCGGCCCTCTTGCCGCGAGTCGGTCAGCGCTCAGCCGAGTTTCGTGCCAATCACCTGACCAGAAACGATGATCTCGACGCGGCGGTTTAACTTGCGCCCAGCAGCAGTGTTGTTGTCGGCGACGGGGTCGGTCTGGCCCATCCCCTGGGAGGTGACCGTGTTGGGTGTCAAGCCTTGGGAGATCAGAAAGGTCCGAACGGCGTCGGCGCGCTGCTGTGAAAGTTTGAGGTTGAACTCCGGGGTGCCGGTGTTATCGGTGTAGCCCTCGATAGCCAGATTGAGACCGGGGTGAGCCTGAATAATTCCGGACAGTTTGGCCAGTTTGAGCTGAGCGTCCGTGCTGAGCTGGTATTGGCCGGTCTGGAAGAGTACATCCGCCATATTCACGACCAAACCGCGTGGCGTGTCGGTGGTTTGCAGGACGGCGTTGAGCTGCTGCAGAAGCTGAGCGCGAAGAGCGGCGGTTTGCGCCTGCGCCCGTTCGGCCGCTTCTTTCGCAGCTTGCTCTCTGGCTCTGAGGGCCGCCGCTTGAGCGTCGGCCTCCGCTTTGGCTTTGGCAGCGGCCGCTTCGGCCTCCGCTTGCATTTGCGCTTCCTTGGCGGCGTTTAATTCCGCCTGGCGCTGCGCCTCCGCAGCGGCTTGGGCGTCGGCTTCCGCTTTGGCCTTCGCAGCAGCGGCGGCAGCGGCAGCCTCCTTCTCCTTCTGGATACGCGCGGCCTCGATGCGTTCGGCGGTCAGCGCGCGGGCGTCTTCAGCAAACTGGATGGTTTGTCGAGAAAGGGTGACGATCTGGGACTTGCCGGAATCGGACGTTAGCGCGTTTTCGGCCATCTGGAGGCTGCTCTGGGCTTTGGCGAAAATGTCGGGCGCATATTGTTCGGCGCCGCGCGATTTAGCGATTTCGACGGCATTGCGGGCTTCGTACATGTCGAGAGGAACCTTTTTGAGGTCCATGGTGAGGGCCAGGGGATTGCCCTGTTTGGCGTACTGGCTGCGCTTCATGAGCTTGAAGTTGTTATCGG
>Ga0306926_10005234_pt1 | contig 13782 bp, 15 predicted proteins | sample flu12Cox44000178_FD_203759 | JGI IMG/M metagenome (GOLD analysis project Ga0306926, IMG submission 203759) | Lab enrichment of tropical soil microbial communities from Luquillo Experimental Forest, Puerto Rico - flux8day.12C.oxic.44.000.178 (v2)... | ecosystem: Environmental > Terrestrial >...
AACAATGCGATCGAGGCGGTGCTCTATGCCCGCGAGAAAGGGATGGGCTGCTGCCTCGGCGGCAGCGGCAACGAGACCGATCAGTCGGCGCGCATCACCGCGCAGATCGGTCTCGCCTGCCAGCCTGATTTCCTGCTTTCCAAGCCCGGTTTTGGCGGGGACGAGGCCTTGATGATCCAAACCAACGAGATGCTCCGCACCCTCGCGCTGATCGAAGCGTCGCGCCGCGCTAGCGGGCCATCAGCACCGGGATCTTCGACTCCATGATGATGTGGCGGGTGCCGCCGCCGAAGATCATCTGGCGGATGCGGCTTTGCGTGTAGGCGCCCTTGAGCATCAGATCGGCGCCCGCCTCCATGGCTTCCTTCAGAAACGACTCGCCCTGGGCTTTGTGCCGGCCATAGGCCGTGCGCAGGCTGACATCGATGCCGTGCTGCTCGAGCGTGCGAGCGAGCTCCTCGCCCTCCGGTCCAGGTTCGGGCATGTGTTGCGGTCCGACGGCGACGACCACGACGTGCTTTGCCTGCTTGAGGAACGGCATGCCCATGGCGACGGCCACTGCGGTCTCGGTGCTACCGTTCCAGGCGATGGCGACGACCTCGCCCAAGGTCGGCGGGGTCCGCTTCGGCACCATCAGCACCGGCCGGCCGCTCTCGAACAGCGCATCCTCGAGGGTAGCCTCGGCGATCGATGCGAGCTTTTCCGGCTGCTCTACGATGATCAGGTCATAGACCCGGCCGATCATCCCGACGACGGCATTTTGTCGTCCGTCCTCCTCGCGCCATTCGGCGCTCGGTGCGTTATGGCCGGGAGGCGTCGATCCGATCGGCACACCCTTGGAACTCATGAATTCGCGAAACAGCCGGCGCGCCTGGTCGCGCCGCTCATGGCCCTCTCGTTCGAGGGTGCGATCGACCTCGGAGGAGATCGAAAACCCCATCTCGCCGCCGAAAACGACGGCATATTCTGTCGTCAGACTGTGCAGCCCGACGATGTGGCTGTTGAAAAGTCGCGCCGTCATCAGCGCGGTGTCGAGGACCGGCGCCGCGTTGCCGTCCCCGACCACGGTCAGCAAATTTTTCATCCTGCGCTCCCTGCGCTCGCCCATCCCGATCCGGGGGGAGACATGCGCGACGATACCACAATCACACCATTTTTTTGAAAGCCTTGGCAGCTCGACGGTCGCGCGACGCCCGACTAAACTCGCTTGCGCCGCGGGAAGAAGGGAAGAGGCGGGGATGCGCATTCTGATCGGTGTGCTCTATGTCATAGCGGGCTTGGCGGGCGCCGGCCAAGCAGCGGCACAAACCGTCAGCTTTGGCACCGACTGGAAGGCCGAGGCCGAGCACGGCGGCTATTACCAGGCGATCGCCACCGGAATTTATCGGGGGCATGGGCTTGAGGTCACGCTGCGGCAGGGCGGACCTCAGGTCAATCACGCGCAGCTGCTCGCCGCCGGCCGGCTCGACTTCAATCTCGCGCCCAACTCCTTTGGTCCGCTCAATTTTGTCGCTGAAAACATCCCGATGGTGGCGGTCGCGGCGATCTTTCAGAAAGACCCATCGGTGCTGATCGCCCATCCCGGTCAAGGGAACGACAACCTCGCTGCGCTGAGGGGCAAACCGATCATGATCGGCTCCGACACCCGCATCACCAGTTGGATGTTTCTGAAGAACAAGTTCGGCTACACGGACGACCAAATCAGGCCCTATACGTTCAGCGTCGCGCCGTTCCTCGCCGACCCCAAGGCGGTCCAGCAGGGCTATCTGTCGAGCGAGCCGTTCACGATCGAATCCCAAGGGGTGAAGCCGGTCGTCCTGCTGCTCGCTGATTCTGGTTATTCGAGCTATGGCTCGCTGATCCAGACTTCGGAGAAGCTGGCGCAGGAAAAACCGGACCTTGTGCAGCGCTTTGTCGATGGCAGCATCGAAGGGTGGTACAGCTATCTTTACGGCGACCCCGCTCCGGCGAACGAGTTGATCAAACGCGACAACCCGGAGATGACCGACGCGCTGCTCGCCTATGGCATCGCCAAGATCAAGGAGTATGGCATCGTCGTCAGCGGCGACGCCGAGACGCTTGGCATCGGGGCCATGACCGATGCGCGGTGGCGCGATTTCTTCAACAACATGTCGAACGCCGGCGTCTTTCCCAGGGATCTCGATTTCCGCAAGGCCTACACCCTGCAATTCGTCAACAAGAAGGTCGGGATGCGGCCCTGACCGTATCGACCCCGCCCAGCCCGTTGTCGCAAAGGCGCGGCGCGAGTTCGATCGTCACATTGCATGGTATCGGCAAGCGTTTCCGCTCGGGACTTACAGCGCTCGAGGCGATCGATCTCGATATCGGTAAGGGCGAGTTTCTGAGTCTTATCGGGCCCTCCGGCTGCGGGAAGACGACCCTGTTACGGATCATCGCCGGTCTCGCCGAGCCAAGCCAAGGCGAGCGGCGCCTCTTGATGGCCGCCGATACCGGCGGGCACATCTCTTCAGGACGGGTCGGCTTTGTCTTTCAGGACCCGACCCTGATGCCGTGGAGTACGGTTATCGACAACGTGCTGCTGCCTTTTCGTCTCGCCGGGCGGGTCGGGTCCGCCGAGCGCGAGCGCGTCCGGTCGGAAGTCCGCGCGGTCGGGCTCGCCGGGTTCGAGCGCGCCTATCCTCGCGAGCTTTCGGGCGGCATGCGCATGCGGGTTTCGATCGCTCGCGCGTTGGTCACCGATCCAGACCTGCTGCTGCTCGACGAACCTTTTGCGGCACTCGACGAGATCACCCGGATGGCGCTCAACGACGATTTGCTACGGCTCTGGGAAAACCGGCGTACGACCGTCGTCTTCGTGACGCACAGCGTCTTCGAGTCAGTCTACCTCTCGACCCGGATTGCGATCATGGCGACCCGGCCAGGCCGCATCGCTGCTGATTTACCCATCGAGCTGCCGCAGCCGCGTGAACGCGCGCAGCGTACGTCACCCGCCTATGCCACGATCTGCGCGACGGTGTCGGAGGAACTGGCGCGAGCGATGGCAGAGAGGTCAAATTGAGCGCGGGCCGGGTTTCCCGGTGGTGGCACATCTTTGCTCCGCTCGCGGTGGGTACCGCGTTCCTTGTCTTGTGGGAGATCGTCGTCCGGATCAACGGCATTCCGCCCTATATATTGCCCGGCCCGTCGGCGATCGCCGAAAGTTTGTGGACCGACGGCCCAAGTCTGTTCGGCTCGCTTTTGGTTACCTTGCGCGTGACACTTGCGGCACTCGCGGCGGCCACCGTCTTCGGCAGCGCCATCGCGCTGCTCTTCTCGCTGTCGCGGATCCTGGAGCTCAGCCTCTTTCCCTATGCCGTGATCCTGCAGGTGACGCCGATCGTAGCGATCGCCCCCCTGATCATCATCTGGGTGCGCGAGCCGTTTCTGGCTCTGCTCGTCTGCGCCTGGATCGTCGCCTTCTTCCCAATCGTTGCCAACACGACAGTCGGACTGAGCAGCGCCGACCGCAATCTGCTGGCGCTGTTCCAGCTCTATGGCGCCTCTCCAGTGCAAGTCCTGCGCTACCTGAAACTGCCGACTGCGTTGCCCTATTTTCTCGCCGGGCTGCGGATCAGCGGCGGGCTGGCTCTGATCGGTGCGGTTGTCGCCGAATTCGTCGCCGGCACCGGCGGCGCCGAGACCGGGCTCGCCTTCCGCATCCTCGAAGCGGGCTATCGCCTCGCCATCCCACGCCTGTTCGCCGCGCTGTTCCTGCTTTCGCTGACCGGCATCGTGATTTATCTCGTCCTCGATGGCCTATCGCGCGTGTTACTGCGCCATTGGCACGAAAGCGCGCTCGAAGAAGAGGAGGAATGACGGAAGCGACGTTCGGCCTCTAGCCGCGGCCGACGAACGGCATCTTCGTTGCCATCACTGTCAAGAACTGGACATTGGCTTCGGGCGTCACGGTCGCCATGAAGACGACGGCGCGGGCGACGTTCTGCACGTCCATGACCGGCTCCTCGATGACCGTGCCGTTGGCCTGCGGTACGCCGCGCTGCATGCGCTGGGTCATCTCGGTCAGCGCGTTGCCGACATCGATCTGGCCGCAGGCGATGTCGTATTTGCGACCGTCGAGCGAGGTCGATTTGGTGAGACCGGTGATCGCATGCTTGCACGAGGTATAGGCGACCGAATTCGGCCGCGGCACATGCGCCGAGATCGAGCCGTTATTGATGATCCGGCCGCCCATCGGTTTCTGATCCTTCATGATCTTGAAGGCTTCCTGCGTGCACAGAAACGACCCGGTCAGGATCGAGTCGACAACGGCCTTCCAGCGGTCGAAGGCGAGGTCTTCGATCGCGGCGGTGGCGCCAAAGCCGGCGTTGTTGAACAGCACGTCGAGCCGGCCGTAGGTTTGCTTGGCCCTGGCAAAGAGACTGCGGACCGCCTCGGGATGGCCGACATCGGTCGGCACGCCCAGCGCCCGTCCCTGTAACCCTTCGATCTCGGAGACGACCGCCTGCAGTGGCTCCGGTCGCCGGCCGGCGACGACGACCGCAAACCCCTCTTTCGCGAGGGCGATCGCTGAGGCCTTGCCGATCCCGCTTCCGCCGCCGGTGACGAGGGCGACTTTCCCATTCGAGGTCATCTTGCCAAACTCCTTGCCAAATCATGCCGGATGGTTCTGAACCCACGATACCAGCTTGACCGCCGTCCGCTCCAGGGCGTTCCGGCGATTGTTGGTGCGGAGAAGAGCAGATGCCTGACTTGATCGAGCTGAACGGCCGTCGCTACCGCAAGCCAAAGCGTCCGACCGTCGTGATTTGCGTCGACGGGTGTGATCCCGAATATCTCGATCGCGGGATTCCGGACGGCGTCTTTCCGACGATCGGCTCTTTCCGCCGCAACGGGTATTTCGGTCGGGCCGATGCTGCCATGCCGACCTTCACGAACCCGAACAATGTCTCGATCGTGACCGGCGCGCCGCCTTCGATCCACGGCATCGCCGGCAACTACTACCTCGATCGCGAAACCGGCCGCGAGGTCATGATGACCGACGAACGCCTGATGCGCTGCGAGACGATCCTGGCGCTGATGGCGGGGAGCGGGGTCAAGACGGCGGCGGTCACCGCGAAGGACAAACTGCGCAAGCTCCTCGGCCGCAATCTCGGCGGCATTTGCTTTTCGTCCGAATGTGCTCCGCCTGAGGTCGAGGCGATGGTCGGGCGCGGCAAGCCTGACATGTACTCGGCGGACCTGTCATTGTTCGTACTCGATGCCGGGATCGCGCTGCTCGAGCGCCAAGAGGCCGATCTGGTCTTTTTGTCGCTGTCGGACTATGTCCAGCATGCGCACGCGCCGGGCGATCCTGCGGCCGATACCTTTCATCATGCGATCGACGATCGGGTGCGCCGATTTGTCGAGCTCGGCGCCGTTATCGGGCTCGTCGCCGACCACGGCATGAACGACAAGGCGCGGCCCGACGGCGCGCCCAACGTGATCTTTCTCGAAGACGCCCTCAACGAGCGTTTCGGCACCGGTGCGGTGCGGGTGATCTGCCCGATCACCGACCCGTTTGTGCGCCACCACGGCGCGCTGGGCTCGTTCGTACGGGTCTATGTTCGCAGAGCTGCGGATCTCGCCGCGCTGATGGCGGCGAGCGCGTCGATCCCCGGGGTCGCCCTTGTCCTCGACGGCCCCGAAGCAGCAAGGCGTTTCGAAATGCCGGTCGACCGCGAGGCCGACTTCGTCGTGCTCGGCGACGCCAATACAGCGATCGGCGCCTCACGCGCCGAGCACGATCTTTCGGGCCTGGCCGGCCATCGGCTGCGCTCGCATGGCGGACTCGGCGAGCAACGAGTGCCGTTCATTCTGTCGCGGCCACTCACCCCCGACTATCTACACCTCGCCGAGATACGGCGTTTACGCAATTTCGACATTTTCGATTTCGCGCTCAACGGCGTCCAATAGGTATCGAGCATGAACGATGCGATCGACATTGCGGCGATGACCCTTGGCGCAATCGGCCAGCCGGTTCGCCGTAAGGAAGATCGACGACTGCTGACCGGCAAGGGCCGGTTCACCGACGACTTCAGCATTGCGGGACAGACCTACGCTGCGATCGTTCGTTCGCCTTACCGACATGCGCGGATCCTTCAGGTCGACGGAACGCGGGCAAAGCGGATGCCGGGTGTCCTCGGCGTGTTTGGCGGCAGGGACTGCTTGGCCGACGGGCTTGCCCCAATTCCGCACAGCCCGGTGCCCTCGACCCGATATGATCTGAAGCTGACCGGGCCGGACGACAGCACGATCTTTATCGGCCCACAACTGCTGCTCCCCGCGGATAGGGTGCGCCATGTCGGCGAAGCGGTCGCAATGGTGGTGGCCGAAAACCCTACTGCAAGCGCTTGACGCGGCGGAGGCGGTCGAGATCGAGTATGAGGAGCTGCCCTCGGTCGCCAGTTCGAAGAGCGCTCTGTCGCCCGGCGCTCCGGCTGTCTGGGACGAAGTGTCGGACAACGTCCTCGTCGATACGACGTTCGGCGACAAGGCGGCGGCTGACCGGGCGTTCGCCGGCGCCGACCACGTCGTCGCAGTGAATTTACATATCGGCCGGGTGACCGGGGTGCCGATCGAGCCGCGCGCCGCACTCGGCCATTACGACCCGGGTACGGACCGCTACACGCTCTATGCCGGGAGCGGCGGCGCCGTTCGCCAGAAGGCCGAGCTCGCCGCGGTCCTCGGGATCTCCCCTGAACGGGTGCGGGTGCTGTCCTACGATGTCGGCGGCAATTTTGGCGTGCGCAATCGGGTCTATGTCGAGTTCGGTCTCGTGCTGTGGGCGGCTCGCAAACTCGGCCGACCGGTCAAGTACACCGCGACTCGCTCCGAAGCGTTTCTGAGCGATTTTCAGGGGCGCGATCTGGCGACCAAGGTCGCCTTGGCATTGCGGAGCGGCGGCCGCTTTCTGGCGTTGCGTGCCGACAATGTCAGTAATGTCGGCGGGCGCTGTGTTTCGTTGTCGCCGCTCGGCAAGGGGTCGGCGCTGGTCACTGGTTCGTACGACATCCCCGCGGCGAGCCTGCGCTCGCGGGCGGTGTTCACTAATTCGATGCCGACCAACGCCTATCGCAGCTCGGGCCGCCCGGAGGTGACCTACGCGATCGAGCGGCTGATCGACAAGGCGGCTCGGGAGCTGGGGTTCGACCGCGTAGAACTGCGCCGCAAGAACCTGGTCGGGCCGCAAATGATGCCATACGGCAATGCGGTCGGGGCTCGCTACGACAGCGGCACCTACGAGGCCAACATGGATCTGGCGATGCGAAACGCCGACTGGGGCGGGTTTGCGGAGCGCCGGCGAGAGGCCGAGGCGCGCGGCAAGCTGCTCGGGTTGGGGCTGGCCAACTATGTCGAGTCCTCTATCGGCGCGCCTCGGGAGCGCACCGAAATCACCGTGACACCGGCGGGCCGGGTCGAGGTCGTAATTGGCACCCAGCCGAACGGCCAGGGGCACGAGACGAGCTTTGCGCAGGTCGTCTCGGCTCTTCTTGGTGTGCCGGTCGCGGCCATCGACCTCGTCACTGGCGACACCGATCGGGTCAGCCTCGGCGGCGGCTCGCATTCCGGACGGTCGATGCGCCACGCTGGCACCCTGTTCGCGATGGCGGCGCCGGAGCTGATCGATAAAGGAAAACGGGTTGCTGCCCAAATTCTCCACACGACCGCAAACGAAGTCGCGTTTGCCGATGGCCGGTTCGCGGCACCGCGCAGCAATCGCAGCTTCGATTTTCTCGAGCTGGCGCAGGAGGCGGCGCGCCTCGGTCTGGAGAGCGGACTTGCCGTCGTAACCGACAATGAAATGCACGACCCGGTCTTTCCCAATGGCTGCGCCGTCTGCGAGGCCGAGGTCGATCCGGAAACGGGCTGGGTCGAGATCACCCGCTATGCCGTCGTCGACGATGTCGGGCGCTGCATCAACCCGATGATCGTGCATGGACAAAGCCATGGCGGCATCGCCCACGGGGTCGGCCAGGCGATGTGGGAGGAATGTGCGATCGATCCGGCATCGGGGCAGCCGCTCTGCGCATCGTTCCTGGATTACGGGATGCCGCGCTCGGACAACCTCCCGTCCTTCGCGGTCGAGATCGTCGAGGTGCTGTCGCCGACCAACCCGTTCGGCATCAAGGCCGGCGGCGAAGGCGGGTGCACGCCGGCGCTCGCGGTCGTCGTCAGCGCGATCCTCGATGGGCTCGCCCCGCTCGGTGTGCGCGACATCACGATGCCGACGACGCCATTCAAGGTGTGGCAGGCGATCCGCAACGCGAAGGCGGGATCGGGTGCGGATCAGCGCTTCCAGAGCTCGGCGAACTGACTGGCGACGACCTTTTCGTAGGGGACCTCGCCCTGCAGGATGCCGATGTCGCGGGCGAACCGGTTCATGCCGGCGACAAAGCTCGGTGAAATCGATGGGTCGTAGTAGGGTAGATCGCGGCGGATCAGCTCGGCGATCAGTGCTGCTTCTTCCGGCGGAAAGAGCCTGCGGCCGACTTCGGTAGCGCGGCCGACATCGGCCTTGAGGGCGGCCTGTGTCTTGACGATTGCCCGAATGGCGCCCGCCGCTATCTCCGGCGACCGGTCGATCAGGCGGTCGGTCGCTGCCAGCGCCGACATCGTGTAGTCGAAGCAGGGCTTCGGCCCGTCGCCGCGGCGGACGTCCAGGATGACCGTGCCGACGCCCCGCCGCACCGCGACCTCGGTCCCCATGCCGTTGGCCCAGAAACCATCGATCAGGCCGTCTTCGAGCGCCTTCGCCGCGGTCAAGCCGAAATTAACGCTGGCTCCAGAGGCGCCCGGCACCGCGGCGATTCGAACCGCGTCGCGCTGCAGATCGATGCCGGCTTCAGTCAATAGCCGGCGGAGCCCCATCTCGACCCAGGGTGCCGCCCCGATGCTGCGCCCGCGAACGATGCCCAAGTCTCCGCGCCGAGCCCCGAGATCGGCGCGCATGACGAGAAACCAATACATGCCCTGCGCCTGCGCGCAGAGCAGCTTGGCACCTTGCCATTCGGGAAAGGCGGCGAGTGCGGAATGCGCCGAGCCGCCGACGAAATCGATGTGGCCGTCCCGCATCTCGCGATAGGCGCGGTCGACCGGGAAGACCAGCTCCAGCGAGACGTCGAGCCCTTCCTCTTTGAAGAAGCCGAGCTCGACGGCCGCTACCGCCGGGAAATAGGAGTTCGAGATCAGGTCGGGGACTGCGAGCTTCATCGGGAACTCCTTTTTCGCTACGAAGCGACCATATCAAAAACGAGGCCGGATCGAGCAGGTGATCGAGATGAGCGGCAGTAACAGGAACGAGCAGATCGACTGGAAGACCCACGGTGTCAAGGTCATCCCGGGCGACCAGCTCGACCCGAACACTGCCCAGACCCCGGGCATGGACCGCGCCGCCGCGATAAATCTTGCCAGGGTCGGCGCCCAAAAGATCTGGGCGGGTACGGTCAAGATCCATGCGAATGCCAAGACCGGCGCGCATCATCACGGCCATCTCGAAAGCGTGATCTATGTCTTGAAGGGGCGGGCGCGGATGCGCTGGGGCGATCACCTCGAATATATGGCCGAAGCGGGTCCCGGCGATTTCATCTTTGTCCCGCCCTACGTGCCGCATCAGGAGATCAACGCCTCGACCGACGAGACGCTCGAATGCGTGCTGGTGCGCAGCGACAACGAGGCGGTCGTCGTCAACCTCGACATCGAGCCGGTGGAGCACCCGGAGGCGGTCCGTTGGATCGACCCGATCCACCGGCACGGCTGACGGCCATGGTCGCGCGTAAATTTCTTGTGGTCGCCGCCTGCCTCGTCGTCGCCAGTGCCGCGCTGGCGCAGACGGGTCAGCTGGAGGTCAGCAACGCCTGGGCGCGCGCGACCCCCGCCAAGGCCGAAAACGGCGTCGCCTTTCTGACGATCCGTACGCCGACCCCCGACCGGCTCGTTTCGGTCTCCTCGCCGGTGGCAAAACAGGCCGAGCTCCACACGATGGAGATGGCCGGCATGGTCATGAAGATGCCGCGGCTCGACGGCCTCGCGATCCCGGCGGGTCAGCCCGTCACCTTGAAGCCCGGCGGCGAGCACATCATGCTAATGGGCCTCAACGGGCCGCTGCGCGAGGGTCAGTCGTTTCCGTTGACCCTGACCTTCGAAAAGGCCGGGGCGCGAGAGGTAACCGTAGCGGTCGAGAAAGCCGGCGCTGCCGGCCCTGCGCCGCAGCGCTGAACGAGAGTCCCATGATGGCCCGCAATCTTTCGGGGCGCTTCGTCCCGGCCGCTGTCCTCCTCGGTGGCCTGTTGATCCTGGGTGCCGGCGCCTTTCTCGTGCTGTCGCTGCACGAAACGCCGCGGGGTGCGGCCGGAACCTTGCTCGCCAGCGCGATCGGCGGGCCCTTCCGGCTCGTCGACCAGAACGGCAAGACGGTCACCGATGCCGATCTCAAAGGGAAGTGGTCGCTCGTCTATTTCGGCTACACGCATTGCCCCGACGCTTGCCCGACCGCGCTCAACGACATCGCGATCGCGCTCGACGAACTCGGGCCGCAGCGCACCGCGGTCCGTCCGGTGTTCGTCACCGTCGATCCCGAGCGCGACACGCCGGAGGTGCTCAAATCCTATGTCACAGCCTTCGACGCCCCGATCCTCGCGCTGTCCGGGACGCCGGAAAAGATTGCCCAGGCGGCAAAGGGCTACCGCGTCTATTATGCAAAACACCCGGAAGCCGGCGGCGACTACTCGATGGACCATAGCTCCGTCATCTATGTGATGGATCCGGAAGGGCGCTTCACCGCTAGCTTCACGCAAGAGAACTCACCCGAAGAGATCGCCGAACGGCTGAAAAAGTTGCTCTCTTAGCGCGCGTGGCCGCCGCCCATCAGCAGGCCGAGCTCGCGCTCGCTAGCCGCGGGGCTGAGGGCTCCCGCAAGGCCGGCGATGATCTCGGCGCGGGCGGCCTCGGCCTTCTCCCGCATTTGCGGCGTGACCAGTGCGGCGTTGTTGTCGTCCATCGCATAGTCGAAACCGCGCTCGGCAATGCCGAGGCTCCGCACCCCGGGCTGCCAAGTGCCGGCGCGCGCCTCAGTGAAGGCGTCGTAGACCGCATTGTCGACCCGCTTCAGGAGCGAGGTCAGCGCCGTCCCCGGGAACAGAGGGTTCTGGTTCGAATCCATGCCGATGGCGAGCTTGCCCGCGTCCTTTGCCGCCTGCAATGCGCCGGACCCGGTCATCCCGGCGGCGGCGAAGATCACATCGACGCGCGGTCGAATTGGCTGTGGGCGAGCTCGGCCCCGCGGGCCGGATCGACAAAGGTGGCGGGTGTCGTGCCGGTGACGTTGTCGATGATCGCGATCCCGGGTACCGCCCAACGCGCGCCCTCCGCGTAGCCCTTGCCGACACGGTGAATGATCGGGATGTCCATGCCGCCGAGATAGCCGATCGTCCCGCTCTTCGAGGCCATCGCCCTGAGAACGCCGACCAGGAAGGCGCTCTGCTGCTCGCGGTACACGACGGATTGCACATTCGGCTTGTCGACCACCGTGTCGATGATGACGAGCCGCGCCTCCGGAAACCGCTCGGCGACGGTCTCGACCGCGGCGCACTGATCAAACCCGACGGCGACGACGACCGGCGCACCGCGCGGGATCAGGTCGACAATGCCTGGACCCGCTGGCTGTCGTTGGTGATCTCGACCTCGTGACAGGCGATGCCGGTTTCCGCCTTGAACCGCTCGGTGCCGGTATAGGCCGCTTCGCTGAAGGATTTGTCGAACTTCGCACCCTGCGCGAAGACGATCCTGGGCGCGGCGTCGTCCGCGGCTGACGCCGCGGCGGCAAACGACAGGAGAAGTGCGAGAGGAAGGAGGTGCTGCTTCTCCCTGAGCTCAGGGAGAATCCGCGAAAAAACCCGCAAAATGATTCGCCCCAACGGCAATACTCTCATCTAATCAACAGTTTATCAGAACCCCTGCGCATCGAGCAGGGAGGCTAGCAGGGAGCCGATTGGGGGCTCTGAGGGAGCGAGCAGGGAGAAGGGCGGCGCCGCTTTGTCTGATGAGCTCGTCCCTGTTCGATACCATCCGAGGCGGTAACCCTCGGGCATTCGAACTGGCTATGAACGTACACTCAAATCTTGGTAAGAGGATGGCGGGAGAATGCAAGGAGGAGGGAGACATGTCGAACATCACGGCAGCTGCCAAGCAATTTTTCGAGGCCTGCGAGACGGGGAAGGGCTGGGAGGTGTGCAGAGCCTATTGCACGCCGAATGCGAGCTTCTCGGCACAGGCCGAACCGCTGGTCGAAGTTCGAACTCTCCAGGGATACGCCGACTGGATGAAGGGGCTGCTCTCGTTCATGCCCGACGGACGCTATGCCGTGAAGTCGTTTGCCACCGACGATGATCGAAACAGTGTGTGCGCCTATGGCGTCTTCTCGGCCACCCATACCGGCCAGGGCGGCCCCTGTCCGCCGACCGGCAAGAGCACGACGACCGACTACGTCTATGTCATGGATTTCGACGGGGACAAGATCCCGGCACATGACGAAAATCTGGAACGTCGGATGGGCCATGAAGGAGCTCGGCCGGGGCTGACGCATGGGTTTTGGGATGGGTACAGGAAAGGTCTATCCATTCAAGATACGGTAATAGATAGAATTTTTCACGTTCGTCGGCGGACACCCCTCCGCCAAACGCAGCCGAACTCGCGACCGCATTGCTGGCGCCCGGGAGCCGCTAAGGGCGTGGGCCGCCGGGCAACGGCTAGCACAGCCGCGACATCTGAACTCACATAAAGAACGGTCCGAGCAGCCATATCAGCCAGGTCGCGAGCGCCAGGAACGGTCCAAAGGGCAAAGCCGAGCCGGCGCCGAGCCGAACCCCGGCGAGCCGCAGGCAAGCGGCCGTGAAGAGCGCCGAGAACGCGGCGCCAAGGACCACCTGCGGCAGCGCTGTTGCGCCCACCCAGGCTCCCGACGCCGCGAGCAGCTTGGCGTCGCCGTGACCCAGCCCGTCGCGGCCACGCAGCCCTCGATACAGCAGTGCAACCACCCGCAGGCTGAGATAGCCGAGGGCGGCACCGAGCGCGCGGTCAACCAGCTGTTCGGGTTCAAACGCGACAGCGGCGGCAAGCCCCGCGATGATGAGTGGCAAGGTCAGCGGGTCGGGTAGCAGCCATCGGCGAACGTCGATCCAGCCGAGAGCGAGGAGCCACCAGCCGAAGAAGCAATCGAGCCAGATCTTCTCCCCGCCATCGGCTGCGAGAGCGGCGAGCGCGACCGCGAAGGCGGAGAATTCGATCGCGGGATAGAACCAGCCGAGAGGATGGCCGCAATAACGGCAGCGGCCACCGCTGGCGAGCCAGCTGCAGAGCGGAACCAGATCCCACGCGCTCAGCGCCGCCCCGCAACACTCGCAGCGCGACCGCACCCAGGCGATCGGCCGTCCTTCGGGGAGGCGCCGGACGACGACACCGAGAAAGCTGCCGACAAAGGGCGCGGCGAGCAGCGCGCCCCATCCTGTGGCACCGGAGCCCGCCACCCGGTCGAGCAGTTCCCCCCCGATCACGCGCTCTTGCTCCCGCTCAGTGATGTGCCGCTCTACTTCGCCTGCTTGCCATCTTGTAGCGCTGTTATGATGTTCGGACCCATGCGTCAGCCAGCCCCTCAGGACGCCGTCGACGGTCGTCGACGATGTCGGGCGCTGCATCAACCCGATGATCGTGCATGGACAAAGCCATGGCGGCATCGCCCACGGGGTCGGCCAGGCGATGTGGGAGGAA
>Ga0306926_10005236_pt1 | contig 13781 bp, 14 predicted proteins | sample flu12Cox44000178_FD_203759 | JGI IMG/M metagenome (GOLD analysis project Ga0306926, IMG submission 203759) | Lab enrichment of tropical soil microbial communities from Luquillo Experimental Forest, Puerto Rico - flux8day.12C.oxic.44.000.178 (v2)... | ecosystem: Environmental > Terrestrial >...
GGGGGCGCATGGCGTGCCGGGATCTGCGATCGTGATCCTTGCGGCCACGCTGAATGCGGTGCCGAGCATCCCTGCGATCGGGCTTGTGCTGGTGCTCTCGGTCGACTGGTTCATCGGCATGGCACGCGCGCTCGGCAATTTGATCGGCAATTGCGTTGCAACTGTCGTGGTGGCCGCGTGGGAGGGCGATCTTGACGGCGCCAAGGCCGCGAAGGTGCTCGACGGCACAGAGGTGGTCGATGTGACGGCGGGGTAACTATTTCGTCTCGGCGCGCGGCCGGAAATTCTCGATCACCCGCAGCAGCACGCGAGCGCCAGCATCGGCGTCGGCAAGCTCGACATGCTCGTCGGGGTGATGGCTGATGCCGCCGCGACAGCGAACGAAGATCATGCCAATGTCCGCGATGTCGATCATCGCCATACCGTCGTGCCCTGCCCCGCTCGGCAGAGCGAATACGGGAAAGCCCACGGCTGAAATGGCGTCAGCTATCTGCACCTGCAACCACGGTGCGCAGGGCGCGGTGCGGTTCTCATGGGTGACGTCGAGCTGCAGCGATAGTTTGCGCCGTCTGGCAATGTCCTCGATCTGCCGGACGATATCGGCGACGGCGCGCTTGCGATACGTGTCGGTCGGCGCGCGGATATCAATGGTAAACGAGACCTGGCCCGAAATCACGTTGGTGGCGCCGGGCATCGCGTGGATGTAGCCAACGGTACCGACTAAACCGTTCGAATCGCCACGGCAGAACTCTTCGATCGTATTAATGCATTCGGAAGCGCCGGCCAGAGCGTCGCGCCGAAGCGCCATAGGTACCGTGCCGGCGTGACCGGCCATGCCGGTCAGCCGTGCTGCCAGCCGCGTAGCGCCCGCGATAGCGGTCACGACGCCGACCGGCAGATTTTGCAGTTCCAGCACCGGCCCCTGCTCGATGTGGAGCTCGAGGTAGGCAAGCAGCTCGCGACGAACGCGCGCGGCGGCGCCGATGTGGCCGGGGTCGAGGCCGAACACGCGCAATGCATCGTGCAGGGAAATCCCGGCTTCGTCGCGAACGTTCAGCACGCTCTCATCAAACGTGCCGGCGACCGCGCGGCTGCCGAGCAAAGTGGAGGCGAAGCGCACGCCTTCCTCATCGGCAAAGCCGGTCACCTCGATTGCAAACGGGAGGCGCTTGCCACGCCGATTCAGCTTGGCGACACAGGAGATCGCCGTGATGAGGCCGAGCGGACCGTCCCATTTGCCGGCATCGCGCACGGTGTCGTAGTGCGAGCCGAGCATCAAACAGGGCGCGCCCGGGACCTCGCCCTCATAGCGGCCGCAGACATTGCCGATCGCATCGAGATGAGCGCGCATGCCCGCCTCGCGCATCCATCCCTGGATGAGTTCTGCTGCGGCACGATGTTCGCGCGTCAGGAAAATCCGCGCCAGATGTTCAGGCGCATCCGAAATCGCCGCGAGTTCGTTGATGCGGCTGACGATCTCTTGCCCGAGCGAAAAATCCCGAAGCTCGATCGTTTCCGTGTTCGTCTCACTCATCTTTTCCAACGCGGTTTGCTTCGGCCGATCTATACAAGTTCGGTGCCAGCGATCTGAAGCCGACTGGTAGCAGCCACGCGCGCGCCGACCGGCAAATTCGGATTGGGCGAGCCAAGCAAGCGCGTGTAGCGGGGCTCCGTCATCTACGTCATCTCGAAGCGGATTTTCTGCGCACCCTTCCAGAGCACGGTCCTCCCGAGAACCGGGAGATTTTCGAGATTCGACGTCAGCGTGATGAAATGGTTACCGGCGAGCTGACCCATCTTGCTCGAGAAATGTACGCCACCATAGGCGAGCAGGATTTCAGTCTCGCTGACGCCGCCGGGATAGAGGATAATCTGGCCCGGCGCGGGATAGCTGGTGTGGTTCTCGTAGGAAACGCCGAAATCGAGATCGCCAAGTGGCATCCAGACGCCCTCCCCGCTCCAGCGCACATGTATCATCTGGCTTTCGAACGGCATTGCCTTCTTGAAGGCGGCGCAGGTCTTGGGCGCTAACTCTTCCTCGAAGCGGGCCTGAAAAGTGAAATCACCGGCGCGAATGATCAGTTGGCTCATGTAACTCTCTCGTCAAAGATTCCTGATATCAATTGAGCACAGCTTATTCGGGCTGCCGTCTACGGATGAGGAGACTAGCACCTTGCGGTGGGCCCGTGGAGGGTGGGGGCCCTTGCGCTTCAAGCGACCCCATTTGCTGGGCCAAGCCGACCGTCCGGCAATATGCGTGCGTCAATTTCGGGAACAAAAGCGTCGTTCTGACTACTCGTATCGGCATGTCTCAAGGGGACCAAATCCAGACAACACGACGCGCGATGGCTACCACCATCTGACGGGCCAGACGTCGCTCTTGTTGGCTCCTCGCGCAACGAGATTGTGCCATGCAAATGCGAAAAGCGTCAGTAACAGTGCACCGATGCCCACCGGCGCGAATAGGAATGACCACGACATATTGTTTGTTACCACTACCAGCGGGTCGATGCCCGCAGGCGGATGAAACGTACCTGTCAGGTGCATCGCAACCATTGCCAGGCCTACGGCCAATGCGGCAGCCCATACGGCCGGCCCGCACGCCTTGACGACCAGCAGACCAACTAATGTGGAAACCAAATGGCCGCCAATGAGCGCACGCGGCTGCGCTGGGGCAGCTTCTGGCGACCCCAGGACTAAGACAATTGATGTGGCAAATGGGATGGCAACCAACGGAAATGCCGTAGAGATCGAAAATGCCTCCATAATGCCGATAGCAACTCCGCCACCGGCGGCGCCCGCGAGGATGGGGAGAAGCTGCCTTCGCTCAGGTGTCAAATGGTCCGGCTCCAAACCTCAGCGCCACGCATATTCGGAAAGGGCCAGCCTATCGACTAGGTCCCTGCCGAAAGCCAGTCTAGCTAGTCCTGGGATCGTGGTAGCAGCAATAACCAGATTGCGGACAAGCAGGCCAAGAGAGGTCGTTGGCGCAAACACGCCGCTGAAACTTTTTGCGGCTCTCTGTTTGCTTTCGATATGGGGACGCAGAAGGCTCTCGTATCGTTGAAAGGCGTCGACGTAGGATCGGTCGCCCGCACGAGCCAGCTCGCCAGCGAGCACATAGGCGGCGGTCATTGCCAACGCCGATCCCTGGCCGGCCATCAACGAAACACAAAATGCGGCATCCCCGACGAGCGCGATGCGCCCATGCGACCATGGTCGAATATGTATCTGGCTGACGCGATCGAAATACAGGTCTTCCGCACGGTCCAACTCGTCGAGGATACGCGATTCCTCCCACGAACCACCGCCAAATCGTTTCCGCAGCTGGACCTTCTGGGCCACGAGGTCATCGGCTGACCTGGGCTCAATAGCACTGTCCGCGAACACGAAAAGAAATAGAGTTCGGTCGTCGCGGAGAGCCATCCGCCCAAGCATGCAACCCGGTTCATTGTGAGTGACATAAATGTCCTCGTCGCGCGGTCGATAGCCCGGAGATTCGAAGGCGGCTACTGTGTAGCCTAGCGATCGTTCGAACTGTTCCTGAGGGCCAAAGACGAGGCTTCGCACATTTGAATGCAAGCCGTCGGCGCCAATCACGAGATCAAAATGCCGTGGATGACCGCGTTTGAACCTAACCTCTACACCATGCTGATCTTGCTCGAGGCCCACGATCTGCTCGTTGAATATGATTTCTGTGACCGGCTTCGCTTTCTCCAGCAGCAGGCGAGCCAGGTCGCTACGCCGAACCGTGATGAAACGCCCTCCAGTTATCTCGCGGAAGACGTTTGTACCAAACCCCGTCTTACGCTTACCTTCGTCGTCAACGATCCGCACCTCCCTCATGCGGTAATCGAGACGATCGAGCTCTCTACACAGTCCCATTCGGTCGGCGATGTCATATCCGAGTCCCCAAAAGTCAATGACGTAGCCGCCCGTCCGAATCGACGGCGCGCTCTCGACGATCGTAGGTTTCCACCCTGCCCTCGCCAGCCAATAAGAAAGCGTTGGGCCGGCTATGCCGGCTCCAGAGATGAGGGCAGTCCCATTTGTCATAAATGACAGGTTAGCATAGGCGTCACCGCGAACAGTCTTAGCGGTCGCTACTTGAAGTCAATTCTACATGATTCCAGCCTTGCGCTACGCTTTGTTAGAAAGCTTATCAGTGCAGAGCAAATTCGGCGATCGAACTAAATCTCAGGCCCCGGCTAGACAGACGTCCAGTTTGCTCTATGCGATGCTTGTTTGAAGGCTGAAGTCCACCTAGACCTTGCCTGTTGTCCGGATCTTTCCGAATGTCCCCGCATCAGCAAGCTCAGAAATCACCCCGGCTGAGAGCCCAGCGCGCTCGACAGCACTTCGTCGCGATGCGCGCCAATCGCCGGAATTTCGGATCGCATCGATGTCTGCGCGCCCGACATCTTCCAGGGCGCGTTCACGCCGAGCAAGTCGCCGGCGCCATCGGTAAGCTTCGCGAACGCACCGCGCTCGATCAGATGCGGATCGGTCAAGGCCGCGCCGGGATCGCGGAATCTGGCGCAGGGAACGCCGGCCGTATCGAGCGCGGCGATGCATTCGTCGACGGTATGGCGCTCGGTCCATTTCTCGACGACCTGCATCATCGCCGTCCAGTTGGCGCCGCGGGTCGGCACGCTGGTAAATCGCGGATCGTTGGCCAGCTCGCACTGGCCCGTGACCTCGCAGAGCGACGTGAAATTGCGCGCGGTCACGGGCGCGATCAGGAGGTCGCCATCCCTGGCTCTTACCGGGCCATAGGTCGGACGCGGCGCGCGGATGGGAAACTGCGCTTCCTGCAACTCGTAAACCAACAGGTTCAGCATACAGTCCATCAGCGCGACATCGATGCGCTGGCCCTCGCCGGTGCGCGCGCGCGCTGCAGCATTGGCGGGGTCCGCTGGGCCTAGCCGCAAAATTTTCCGAAGCGGCGGGAAAATCAATGAAGGAAGGTCCGACCGATCGTCATGGTGGCGGCGCGGGTCGATCAGGCACTCGACCCGCTTGAAGCATCCACCGCATCCGGCTTCCAACGTTCGGACAGACAAACGTCGCAGAAGGGCCAACGCGACCAGTCCCGCCGATCCTACCTCCCACTTGATGTCCCGTTAGCCGCGACAGCGGTTTGAATTGCTGAGCGGCACTTCGCGAATCCCGCCGGCGGCTCGCGTCATTTGCGCCGACGCGCGATCCGGCGAATGGCTGCGATACCTGCCAACGGTGGAGGGCCAATCGCATTCGGCGGTAGCCCCGCTCGGCCGCAACACATCCGCAAAAGACGTAGAAACAGACTTCTTGTGGCGCAAGACAAGTTCGAATCCGAGCACGTCAACCCACTTTAGGGGCATCTTGCCGCTAGGAAATTCGGCGCCTCTCTCATACACTGCAGCAAATGGCATTCTATTCGATCACCTCAGCGCGACCGAAATTCGGGATCGTGATCCCGGCGGCCTTGAAGGCCGCCGCGATGATCGGGCCGGGCGCAACGTGCGGCGGCGTGCCGGGCAGCGCAGTGGGAAACTCCGGAACCGGGAGCCCTGCCGCCTTGAAGGCTGCCGCGATCACGGCGTTGGGGTCGACTGAGTAATGCGTCTGCCGCTTTTCATCCTCAGCGAGTGAGGCTTCGGCCGAACTGTGCACGCCTTCGGCGGCTGCTCCAGCGATGGCAAGGGCGCCGCCGTCAGTTGGAATCTGAATGGTTGTTGACACCGGCGCGGCGGCACGCGGTATTTCAACCAGAGACTCGTGCAGGTGAAAGAAGCGTGCGATGTGATGCGTTGAGGAGATTCCCACATCCAGAAAAAATGCACCGGCCGAGCCGCAACTCTCTTCCGTAGTCGTCGCGAGCGGCACCCCGTGTGTCATGCCGCTGATGGAAAACGCCTCGATCCGTGCCTCACCATTTGCGTCGCTCCATACACGGCGCGTGCAACTCGCCATGAACTCTTGATGCGAGGGACTCTGCGAAAGCCCGTGCACGTTGGTCCATTGCCGGATGATGTCCTCACTGTTGGAAGGTTTTACGATCGGATCGTCGGTGCCATGCCATACCGAGATTTTCGGCCACGGCCCGCGATGTCTGGATGCGGCTCGTACGCGATTGCCAAGCGCCTGCGCGGCATGTCCCTGGTCGGTGAACATGGCTTCGAATGCTTGTTGAACGTTGCTAGCGCACCCATAAGGCAGTCCGGCAGTGATGGCACCGCCGGCAAAAACCTCCGGGTATGTTGCGAGCATAACAGAAGCCATGGCGCCGCCGGCCGAGAGGCCCGTCACGAAGACTTTGCGGCGCGCGCCAGTCGACGAGGCCAATGATCCGAAAATCCCTCCCGGCACTGCTGATTTTCGCGAGCATGGTGGCACTGATTGTCGCATATAGATTTCTGGCGCAGTAACACTGCCCGCGTGCGGGGAAGAAGTGTTAGGGATCAGCTGCTGCGCCCTCCCAGCGCGAAATGGAAATTGCATAGGAGTGTCCGCCATCTAGCCCTGCTCCACTTTTAATCCGCTTTGCCCCCGCAAGCGCACATTCCATAACCGCTCATTCCGCGAATCAGTTGGATAAATCAGGCTCTAATACGAGCTGCGCGCGTGCTTACTACAGTTAAGTAGATAGCAACTATTCATTCCTAAGAAGCAACCATTCATTCCGCGAATCGGCTTCCGAATTGGTGTTCTGGCCGATACCATGAGCGAGCGTTGGTTTGATGCATCTAAACTTGGGGCGATCTTGATGCCGACGAAAGTTCAACCGCAGTGGGGTCGGCAAGGAATGGCTCGCCTCCGGGGGTGGGGCCGAACGGACCGAGAGCTCCGTGACCTTGACGCGACGTCAGGTGCAGCCGGCCGCGATCGCGGTCTTCTGCACGACGATGAGCAATTTCAGGTCCTTGCCACCCATTTGATCTTTCCAAATAACCGTGACCTACCCGATTTCTTCAGGTCGCAGCTCGATTTCATCCGCGGATTTTATCTTAAAGGGCGAAGTCAAGAGGCACTTGTCCCGCCGCAGCGAGAGCGCAATGCCGCTCTGGCCGCAGTCTTAAGTAGCATCGAGCCTTTTCTAGCGGCAGTTAAGGCGCTGACGACGCGCCCTAATTGGGCCCTCGTTGATCTGCCGGAAACCGAGGACCTCACGCCAAGCCGGGTATTTGTGACGCTACCGGACCGCCTACGATTGGTTGCTGAAATGGCGCGGGCAACGACACGGGACTGCCCGGGAGGGTTAACTGAATCGAAAGACTTTGCGTCGTTGTTCCTGCCCATTGCGAACTCTGCCGATGAACTTGCCGACACGTTGTTGCGGCTCGATTTTGCAAGTCAAACGGATGTTCTAAAACATCTTCCTCAGCACGCCGACTATGAGATGAACACCCTGTCGGACGTCCTGGATATCTCGATCAGATTGTCCACCTCTGTTGACGCAGCATTGCTGGCTGGCCGCCAGAGCCCTGGGCCACAACCAAACAGGGAGCTCAAGCAGACCATTTTCTGGCTTTGTGATCTATTCGAACAATGCACAGGTCGTCCTGCCACTCATACGCCGCGCGACAGGACCCACTATGATGGCAGGCCCCGTTCGCCAGCTGGGCGGTTCGTTCTCGACTTCATGAAAATGTGCGACGAGCGGGTAACGCCGCAATCGATAAGCTCCCTAATGGCCGAAGTCGTTAAAAAAAGCCTAATAAGGCGGCAGTGCGGGGGAGGATCTTTCTGATCGCCAACTAAGCAGTTCCCGTTCAATGGACGATGGGCGACTCATTTGCCGATTCGTTCTACGGAGACCTGCAATGCGAAGACCACATCGGCCGATAACCAACGGCCATGCAATATCTCGAAATCTGAATCCGACCCTCTGTCCCATTAGTCGCTTAAAGCCACTCGGTCGGGAAACGCGTCGACATTCCTCGGCGCAGATCTGTAAGCTAGCCGCCAGTCTCGACGAGTTTGGTTTTGTGCTTCCAATCGTCGCGGACAAGGACGGGAACGTTGTCCATGGCTGGGCGCTGGTACGCGCGGCACGCCAGCTCGGCCTTTCGGAGCTGCCGGCAGTCATCATCACCGACCTGGATGAGCCCAGGCTACGCGCCTTACGACTGGCCCTGAACCGGCTGGCCGAAGACGCCAGTTGGGATGGCGACGCCCTACGGCTGGAATTTACTGAGATATTAAAGCTAGATAGCGGAATCGACCTGCAGATGACCGGGTTTGAGATCGGCCAGATCGACGCCTTTCTCAGAGGCGGCGATGATGAGGAGGACGGACTACCGGCGGTCGACAAGGCAAAGCCGGAAGTCACGACCGCAGGCGACATCTGGGTCCTCGACCAGCATCGAGTCATCTGTGCCAATGCGCTCGACGGCATCAATTTCAAACTGCTCATGTGCGGCGAGTCCGCGCAAATGGCATTTACCGACCCCCCGTACAACGTGGAGATCGATGGCCACGTTTCGGGGTTAGGAGCCGCCCAACATCGCGAATTTCGAATGGCCTCCGGCGAGATGTCGAAGGCGGAATTCGAGTGTTTTCTCGCAACCGCGCTGGGACACGCAAGGAACTATTCGGCCGATGGTGCAATCCACTACGTCTGCATGGACTGGCGACACATCCCAGAGCTGCTTTCCGCGACGGCCAATCTCTACACTGAACTTAAAAATGTCTGCGTCTGGAATAAGTCGAACGCCGGCATGGGTTCGTTATATCGGTCCAAGCACGAGTTGGTGTTTGTGTTCAAGAAGGGCCGAGGTCCGCACATCAACAATGTAGAACTGGGGCGGTTCGGACGGCATCGCTCCAACGTCTGGGACTATCCATCTCAAAACACCTGGAGCAATTCCGCAAAAGGAAAGCTCGACTTGCATCCGACCGTTAAGCCAGTCGCGCTGGTTGCAGACGCCATTCGGGATTGCTCCAATCTGAACGACATCGTCCTCGATCCCTTTGGCGGATCCGGCACAACATTAGTCGCCGCAGAGAAGACCGGCCGACGTGCGCGGCTGATCGAGATCGAGCCGTGCTACGTCGACACTACGGTTCGGCGATGGCAACGCCTGACAGGTCGCAATGCTGTACACGCAGTGACCGGGCTTCCATTCGATAGCGACGAGGAGAGCGAAGCGATTGAGCAATCGACCAAAGAGGAGGCCCGCGATGAGCGCTGACGACGCCAAGGTCGGCTACGGCAGGCCGCCGGTTCATACGCAATTCAAACCCGGCCAATCCGGCAATCCGCGCGGGCGCAAAAAAGGTACGCTCAATTTCGCAACCGATCTTAAGCGCACGCTGGAAGCTCCGATCACCCTCACCGATCCCGGCAAAAAGCCGCGGAAGGTGTCGACACAGACGGCCGTACTGTTGCGGCTTCGCGAGAAGGCCCTGAAAGGCGACGCGAGAGCCCTGGATCGCCTTCTCGAATTGGCCCGCATCTTTCACACGGGGCCTATCTCGGAACCAACCACCGCAATCAGTTCGGATGATCAGGCGATACTGGATGCCTTTCGCGAACAGGTACTCTTAGAACAAGGCGTCAAGGAAGTGGTTGCACCGAGCAACGAGAACAAGGATGAATGCAAATGAACGCTGTCCTTTCGGCCTTGCTGCGGTCGGACCTCCACTCCTTCGTCAGGAAAGTATTCAAGACTGTTCTGCCTGGCTCGACCTACCTTCCAAACTGGCACATCGATGCGATCGTATATCAGCTGATGCGTGTGCATCACGGCGAAAGCCGCCGGCTGCTGATCAATCAGCCTCCTCGCAGCCTCAAGTCGATCTGCGTGTCCATCGCTTACGTTGCCTGGTTGCTCGGTCATAAACCCGGCTGCCGCATCATCGTCGTGAGCTACTCCAACGACTTTGCCGTCGAGTTGCACCGACAATTCCGAATGGTGATCGATGCAGAATGGTATCGGGCTCTATTTCCGGCCATGCGCGTGGCGAAGGATACCGGAACAGAACTCGTCACGACGATGGGCGGCAGCCGTTACGCTACATCTGTCGGGGGAACATTGACGGGCCGCGGTGCTGACCTGATTATCATCGATGACCCCTTGAAGGCCGAAGATGCCAACTCAGAGCTGGCACGCAAGCGCGTCATCGACTGGTATGGCGGCACGCTGGTCTCTCGCTTGAACGACAAAGAGAACGGTCCGATCGTAGTGGTGATGCAGCGCCTGCACCAGGACGACCTCGCCGGTCACCTCATCCGGCAGTGCGGCTGGCATTTCCTGGAGCTACCTGCCATTGCCATCGCCGATGCGAAGATTCAGATCGCTCAGCATAGGTACTTCCACCGACGTGTAGGAGATGTCCTGCATCCCGCGCGGGAGAGTAAGGAGGTTCTTGATGGCATCAAGGCCGAGATTGGGAGCCTCATGTTCTCCGCCCAATACCAGCAGCGGCCAGTGCCGCTCGAGGGCAACTTGATCCGGAGGGAATGGCTCCGGCAGTACGATAGCTTACCGGTGCGGGGACCGCGCAGCCGTGTGGTCCAGAGTTGGGACACTGCCTCGATGATCGGTGATGGGAACGACTTTTCCGTTTGCACCACCTGGCTGGTCAATGCCAGCGACTATTATTTGATCGATGTTTTTCGCGGTCGCCTCCAATACCCGGATCTCCGCCGCAAAGTCGTAGGCTTGGCCGCGCAACACGGCGCCGGAACTATCCTGATTGAGGACGCTGGACCGGGCATGATGCTCCTGCAGGACCTGCAACGAGAGCCACCCCAGGGTATGGCGCGGCCTATTGGGATTAAGCCGGAGGGCAGCAAAGCTGACCGGATGGCAACGCAGTCGGCGAAAATCGAAGCAGGACACGTTCATTTGCCGAGTGTGGCTGAGTGGCTCGACGACTTTCTTCTGGAAGTGTTGGCGTTCCCAAAAGGGAGGCATGATGATCAAGTCGACAGCGTCTCGCAATTCTTAAACTGGGCGTCTAAGCGCTGGTTGTTTGAGGACGATGTCCCCCTGAACCTTATACAGGTCAGATGCGAGGGTGATGATTATCCGAGAGCTGGCAGGATGTGGTGACTCGGCGGAGCGCGACTGTCGCCGCTCGGGGATAAGATCAGTCGCATGGCGGTCGCTTCGGTCGAAGATAGAGGCTGGACCGGTGTAGGCTGCCCGACCTGGAATCCGAGCTGTTCGCCTTCCCCTCCGTCATGACGATCAGTGCGATTCCATCAGCCTGGTACTCAACGATGAAGGGCTCGGCCCCTTGCTCTGGATGACCAAGGAAAATCTCGCGAGACTTCGCCCGGAAATTGAGAAGGTGCCGCGTCGGCGCCACTTGGGCGCAAAAACCGCGCTGTCGGCTGTTGCTGCCGCAAGAAGTCGTAGGATTGCTCGACATTCCGCTCGACTTCTGCGCCGAAAGGAGCGTGTGTGGTGGCGTTGAGGGCGCCGTCGCGCGGCGGCCCCCACCTCCCCCTCGCCTCGCCCATTCGCGGGGCTCGTGGCAGTGGCAGCACGTGATGCTGTCGTTGATACGAGGAGGGCCGGATGGCCACCAGCAAGCAGAAGTCGAAATTTGCGAAGCGCACCGCAAAGCCGTCTCGCGGTATCAAGCGAGCGCCCAAGGCTCTACGTCCAACCAAGACTACGACCAAGCCAAAAGCGGCAGCACAGGCCGTGTCAGCACAGTCGGGCAGCGGGTCGCCCTCGAAGCAGGACACCGTGCTGGCCATGTTGCGGCAGGCCAAGGGCACGACGATTGCCGCCATCATGGAAGCAACCGGCTGGCAGCCGCATTCCGTGCGCGGCTTCTTTGCCGGCGTGGTCAAGAAGAAGCTCAAGCTGAAGCTAGATTCCGAAAGGGTGGGCAAGCAGCGCATCTACCGGATCGCCAAGACCGGGATCTCGTCATGAGGGACGAACGCCCGGGCGCAGCTGGGTGGGCCGCCGATCCGGCGGTCGAGGCCGAGCTGGAGCGGCTGCCCAAAATGCCAATCGCGGAGTTGCGCTGTCGTTATCGGGAGCTGTTCCGAACCGAACCGCCAAAGGCCTTCGGCCCGGATCTGCTCCGGCACAGCATCGCGCATCGAATCCAGGAGCGAGCCTATGGCGGCCTGTCGCGCGAGCACCGGCGGCTGCTGGATCAGCTGGTGAGGGCAGCTCAGGCCAAGCCGAATGGCCGGCTCGAGCTGCCCCGCCGGATCAAACCGGGCTCCGAGCTTGTGCGGACCTGGAATCGCAAAACCTATCGGGTCATGGTGATGGAGAAGGGCTTTGCCTGGGAGGGCAAGACCTTCTCCAGCCTCTCCGAAATCGCCTTTGAGATCACCGGCACCAGATGGAATGGGCCGCGGTTCTTTGGGTTGCGCTCGCGCCCAAGCCAATCAGAGGGAGGCAAGGAGAATGCGGGCTGACGACCGAAAGACCCTTCACTGCGCAATCTACACTCGGAAATCGACCGAGCATGGCCTGGAGCAGGAGTTCAACTCGCTGGATGCCCAAAGGGAGGCCTGCGAGGCCTATATCAAGAGCCAGGCGTCGCAGGGCTGGAAGACCCTGCCCCAGCACTATGACGATCCCGCCTACTCCGGCGGCAACCTCGACCGCCCTGCCTTGAAAAGGCTACTGCACGACATCGAAGCCGGCCGGATCGATGTGGTGGTAGTCTACAAGATCGATCGCCTCACCCGGTCGCTTGCTGACTTCGCCAAGGTGGTCGAGACCTTTGATGCCCGCTCGATCTCCTTTGTCGCAGTCACCCAGCAGTTCAACACGACCACCTCGATGGGCCGACTGACCCTCAACGTGCTTCTGTCCTTTGCCCAGTTTGAACGCGAGCTGGCATCCGAACGGGTCCGGGACAAGGTCGCCGCATCCCGGAAGAAGGGCAAATGGACGGGAGGAACGGTCCCACTGGGCTACGATGCAAGGGACAAGAAGCTTGTCGTCAACAAGGCAGAAGCCGAGACAGTCCGGACGATCTTCCGCCGTTACCTGGAGCTCAGATCCTTTGGCCGCCTGGTCGCTGACCTCGACCAGCGGGGCATCATCACCAAGCGCCGAAACACGAAAGTCGCCAAATACAATGGCGGCATTCCCTTCACCTACGGTCCCCTCGCCTACTTCCTCAAGAACCGGGTCTATCTCGGCGAGGTCCATCATGGCGGCAAGTGGTTCAAAGGCGAGCACGAGGCGATCGTGGACCAGCAAACCTTTGAGCGAGTGCAATCGCTGCTCAAGGCCAACGTCGTCAAATGCAAGACGACATATTCGGAGAGTGGCGCCCTCCTGAAGGGAAAACTCTTCGACGACAGGGGCAATCGCATGGGCCCGAGCTTTTCCAGCAAGAACGGGGTCCGGTACCGTTTCTATGTCAGTACGGCCCTGCGTGGCCGCAAGCACAAAGCTGGTTCAGTCACGCGCGTAGCGGCCAGCGAGATCGAAGGCATCGTCTCGGAAGCCGTTCGGCAAAAACTCGACTTGCCGGGGACATCTGACGACGCGATCGCAGACCAGATCGAGCGTATCGTTCTCGGCGAAACGCTCGTCCGCATCACTCTCAAAAGTGAAACAGCCACTGCAAGTAGCGGTTTACCCACGACAATCGAGGTCCCCTGGACACGAACCAAAGTAAGCCAGACCCACTTGCTACCTTCGCCAGATTGCACACCCGACCAAAAGCTCCTTCAAGCCGTCGTGCGCGCCCACGCATGGCTGGCCGAACTCAAAAGCGGGCGCTCCTCGTCGATTGAAGGGCTCGCGACCAACACAAAGCTGCACCCGAAAGTCGTACGGCAGGCGCTGCGATTGGCGTTT
>Ga0306926_10005238_pt1 | contig 13780 bp, 15 predicted proteins | sample flu12Cox44000178_FD_203759 | JGI IMG/M metagenome (GOLD analysis project Ga0306926, IMG submission 203759) | Lab enrichment of tropical soil microbial communities from Luquillo Experimental Forest, Puerto Rico - flux8day.12C.oxic.44.000.178 (v2)... | ecosystem: Environmental > Terrestrial >...
CCGCTCGCCGCCGCTGCCGCCCTTGGCTGGCAAGGCAAGCATACCAATCTGGTGTCGCGCCAATTCGGCTCCTGGCTGTTTCTGGGCGCGATCTTTACCACGCTCGATCTGCCGCCGGACGCGCCGGCGACCGATCATTGCGGGCATTGCCGAGCCTGCCTCGACATCTGCCCGACCGCCGCCTTTCCCGCGCCGTACCGCCTCGATGCGCGGCGTTGCATCTCCTATCTCACCATCGAGCACAAAGGCCAGATTCCGCGCGAACTTCGACCATTGATAGGCAACCGCATCTACGGCTGCGACGATTGTCTCGCGGTTTGCCCCTGGAACAAATTTGCCGTCGCCGGCCGCGAAGTGAAACTCGCTGCGCGCGAAGCATTGCGCGCGCCGGCGCTCGCCGATCTCGCGCGGCTCGACGATGGCGGCTTCCGTGTCTTATTCGCCAAGAGCGCGGTCAAGCGCGTCGGGCGCGCACGTTTCGTCCGCAATGTGCTGATCGCGATCGGCAATTCCGGTGATGCCAAGCTTGCGGCGGAGGCCGAGCTGCTGCTCGACGATGAATCGCCACTGGTGCGCGGCGCCGCCGTTTGGGCCCTTGGCCGGCTCGATCACGCTCGGCTTAGGCGGTGCGCGACGCGTCGCGACCGCGAAGCCGATCCAGAGCTTATCGCGGAATGGAATGCGGCACTGGCAGCGGGCGAGGGCCGGCATTGATGGCCACGCTCATCTGCTTCGGTTTTGGCTATTGCGCGGAACATTTCGTCGCGGAGTTTGGTGGGAAGTTCGAGCGCATTGTCGGCACGGTGCGCGGCGCCGATCGCGCCGCGATCATGAACGCCTATGCCGGCAAAGAACTGCGGCTGCTGCCGTTCGACGGCGTGCGCACAACGCCCGCGCTCGAAAGCGCCATCGCTGCAGCGGACTATGTGCTGATTTCGATTCCGCCGGACGAAAACGGCGATCCGGTGCTTGCAGTCTTTGGCGATACGCTCGCTGGCGGAAACTTGCGTTCGGTCGTTTATCTTTCGACGATCGGCGTTTACGGCGATCACCGTGGCGGCTGGGTCGACGAGCAAACGCCGCCGGCTCCGAGTTCGGATCGCGGCCGGTGGCGCGTGGCCGCCGAAAATGCTTGGCAGCAATTCGGCGCTCGCAATAGCGTTCCCGTCGCCGTATTGCGTCTCGCCGGCATTTACGGTCCCGGACAGAACGCGCTGGTGCAGCTGGCGCGCGGCAAGGCGCGCCGGATCGTCAAGCCGGGACAGATTTTCAATCGTATTCACGTCGGTGACATCGCGCAGGCGATCGAAGGCGCTTTGGCGCGCCGCGCCGGCGGCTTATTCAATATCGCCGATGATGAGCCCAGCTCGCCAGCCGATCCGATCGTCTTTGCGGCGCAGCTCATGGGCCGCGAGCCGCCGCCGGAGATTCCATTTACGGCAGCCGCGCCGTCAATGACTGAAATGGCGCTGAGCTTTTGGCAGGAGTGCCGGCGCGTGCGCAACGACAAACTTAAGCGCGAACTCGGTGTCGCTCTGCGTTATCCGACCTATCGGGACGGACTGCGCGCGTTGTTCGCAGAGACAAACTAGTTACCCATGCCGAGAACGAGAATCCGCCATTGTGCGCCGGCCATCGCGCCAATGTTTTCCCGCAACCGAAATGGCAGCCCAGATGCTCAGGAGACCTGCGAGGATCAGAGGAAGACCAATCGTGATCGCGAGCACACCGGATAGCGAAAGAAACGATGCATAGGTCCAATCCGCGAAATCGACGAAGAAATCAAGCAATTCCGCGCCCACGAAGATCGCGGCGAACCCAACCAACAAAAGCAGGGTTACGGAAGCTGCAGCCTGTATCGGCAATTTCATTCCGGCAATGTTAATGCAGGCTCGGCCCTTTGAGGAAACGGCTACGCTCGCCGGATTTGATCCGCAGCTGCATCGACTCGCCGTCGCGATAGATCGTCAGCGGAATTTCCACGCCAGCTTGGCCTTGCGCCCAGATGCGGCGAAAGAAGCCCGCGAGATCGCGCACGTCTTTGCCGGCGACTGAGAGAATGATGTCGCCAGTGCGCAAATCCGATTTCTTCGCCGGTCCGCGGTCGGCAAGACCGACGATAACGAGGCGGTTCTCGACTTCGGTCGCGTAAAGCCCGAGCCAGGGTCGCGGCGGCGCGTTCCTGCGGCCGAACTTCATAAGATCGTCGACGATCGGCTTCAACAGATCGATCGGCACCATCATGTTGATATTCTGTGGCTGGCCGCGCTCGCCGGCGTGCTGGAGCTGTAGCGAGCCGATGCCGATGAGGTCGCCGGCGGGACCGATCAAAGCGGTGCCACCCCAGTTTGGATGTGCCGGCGCGGTGAAAATCGCTTCGTCGAGCACGTATTCCCAATAGCCGGCAAATTCCTGCTTGGCGACTATGCGCGCCGCAACCGAGCGCTGCCGTCCGCCGAAGCCGCCGACAACGACGCGCTCGCCAATCGATGCTGCAGCTGAATCACCGATCTCCAAAGACGGAACGTCGAGTTTGGCCAGCGCCTGGACCAAACCGAAGCCGCTCTCCTGGTCATAGCCAAGCACATGACCGGGCACTGAGCGGCCATCATTGAGTGCGATCCAGATATTGTCCGCCTCGGTGATCAGGTAGCCGATGGTCAGGATCAGGCCGTTGTCGCGAATGAACACGCCATTGCCGGCTCGCTCGGTGCCGAGCGTGTCGGCAGTGAAAGCATCCGCCGGTACAATCGCGTGCAGACCGACCACGCACGACAGCGCGTGCTCGAGGTCGTAGCCGTAATCTTCCGGCTTCGGTTGCACCGCGTTTGGCACTTTCCAGTCGCTAACGGACGGCATTCGCTTTTCCCCAGTCGCGGCAGCTCAGTTTAGGATTTTGCAGCCGAGTAGAGGTCTCCGGCAAGATGCCGTTGCCGCTATGTGTTGACGCTTTCTGCCGCGATCAAGCCCGATCGCAGCCTGACTGGCGATCATGCACCTGAAAGACTCGCGTCGAGAAACTCCTTCGACCATCGCGAATACTCGGCCTGACGCGTCACCTGCTTCATCAAGTCGGGCGATGCGACCGATTTGATATTGGCGGGCGGCGTGCCGGCGCGCAGCGCCTTGAGCGTTTCGTGCACGGCATTCACAGCAGCCATAAACGGCAAGTGACCCTGCAGGCAGACACGAACATTGCGCGCGCTGAGGTAGTCCAGGTCATAAAGGTCGGGCCCAGGGCTGCCGAGAAACAGCGGCAGCTTGACCGCGGTGGCCACCGCGTCGAGCTGCGCCCGGGTCTTGACCCCAGCCATGAACAACATATCGACGCCCGCTTCCTCATAGGCTTGTAAACGCGCGATCGTGTCGGCGACACCGGTGATCGCCATCGCGCTGGTACGGCCGACGATGACAAGCCGCTTGTCCTGGCGGCCGGCGAGTGCCGCCTTCATCTTGCCGGCGCCCTCCGCGATCGGGATCAGGCTTGGCCCGCTCGCTCCGAAGCAAGTTGGCAGCGTAGTGTCCTCTATTGTCATTGCAGCGACGCCAGCGGTTTCGAGCTCCTCCACGGTGCGTTTGACGCTGAGCGCATTGCCGTAGCCGTGATCGGCATCGACCAACAGCGGCAATTTGCCGGCGCGATTGATGCGGTAGGCCTGCTCGGCAAACTCGGTCAGCGTCAGCACCACAACGTCGGGTGCGCCAAGCACCGTAAATGACGCGATCGAGCCGGCGAACATGCCGGCCTCGAATCCGAGATCTTCTGCGATACGCGCCGAGATCGCGTCGTAAACCGAGCCCGGATAAATGCAACGCGGTCCTGCGATGAGAGAGCGCAATCGCTCCCGCCGCTCCGTCCAATCCATACTACTGCCCCTGTTGAAAGTCTGATCAATGGCGGTCGCTTCGCTTGCTGCGGGGGAGGTCGACTAGTGCTGCAATTCTTTCAACTTTTTCTCAAGAAACGGCAAACTCGCAACTGCAGCACAATTCGCCTGATCGGTGGTTGCCTGCTTCTGCACCTGCGCCCACCTCGCTTCGGCATCCTGTTTATTCCAAGGCCGCCTGGTTTCGGGATTGAAGGCGCCCTGTGTGACGAGATTATCAAGTGAGCGACGATAATCTTGCAGATTGAGAACGCGATCACGCTGCTCGAAATAGAAATTGGTGCCGTTCAGTTCACTGCAATGCCGCAAGCCAGCGGAAAAATTGCGCTGCGCCAACCGCGCGTCGAAGATCTTGGCCTTGAGGTCATTAATCGCATCCGCGTTTTGGGCATTTTGGGCATAAAGCGGGGTCGAAGTGAGTACTGCAAAAAGGCGGACCCAGACAGCTCTACGCCTCATCGTCCGCCTCCGCTGCACCAAAGGGGTTGATGAGAATTTTTATACCATCAGGATATTATTGTTCATAGCATTTACCGAGCATTCACCATGGCAGTGAAGTGTCGTTTCATAGGCACAACCGGCCGGAAAATCGCAGGTTTTTGCCTTTTTCCCGCCTAATGTTACCGGCAAGACTAGGCCGAAAGTCGGGGACCCAACGGGGGGCTGTTTTTGCGATCAGGTGTCAGCTTTACCATCGTCGCCTTGGCGCTAGCCGGCACGTCGAGCATTGCCGCGGCGCAGTATTATCCACCCCAGGATTACCCGGTGCCTCCGGCGCCTGTTTATGGTGCGCCTACCCCGGTCTACCGCGACGCTCGCGGGGTTCCGATCGATCCGCGCTACGTCCAGCCCGCGCCAGGGGAAGAAGTTTACGATGGTCCGGTCGGCCGGCCATTCTTCCCGCCACAGCCGATGCCAGTCCTCGGCGGGACGCAAATCCAGCGACCGCCAGCCGACCTCGACGGCGCGGCGGCTTCCGCCGATGTGACCGGTTCAATGCGCACCGTGCCTGGAGCGCCGCCGCCTGACTTCCAGCCCGGCAGTGCCGTGCCGCCGCGCGCCGGCGCAAACGTCATCGCCTCCCTGCCGCCGGAAGATCAGCCGGAACAAGGACCGGCGAAAGAATTGCCACCGCGCTTCCGTCGTCAGATCGTGGACTTCACCACTCCCGAGCCGGCCGGCACCATCATCATCGATACGCCGAACACGTATCTGTATTTCGTTCTCGGCAATGGCAAAGCCATTCGTTACGGCGTCGGCGTCGGCCGCGAAGGCTTCACCTGGTCCGGCACCGAACGCATCACCCGCATGAAAGAGTGGCCGGATTGGCTCCCGCCGAAGGAGATGATCGAGCGGCAGCCGTATCTGCCGCGCTTTATGGCGGGGGGCGAAAGCAATCCGCTAGGCGCGCGGGCGCTGTATCTCGGCAACACGGTGTATCGCATCCACGGGACCAATCAGCCGTCGACCATCGGCAGCTTCGTGTCCTCGGGCTGCATCAGGCTCGCCAACGATGACGTCGAAGATCTCTTCAACCGCGTGAGCATCGGCACGCGGGTCGTGGTCCTGCCAGGCAGCAATCCGGACGCGGCGGCCCTACACTCGTCAGTCGCCCGCTAAAGCCTGGTGTTTGAGCACAATCTTTTCAGGGCTGCCTTCGCCCCGCCGAGGCAACGATAAACTGTAGCCAAAGCTTCGCGCAGGCAGGAAACCGCTAGCCAGCCTGGATCGAGTCCGGGCCGGCTTTCGCGGGATCACGCTTTAGGCGCACGGCTCAACGACCTTCCCTCAGCCAATTTGACCGCGGCGCACGTCCGGCATCGCTTTGTCTTTTTTTAGTTTGTTTTTGCCCGACTCAGCTAAGGTTGCATGAGTCGGATTCACCCGTTCAGCGGCGCCCTGGTGCTGATCGTGAAGCTCGGTCAGACGTGATTCTTCGCAGATCGCGCGGGCATTCAGCGAGGTCTCATGTTCCCCAATGTCCGTCTGCTGGTCGTAGCGGTTTTGGCTGCGATTGCCGGAATCGGCTGTGGTTTGGGCTTGTTCGCGACTTTTCGCGTCAATCACGAGCCGCTGGCACGGCTGACTGAGGGCGGGCCGCCGCTGCACCTTGCATTCAATAACCTGGTATCGGAGGCGGACGCGCGGTTGCCATTTGATGCGCGATTGCCGGCCAATGGCGAGGCGAAACCGGTTTCAGCTCCGATGATCGTTGCGCCGCCCAGTGCTTCCGCGGATCGCGCCGAAGCCGATTCGGCGGTTGGCGCGGCGGCGGGCGATCAGGAAATTGGCGTGGCGACTGAGAGTGACAGAGTAAATATCGATTCTGGGCCGCCAGCGGATCAGAAGAATGAGGCAAGCCTCGCCGCTCCGCTCCCGACAGAACCATCCGCCGGCAAAACCGAAAGCGTCGAGGTCGCACAGAGTCCCCAAGAAGCCGCCGCACTAAGTGTGCCGGAAGCGAACTCCGAGCCAAACAATGCGACCGCCTCAGCCGAGACTGAGGCCACGGCGTTGGCGGTAAGCGACGTTGGTGCGGCGCAAAGCGAGCCCGCTCATCCGGCCGCCGGCGAGAATCAAAAGTCTACGGACAAACCGACCAAAGCACGCAAAGCTGCAAAGATGCAGGCCCGAACGGTGCGGGCGACTGCGCCAGTGCGCCACACGGTCAAGACTGTTCGCGTTCGCCAAACACCGACTACAGTGGCGGCGCAGCCGGCTAATCAATTCGCGCTGGCGACCTATCAGTGGCCCGACACCCAAGTCACCCAAGCCGCTCAACCCGCTCAACAGGCTCAACCCGCCCAAACCGCCCGTCGGGTGATCGTGAGGCGGTATCGTATAGTCAAACGAACTGCACCGGCCGCACAGTAGCCGACAGCCGACGCAGCGGCGACAATCCAGCCAGCAGCTCTCGCCCTCGGCTTTCACCGCAGGCATAGGCGGCGGCCAGTAACCAAAGACTGGGATTGACGTCGGCAGCGGCGGCGCGCTGATAGCCGGCGATGCTCGCAACGTAACGCAAAGAGTTCGGGTGATCCCGCTTTCCGTTCTCGATCTTTCGCCGGTGACCACGGCCACGCCGGGCTCCGCGGCCCTGCGTAATTCGCTCGATTTGGCGCGGCTCGCCGATCAGCTCGGTTACACGCGTTACTGGCTCGCCGAACATCATAATCTGGCGAATATCGCCAGCTCCTCGCCCGACATCATGATTGGGCAAGTGGCGTCGGTGACATTGCGGATTCGCGTCGGCTCCGGCGGCGTAATGTTGCCCAATCACGCCCCCCTTGTGGTCGCTGAACGTTTCAAAGTGCTGGAGGCGCTGTTTCCCGGACGCATCGATCTCGGCCTTGGCCGCGCACCGGGCACCGATCCGGTCACCTCTTACGCGCTGCGCGCCAGGCAGGATCCGCGCGCGGGCGACGAATTTCTCGAGCGCTTTCAGGAATTACTGCTCCTCGAGCACGGCGGTTTCCCGGAAGGTCATCCGTTCCGCAATGTTCGCGCCGTGCCGAGCGACGTGGCGCTGCCGCCGATCTGGCTCCTCGGCTCGAGCGGCTACAGCGCGGAACTCGCTGCGGCGTTTGGGCTCGGTTTTGCCTTCGCCCATCATTTTGCCGATTACGACGCGACGAGTGCGATGCTCAGCTACCGCGAGCGCTTCAAACCAACACCGATGCTGCCGCGCCCTTACGCCATTCTGACCACGGCGGCGATCGCCGCGGATAGCGACGCGGAAGCCGAGCGCATCGCCGCGAGTGCGCAGTTGCATTACGTGCGGCGCGCCAATGGCGAATATCTGCCGCTGGAGTCGCCGGAGGCGGCTGCGGCCTATCCTTACACGCCGATCGATCGCGAAAGGTTGGCCCGGCATCGCGTTCGCTTGGCGGTCGGCAGCGCCGCCACCGTAAAGGACCGGCTGCTTTCCCTGGCGCAGGCTGCGCGCGCGGATGAACTTATGATCACGACGATGGTCTACGACCATGCCGCGCGGCGACGTTCCTATCAGCTCTTGGCGGAAGTCTTTGAGTTGCCGCGATGATTGTGTCGGGTGGCCGACTGCCCCCACGCAATTTCGCATGCCAAGCAAAACGAACTGGAATGCGCGGCCGCGACCCGGTCGCGCTAAAATATTTCATGAGCTCTCCGGCTTCATCTACCGAAATTTTAGCGCATTTTGCCATGACTGCGACACACACTCGCGATCTGGTGAAAATGATCCTGTCCACTAGGGTTCGCGACCGAGTTCGGACCATTTCACGTCGGCTGGGGGCGAAATTGGTCACTGCAAGCGCGCTGCGCCACAAGGCATCATTTCGGCCGAATCGTCGCCGCGGCGGCAGAGGCCACTACGTAGTCGCGCTTGTCGCGAGCTTGGCCGTGACCGCGGCTGCATCTCCCGCGGCGGCCGCTTATTGGTCCGACGGTTGGAACGGCGGGTACAGTGGCCACCACAAACATAGGCCGGCCCACAAAACCCACGAATCAAAAGCCGTCGACCATGCCGGCAAGGAATCGTCCGGCGAGGTGCCGAAAGGGCCGCTGCAGATTTTTATTTCGATCAATCAGCAGAAGCTGCACGTCTACAGCGATGGGGTGCATGTCGCGGACACCTCGATCGCGACCGGAGTGCCCAGCCTGCCGACACCGCTTGGCGTCTTCAGCGTCATCCAAAAGCAGGTTTTCCATCGCTCGAACATCTACAGCAATGCGCCAATGCCCTACATGCAGCGCATCACCTGGTCGGGTGTCGCCATGCATGAAGGCGAAAATATCGGCCATCCGGCGTCGCATGGCTGCATCCGCATGCCGCGTGATTTCGCCATCCGCCTTTACCGGCTCACTAAGCTCAACACGCGCGTCGTTATCGCTCGCTCCGAGCTAAAGCCGGTGGATTTCGCCGATCCGCATCTTTTCGTGCATCAGGAAAAGCCGCCCGAGATCGCCATGGCGGCGCCGAACGGCGCCGAGGCCGTAACCGTCAAGCCGGCCGAGCTTGTGGTGCATGCCGATCCGCCTGTCCTTGTTCCGCCGGTTGAGTCGGACGCTGCGGCCCCGCCGGCTGCGGCGGCGCCGGTGGTAGGCGACGGCGATCAGAAGGTTGAAAACGCCGCTCACCCGGCCGATGCGGCGACTTCTGCCGATGCGGGCGCGACAGCGCCCTCCAAGGCAGCCGAAATGGCGCAACGCGCGATTGCGAAGAAAACGCCGATCTCGATCTTCATCAGCCGCAAGAAGCAGCGGCTTTACATCCGGCAAGATTTCGAGCCGCTGTTCGAAGCACCGGTTGTGATCGACCAGCAGGACGCCCCCTTCGGCACGCATGTGTTCAGCGCGCTCGAATTTACCGGCGCAGACCACACCTCACTGCGCTGGAATGTGGTCTCGCTTCCGGGCGAGACCGCAAAGCGCGTGCGCTATGTCGAAGACCGCCATGGCAAACATGGCCGCTCGCGGCGGCGCGAGATCGAGGACGAGCGGGCGACCGATTCGCAGCCGTCGCAAACTCCGGCGCAAGTGCTTGCCCGCATCGAGATTCCGGCCGACGTGAGCGAAGCGATTGCGCAAATGATCGGCCCCGGCGCCTCGCTCATCGTCTCGGATCAGGGTCTGGGCGATGAAACCGGCGAAGGCACCGACTTCATTGTCGTGACCCGATAAGCCGCCGCAGCAATCCCGGGCTACACGTGGCTTGAGCGCGACCAAAGGCGCCGATAGGCTCCCTGGCCGGCGATTGCCGCCAGGCGGTGCCATGCGGCCGCGCCGTCTAAACATCCGCGACTGAACATTGATGGAGGATCACATTGGGTAAGCATTTTACATTGACCGCTTCGGACAATTTCAAGCTCGGCGCCTACCGCGCCGATCCGGCCGGAAAGGCCAAAGGCGGCATCGTCCTCATCCAGGAAATCTTCGGCGTCAATCATCACATTCGCGCCGTCTGCGATCGCCTTGCCGGCGAAGGCTATACGGCCGTGGCGCCGGCGGTGTTCGATCGCCAGCAGCCGAATTTCGAATCCGGTTACTCGCCCGACGAGATCGCCAATGCGCGCAAGTTCGTCGCCAACCCGGATTTTAACGCGATGCTGCGCGACGTGCAGGCGGCCATCAATGAGCTGAAACCGAACAGTCCCGTCGGCATCATGGGATTCTGCATGGGCGGCACCATTTCGTTCCTCGCCGCCTGCAAGCTCAACGGCCTCTCGGCGGCGGTCTGCTATTACGGCGGACAAATCGCCAAGAATGCCGATGAAAAGCCGAAAGTGCCGACGCAGATGCATTTCGGCGAACAGGATGCGTCAATCCCGATGAGCGATGTCGAGATGATCAAACAGAAGCGCGGCGGCGATTGTGAAATCTACGTCTATCCCAATGCGCAGCACGGTTTTCATTGCGACGAGCGCGGCAGTTACAACGCCGAAGCCGCCAAGCTCGCTTGGCAGCGCGCGATGGCGTTTCTGGGAAAGCATGTGAAGTAGGAGGACAGAGGCCGGATCTCAGAGGTCGGATGACGCTGACATCTGATCTCTGACCTCTGATTACGCCGCAACACCCGTTCCGATCGGGCAGCTCACGCCGGTGCCGCCGAGGCCGCAATAGCCATGTGGATTCTTGGCGAGATATTGCTGGTGATAGTCCTCGGCGAAATAGAACGGCGGCGCGTCGAGGATTTCGGTCGTGATCGGGCCCATCCGCTGCGCTGCTAGCGCTTTGCCATAGGCGGCCTTGGAGGCTTCCGCCGCGGCGCGCTGCTCGGGCGAGAAGACATAGATGGCGGAGCGGTATTGCGTGCCGACGTCGTTGCCTTGGCGCATGCCCTGGGTCGGGTCGTGGCTCTCCCAAAACGTCTTGAGCAACTGCTCGTAGGAGATCTTCTTCGGATCATAGACCACGAGCACGACTTCGTTGTGCCCAGTGCGGCCGGAGCACACTTCTTCGTAGGTCGGGTTGGGCGTCAACCCGCCGGCATAGCCGACTGCGGTCACGTAAACGCCCTCGCCAAGCTCCCAGAACTTGCGCTCGGCGCCCCAGAAGCAGCCTAGCGCGAACATCGCCATGGCGAGGCCGGCGGGGTAGGGGCCCTGTAGCGGCCGGCCATTGACGAAATGCGTCGGCGCGGTCGGGATCGGGGTCGTACGGCCAGGCAAGGCCTCTTCGGGCGCGGGCATTTCCAGCTTCTTGCGGAATGAAAACATGACGGGGGCTCCGGTTCGGCGCGGCGGGAGGGCAAGAATTTCGAAGTAAATATAAGCGCGGCGCGCACCGACCGCATCGGGGCGCAGCGATCACGTTTTGCGTGCGATGATAATCATTCTCCGTTAGCGGCCGGCCATTCAAGATTTTCCCTCCCCTGAAAGGGGAGGGTTGGCACGCGTTAGCGTGCCGGGGAGGGGTCAGGGTTTCACTGATGCGCGAACGTCGACCCCCACCCGGCGGCTGACAGCCGCCGACCTCCCCTTTTCAGGGGGAGGCAGTGGGCAGCGCACTGCCGTTGCGGCGGCTTCCACCTGCCGCATTTGCCGCTTATTGTGCCGCCCGCTGGGATTCGGCTTAGCGCACGATCCCGAAAAGTGGGCACCGGTTTTCGAATAAGATCATGCGTAAACAGATTCCTCCAGGAGGCAACCAAATGGTTCGCGTATCGGCTTTTGTCTGCGCTTTGCTCTGCGCTCTTGCTTTGGTTGCTGTAACGCCCGTGATCGCGCAACAGGCGCCCGCCGCGGCGCCGCCGCCGCAGCCGGCTTATGGCTCGCCGATCACGCTCGATCAGGCCAAGCGGGTCATGGCCGCGGCCGAGCTCGAAGCGGCCAAAAATTCCTGGGCGGTCGCCATCACCATTCTCGACAGCGGCGGCAACATGGTCATGTTCCACAAGGGCGACAACACGCAGCTCTCGGGCATCAGCACCTCGGCCGGCAAGGCGCGCACCGCGCTCGAATTCAAGCTGCCGAGCAAGGCGCTCGACGACGCCATTGCCGCCGGCGGCGCCGGCATGCGGCTCCTTGCGCTCAAGGACATCACCCCGCTGCAAGGCGGGCTTCTCATCCTGGTCGACGGTAAGATCGCCGGCGCCATCGGCGTCTCCGGCGCGCTGTCGGCGCAGGACGATCAGGTCGCCAAAGCCGGCACCGATGTCTTGGCGAAGGGGATGTAGGGAGGCGGCTTCTAGTCACAACTTTCTAGAAAGGCTTCAGCCTTTTTGCGGTTAGCAAAACGGCCAACTTCGCGATAATCGGCAGAATGTCCCGCACTTTGCGGCGATTGTAGCACGACAAATTCACCACCCTGCTGTTCCACTATCGTGGTGAGATCGTCTACATCATACGGTGACATGTGCCGAGCACCGCAACGCCGGCAGTCGTCGTCGCACATGCACGACCACTCATCCCGCCATTGGTGGTCACAACGAGCACATTTGTAGTAATTGCGATACCAGGCCATATTGTCGGCTCACTTTCATTTTTGCCAGTCGTTCACTCTCGCGAGCGCAGACGATAATAACCGCGCGAAACGAATTCGAGATAGCCGCGATCTCGTAGGAACTGCAGTTGCTGGCGAATCTTCGGTTTTACATTTTTATTTTCTGGGTAGAGGTGACCCAATTTTTTCTCGAACGCGTATACATCATCGATTTGAAACTCGAGTTTTCCAATGGCCTCGACGCATTTCATAACCTCGATAAGCCATCCCCTGGCTTGTTGCCCTTGGTCCCGCAGAAATAGCGTCTTTTGCCATTGTTTAAGCACCGAATCCCTAGGCTCTACCCGGCCATCACGAACGAAATAAATTTTGCCTGATTGCGGGATCTTGTTGAGCAGGATGGGCGAGCCAATCCATCCCGCGCGCCTTGCCGTCTGCGCTAATGGCTTACGTTCGGCAATGACATCACGCACGAAAAAATGCTTCGGAACAACGAAAAAATTAGTGACCGATAATTGCTTAAAGTCGTAATTCAAAAGAAACAGATTGGGGTTGTTATCAGCGGCTAGGCGCTCGCATTTGGTCTTAAACGCGCCGTCAAGAACTTTGCTTCCAAAAAGAGACTTTTGACTTTTCAGCTCGTATTCTTCTTTGCAAGCGAAGCACAAGAAATCTGCTACAGGACTGTTATTCGGAAATGGATTTATGGTCGCGTTACCACAGTTCGGGCAAAAGACTTGATCGCGTACCCACCGCTCTGTCCACGCACGGGCGCTCTGGGACCCGCTCGTGTATGGAAGCTGAGCTTCCTCAAAGCCGAGTTTCATGTTGGCTGGATCATTCCGCCGCCAATACGCGGACACGCCGCTCAATCTTTGGCCAGTCCCCGGCGCGCGCGAGGCGTAATTCGTAAGAGCTTTGCAAATTCATCCAAAGCTCTGGCGTGGTGCCGAAATATTTTCCCGGCCGGAGTGCGATGGGTGCGGTAATTGCCGAGCGGCCGTGAACGATGTCATTGATACGAGCAGGATTCACGTCGATATCACGCGACAACCGATTCTGGCTGATGCGATTTGGCTTCATGAATTCTTCTGCAAGAATTTCACCGGGCGGTATTGGTTCCAGGCGTTTGTGTTTGGACATGGCTAGGGTTCTATATAGCCGAACGGCGCAAGGAGATTAGCGCTTTATCTTCGTCTTGGCTTCCAGCCGCCGCGCATGCCGGGGCGGCCCAGCGTCGAGCGCGGCCCGGAGCGGGATTTTTCGTTCCCTGTCGCGCCGGAGCTTGCCCTGGCCGCCGGGCCGGGGGCGCTCCCCGCCTCTTGCGCCGGCACTGACTCGACATCCGGGCCCATCTCATCGAGCGTCGGCTTGCGCGGACCGCGATTTTGCGTCCCTGTCGCGCCTACGGCGCTCCTCGCCTCTTGGCTGACGGCGCCCGGCCGATGCGGCGCGACTTCATGATGAAGCGC